>Ga0049084_10000099_pt1 | contig 30822 bp, 31 predicted proteins | sample GreLakmeON33MSRF_FD_66720 | JGI IMG/M metagenome (GOLD analysis project Ga0049084, IMG submission 66720) | Freshwater lentic microbial communities from great Laurentian Lakes, MI, USA - Great Lakes metaG ON33MSRF | ecosystem: Environmental > Aquatic > Freshwater > Lake | place: Great Lakes... | reverse complement strand
TGAGGGCGCAACGCGCGTGCCTGCCGATGCACTGAAACGCAAAGATTTGGGGCGCATCGCCGTTGGTGCGCGCGCAGATCTTGTGAGCGTGGATGTGTCGGGCTTTCTGGCAGGCTCAGGCGCATTACCGCCCGAGCCATTGAATAATTTACTCTATTGCAACGGCATGATGGTGCGTCACGTCATGACTGACGGGCGCATCCAGATTTATGATGGGCATCTGGCGGTGGAGGATGAGGCTAAAGTCGTGGCCGAGGGCGGGCGCGTGGTGCAGGGCATCTGGGACCAATTGCAAAAAGAAGACTGGTTCAACAAACCGCTAGCACGGGGTGGGTAAAAGAAAACGGGGCCGAAAGGCCCCGTTTGTTTAAGCCGCTGTCGCCACAGCTTTATCTTTGAACAGTTGTTCCAACTCGCCCGACTGTGCCATTTCGCGCACGATATCGCAGCCGCCAACGAATTCGCCCTTCACATAAAGCTGGGGAATGGTCGGCCAGTTGGTAAATTCTTTGATGCTGTTGCGCACGCCGTCATCGGCCAAAACATTGACGCCTTTGAATTTGACGCCTGCTTGGCTGAGCACTTGGACAACGGTTGCGGAGAAGCCGCACTGCGGGAACATGGGCGTGCCCTTCATGAACAGCACCACATCGTTTTCGGTAATGTCTTTCTTGATGGCGTCGATGGCCGGATTATCGGACATAGCGGTCTCTTTCCTGAAAAAGCCTGAACTCTATATTGTATTGCCCATTCTAACGCACAACGGGCGGCAAGACAAAGGTTTGAGGATTAAGCTGGAGCGCTGGTTTGCAGGGCGAGCGCATGCAACTGGCCGCCCATTTTACCCTTCAACGCGGCGTAGACCATTTGGTGCTGTTGGACCCGGCTTTTGCCCGTAAAGGCCGACGCAATGACCGTCGCGGCATAGTGGTCTCCGTCACCCCGCAAGTCCTCGATTGTCACTTGGGCGTCAGGAAACGACTCTTTGATCATGGATTCAATGTCAGCAGCGCTCATGGCCATAGCGGAAACTCCAACTTATTTCAGGCGGCCATATAGGCCGGGAACCAGCCCTCGTGCAATGCGCGTAAGTCTTTCAGCGAAACATTTCCAGCCCCAGCAATGCTCAGGGCGTCTCCGCCCGTTGAGCCAATCACTTTGACGGCGATGCCCATTGCATCGACGGCCGCCATGATGGCTTTAACGTTGCGCGCCCGTGCGGTGACGACATATCGCCCCTGGTCTTCGCCGAACAGCAAGCCGTGGCGTGGTGCGCCCGGATCAGTGAGCGTGCAACCAATATCGGCGGCCAGCGCCATTTCGCAAAGTGCCACCATCAAGCCCCCGTCCGAAAGATCGTGGCAAGCTGTGACGAGGCCACTGGTAATCAGCCCGCGCACAGCATCGCCTGCGTATTTTTCTTTTTCGAGGTCCACAGGCGGCGGTGCGCCTTCTTCCAGGCCGCAGACTTCGCGCAAATACAGCGATTGCCCCAGCCAGCCGCTAGCTGAGTCTTTTTGGCCGATCAAAAAGATCACTTCATCTGCCCGTTTGAAGGCCAAGGTCATCATCTTGCTCAGGTCGCCGATCAGGCCAACACCGCCAATCGCAGGTGTGGGCAGAATTGGTTTGCCATCAGTCTCGTTGTACAGCGACACGTTGCCAGACACGACGGGGTAAGACAGGCGGTTGCAGGCCTCGCCGATGCCCTGAATCGCACCGACGATCTGGCCCATAATCTCGGGCTTCTCCGGGTTACCAAAATTCAGGTTGTCGGTGATGGCCAAGGGTTTGCCACCCACAGCCGTAATGTTGCGCCAGGTTTCGGCCACCGCTTGCTTACCGCCTTCGACCGGATCGGCTTTCACGTAACGCGGCGTACAGTCGGTGGAAATGGCCAGCCCTTTGTTGGTGCCATGGACGCGCACGACGGCTGCATCGCCGCCTGGGCGCTGCACCGTATCGGCCATGACAGTGTGGTCATACTGCTCCCATACCCATCGACGGCTGACGAGGTCTGGGCAGCCCATGAGTGTTTTAAGCGCCACTTTCCAGTCGACTTCCTTGACATCGCTCGCCGCGATCACGGCTTGTTTGGGCGAGGGTGTCCAGGCCCGGTCATATTCGGGCGATGCTTTGGCCAGCGGATCAATCGGCAAATCACCGACAATTTTACCGCGATGCTTCAGCACCATGCGGCCGGTCTTGGTCAGCTTGCCGATAATGGCGAAATCAAGCTCCCATTTTTTGAAAATCTTCTCGGCCAGTTTTTCTTTGCCGGGCTTCAAGATTATCAACATGCGCTCTTGGCTTTCCGACAACATCATCTCGTACGCGGTCATGTTGGCTTCACGCTGCGGCACGTTGTCGAGATTCAGCTCAACGCCCAAGCCACCCTTTGATGCCATCTCGAACGATGAACTGGTCAGGCCTGCCGCGCCCATGTCTTGAATGGCAACGATGGCGTCGGTCGCCATCAATTCCATACAGGCTTCGATCAGTAGTTTTTCGGTGAACGGATCACCAACTTGCACGGTAGGGCGTTTGTCTTCCGACGCCTCATCAAACTCAGCCGATGCCATAGTGGCCCCATGGATTCCATCGCGCCCGGTTTTCGACCCCACATACACCACCGAGTTTCCAGCACCCGAGGCAGCGGAGTAAAAGATTTTATCGGTCGCAGCCAGGCCCACGGTCATGGCGTTGACCAGGATGTTGCCATTGTAAGAGGCGTGAAAATTCACCTCACCGCCCACGGTCGGTACGCCCACGCAGTTACCGTAGCCACCGATGCCCGACACAACGCCTGATAACAAATGCTTGGTCTTGGGGTGCTTCGGGTCGCCAAAGCGCAGCGCATTCATGTTGGCAATGGGCCGTGCACCCATAGTGAACACATCGCGCAAAATGCCGCCCACGCCGGTGGCAGCGCCCTGATAGGGTTCGATGAACGAGGGATGGTTATGGCTTTCCATCTTGAAGATGGCCGCTAAACCATCGCCGATATCAATCACACCTGCATTCTCGCCAGGCCCGCAAATGACGCAAGGGCCAGTGGTCGGCAGGCTCTTCAGCCAGCGCTTTGAGGACTTGTACGAGCAGTGCTCGGACCACATCACCGAAAAAATCCCCAGTTCCACAAGGTTCGGCTCGCGGCCCATGATCTTTTTGACGCGCACGTATTCTTCCGTCGTTAGCCCATGTGACTTAATGTCAGCAGGCGTGATTTTTGCTTTGGCTTTTTTCACGCCACAGACTCCACCATGCCGTCAAACAATCGCCGGGCATCATTGCAGCCCAGCATCGGATCACACATCACTTCGGGGTGCGGCATGAGGCCGAGGACATTACGCTTGACGTTAAAAATACCAGCAATGTGATTCTTCGCGCCGTTGGGATTGCCAGCGTTGCTGACCTTGCCGCTGGCCTCGCAGTAACGGAACGCAACTTGGCCTTTATCTTCAATTTCTTTCAGTGTCTTGGTGTCGGCGTAAAAGTTACCCTCGTTATGGGCAATGTGAAAGCGAATGACATCGCCTTTCTTGTAACGCGACATAAAAGCACTCTTGGTTTGTTCAACCTTCAAGTGGACGTCGGCGCAGATGAATTTCAAACCGCGATTGCGCATCAATACGCCCGGCAGCATTCCGGTTTCAGTTAGGATTTGAAAGCCGTTGCAGATCCCAATGACACGAACACCTTTCGCAGCTTGGCGCTTCACTTCAGCCATGATCGGTGACATCGAGGCCATGGCCCCGCAGCGTAAATAATCGCCATAAGAAAAGCCGCCTGGCACGACGATCAGATCAAGCTTTGGGAGCTTGGTTTCCTGGTGCCAAATCATGGCGGGGGCTTTTCCGGTGCTCTGCTCGAGCGCAATTGCGACGTCGCGATCACGGTTGGAGCCAGGGAAAACGATGACTGCGGCCTTCATTCGTCGAGGTCCACCGTGAAGTTTTCAACAATCGTATTGGCCAACAGGGTCTTGCACATCTTTTCCACCTCGGACTTGGCTTTGGCCTTGTCCTTGGTCTTCAAGGTCAGTTCGATGTACTTACCCTGGCGAACATCGATGATGTCTTTGAAGCCGAGGCCGCCCAACGCGTGTTCCACGGCTTTGCCTTGGGGGTCGAGTACGCCCGATTTCAGGGTGATGTGAACTTTTGCCTTCAACGGTGATCTCCTCATAGTTCAATCCCCGGATCATGACCGGGGATTGAGAAATTATTTACTGGATCGTCGCGGTGCCCTTAACATCAGACGGGCCGCTTTCGGGCAATATGCCCAGTCGTCGCGCCACCTCTTGGTAGGCTTCTTCAATCTTGCCCATGTCGCGGCGGAAGCGGTCTTTGTCCATCTTCTCGTTGGTTTTCACGTCCCACAGGCGGCAATTATCAGGCGAAATCTCATCAGCCAGAATAATCTGCAAATCGCCGTTGTCGTGGAACAAGCGCCCGTACTCGACTTTAAAATCGATGAGCTTGATGCCGATGCCCAGGAAAAGTCCGGTCAAGAAGTCGTTGATGCGCAGCGACATATTTAGCATTTCATCAATCTCGTGGATCGACGCCCAGCCAAAGCCAGTGATGTGCTCTTCCGAAACCATCGGGTCGCCCAGCTGATCATTCTTGTAATAGTACTCAACGATCGAGCGCGGCAGGCGCGTTCCTTCGTCGAGGGCGAATTTCTTGGAAATCGAACCGGCGGCGATATTGCGTACGACCACTTCAACCGGAATGATCTCGACCTGCTTTACTAATTGCTCGCGCATATTGAGCCGGCGGACAAAGTGCGTGGGGATTCCCACTTCTTCTAAGCGCTGCATCAGGTATTCAGAAATACGGTTATTGAGCACGCCCTTGCCGGTGATCGTACCCTTCTTCTGGTTATTGAACGCCGTGGCGTCATCTTTGAAGTACTGGACCAATGTTCCAGGCTCAGGGCCTTCGAACAGAATCTTAGCTTTGCCTTCGTAGATTTGTTTGCGTCGCGCCATGGCGGGGCTTTCCCCTTGAATGAAATACAACCGAGATCGACGCCGGAATGGCAGCAGATGTGCCGCTCGGAGAAGTGCTATAGCAGGCACCAATCAGCGCGACAACATGGGCGAATGAAGTGCGCTTATGGCACGTTTTTAAAGGCCTAGGTGATTTTATCCACAGGCATGGGGAACAGCGATAGGGGTGCGTAAGGAACAGAATCGGGCCGCCCGGCGGCGAACAGCCAAGGGGGCCTGGTCTGCCGGTCATGGGTTGCCGCGATGGAGGGCAGGGCGAGCAGCGAAGAGGATGAGGTACCAAAACCGTTGTCCAGCTTGAAGGTCATGGCTTGTTAAGGGCTATCTTTCGCATCTGTCGTTCCCATCAGGCCTGCCCAAGTATCCCATTGCCCATTTGTCGGATCGGGCGGGCTTGCGTGCTCGAACTTCGGTAGAAACGTCGCGATGCGCGACTCAGTTGGGTCGTTGCGTTCGCCCGCTGTAAACATCGATAGGCCATCGGGGATGCGCTCAAGGTACATACGTGTTGCGCCATCGCGCAAGGCCAACCACCAGGCGTCGCGGTTATCAGCAATGATCATGTTGAAGGGTCGGTAAGCGCGGAGTGAAATATCAGAAAGGACGGCGGCGGCATCATTCGCGTCAGCATGATCAAGCGCCTCAAGCACCAATTCGCCGCGTGAGCGTTTGCCATCCTGTGGGCCCAGCGTGCCGTGGCGGTTAAGAATGCAGGCCACAACTCCCGTATCATTGAGCCCCATCCATGTGCCGCCTGCCAATTCATCCAGCCCGGCCATGACATCGGGCCGGTCGGGCCAATGGCGGGCTGGGGGTTTCCAGGGCCGGATGAGCATTTCGTCTCGGTTGGCCCCAAGGATTAAAGGCCATTCGTGGGTCGGTCGGCGGAGAATAACGACGGTACACATGGGCGCACCCTTGGCTTACTTCGTAAATACGTCAATGAAAATTGTCGCAGATCAAGCTGTTGATTGCGCCCATGGCGCACTATCTGTATATGGTCGGCGAGAAAATCGAACAATCAGCGATACAACTTTAGCGAGGACTTATGAGCGACGCATTTCAAGAGCGCGAAAAAGGTTTCGAGCGCAAATTCCAACTCGATCAAGACCAAATGTTCAAGGTCGCCTCGCGTCGGGATAAATTATTCGGCATGTGGCTGGCGGGTAAACTCGGTTTGTCCGGGCCTGCCGCCGAGCAATACGCCAAAGACGTGCTCAGTTCTAATTTTGATGCGCCCGGAGACGACGATATGTTGGCCAAAGTGCGCATAGACCTGGACGCCAAGAAGGTTGTGATTGCGGATGCCGACCTGCTGAGCAAACTCCACGATATGCGCGACGAAGCGGCTCGCCAAATCATCGGTGAAAGCAAAAAATAGTTTTTCGCGCTCACCTCGGGGGAGGGGCGATGCGAATATTTTTAGGCTGTATCTTTGCTGTCGTTGCGACATGGCAAACGCTTGCCGCTGAGCCCAACACATTTCGCGATTGCGCCGACTGCCCTGAGATGGTGGTGGTTCCGGCTAGCTAATTTGCCATGGGCGCGCCTGATGATGAACCCGACCGGCAAAGCTGGGATGGCCCACCCACCAAAGTCACCATCCCCAAGCCATTCGCGCTTGCAAAGTATGAGGTAACGCGCGGCCAATTTGCCAAGTTTGCGGCGGCGACCCAACGCTCCATCGGCGCCAACTGCCGCAAGTTCAATGGCACATGAAATGCCGACCCTGCGGCTGATTATCGTAAGGCGAACTTCCCGCAAACCGACAAACATCCGGTCGTGTGTATGGTCCTGTTAAGGCGTTATTTTTTGAAAACAACGAGTCCTTTGTTTATCTCGCAATTCCAAGCTCAGATTTAGCCGACTTTCTGGCACATAAAACCCTATCTATTGAAGGCACGTTATCCATTGTCGTGGAAAAATTTTGCGCAGTTGTCTACTGCGATTCTCCCCATTACACAGTGAAAATTATATCTGTATGTCGACCGACAAAAACACAGACTCGAGGGGAAAACTCAACCGACCTTGGCTGTAGTAGCTAAGCAACAATAGAAGAAATTACGCCTCTCCAAACACGCGCTTGAAAATCGTGTCCACATGTTTGGTGTGGTAGCCCATATCGAACAAGGCTTCGACGTCGGCGGCCGGAATTTTGGCGATCACGTCAGGGTCGGCTTTCAGCAAGTCCAGCAGTTGCCCGCCACCGTTCCACACCTTCATCGCGTTACGTTGAACCATCACATAGGCGTCCTCGCGGCTGGCGCCCGCTTGCGTCAGTGCTAGCAACACGCGCTGTGAAAACACCAGGCCACCCATCATATTCAAGTTCCGCGCAATCGCTTCGGGGTACAGCACCAGCTTATCAATGACGTTGGTCATGCGGGCTAGTGCGAAATCTAGCGTGATGGTGGCGTCGGGGCCGATGTAACGCTCGACCGAGGAATGCGAGATGTCGCGCTCGTGCCATGTTGTTACGTTTTCCATGGCGGGTGTCACGTAGCCACGAATGACGCGCGCGAGACCCGTCAGGTTCTCGGTCAGAACAGGGTTGCGTTTATGCGGCATCGCCGACGAACCCTTTTGGCCGGGCGAGAAATATTCCTCGGCTTCACGCACTTCGGTTCTTTGTAAGTGCCGGATTTCAGTAGCGACGTGTTCGATGGAGCTGGCGATCACTCCCAGTGTGGCGAAGAACAGCGCATGACGATCACGCGGAATAATTTGGGTTGAGACGGGCTCGATACACAAGCCCATACGATCAGCAACGTATTCTTCGACGCTGGGGTCGATATTAGCGAACGTACCGACCGCGCCCGAAATGGCGCAACTGGCAATATCATCTCGCGCCGCCACTAGGCGTTTTCTGTTGCGTTCGAACATGGCGTAGAAGCCTGCGAATTTCAGGCCCATGGTCGTGGGCTCGGCATGAATGCCGTGGCTGCGGCCCATGCACACGGTCATTTTGTGCTCAAGCGCACGTTTTTTCAGCGCGACGAGCAGATCGTCGATGTCTTTGAGCAGCAGCGCCGATGCCTGCACCAACTGAACCGAAAAGCAGGTATCAAGTACATCCGACGATGTCATTCCCTGGTGGACGAAGCGGGCATCGGGCCCGACGTACTCGGCGAGGTTGGTCAGGAACGAAATCACATCGTGTTTGGTTTCTTTCTCAATCTCGTCAATCTGGGCGATGTCCCACTTGCCCTTGTCCCACACCATCTTAGCGGCGGATTCGGGGATCACGCCCAATTTGGCCTGGGCGTCACAAGCATGGGCCTCAATCTCGAACCAAATCTGGAACTTATTGTCGGCGTCCCAAATCTTGGTCATGGCGGGCCGGGCGTAACGGGGAATCATCGAGCCTCTCTGCGGGTAGGGATAGATGCTCTGTATAGTCAATTCTGCGTGCCCTCGCCAGTACGACATTGGGGCGAAGACCCAGCAATAACTGCGGCGGCCGTCCCCATGCATCAGATTGACTTCCCTGTCTGTGCTGCATTGTCTATCGTGCTTCGATAACCGTATTGAGGATGGAAGACATGGTAGCAGACGAAAAAAGTAACAACTGGCCTGTGAATGATCCTGGCGATGGCCGCAACCCGGTGTATTTCGAAAACCCGATGATCGATGCGCTTGTCACGGTCACCATGGAACTGGGTGCGGCGCAGTGGGTGCAGCAAGAGCGCCTGCGGATCATGGAAAAGTTGCTGACCGAAAAAGGCGTGGTCACCACCGAGATGATCGAAAAATACGTATCCAGCGAAGACGAGCGCCAAGCCGCCAGAAAGAACCGAGATGCGCATGTCACCCGCCTTTATGGCGCGTTCACCAAGCTGCAGAGTTAGTGGTTAAAGCAACCCTTGCGTCTTAAACGACACATGCCCGCCACGGCTGAGGATGAGTTGGTCATGCAGCGTCAGCCCAACCGCCCTGGCCGCGTCTTTGACTTTGCGGGTCATCTCAATATCGGCTTGTGAAGGTTTCGGGTCGCCCGAAGGGTGATTGTGAACCATGAAAAAATTCTAGCTTTCACCGCTAGCTACAAATTACTCCAGACTACCCTAGAACACGAAATAGCTCATTGAAAAATAACGATAAATGACTTCATCACTAAAAATTTCTAAAGTAAAGTAGTGGCTTGAAGCAGCGAACAAACCGACAACAATACCGCCAACACAAATGATCACCGACCGCCATATCAAGGGTGCCATCACGAGAGCAGTGACTGGCCGAAACCGAATCGAATTGCGCGTCTCAGGGGACCGTGGCGGGGGGCGGCTTAGCCGCCGTGGCGTTGAAACGATTTCAGTGTCTCATCAATCAAAAAAGCGTCAGTTAAAATTGTGCGCACATGGGCCGACGCGTTGAGATTGTCGACCAATTGCGAGCTAATGGAGGGCACGGCTAGCACAACGCCAATCGCAACCCCAGCACGGCCCGCATCATCCGCAACAAGCTTTAAAAAATCTGAAAAATCGACGGTCTTGGCCAAGTCCTGTCGCAATTCACCGCTCAAAACATTTGGCAAGGCTTCTAGCGCCTCGCGCAAGCCTTTTAACACTGAGCGAATCGATGCGCTGCCTGTGGCTTCGGTATCGCGGCCTTGCGCCGCATAGGCCAGCATAAACTCGTAGCTTGCTTCAATAGTGTCGATGCAAGCTTCGACAGAACTGGTACCTGATCCAATCATGATTGTCCCTCGCGGCGTGGCGTATGGTCGGTCCATAGTGCGGGGTCGTGATTGGCTGTCATCTCATCTCGCGAAATCCAACCAAATGCCATAGCCCGTAAATAAAATAATTTCTCGGGCCGTATCGCAAAGTAAACATGCAACACTATCAGCGACACAAAGATCAGCGCCGCCAGCCCATGTAGGACGTAAACAAGGCCCCAGGTTTCGGCACTGATTAGGTAGGGATCGCGCGTCCAGAGGGGCGAATCAATTTTGGCCATCATCACAAGGCCGGTTGCAATGGCTGCCAAGCAAAAAAATGTGACGGCGTGATGCATCAGTCGTTGTGCCAATGAATACTTTCCGGGTTTGGCTGCATCACCTTTTCCTAGCAGTGACGACACGGCGGTTGCGTCGCTGGCCGTAAACCACATAGATCTCAGACTCTGCCAAAACAGTGCGCGGATGATATGGCCCAGAACAATTAGACTCAGTAGAAGGCCCGCGACCCAGTGAACCAGCAGCCACTCAAACGAGATACCGAGCTTTGGTGCAAACCCCGTGATCAGCAACGCAAACATGGCGGCAGCCATCACCCAGTGAAAGGCGCGGTCAATTAGTTTGTGGCGTTCAATGCGTTGTGATGACATGCGATTGACGATTGCTCTGGGGCTAATCGCGCTGCATGATGGCCATAACGATGGCATGACATAAAACAAATATCACGGCAGCGCCAAGAAACACCCAAAAGAGATCAAACGAAACCCCCTCAAGGGTCGTTTGGCCCCACGCATTGCGGCTATAGCGAAAAAGATCCATTTCAGAAAACCCAAAATCAACTATCTCGGATTGCGCGCTTCACTAAGTTTTCCATCAGCGGAATCTTGAAGTGATTGAAGTTCAGCGGCGCGGCCCCACGCGCGGCAGACGACGCCGCCAAAGTCGCCGTATCATCGTTTTTCGCGCTGCCTTTAACTATGTCTTCCACCGCGTTCAACCGGCGTGGCACGCACTCGACGGCGCCGCAGACGATCCGAATATCCTCGATTACTCCATCGGCTTTCACTTTCATGGCTGACGCCACGTTGACCAATGCGAAGTCCCATGTGTTCCGGTCGGCGACTTTCTCGAAATAGAACTTTGCCCCAGCCCATTTGGACGGGATGCGAATAGTGGTGAGAATGTCGCCGGGCTCTAACATCGTCATGTGCGTAATATTCACCGCAGGCCCGATGAAGTATTTGTCTGCGGGCAGAATACGTTCGCCTTTGGAGCTGCGGATCACAAATTCAGCCTCAAGCGCCACCATGACCGGCGCGGTGTCTGACGGTGTCACTGCCACGCAGCGCGAAGCCCCAAACAGGCAATGCTCGCGGTTCATACCTTGCGGCGTTCCGGCATAGCAGGTGTTACCGCCAGCGCGGTAGCAATCCATGCCTGCACGATAATACCAGCACCGCGCGTCTTGGCTGAGGTTACCGCCAATGGTGCCAACGGTGCGGATTTGTGGGCTGGCCACGCGGCTCGCCGCCGTTGCCAGTAAGCCAAACTTTTCTTTGATGATGGGGTTAGCCGCAATCTCAGCCAAGGTCGTCATGGCGCCGATCTCAAGGCCCGCCTCTGTTTCACGTATACCTTTCAGCGCCTCGATGCCGCTGAGATCAATCACCGCCTCGGGGCGTTTGGCGCGGTCTTTGAACCAGTCTAAACTGTCTTGGCCACCAGCCATTTTCCAGGCTTTGACCCCGTATTTATCCAGAAGCTTCAGTGCGGTTTCGATATCTGCCGGTTGGAACAGGTCGAACTTTGGCATCATGTCTTTGGTCATGGTTGCGCTCCCGTCACTGTGTATTCACGGCCAAGACTTTGTATGACTGCGGGCGCTTTGCTACCGCATTCACAATCATGTCTGGCATGACAGGCGTACGATTAAAGTAGTGTCCACCCAGCGCATCGGAAATCGCCGACAACAAGGCCGATGCTGCGCACCCCATCAACGGTTCGCCCACGCCCTTCACGCCAACAGGGTTTTGCGGATCGGGTTTATCAACCCATCCCACTTGCATTTCAGATGGCACATCCAGGTACGAGGGCGGTTTGGACTGATAGAAGCCGACGTTAGCAGGCAGGCCGTTTTGCGGGTCGTAAACCACGCGTTCAAGTGCTGCCATGCCGATCCCCATCACGCCGCCCCCACGAATTTGATTGGCCAAGCCTTTGGGGTGCAGCACCGTGCCGCAATCAGCTGTGGCCACGTAGTCCAGAATTTCCCACTTACCTGTCTCGATATCTAATTCGATGTGCATGAACGCCGCAGCTAAGGCGGGCACGTGGTCTTTCATTGGGATGGTGTCTTTGGCCACGCCAATCAGGCCGCTGCCCGCCAAGGCTTCAACAGATCTTTTAGTTAGGTCATTGAGTTCAGCAGCGATCTCCTTGCCACTATACTTGCCGCCCAGCTCGATGGCTTTCTTTGCAGCCTCGGCAAAGGTCATTGATTTGTTTGCATCTGCTTTGGCGGTTACCTTTTCTTCGGCCACCACATAGTCTTCAGGCTTGCCACCCAAAGTTTGGGCCGCAATCTCTTGCAGCTTTTGTTTGGCATCTATTGCGGCCACATAATTGGTGCGGCTCATGGTGAAGGATGTGTTGCTGCCGAACTGGCCGTTATTCCACGGCAAGTGGTTGTCGGTGCGGCCACGCTCTAGCACCACATTTTCCCAGTTACAGCCCAGCACTTCAGCCGCCACGCGCGATGTGGCTGCGTACGAATACGTCCCCAAATTGCCGATACCGGTATGAATGTGAATTTTGCCATCGGGCTTGATGACTAGTAGACCATCGAAACCTGCGCTGCCTGCCGGGTGGTATGCACGCCCCACGCCGATGCCCGTGACCTTCGAGCCCTTGCGCTGGCCGCTCAGCTTTTTCTTCTCGTTCCAGCCGAATTTGGCTGCGCTAGCCATCAGCGCCTCCGAGATATATGCGCTGGAGACAGGCGTTTGACGCTCTTCAACTTTTGAACCGGTTGTCGGTGCGTTGATGCTGCGAATGGCCAAACGGTCGAGTTTCAGCTCGCGTGCAGCTTTGTCCAGCAGTGGCTCCATCATGCAGGCTAGTTGGTTCTGCCCCGGTCCGCGTTGTGCAGTGCTGAGGGGAAGATTTGTGAACACCGAAATACCACGCCACCGCATATTCATTGGCTGATAGACCATCGACAAGGCCCCGCCGACATTGCGGAAATCTGGGAAGCCTTCGGTCGCCCCATTCTGTTGCACGACATAGATGTCGGCAGCAGTGATACGGCCGTCTTTGCGAAAACCGATCTTGATGCGGCCCTGGATGCCTGTGCGGCGCGAGCCCAAGAAATACTCCTCGGCGCGCGTCAGGCGCATCATGCAGGGCCGGTTGATTTTCTTCGACATATGCGCCGGTATGGTAGCCACAACATAGGCGCTGCCTTTGGACCCAAAACCGCCGCCACAAAATTCAGAGATCATCACTAAGTCTTTTGGAGCAACGCCAATCATCTCGGCGTAAAGCGGCAGTGGGTACGACTGGCTTTGGGTCGAGACATGGAAGTAACACTTTCCATTCTGCCAATAGGCCATTGCGCTTCGTGGTTCCATGCTGTGGTGAGAATGGGCTGCCGTCACAAAGGTTTCGTCCATCACCAGTTGGGCTTCACTAAAACCTTTGTCCAAATCACCCAGCTTCCATTCCGCCAAAGGTTCGCCCATGGGCAGTTTGGTGTCGCCAGCCTCGGCAAAATCTTTCGCCGTCCACTTGATCTTCTTCATCTCAGGCATGCCGCGGACACCAACGTTGGCGTCGGGGTAAACGTCGGGGCCGCCCGGATAAAGGCTTTGCAGTGGGTCTACGGTAAAGGGTAATGGCTCGTAGTCGATTTTTATTTTTTCCAACGCATCAGATGCCGTGGTTTCATCTTCAGCGGCGATGGCTAGGATTGGCTGGCCCACGTATTTGGGCTCCATCGTCAAAATGGGGTCGCGCGGCAGCGGGAACGAGGGCACATCCTCGGGCAATAAAATCCCCAACACACCTTTCATCTTCAACGCTTCGGCGGCGTCGATGTTGCGCACTTTGGCGTTCGGCATGGGGCTGAGCAAGAGTTTAACAAACACCATGCCCTCGACGCGAAAGTCTTCGGCATATTTTGCTTTGCCCGTCACTTTGGCGCGAACATCGGGAGGCGTGAAATCTTTTCCGATCAGAGAGTATGCCATGTGTGATGCTCCTCGCTATTAGGCCGATTTCGCAGCGCGCATGACCGCGTTGAGATAGTGATCATATGCGCCACAACGACAAAGGTTGCCGGCCATGGCTTGGCGGGCTTCTGCGCGTGTTGGCTTCGGGTTGGCTTTCAGCAAGCCTACTGCTGACATCACCTGGCCGGGCGTGCAGAAGCCACACTGGGGACCCAATTCGTCGATCATGGCCTGTTGCACCACATGAAGTTCGCCGTTGGGTCCTTCCAGACCTTCAACGGTCGTCACCGCACGGCCACGCACGCCATGAGTTAATGTCGAGCATGAGTTATGACCCACATCGTTGATCAGCACCGTACAGGCACCGCACTCGCCGCGGTCGCAACCCAGCTTGGTGCCAGTCAGGCCTAGCTTGTAGCGCAGCGTCATGGCCAGGGTTTCGTTGGGCAGAATGTCGACACGACGGTCTTGGCCATTGACCTTTAAGGTGATCAGACGCTCCACCGAGCCTGCCGCCGGTGCGCTACCATCTGAACATCCAGCCAAATAATAAGCAGCTGCTGACGTCGCTGCGCCTGAGGCAATGATGCTTTTAATGAATCTGCGTCGCGTGACCGGGTCACGCCCAATGGCCATGTCATCCGTTGTCGTCATGTCGCACCCTCAAACCCCAAGACAAATTACAAGTTAAGAATGCCCGCTCGGTACAAGGTCCGACAAGGGCGAAATTCAGGACGGCGATCACAAAAATCGATCATCACCTGATTATGGACGTACACGCAAGGGTGCGCCAACGCCCACCGCGACAAAACATGCCACTGGTAACCACCAATTACTAAGCTACACCCGCCGCAATACAGCAAACGCGCGATGATTTGCAGCGGCTTTGTGTTTATCAACTCATTGAACTAATTCAATATTTCAAGCTGCCAAATTTAATGGCTTGTCATGCACCACAACCTGGGAAATTTCGCTATAGGTTGCTACCCAATTGTATCGTCTCGACTCTTTTTGCCTCGACGTTCTGACAAAAGAGAATAGCCTAGCCATGCCAGTGAGACACCAATCGGTATAGCGGCGAGCCGCTGGATTTCATCGGGGAGCAGCACGGCTGCAGATGTCAGTAGAGCAGTAACGACTTTCAGCACCTCGATCTGCCTTAACTTGAAAATAAGCTGCTCTGCGCCTAAACTACCTTTTCCCATCTTCAGCTCCTTCTATACGGGTCAATTCTCTCAAATAGACCGGTACAAAAAAGCCGTCAGGTCAATGGCGCCGGCCTGCACGTTGGTGATCAAATGCTGCGGGAACCCGGTGAAGGCGCTCTCGGCTTTGATGTTGTCGTGATACGTGTGCGTGCCGAGGCAAGAGTAGCGCGACGAAGCGGGTGGGCGCAGGCCGTCATCTGCGCTAGGTTAGTTATGATGAACGCGACGAGGAGAGCGCCATGAACACCACCACAGCGCCATGGGCTGCGCAGTTTAGCGCTGCCGAGATTGATCGCCGCGCACTCTTGATTGGGGCATCGTCCGCGGCGGCCGGGCTGGCTGCGCAAGCCGGATGGTCGCGCGAGACCAATGCAGCCGAGGCCTGGGACCTGATCATTGTCGGCGGTGGCACAGCCGGATTACCAGCGGCGATTTTTGGCGCCCGTCGTGGGGCCAAGGTGCTGATCATCGAGGCTTCGCTGCAAATCGGCGGCACGCTGTTCTTGTCCACCGGTCAAATGAGTGCTGCAGGCACGCGACTGCAAAAAGAAAAAGGGATTCAAGACAGCGCACAATTGCACTTCGATGACGTGCTGCGCATTAGTCGGCGTACAGTGCGTCCCGAGTTGGTGCGCTTAGCGGTCGATAACGCTGCGACCACGTTTGATTGGTTGATGGAGAATGGTCTGAAGCCCTTGCCAGAGCATCCCATTCTGGGGGCCGCGCACGAACCCTACAGCGAGAGGCGCTATGCGTGGGGCCCGGAAGGCGGCATGTCGATTTTGGAAGCTATCGAACCTTTGGTACTGGCGGAGGAAAAGAAAGGCAGCTTGACCATTAAACGTGGACTTCGCGCACGCGAATTATTGCAGCGCGGTGGTGCGGTGGTGGGCGTGCGTGCGGAAATCGACAGCGGCCAAATGCTAGACTTCGAAGGCCGAACGGTGCTGCTGGCCAGCGGAGGGTATGCTTCAAACCCCAAGATGTTCTACGACCTCAGTGGCTACAAACAGTACGGGAATGCCTCGTACCCTTACAGTCAAGGCGACGGCTATACGATGGCGCTGGCGGTGGGCGGCTTCACGCGCGGTAAAGAGAATTATATCTGCGGTTCGCCGCGTATTATGGCCAGTACCGACGAACCGGCTGTGCCCGAAACGCGCTGGATTTTATTCCCTGAGCGTCGTCAGCCGTGGGAGATTCAGGTGAACGCGCGTGGCCAGCGCTATGTGGCTGAGGACAACCCCAGTGTTGACGAGCGCGAGAAGGCGCTTGTGCAACAGCACGATATGCGCACATGGCTGGTGTTCGACCAGGCGATTTTCGATGCCGCGCCGTTGGGCATTGAAGGATGGGACAAGACACGACTGATCGAGGCATTCAAATCGCACCCCGTATTCTATAAAGCCGACACGTTGGCCGAACTTTCCGCCAAAAGCGGCGTGGATGCAGCAGGCCTGCAAGCCACCTTGGCGCGCTATAACAGTGCGCAGGCGAAAGGCGTTGACACTGACTTTGCGCGGAAGCATATGCCGTTGCCGATTCAGAAAGCGCCGTTCTATGCCGTACGTCAGCAGGGGATGTCGGTGAGCTCGACGGTGGGCATTGGCGTTGATGAGAAGCTGCGTGTGATCCGCTCCGGTGGTATGCCCATCAACGGCCTCTATGCCGCCGGTGAAATTCTGGGCTCGGGCCAATTGATGGGTAAATCCGCCGTGGGCGGCATGATGGTGACACCGGCACTCACGTTCGGGCGCTTGTTGGGCCAATCCATGCTGCCGCTGAGGGCGTGAATAAGCTTCAGTCCACTATCCCTTCCATTTACCCCGTACTGGCGTATTCGTGATGAAAACCGCCGAGGTGAGGGTGAGCGATGCGCGACTAACTGACCAAGGCGTAAATTATTGGACTGGTGATCAGGAGTGGGATGCTACTATTGTGCCCCCAATTGCTGCGAAGCCCATCCATAGGGCCATCGCTATCATCATCAGATTTTCCGTGAGAGAGATGAGGCCGAGTGGCACGTTGCTGGAACCGCCCGCGCACGCACACTTAAGCTCGCGTTTATCTATGTAAACGGCTTTGACTACCGAAAACGCCCCCACAGATCCGATGAATAGGGCTACCGGCACGGAAACCCAGGCTAAAGCTCCTGAGAGCATAAGAACGCCAGCGACCCCTTCCGCATAAGGATAGACGTAGCTGTAAGGAACCCATCGCTGAGCTAGCAGATCATAGTTCAGAAACATCGTAGCGAAAGTCCCCACGTTCTGAAGCTTCAACATCGCCAGAATGATCATTGAAAGCGCGATGAACCATTCCCCAGCCATCAAGGTGAAGACGTTGCCGAAAGCGGCGTGACTTGCGGCCATAGCTGAAAGGGCCGTCATCGTGAACAGTACAATAACCGGCCGGTAGCTCAGCACATTGGGATTGGGAACGTGCCGCCCTAGAAAGCGGCGCGTGTCATCGTAGCCGCCAATACGATTCCCTTCGATAAACACCTGCGGTGTAGTGGAAACACCGTGCTCTGTTTTGAAAGCATCGGTTTCCGCACGACTAGTGAGGTGGTGGTCCTCTACATCGAAGCCGGACCTTTTGAGTAAGTCCTTTGCCTTTAGGCCATACGGGCAAGTATGGGCCGGCATTAACATTCTATAGATGATTGCTTTCTTGGCTGCAGAGGGCTTCTTTGTCGTGTTCAACATTGCTTCAAGTCTTCCCAGTCTTGTTTTCGGGTCGGCCAGTATATAGGGTCTGTACCATCCCTTCGGCAGCGAAAGCTGTTCAGCGTGCTTCGGTCCAGGCCGTTATGGCTGCGGTCATTGCAATCACATCCCGCCTATTCATTCTTTACCTTTCGAAAATGCCCACATCAGACCGCCGAGCGACATTTCATTCATCGTGCGTTTTGTTAACAATAGCACTGGTTCAGAAGTAGATGAAAGCATAGGCGAGGAGGGTATGATTGGCATAATCAACTTGATTGACATTAATGTGATGGCTGCTCTGTTCTCAGGCAGCCGCAACCTCCCGAGCCTTTGGCTGGCGTCGCCGCCCGATTGCCTTCGTGCCGTATCATAGTCGAAAGCCAAAAATGTAGCCGAGATTCGCTGGGTGGGTGCTACAGCTATTGCTATTGGAGCGAACTACGCGCTGCTGTTATGAAACTCTCGTTGGTATTGGATTGAATTTTTATACTTGGGGTTGATCACTTTTGAGCGCTTACTTTCTTGGATCTTTGGTTTCCATCGGCTTTAGTGTGCTGGTTGCCTGTACGGCTCATGCTCAGTCCACAACAGCGGCTGCATCCTCAGCGACCGGTGACAATGCGGCAGCCCGCGCGCGGGATGCCTTTGGGGAACGGGTCGGTCAGGAGCAGGTTGGTCTTTATAATGAAAATCAAGTGCGTGGCTTTGATTTGGCGACCACTGGCGCTTACCGCCTTGAAGGCCGGTACTTTCTTCGTGAATTTCAACTCCCCGACATGATCTTGGACGGTGTGACCGTCAAAGTCGGCACCAATGCTGCACGGCTCAAGTATCCTTCGCCATCCGGCGTGGTCGATTATCGTTTGCGAGCTGCCGCCCCCGGTTCACGCTCGTTAAGCGTCCACACCGGAATCAAGGAAAGCAATGCCAAGTTTGTTGAAATGACCGGGGCGTACGGCGACGATATTGGCCGATACAGTATCGCCGGAGGCACTACTGTAACCCGCACACGGTTTGCCAACGATACCAAGGGCTTTTCCGTCATCGCCGGGGCGGTGCCGCAGTGGCGGCCGTCCGAGACCGTGCGCATCCGTGGATTGTTTGCGATTGAACGGGCCGAATACAACGGCGACTTTCAGTTCTCGACGCTCGGGCGGTATGTGCCGAAAAAGCCCAAACTTCAAAACTATGGTGTGCCGTGGGCTGATGTGCGCCGAACTAGCCTCAATACAGGCATTTTAGTTGACGCCGAGCCAACGCCGAACTGGACCGTGACCGCAACGGCCTATTATGCCGATACGCGCCGTTCACCGTCGGAGTTCACCAATGTAGGACTGCGTGCCGATAATCAAACAGCCAGCATTACTTATATTCGAAGCGATCTTGCTCGGGGCCGTTCTCTGACTGGCGAGGCTACTATTGAGCGCGCATTTGAAGTCGGCAATTCGGCGCACACCTTCAATACTGCGACACGGGGCCGACTGTCGCGGTCCAAGACGATCAGCCGCGTACCTTTTAATATCGGTATTATCAGCCTGGATAATCCCGTGTATCCAGCCGAGCCGATATTAGCACCAGCAATCGGGGCTCTCGACTCTGACGTCGACCAGATGATTCTCAGCACAGGTTACAGCGGAACCTACTTCGACCGCCTTGAAATCAAACTGGGGCTGCATCGCTCAATCTATACAAAGACCGTCACTCCGCCCGGCGGCATGATGTCCGCGAGAACCGATCGAAAAACGCTGTATGACGCCTCGGCGATTTTCGCGCTGACGCAAACGACCACCGTGTTCGCCAATACGGTCAAGGGTGTGGAAGAAAGCGGCATCGCGCCTCAGAATGTCGTCAACCGGTTCGCGGTTTTGCCGCCGGTGGTGGCGCGCGAATACGAAATCGGTGTTCGCCAAGAACTGTCCAAAGCCTTGGGCCTCAATGTTTCAGGTTTCGATACTACCAAGCTGACAGCAGGGCTTGATCCGGCAGGCGTTTTTGCGCTGGTCGGCAAGGTACGTCATCGCGGCGTCGAAGTCTCGTTTGCTGGCAAAGTGATTGACGGCACGTCGGTTGTGCTGGGGGCTATGCTGATCGACCCCAAGCTCTCGAGCCCTTTGGTCGATGCGGGCCTCGTGAGTTCGCGCCCCGTAGGCGTGTCATCGTCCATCGCGTTTGGCGGGCTCGATCATAAATTTTCCTGGGCACCCGATTGGGCATTTGACGCGCGAATGTCATGGCAAGCCGGACGTTCGGCTGATTCCACCAACACCTATGGGCCGAAAGGCTTCGTCATGGCATCGTTCGGCGCGCGGTATAACTTCATGTGGGGCGAGCAGCAGGCCCAAGTACGCTTACTCACATCCAACCTGTTAGGCGGCCGGCCTTTTATTGTCGGGCCCAGCGGGCTGTTCAATCAGTTTGGGCCTGGTGCCTGGCGTGCGACGCTGCGCGTGACCTTCTGAGAAGATGAATCCCGCCTTAAAAGAAACACTCGCATTGGCCACACCGGCTGTAATCGTGCCCGCCAATTTGTTGCTGCACATCACGCCAACCCCGACAAATAATCCGACAGCTAACCACCGATTACTACGCTGCACCCGCCGCTATACAGCCAACACAACAGCCAACACGCGCTGGTTTGAAGTGGTGGTGAAACCATCAAGTCGTTAAATTTGAATGATAAATCACGCAGCTAAATTTAATGGATTATCATGCACCATGATGATTGAACTGGCACTGAGTTCCAAAGCTCGCTTCACGACTTCGCGCGGATAGACCGGCGTGTGATCCACAGTGCCTTCGCCTTGCGCCTCGTCGGCAATCAGTTTGTTCTTGCGGTCGAGATACATCACGCAGAACTGCTCGATCGTGTTGTAGGCCATGGTTGCAATGCAATATTCGATCAATGCGGTCCACGACGAAATCACCTGCGCGGCTTTCACCTTCGTGCGCAACAGACGCTGTGCGGCGGCTTGCACGGCCTTCAGCGACACAATGCCCGCATCGCCGATTCCCTTAACGTCACGCAGCGCATCGGCATCGGCCGAAATGACTTCGGCAAACGAGCCAAACTTTCGCAGCAGTTCTTTGGTGATGGGTTTGGTATCGGCGTGCGGTTGCGCCATAAACAACAACAGCTTCAACAATTCGTAATCGGGTAAGCTGTCTGCGCCGCCCGTCAAAAACCGCTCGCGCAGGCGTTGACGATGGCCCACATAATCTTGGGTCGCGTCGCTATGGTTGGATGTGGAATCCACGAAATGGTCTTGGCCGGTCGCTTTACCAAGGCCCTTGGTAGGCATGGCTAGCGGTCCGATTCTAACATTCGCATCCCATTTCGGACTGCAATCTTGCGAATGCTAAAATCATAAGGACCACTAGTAAATATAGGTTTTTAGTGGAGCTTTGGATTTGACATTGCTTCTCAGTTCCGCCGCGGCAAGGATAGCGAATGTCAAATCCGCTCCACTAGAAAGGTGCCGGGGGTGCCGGTTCGTTTTCCGGGCCGTAGGGTGCGCAGGTATACCCTTTGGGCGACAGCGTGAAAATTTCCACGCCGGTTTCGGTGACGCCGATGGTGTGTTCGAACTGCGCCGACAGCGATTTGTCGCGGGTCACGGCGGTCCAGCCGTCTTCTAAAATCTTGGTGTCGTAGCGGCCCGCATTGACCATTGGTTCAATTGTGAAAATCATGCCCGCCTCCAGCACAAAACCTTCGCCGGGTTCGCCAAAGTGCATGACGTTGGGTGGTTGGTGAAAGATCTTACCGATGCCATGGCCACAGAAGTCGCGCACGACCGAGAAGCGCTGCTCTTCGGCGTACGACTGGATAGCATAACCAACATCGCCCAAAGTCGCGCCCGGCTTGACGGCTGCAATGCCGCGCATCAAGGCTTCGTAGGTGACCTCAACTAAACGGCGCGCTTTGATTTTCACATCGCCGACGAAATACATGCGGCTGGAATCGCCGAACCAACCATCCAAGATGGGCGAGACGTCGATGTTCACAATGTCGCCGTCTCGCAAAATTCGGGCACCCGGAATGCCGTGGCACACCACATGGTTCACCGACGTACAAATTGATTTGGGATAGCCGCGATAATTCAACGGGCCAGGAATGGCCCCATGCAACAGATGATATTCGTGGCACAGGCGGTCAATCTCACCCGTCGTCACGCCGGGGCGCACGAAAGGTGTAATGAAGTCTAAAATCTCGGCGGTCAAACGCCCAGATTTCCGCATGGCCGCAAAGGCCTCGGGTCCGTGTAGTTCGACATCGCGGGGACGGCGGAGGGCCGCTTCTCTCATTTCCAGATACATTTGTTGCGCCGGCGAACCGGCAAGGTCTTCAATCATTCCATCACGATGGGATAGATATGCGCTTATCCTGGTAAATCCATCGTCAACGGCTTTCCGATGGTTATACCATTGGTGGTCATATCGCAACCATAACACAGCGCCTCAACACCACTTTCCATTGCCTTATCAAAGGCTTTGGCATAATCCGGGTCGATATCTGCGGCCAAGGCAAAGCGCGTACTGTCGGTCCGCTGTACTAAATAGAACATCACAGCGCGGCCACCGCCCTTCACCACCTCGGCTAACTCATTGAGATGTTTGGTTCCCCGCTCGGTGACGGAGTCGGGAAATTCGGCTGGGTTTTTGGGGCCTGCCGCGCGCTTCATGGTGACGTTTTTGACCTCAACGTAGCAGGGTGGTTTTCCTTGGCTTTCCAGCAGAATGTCGATGCGCGAGTTTTTGCCATATTTTTGCTCGCGCTTGAGGGAGTCGTAGCCCTTCAGGCTTTTGATCTCCCCGGCTGAAATAGCGTCAGCAACGAGTTTATTGGGGTGGCTGGTGTTAATGCCCACCAGCCCGCCAAAAATCTCGATCAGTTCCCAAGTGAATTTCAGTTTGCGGTCTGGGTTATCAACGGGTGTCAGCCAGACGCGCGCGCCAGGCTCTTGGACCGAGAGCATAGAGCCTGAGTTGGCGCAGTGGGCCGTGACGACCTTGCCGTCTTTCAACGTCACGTCGGCAAAAAAGCGCTTGTAGCGTTTGATGAGCGCGCCTTCGATCAATGGTTTTTCGAACTTCATGGTATCCTCTTCATCGGTGTTTTGTCGTCGAGCGACTCTTCAGTCGCATTCAAGGCATCGGCCAATCGCGCTTTGGCGCTGCCGGGGCGCATTGCTTTTTGTTGCGAGGCATGAGGTGCCCAGCCGGTCATGGTAACGATCTGGAAGGTGGCCATCACCCGCCCGCGCGAATCTGAATACTGCGCCCGGTAGATTTCCAATGCGCGCGCTAGCACATCGCGGCGCAGGAACGACTTGTGCCGTTCGCGCACGGCATTGGTTTCGCCCATCGCTCGAAGATCGGCCATCAGTTTCAACGGATCGGCATATGTCACTGTTATTGTATCGGCATCAATGACCGGCAGCGCGAACCCGGCGCGGTTCATCAGTTGGCCTGCATCGCGCACGTCAACGAAGGGTGAGATGCGCGGGCTGGCCCCGCCGGTGATTTCGCTTTCAGCTTCGATCAAGGCAGCGCGCAGTTCTTTGAGTGTTTCGCCGCCAAAGACCGTGGCGAGTAATAAGCCATCAGGCTTCAGCGCGCGGCGGATTTGCACCAAGGCACCGGGCAAATCATTGGTCCAATGCAGCGACAAATTTGAAATCACCAAATCGAGCGTATTGTCGCCAAAAGGGAGCGTCTCCTCGTCTGCCACAAGAGCGGGGTGGCCGTTGATGCGGGCCAACCGCGCCATCGCCGCTGACAGGTCGCATTGGATGAGGTGATCTATTTTAGATACGTCCCCCAAGAGCCTTGCAATTTGCCCGGCATGGCAGCCTAAATCCAGCGCCAATGGAAATCGCCGTGTCACGTCATTGATGCGGTCGAGCAGTCGTTCTGCCGCTTCGCGAAATAGGAAATCAGTTTCGCTAATAGATGACGCGGCGCGGTCGCGATGACGACGCACAGTCGAGCGATCAAAAACCAACATACTGTCGGACATACGCCCATTTATGCCATGATATAACGGATACAAACAGTCTTAGAGACAAGATCGAAACTTATTTGGTGCGTGGGTCGGAGTGTGCTGGATGTTTTGCTGCCACCGCAGTGCCTGGCCTGCGATACGAGCGTAGACCAACCAGGCAGCCTGTGCGCGGCCTGCTTCAGCCAGTTTACATTTATCACGCGCCCTTATTGCAATCTCTACTGCCTGCCCTTTGAGTCGGCAGTCATCGAAGACGAAGTGATGTGCGGTGCCTGTATGAAGGATCACCCGGCCTTCAACCGTGCTCGAGCCGTGTTCAGTTATCGTGATTCACGCCGTACACTGGTTTTGAAACTCAAACACGCCGACCGCACCGATGCCGGCGCGCATCTGTCCGGTTGGATGAAGCGCGCAGGCGCGGCCATTTCATGAACCGTGATGCCAAAGTGCTGGGCCCCATCATAAAGCGCAAAGACCCTGGGGTAGCGGCCGGGATACTCAGGCGGGCCTGGATGAAAGTTGTACGCGGGGCCGGGAAGCTTGGTCAGCAGGACCTGCGGAACAATGACGTAGCTGCAAAACGAGACGAGGCGGCAGCCGTCCAGAGGTTCGTGTGTGGCGGCTGCCAACGCATCTGAGGTGCTGATCAATTCGACCTCGAGGCCAGGTTGATGGGCCTTTAAGATCGTGCCCAGAACGGGCCCCTTGGCTTCCCCGCTGAGCAGAGGGATACGACGGATCGCCATGGAATTCCCACAATTACGTCGCGATCATGATGCAACGCTTTTCTATGCAAACGCTTTTCTTCAGCCTACACTAAAACAGAAATTTACATGCAATGGCCATGGCTAAAATCGAAATCTACACCTCTCCGTTTTGTGGCTATTGCCACCGCGCCAAGCAATTGCTGCGGCAGAAGGGCGTCGACTTCGCCGAGATCGACGTGATGCTGGACGCCGCCAAGAAGCAAGAAATGGTTACGCGCGCTAAAGGTGGTCGAACCGTGCCGCAAATTTTTATCGATGAGCGCCATATCGGCGGCTGTGATGATCTCTATGCCTTGGATCAACAAGGCAGCCTCGATCCGCTACTGGTCCGTACTTAATGCCCGAGGTTGGTCAATCCTTTTTCGTAGCCTGTCTTCAGGTCAACGCGAGCAATGATATGGCCGCAAACCTCGCCGTCGCCTCACGCCTGACGCGCGAGGCCGTCGCCCAGGGCGCGCAGATAGTGTTGATGCCAGAAAACGTCTCGATGATGGAACAAGGCCGCGCGGCGAGCATTGCTCAAGCCATGCCAGAAGCCACGCACGTTGCCTTAAAGGCTTTTCAAACGCTGGCCGCCGAGCTCAAAATTTGGCTGCACTGCGGAAGCCTTTCTGTGCTGCGCGAGGGCGGCAAGCTTGCCAATCGTACTTATATTCTAAAGCCGGACGGCACGATTGCTGCGAGCTATGATAAGATTCATATGTTCGATGTCGATCTGGGCGGCGGCGAAAGCTACCACGAAAGCGCCACCTTTGAATCCGGTGCACATGCTGTCGTGGTTGATCTGCCGTGGGGCCGTTTAGGGTTGACGGTGTGCTACGATCTGCGCTTTCCGCATTTATACCGTCAGTTGGCGTTGGCGGGCGCTGGGTTCCTGACCGTACCTTCCGCGTTCACCCAAAAAACCGGCGAGGCCCACTGGCACGTGTTGCTCCGGGCGCGGGCCATTGAAACAGGGTGTTTCGTGTTTGCGCCTGCTCAGACAGGCGCTCATGTAGGTCATCGCAAAACCTATGGCCACGCATTGATTGTTAACCCTTGGGGCGAGGTGCTGGCAGATGCTGGAACCGAACCTGGCGTCATCATGGCTAAAATCGACTCCGCTGAAGTTGTTGCGGCGCGCGGCAAAATTCCTTCGTTGGCTCTGAATGCCACGTTTGCGCCTCCTCTGAGCCTACGCTGACTGTTGCATCTTCAACGACATAGCCTTAGATGCATCCCAATGGCATTGGCTCAATTATGATTCTTTACGACCTCATCTGCGACAAGGAACACCAGTTCGACTCCTGGTTCCGCAACTCGTCGGTTGCCGACAAACTGGTGAAGGCGGGGCAGGTGGTCTGCCCAACGTGCGGCAGCATGAAAGTTCAAAAGGCAATTCAGTCGCCACGGATTACAACGTCAAAGCAAAAGGGCGTTGAACCAAAACTGCCTGCTCAAGTTCCAGCCAGTTCGCCGACCACCGAGTCGAATGTGGTTGAGGCGGTCGAGAAGATGACCGAAGCCTTTCACGAGTTGCGCAAAAGCATCGAGAAAAATTTTGATAACGTCGGCGACAAATTCCCCGACGAAGCGCGTAAAATTCACTACGGAGAATCACCCGAGCGTGCGATTTACGGCGATGCGACCCCGAAGGAAGCCCAGGATCTGACCGAAGAGGGCATTAACGTTGTGGCTTTGCCCTGGCCCAAGAAGCGCAAACTCAGCTAATTCTTCATGCCCGTGTGGCCAGCATCATGTAGTTGACGTCAACATCGTCAGTCATGACCCAGCGGTCGCGGAAAAGGTCGTAGGTCATGCCTTTCATGTCTTGTACGCTCAGTCCTGCCCCGCGCAGTCCGGCTGCCAATTCACTCGGCTTTACGAACTTTCTCCAGTCGTGGGTGCCAACAGGCAGCCAACGCAACACGTACTCTGCGCCAATCTTTGCCAGCGCCAAAGATTTCAGCGTTCGATTGAGTGTTGCGGCAATCAGTGTGCCGCCTGGCGCGACGAGTTGGCCGGTCGCGTTCAAGAAAGCATTCACATCTGCGACATGCTCGACCACCTCAAGGGCCAGCACCACGTCAAAGTGATGGGCGATATCTAGCAATTGCTCGGGGGTCTTGCAGTCGTAGTTGATGTTTAAGGCTGACTTAGCCGCGTGAACTTTCGCCACGCCGATGTTTCTCTCCGACGCATCGATGCCTGTGACCTTAAATCCCAGCCGTGCCAAAGGCTCCGCGATGAGCCCGCCACCGCATCCTACGTCGAGCAAGCTGAGGCCGGTGAAAGGCGCTGGCCCAGATAGAGGGCGGGAGAAGTGCGCTGCCACGCGGTCGCGCACGTAGCGAATCCGCTCGGGATTAAACTTATGAAGGGGTTTGAATTTGCCCTGTGGGTCCCACCATTCGTCGGCAATGGCCGAGAATTTGGCGACCTCATCTGGCAATGCCGTTGTTTGTTGTGCGGCCTGGGCGCTGGTCATTTTTGTACCTAGTCACTTTCAGATCTACTATAGGCCGCTCTGGTTGCTTCGGAAAATGCATTGTTTGCTGGGGGTTAAGGCCCAAAATGCGAGGGTCTTCTTTGCCTTGTGAGCCTGGGGCCTTTTGGCTATGTATGCGCGCCCTGAGAATACCTAACTGGTATCTATCAGGGCTACACTTTTTTGAACTCATATTGGTACAGGTGCGCAGCAATGGCGCGCATAGTGATGAAATTCGGTGGCACGTCGGTGGGTGATATCGCCCGTATCCAGAACGTTGCCCGTAAAGTCAAAGTAGAAGTCGACCGTGGCAATCAAGTCGCCGTGACGGTGTCTGCAATGTCGGGCGTGACCAATCAATTGGTGGATTACTGCACCCAAATGTCACCGCTGCACGATGCGCGGGAATACGACGCCGTGGTTGCGACCGGCGAACAGGTCACCAGCGGGCTGTTGGCCATCGCGTTGCAGGAATTGGGCGTGAACGCGCGCTCGTGGCAGGGCTGGCAGATTCCGATTATTACCGACGACGCTCATGGCAAGGCACGAATTGTTGATATTAAGGGTGAAGAACTGATCCGCCGCATGGAACGCGGTGAGGTGCCGGTGGTTGCAGGCTTCCAAGGTGTGGGCCCCGACAATCGCACCGCGACTTTAGGCCGCGGCGGGTCGGATACGACGGCCGTGGCTTTGGCGGCGGGCCTGAAAGCAGATCGTTGCGATATCTACACCGATGTGGATGGCGTCTACACCACAGACCCGCGCATCGTGAAGACGGCGAAGAAGCTCAATAAAATTACGTATGAAGAAATGCTCGAGATGGCATCACTTGGTGCCAAGGTGCTGCAAACCCGCTCGGTCGAAATGGCGATGAAACATAGCGTGCGGGTCCAAGTACTCTCGAGCTTTTCGGATGCCCCTGGAACTCTGGTCTGTGACGAGGATGAAATCGTGGAAAAGGAACTGGTGAGCGGTATCGCCTATAGCCGCGACGAAGCGAAAATTACCCTGGTCAGCGTCAGTGATCAGCCAGGCGTGGCGGCGGGTATTTTCGGGCCGTTGGCCGATGCCAATATCAATGTTGATATGATCGTGCAGAACGTTTCGCGCGATGGCACAACCGATCTGACTTTTACCGTGGGCAAGGCCGATCTTGATCGTGCATTGAACGTGATTAAAGAAAAGCTTCACGTGCCATACAAAACCATTATGGCCGACAAGAATGTGGTCAAAGTCTCGGTCATTGGTGTGGGGATGCGCAGCCATGCGGGCGTCGCGCAGACCATGTTTAAAACCTTGGCGGACAAGGGCATTAATATTCAGGTGATTTCGACATCGGAAATCAAAGTCAGCGTGCTGATCGCCGAAGATTACACCGAACTTGCCTTGCGTGCGTTGCATACGGCTTACAATCTTGACGCCGCTTAATGTCAGGACACCCATGACCCTCGCCGCCGTTCAAACGCCAGACTCTACTCCGCTGGCTGTACCCCCGGCCTTGGCGAAGTTGTGGGCGCGAGGCTCTGAGTTTCTAGGCTGCCCCATCGTCCTTATGGGCGGCGCCATGACGTGGGTGTCCGAGCGCAACCTAGTGTCGGCAATCTCGAATGCTGGCGGATTTGGTGTCATCGCTTGCGGATCCATGACGCCAGAATTGCTTGATCGCGAAATCAAGGCCACGCAAGCGCTGACATCCAAGCCCTTTGGCGTAAACTTAATTACCTTGCATCCAATGTTGCTTCAGTTGGCCGATGTGTGTGCCGCCAATAACGTCACGCACGTGGTGCTGGCTGGGGGCATTCCGCCCGCTGAGGCGATCAAGCGCGTGAAGGACAGTGGCGCGAAGCTGATGTGCTTTGCGCCTGCATTAGTGCTGGCGAAGCGCTTTATAAAACTGGGTGCCGACGCGATTGTGATTGAGGGCAGCGAGGCGGGCGGGCATATTGGCCCGGTGTCGACCAGCGTTCTGGCTCAGGAAATTCTACCCGTCATCCGCGATGTGCCGGTATTTGTTGCTGGCGGTATTGCGCGCGGCGAAACTATTGTGTCCTACCTCGATCTCGGGGCCAGCGGTGTGCAAATGGGCACGCGCTTTGTGTGCGCCAGCGAATGCATTGCGCACCCGAAGTTCAAACAAGCCTTCATTCGTGCCAACGCGCGCGATGCCATGCCCAGCATTCAACTTGATAAACGCTTCCCGGTGATTCCGGTGCGCGCCATCGTCAACAAGGGCGTGGAAGAATTCATGGAGAAGCAGCGTCAGGTCATCGTCAAGTTCGATGCGGGAGAACTCAATGCCGTGTCAGCCCAGCTTGAGATCGAGCATTTTTGGGCAGGCGCTTTGCGCCGGGCCGTAATTGATGGCGATGTCGAGCACGGCTCGCTGATGGCTGGCCAAAGCGTTGGCATGGTGACCAAAGAACAACCCGTTGCAACAATCTTCGCCGAACTTGTTGAGCAAGCCACGCACACCCTAGCTGCTCGCATCTCCCCATGACGGCATATAGCGCCGCTGACCTCCGCCAGATGCTGTCGCGCCTTCGCGACGTGATGGCGGGGATCGGCTCGGTGCAAGAGCGGCTTGATAAGCTTGTCGCGCTGATTGCGAATGGCCTGAAAGCGGATGTCTGCTCGTGCTACATAATGCGTGCGGGCGAGGTGCTTGAGTTGTTTGCGACGTTTGGTTTGTCGCAGCGCGCTGTTCACATCACACGCCTTAGGGTCGGCGAAGGTTTGGTCGGCGAGATCGCGGCCCATGGCCGCTCATTGTCACTGGCCGATGCTTGGTCGCACCCGGCCTTTGTGTACCGCCCAGAGACCGGGGAAGATTTTTTTCGCTCGTTGATGGGCGTGCCCATGATTCAAGCCGGGCGCATCATGGGCGTACTCGCTGTCCAAAACCGCGACGAGCGACCCTTTAACGACTGGGAAGTTGAGACGCTTGAAACCGTGGCGATGGTGATCGCAGAACTGACGACCACGGCACAAATCGTCAAGCGCGAGGAGCTGTTCCCAGCCGAAGGCAATGCGCTTCTCCCTGTTCGGTTGTCTGGGAGCACCTTGAACGCAGGCTTGGGGCTCGGCCAAGCGGTTTTGCACAAGAGCCACGTACGCATTGGTCGCCTGTTGTCTGACGACCCCGCGGTCGAACATGGTCGGCTACAAAGCGCACTGAATACGTTGCGCAAAGATGTGGATACCCTCATCGACTCCTCTCACGGCGAGGTCAGCGATTTCGGCGATATCCTCGAGGTCTATCGCATGTTCGCCGATGATCGCGGGTGGATCAGCCGGATCAGCGATGTGATTAACACGGGTCTCACCGCCGAAGCTGCTGTCCAGAAGGTCAGCGACGATACGCGCATTCGTATGATGCAGATGAACGACCCCGTTTTTCGCGAGCGCCTACAAGACCTCGATGATCTCGCGAACCGGTTGCTTTCTATTCTTGCTGGCGGAGGAATGCGTACCGAATTGCCAGACAACGCTATCCTGGTCTGCCGAAGCCTTGGGCCAACGGAATTGCTCGATTATGATCGAACGAAAATTAAGGGCGTGATCATGGAAGAGGGCTCGCCCACCATGCATGCCGTGATTGTTGCGAAGGCTCTCGGCATCCCCGTTTTGTCGCAAGTTCATGGTGCTCTGAATCGAATCGACGCATTTGACCTACTCGCGCTTGATGCCAGTGCGGGGCACGTATTTTTGCGGCCATCGGAAGATTTGCAAGAGATGTTCGCCATC
>Ga0049084_10000095_pt1 | contig 31743 bp, 29 predicted proteins | sample GreLakmeON33MSRF_FD_66720 | JGI IMG/M metagenome (GOLD analysis project Ga0049084, IMG submission 66720) | Freshwater lentic microbial communities from great Laurentian Lakes, MI, USA - Great Lakes metaG ON33MSRF | ecosystem: Environmental > Aquatic > Freshwater > Lake | place: Great Lakes... | reverse complement strand
ATATTGTTCTTCTAAAAAAGCCCTTGTTTTTTCGTCGCTGGGTGGCAGTTCATCAAAGCCGTAAATAACGCCGTTGATATACAAGCCCGATCCGCCTACCATAATAGCGACATCATTTTTTTGATGTAAATCTTCAATCACTTTTAGTGCTTCTTTTTCGAAGTCGCCTACACTAAAATGCTCGTTGATTGAAAGGTTGTTGATGAAATGATGCGGTATGTTTTGCATTTCTTCTTGCGTGGGTTTGGCTGTGCCAATACTCATTTCGCGGTAGAATTGCCTAGAATCGGCAGATAGTATTTCGCAAGAAAATTCGTGGGCTAAATCAATAGCTAATTGTGATTTACCAATCGCTGTAGGACCAGCAATCACTATAAGATGTTTTTTGTTTTCCGACAAAGAAGTAGGGGTTGAAGTAAAGGACAATAGTTCCTCCGGGGCCCGTCAGCCGCCGGGTGACAAACTGGGTAGGTGCTACTCTTAAGAGTGCTTGTCATCCTGAGGCACGAAGGAACTATTGTCTCGTTAGTTAAATGTATTCTATAAGTCGTGGTCGTCTATGTTGTCGAAATTATCAGCTTCAAAAGAGAAATCTTCATCATCATCACCGCCGCCTGCAAAATCTCCTTCACCTTCAAATCCGCCACCAAATTCATCGTCTTCACCGCCGGCAGCCATATCGTAATCGTCTTCAAATTCGCTTTTGAAATCATCAGCATCGTCAACCAACAAACTTCCTACTAAAGCAACGCACAAAGGGTAAATTTCTCCTTTTTTAGGTTTAGCTTCTGCAGTTTTTGTTACGTGAAAAGTTTGGTAAGTCAAAAAATCGTAAACGTAAATTAAGTTGTCTACACCTTCTGTAGTTATTTTGCTAATGCTTACATCGCTCATCACAAGGTTAACCACTTCGTGCTCCTTCACTTTCATATCGAACAAAGTAATTTCAACTCCTTTACTCCATTCGTCATCGCTTAAATAGAAGCTTGCCATTTCACCCGGAGTGATTTCGTAGGCATCTAAAATAGCATAATGCAAATCTTCAAAAGATTGATCTTCTGTGATAGTGATGTCTCTGTAAATTTCTTCTCCATCGATTTCTTTTTCAGGAGTAACTCTATAAGTGATAGCCTTCATGGTTATGTTTTTATTTCGATGTCAAACCTAGTTCTTTTCCTTTTAATAACATAAAATCTAAGGCCTCTTTTCTATCATTTTTAATAACACCTTCTAATATTGCTTCGGTGATGGCGTCTTTAATGATTCCTATTTGTTTCCCCGGATTCATATTAAACGCTTGCATTATATCTTCACCAGTTACAGGTGGTTTCCAATTTCTAAGCGAATCTTTCTCTTCAACTTCTTTTAATTTATTTCTAACAATTTGAAAGTTTTGCATGTAGCGCTCTACTTTGTCTTTGTTTTTTGAAGTGATGTCGGCGTCGCACAATGTCATTAAATCATCGATGTCTTCGCCTGCATCAAAAAGTAATCTTCTAATGGCCGAATCGGTAACGGTTTCTTTCACCAAAGAAATGGGCCTAAGATGCAGCAAAACCAACTTCTGCACATATTTCATTTTCTCGTGTAAAGGCAATTTCAATTTCGTGAAAATACCGGGTACCATTTTACTTCCCTTGAATTCATGACCGTGGAAAGTCCAACCTTGTTCTTTATAGTAACGTTGCGTTGCAGGCTTAGCAATATCATGCAAAATAGCAGCCCAGCGCAACCACAAATCATTAGTGTTTACCGAAATATTATCGAGTACTTTTAAAGTGTGGTAAAAATTATCTTTGTGCGCTTTGCCGTCAATTACCTTAACGCCATGTAGGTTGGCCATTTCAGGAAATATGATGTGCAATAATCCTGTATCAAAAAGCAACTTAAAACCCACAGAAGGAACAGGCGATAAAATAATTTTATTCAATTCATCGCTTATTCTTTCTGTAGAAACAATTTTAATGCGCTCCTTGTTTTTAGCAATGGCATCAAATGCTTCGCGCGTTAAAGTGAAATCCAGTTGCGCTGCAAAACGAATTCCGCGCATCATGCGCAAAGGGTCGTCGCTAAAGGTTATTTTGGGTTCTAGTGGAGTGCGTAATATTTTGTTTTTCAAATCGCTCATGCCATCAAATGGGTCGATGAGTTCTCCAAAATTATGTTCGTTTAAAGAAAGGGCCAATGCATTAATGGTGAAATCTCTTCTGTCTTGATCTTCTTTGATAGTGCCATCTTCAACGATAGGCTTGCGCGAATCGCTGCGGTAACTTTCTTTTCTTGCACCAACAAATTCAACATCCCAATCGTCGAAATTAAATTGAGCTGTGCCGAATGATTTAAAAACATTTACGTTTCTGATACCTAAGTTTTTGGCAGCTCTTTGTGCCAGTTCAATTCCGCTGCCTTCTACAACGATATCAATGTCTTTCGACGGGCGTTCCAAATAAAAATCGCGCACAAATCCGCCAATCACAAAAGCGTTCACTTTCAGTTCAGCAGCGGCCTGCATCACGGCCGAAAATACTTTATGTTGTAAATGTTGTTTCAATCTCTTAGTGTAATAAATTCGCCATCCTCAGTAATCTTAATAATTCTCGATGGTTCGGCCACTCTATCTTGAGCGGCGGGCAAATTTACTACATAATCTACCCCCTGCAAAATAGAAGCTCTAATATCTGCAAAGGCAGAGGGAGAAGGTTCTCCACTAATGTTGGCGGAAGTGGAAATCAAAGGTGTATTTATTTCTTTAAGTAAGGCATTGCAAAAAGGGTGATTGATGATGCGAATAGCTACAGATCCATCTTCTGCCAATACTACTTTTGGTAAGTTTTTGGTTTTAGGATAGATAACTGTCGTTGGTTTGTCGTTTGGAATTTTAGCAAACCATTCTTCTTGGTAATCAACCAAAATATCTTTTAAATCTTCTATGGAGTTCACTAAAATGATATAGCTCTTGTTGCTTGGCCTGTTCTTTAATTTAGCAATTCTTTCAATTGCCTTTTCGTCGCGCGCATCACAACCCAGTCCGTAAACGGTATCGGTAGGGTAGAGCAGAATGCCCCCTTTTTTAATGATGTCGATAGCGATAGGTAATTCTTTGGTCATTGCTTGTTGTTTTTCAGCACAACTAAAATAAGAAATAATGCTTAGTTGAGAGCATGGTTGTGTTTTTTTACTGTGAAGATTTGGATTTAATAAGGGCGCTGTCTCTAATTAGATGCTAATTACCTTATTTATACATTCAGATACGAATTAATCGATGCTCTCTTAAATCATCTAAGGTTAATGCCTCTCCATCATTCAGGTTTTTATAATCAATCACAGTGCATAAAAATAATTTATGGTCTCCAGCTTGCATTGTATTCTCTACCTTTAACTCAGTTAGAGCTAAAGCGTCTTTCAATATTTTATATCCATTCCATTCAGCAATCAATTCTCTTTTTCCTAACCGACTAATTTTATCAATATTTTTGCCGCTTTTTTTACCTAGCAAATCTACCATTCGGTATTGATTAGCTGCCAATAATTGCAAAACAAATTTCGGTGAATTATTTACAATTTCAAGGGTTTTTGTGTCATTATAGATAGCTACCATTATTTGCTTAGGCTTCATACTAACGGCAGATGTATAAGTGCAGATATTCATATTGTAGATATTTTCAAACCGGCTGCTTATACTATAAACAGGTAGATTAATACGATTCCAGGGCTTTTTTCTTATCATAATTTTAATAAAAATTCTTCAGCATTTTTTAAATGTAATTTTCTCTTTTCATCAGGCATTTTATCAAAAGTTCTTACCAACATTCCTAATCTTGGATTTTGTAAAAAGAAAGTCCTGTGGGTATGCATAAATCGCCAAAATAATCCATCCCACACATTTTGCCATGCTCCTTTTTTATAATCACTCATTTTCATAATATAATTGCTGCTACTTATATAAGGTTTGGTTGCCATTAAACCCCCATCAGCAAACTGGCTCATGCCGTAAACATTGGGCACCATCACCCAATCGTAGGCATCAATAAACAGTTCCATAAACCAGAGATAAACTTCATCAGGGTCAAATTCGCACAACAACATGAAGTTTCCTAACACCATCAGCCGTTCAATGTGATGACAATAACCCGTTTCTAAAACCTTTTTAATGGTACTGTCAATAGGCTCAATTCCTGTTGTTCCGTTCCAAAATGATGCAGGAATTTTTCGTGTAAATCCCCAATAGTTTTTTGTTCGTTCTTCTATTCCTTTTATTTCATACACTGCTCTTATAAACTCTCGCCACCCAATAATCTGCCTAATGAAACCTTCTAAAGAATTTAATGGTATTTCGTGATTGCTTGCATATTGTAATGTTTCATCAATTATAAATTGAGGCGTTATCAAACCTACATTTAGCATAGGTGCTAAAACACTGTGATGCAAAATGCTTTCATCCGTAACGATAGCATCTTCATACACGCCAAATTCCGAAAATCGTGTTTTGAAAAAATCTTGCAACCATTTTTTACTTTCAATAAATGTGGTTGGATAAATAGAATCCGCATTTAGTTTACCATAATTATCTGGAAAATATTTGTGCGTGTAAGTAATAGCTTCTATATGAAAATTGTTGGGTTTTAAAGATGCAATTTTTGGAGGTGTTTTTCCTTTGGGATATTTCAAACGATTTTCATCATCAAAGGTCCATTTACCTCCAAGTGGTTTTTTATCTTTATCCAACAATATATTTCTGCTTATACGCTGCTGCTTATAAAAATCGGTTTGAAACATTCTTCTCTTTTCAGCAAAGTATGTTGCTAATTCTTCAGGGGTATTTAAAAATAGTGGTGATCTATTTTTATTTAAATGGATGGAATAACATTTACATGCCTTTTCCATTCTGCGTTCCAATAAGTAGTCAGTTGTATCGATATATTCAATATTATTTTCGCCAATTGAATGTAAAAACGTAATTAAATTGCGTACATCGTTTAATTCATTAAAGGAATCTATATAGATCACTTTTATATTTTTGGATATCAGAAAGCTCTCATAAAATTTCATACTTGCTCTGTGAAAAGCAATTTTTTGTTTGTGAAAATTGTATTGCCTAAAGAATAGATACTCCTCCACCAAATAAATAGTATGGCATTTAGAAATAACAGTATTTTGTTCAAATAACTGATGCGGAAATATAATTCCTATGCTCATATTTTATTTTTATTTAACCGGTATTTATCGCTACAGTATTTTACATCATCCCAAACCTTTTCCCATTTCTTGTAACAAGTAAATGGTCGTTTGTATTTTACACATCTTTTTAATCAGGATATTTTAATGTTAGATGCTTTTGAGCTTTTTTCCAAAAAGCAAAAAACGAAGGGTAATATCCTGCAACTTCTTCTGTTATCCAATCTCTATCTTCTTTTTTTCCTATGTAACCATTGTTGAGCGGATGCTCTTTGTAATAAATAGTTGTGGCTTTATATTGTTGAGTGAATGATTGAAACGAACCTGTATAAATATGAATATCTTTTATTTGTTCACTTAGTGCCAACATAAAATTGATACATTTTTGACTCACAGGATATTTTGCAAAAAAATCGGGCTCAATCAATAAAATTCTATTGCCGCGTTCATCCTTATGCCACAGCGGATCTAGGTTATAATAATTATAAATGAATGTAGGTAGCCCAGGAGTAAATGGTATATAAGATGTTTCCGGCAACTCCAATGAAAGAATAAATTTTTGTGTATCCATTAATGCTGTGGGTGATTGCATGGCTTCAATCTCTTCATAACTTTTATCCAGATAAGTGTTCCATTGATTGGTGTAGGTGTATTTGTTGATGTTTTCCTGATTGGTGTAATATTTTTTACTACTGTTAGCACCAGCAACCCACTGCCAACTGCAAGCATTGCTTGCCCAATCGCCATCTAACAAATGATAATACATCCATTGGGCAGGATGATACCAATGTGATTTCGCAATATTACATACCAAGGAAGCAGTGTACATTCTGCAGTGATTGTGCATATAACCGGTTTGGTATAATTGTTTGATAGCATTATCAACACCTTCAATTCCGGTTGTAGCATTTATAATTGGCGAAGAGATTTCATTATTAGCAATGGGCGTTTGTTCTTGCTTAATAGCTACATCTAAATTTTTTACCTGTGCCACTCTTTGAAAATAATCACGCCAGCACAATTCCTTTACAAAAGATTCTATCTGCGAAATTTTATACCCTTTTTTTAAAACACTTTCTAAAACTTGTTTAGTGCTGATAACACCTCTTGATATGTAGGGCGACAAATAGGTTACTGCGCCATTTATATAGTTACGGCTGCTTCCATATTTTATCGGATCTATCTGATCTAGTTTCCCTAATATCGTTTTAAAATCTGTTTCAAAATTCGAATTCATTTACCGCCTACTTATTTTATTTGAAGAAATCGAAAAAGTGCTGTTACTAAGATTTTATTTTTCATTGTTATTTTCATCCCGTTATTATCCTATTTTTCGCGTGTCGTTTCTTTAACTTACCCATAACGTTTAGCGGCTGCAAGAAGTTGGGGGCTTCGAAGACGAAAAGTCTCTTCCACCGATGAATCCGTCAGCTTACGGACAAACATGTTCATCTAAACAATGAACCGCCAATTTCTTGCAGCCGCTGTTATGGGCTGGTTAATTATTCCTCAGCTCTTGAAAGTGAATAAATCACTAATCCAAAACCAATTTTATTAATCGCATCTGCAATGTTGTAAACAATATCCATTGAATGAGCAGCAGCAGCTGGGTCGGAAACTAATTGAATGCCGAATAATCCTCCTTCTGTTCCTAAAATATATCCAAATGGATAAATCGCCCAGCCAACCAGTACGAACCATGCTAAAACTCTTGTTGCTTTGGCAACTTGTGGTCCTGCTGTCTGAGACAATTTTGCAACTTCACCAAACCAAATTAAATAGGCAATGTAGAAGTAGGCCGCTCCAGAAATAACTCCCCACATTACACTATTGCCTCTGTCGATTGTCTCTCCAAAATAACCTGTGATAAGCATTACAAGGGAAGCAAAAATCAATTTCCATAATAAGGATATTTTTGCTCCAGCTTTTTTGGTAATTAGATAGAATTCAACACACATTAGGGGTACGGTAAGAATCCAATCCACATAGCGAAAAAAAGTGGGAGACTCTCCCGTCTCAAGATTGTAACCTCTCATGTAGTAGTAGTGCACTGCTGCAATGAAGGTTATTAATCCCGACACAAGCACTGAAGTTCTCCATTTTTGAGATGTGTTGCTAAGTTCAAAAAAGAAGAAGACAGAGGCGGCCATCATGGCCATCGTTCCGATGAAGAACGTGAAGGCAACGTAATTGTCGCTGGCAATTTTTAAGTGTTCCATTAGGTTGTATATTTTAATTTTTCCTACTCTTAAGGCTTTTCGGAATCTCCAAGTTTTTTTTATTGATTTTCATCTTCAATATTTGTTCAACGAACATCTTATTTTTTAGTTCTATTTTGATATAACTTTCCCATAACGTGAGTCAGTGAAAAAACTCCTTCTTCAAAAAATTGAGGCGTATCAACAAATTCCGTTTAAATTATTGAATAAATATACTACTAGCTAAAATTAATAATTTATTTCTTTACAAAAAAGAGTAGGATAGATTATAGCAAATCAACTAATCGCAACCAAGTGGAGACGTACAATTTGGACGATCAAATTGAATCGGATAACGCGGTTTGGTTTGTGGATGCCTGTGCAGACAAATTGTATTTAACGCAACTTTCGTTTGTGTTGAATTACAATGGCTCACCGTTAAACTTATTCCAAATTATCACAGCATTGCTGATTTTAGAAAACTGAATTCAATTGGGCTCAGAAACACATTTAAATTATTTCTTTTTTTTTGAAAGATGCTGATTTGATTACCAGAAAAATTATTACTGTTGACGGAACGAAAGTTCGCGCTCATAATAGTAAAAAGTAGGGCGGGACTTTTACCACAAAACTTCATTTGAAATCCGCCTGTGGCGCATGATTAACCACAAAACTGTCTTTGGAACACGAAACCCCGACATTTGGGTAGGTGCTGTTGTGTGATGTAATTCTTTCAAACATATAGGAAGCAACTTTTATCCAATTTTGTTTCTTCGTTAAGTCGATATGCTACAAGTTTTCCACCCTTTGCCACACTATAGTCTAAACAACAAATATTTTCCTTGTATAAAGATGGTTCGCCTTTCAACCAATAATGGCCGAAGAATATTTTTTTTTCTTTGCTTTGATAATAGTCGTTTGATTTTAATTCTGAAACGTCAATTGGTTTTTCTGGTAAATTCTCAATAGGTTCAACACTTATTGTTTTATAAGTCATCTCGGAAGGGTTTTCCCACCATTTAATTCTTATTTCTGTTCTCCATGTTCCGTCCTTGTCAGCAAAGGAAAGTCCTTTCGGCATTTTCATTTCTTTTCCTTTTAATGTTTGGTCAATAGCTTCGTTCAATGCAGTTCCTTTTTTTACTGATTGATAAATTAAGTCGTCAGTCAATCTGTCGTTAACCAATGTTTGCCTTAGGAAGTCAATGTTTTTGTTGTCCCAACAAGCGTGAACAGCTCTAAATGTATCCGTTTCATAATAAAGTGGTAGGGTCTTAAACCAATCTAAATAATCTTGATATTCTGTTTGTCGGTTTTGAAATTGTTTAAGTGTTTCATAGTGTTGAATGATATTTTTAATTAGGTGCTTTCTAAGGTGTCCGCCTTCGGTTTCTTGAAAATGAAAACATAGGGCATTATATTCGTGATTTCCCATTAAGGCAATAGCGTTTTCACTGTCAACCATTGCCTTAACAATTTCAAGTGTTTCTCTAATTTTTGGTCCCCTGTCAATATAGTCGCCAACAAACAAAACTTTTCTATCGGGATGTGAGTACGCTCCATTATTTTTCGCATAACCCAATTTGAGAAGTAATTCTTCAAGTTTGTCTGCGTGTCCGTGAATGTCTCCAATAAGGTCTATCATATTTTGTTGGTCGTATTTTTATTATATCACATAACATTTTGCGGCTAACCGAAGGGCGGGACTTTTACCACAAAACTGTCTTTGGAACACGAAATCCCGCCAATTTCTTGCAGGTGCTGTGTGTGCCTTGAATGGTAAATATAGTTCTTTAAAATAAATTAAAGAAGCCAGAGAGTGTAAATCTCTTATGCGCGGATTAACACCCCGAAGCATTAGTAAGTCGCAAGGTGGTTTGAAGTAATTCAATCACTGAAGTAAGCGAGAATTTCTCCAAATGCTCCATGGAATAGTGCGAAAGTTACGTCTGTCCCGTGTTTAGTCCGTGTTTAGTCCGAATAATAAAGAGGGCGGAGCGTTAAAAATTGATGAAATCAATTTAGCGAAATAGCCAGACTGCCGCGTGGGTAGTGAACCTTCGATGCAGTGATGAGATTATTAAATGCTGTCGAAAACCGACTATGCTGTCGTTCGGTGAAAGATTGTAACGGAAACTTGTTTACTGGTTACAAGAAACTGGGGCGCTGTCCCTAATTATGATGCATACCGAATTTCCCGCGGCTAATGTGGCGAAATTTGTATTCAATGACATTAATTTAATTGACAGTACAACCAATGAGCCGGCAAGTCATGGCTATGTTGTTTTTGAAATAATGCCAAAAGCGGGATTACCGAAAGGCACAGAGATAAAAAACAAAGTGGGAATTTATTTTGATTTTAATCCGGCGGTAGTAACCAACACAGTATTGAACACTATTTCTGATGACAGCAAGTATCCATGTGCAATAACTGATGGAATCAAACAAATAGAAAAAAGTAATGCTACCTTATTTCCAAATCCAAGCACAGGAGTTTTCACTTTAGTGAATAACCAAGAAATTCCTAATAGTATTTCTGTTTATGATAAAACAGGAAGAGTTTTACTGAATGTTATGCCAACCTCAAATTCCACATCGCTTGATTTAAGTAATTACGCTGCTAATATTTATTTTATTCAAGTAAGTTATAGCGATAGAGTAGAGGCGATAAAAGCTCTCATAATAGATTAATTACCTCATAAATATATATCAGGGACAGACGATAATTAAAAAATTCTTTATGGAATCACTAAAGAGCTTTTCTTGTGTTAAGGCAGAATTTTGGCAATGAAGTACTGCTTAATTGTTTTTTACCAAAACTTCCTTTAGCTTTAAATCATGTCAGAAAAAATAACATTGGTTGAATGTCCGCGTGATGCCATGCAAGGTTTGCATGATTTTATACCCACAGCACAAAAAATAGAATATCTCAATTTGCTTTTAAAAGTGGGATTTGATGTGTTGGATTTTGGGAGTTTTGTTTCTCCAAAAGTTATTCCTCAAATGCGAGATACTGCTGAGGTGTTGGGTTCATTAGAATTAGGTGCTACTAAAAGTAAGTTGTTGGCCATCATTGCTAACGAACGTGGTGCAGAAGATGCGTGTAAACATAAAGAGATTAACTTTTTAGGTTTTCCATTTTCTGTTTCAGAACAATTTCAATTGAGAAATACCAATGCTACCCGCGAGCAATCGATGGATAGGGTGAAAGCGATTTTAGATTTGTGTGCTAAACACGATAAAAAATCGGTGGTGTATTTATCTATGGCTTTTGGCAATCCTTATGAAGAAGAGTGGAGTACATCTATAGTTGTTGAATGGGCTCAGAAACTAAAAGAAGCAGGAGTGGTGTTGATGGCCGTTTCTGATACCATTGGAACTTCTAATAAAGAATCGATAACGGCAGTTTTATCAGCCTTGCAAAATAATTTACCTGATGTTGAATTTGGTGTGCATTTGCACAGTCACCCTTTACATTGGCAAGAAAAAATAGATGCTGCTTACGCTACTGGTGTGCGCCGATTTGAAGGCGCTATTAAGGGATTTGGTGGCTGTCCGATGGCCAAAGACGACCTCGTAGGCAACATGGCTACCGAAAATATTGTACTCTATTTAGAAAACAAAGGCTTGGATTTAGGCATCAATTCCTCTTTGTTTTTGCAGGCTCAAGGGATGGCTATGAAAATAATGAGCTAAGCGTTTCGTTAGCTTAACCTGAATCACTATTTTTGCGCTATGAATTTGAAACCATACCTCGCCATTTTTATCATCATGCTCGCTTTTTCCTGCGACAGCTTTAAGAAAGTTCAGGAAAGTACCAATTATGAGTACAAGTATGAGATGGCTAAAAAATATTACGACAAAGGAGATTATGAGCATGCTTCGGAGTTGTACAAAGAGTTAATGCAGATTTATAGAGGTACCCAAAAATCGGAATTGATTTTTTACTATTGGGTATATTGCGATTATCATTTAGAAGATTATCTTTTTGCAGCGCATCAGTTTCGCAGGTTCGTTCAGGCTTTTCCTAGAAGTCAGTATGCCGAAGAAATTCAGTACATGATTGGTGTTTGCTACATGAAATTTTCTCCAGCATATTATTTAGATCAAGAGTACACGCACAAATCTATTGATGAGTTTCAATTGTTTTTAGATAAATATCCTAAAGGAACCTATTCGGCACAAGCCAATGAAAGTGTAGATAAATTGCAGGTGAAGTTGGAACAAAAGGGCTTTGAAACCGTGAATTTGTACTACAAAATTGCCGAATATAAATCGTGTATGGTGACAGGAGAAGGGTTTTGCAATGAATTTCCCGATTCAAAAATGGTAGAGAATGTGCGTTTAATGATGGTGGAAAGTGTATTTAATTATGCAGCAAAAAGTGTAGAGGAAAAGCAATTGGAGCGCTTTAAAGAGGTGATTGTGCATGCAGATAAATTTATTGCAAAATATCCTGATTCCAAGAAATTAGAAGATGCTGTAAAGTACAAAAGTAGGAGCATTGATAAGTTGAGTGGAATAAAGTACAATTTGCCTAAATACTATTTTGAAAAAGCCGATTACAAAAAGGCAATGAATGGATTTGAAGAGCTGTTAAAGGCCAATGAGTTTAAGACTCACAGAAATGAACTAACCTATTATCGTTTAAAATCTCAGTATTTGTATGCTCAATCGTTGGAAGCCGATAAGAAATCGAATGAATTAATTGCGTATCGTTCTTTGTTCGAAAGAGCGAAAGAAAATACTGATTTTACGGCGTCAACTTATTTTAATGAATTGGAAAGAGATTACAAATCTGCTGATAAAGCTATTCAAGATTTACCTTCTCAAATTGCCGATGAGTATTACGATATGTTGAATTTTGAAAAGGCGGCGAAGTACTATTTTGCTTATGCGGCTCAAACTGCAGATAAAGGAGAACAACAAAAGTATGTGGTTCGCGGTTTGGAGTCGAAATTAAAAGAAGCTGAAAAGGCGAATGATTTTACTAAGCTTCAGAAATATGAGGAAACATTTCAAGCCTATTTTAAATGGGAAAGTGTTTTGGATGGCTCTTCTTCAGCTTCAAAAGGTAAGTCATATTACGAGCAAGCCTTAGCTGCAAAAAATAGCTATCCTTTGGCGCTTTTTCAGGCGCAATACAACAAAGAGAAGTACTCGTGGGTGAAGTTGGAAGCCAAAAAGCAATTAGATGAAGGAAAAGTGGGGGAATTTCAGGATGAAATTGTATATTTGTGGGCTCTTTCTGAATACAAGTATGCTAAAAAGTCGGAGAAGTATGAGCGTAAAGCCCAATACAACAAGGCACTTGAGGCAGTTAAAGAGTTAAAGAAAAGAAGCTTTAAAAAACCCGAAACTTTAATAAAGTTAGAGGAATTGGAAGCTAAGATGAATGCTAAAATTGAAAAATTAAAGAAGTAAACCATGGATTACAAAAAAACAAAAGCGGCAAGCAGCACTATCACAAGAGACGTTAATGCTTTTACAAATGATGGTAATATCTACGAAGTAATCAATGTATTGGCTAAAAGAGCTAACCAAATTGGTGTTGATTTGAAAACAGAATTGAACCAAAAATTGGAAGAGTTTGCAACCGCTACAGATAGCTTAGAAGAGGTTTTTGAAAACCGTGAACAAATTGAAATCTCTAAATTTTATGAGCGTTTGCCTAAACCAGGTTTAATTGCTTCTAAAGAATGGGAAGACGGCGAAATCTACTATAGAAATCCGGCTAAAGAACAGCCAGAAGCGGAAACAAAAGAAATAGCTAACGACTAATTAATTACTTTTTTGTCTTGATGCTTAAAGGCAAAAAAATATTGATTGGAGTTACCGCAAGTATCGCGGCTTATAAAATAGCCCATCTTGTTAGAATATTAAAGAAAGAAGAAGCGGAAGTGAAAGTTGTAATGACTCCTTCCGCTTCTGATTTTATTACCCCCCTCACTTTATCTGTATTATCGGAAAACAAGGTTTTGTCGGCATTCACCAATGCAGACGGAGTTTGGAACAATCATGTTGATTTAGGCTTGTGGGCCGATGTGATGGTGATTGCGCCAGCCAGTGCCAATACATTAAGTAAAATGGCTCATGGTGCTTGCGATAATTTATTGATGGCTGTTTATCTTTCTGCCAGATGTAAAGTATTGTTTGCTCCTGCGATGGATGTGGATATGTACCAGCATCAGGCAACCAAAGAGAATATTGAAAAGCTAAAGACTTTCGGAAATATCATAATTCAGCCAAGAGTAGGCTTATTGGCCTCAGGGTTAATAGGAGAAGGCAGAATGGCAGAACCAGAAGAAATTGTAGAGCATATGAAATTTCATTTGAGTGCTCAGCCCTTGTTGGGTAAAAAAGCTTTGGTAACTTCTGGGCCCACCTACGAAGCTATCGACCCTGTTCGTTTTGTAGGCAATCATTCTTCGGGTAAAATGGGTGTTGCCATTGCCGAAGAGTTGGCTAGAAAAGGGGCAGAGGTAACATTGATTATTGGTCCGTCGGATGTGAAAACGATCGTTCCTAATATTAATAGAATAGATGTGCAATCGGCACAACAAATGTATGATGCTACAAATGCTCATTTTGAAAATGTGTCTATTGCCGTTTTAGCCGCAGCTGTGGCCGATTATTCACCTGTGGAGAAAGCGGCGCAAAAAATAAAAAAGAAAGAAGAGCAATTTACTTTGCAGCTTCAAAAAACGAAAGATATTTTAGCGCATTTAGGGAATACTAAAACCAAGCAGCAAACTGTTGTTGGTTTTGCTATGGAGACCGAAAATGAAGAAGCAAATGCGGTGCAAAAGGCTAAAAATAAAAATGCCGACTTCATCGTTCTCAATTCTGTGAACGCCCAAAACGAAGCCTTTGGAAGTGATTACAATACCGTTTCATTCGCGAATACTGAAGGCAAGTACAAAACGTTTGAGAAGAAGTCGAAAAAAGAAATTGCTTTAGATATCGTTGAAGAAATCATTTTGATAAGTCAGAAAAATGAATAAAATAATTTGCTTACTGCTGTTGTTTGCAGCGCCCTTAGCTTTTTCTCAAGAGTTTAATTGCACTGTGGATATTAACTATCAGCAAATCACAGGTGCCGATCCTTCGGTGTATCAAAAAATGAAAAAAGACATTTTCGATTTCATGAACAATAGAAAATGGACCAACGATATGTACGCTTTGGTAGAGAAAATTGAATGTAATTTTTTCATTACTATAAGTAAAGTGGCCGATGACAATGCTTCGTTTACAGCTAGTTTGCAGGTGCAGTCATCTCGCCCAATTTACGGCACCAATCTAAAGGCGGCCATGTTGAGTATTCAAGACGATAATTTTAATTTTACCTATTCGTTGAATCAGGCTTTAGATTACACAGATAACGAAGCAATTTCTAATCTTACATCTGTATTGGCTTATTATGCATACATCATTTTGGCTTACGATCACGACAGTTTTTCTTTGAAAGGCGGAAGTGATTATTTCCAAAAAGCGCTCAATGTATTGAATAACAATTCGGGACAAGCGGGATGGAATTCAAACGATGGAAATCAAGGTAGATATTGGTTGATAGAGAACTTAATGAATCCTGTTTACGACCCAATTAGAATAAGTAATTACAACTACCACCGATTGGGAATGGATATAATGTCGAACGACCCTGCGAAGGGCCGTCAGGTTATTTTCGATGCCTTAAAATCATTGGAAGCGGTGAATAAAAGAAAACCCAATTCGTATTCTATGAAAGTGTTTTTCGACACTAAAAACCGCGAATTGGTGAGTTTGTTTTCTGATGAGTCGGTTACTGAAAAACAACCAGTGGTAGATTATTTATCGAAATTAGATCCAGGTAACGCAATGCGTTATTCTAAAATTCTAGAGAAAAAATAGTTCTATTTTGTTTGTCCGGGTATCACAATCTCCACCTCTGTTTCTGCCTTTTCTTCGTGCACCACATTAACGCCAGGCAATAGTTTTGTAGCAGCAGCTTTAGTGGCAGCACTCCATTCTGGATGATCTTTCACATCTACTCTTATTAAAGAAGGCATTTTAGCCAATACAGCAGGCATTTTAGCCATATACCGTGTACCATCAAGATTGATGTATTTCAGCTTAGTTAATTTCACCAAGCTATCTGGAAGAGTTGAAAAAATATTGAATGACAAATCAAGGCATTCCAAATTGTTGAATTTCATTACATCGGCAGGTAATACCTTTAATTTTTGCATAGATAAATCCAAACATTTTACCGTTTCGGGAGTTTTTAATGCTTCGGGTAAATCGCTTAAAGAGTAAGGGCAGTCGCAGTGGTCGCTGTTACCAGGAATGAATGCTAAAGAAATGGAAATTGCAGTAATAAAAAGTATAGCTTTTTTCATGATAAAGTAATTATTGGCTTAAGATAGAAAAAAATGAAATTATTTCTCCCAGGCACCTATATCGGGATTGTTTCCGTCGATTCTATCAACATTGTCGGCATCATAGCGCAAATACAAAAGGTTGTTAATCACAATTGTTTTATCTGCTGAGGTGAGGGCAGGAGAATTTTTTTTGAGGTGATAATTATTTTCTGTGTTTTCAAATATTGGGTCTTGGTTTATTTTGCAATTCACAAATTCGGCACCGCTGGTAGTTACCTTGTTTGGGTCGGTTTTTAAAATACAATGATTGAAAAGATAATTGAATTGAGCTCCTTCTATTTTGCTTAAGGAAAGTTCTCCAATAAGATTTCCATAAATGATGCAATTGTTGAAGGTTGCAGCACTAAGGTCGCGAGGTATATATTGCAAACTCGATGATTGAAACCAGTTGTTAATGAGTAGTGCAGGTATTTTTCTTTCGCCATAACTACTCGACCAATAATTACCCAAAGTACAATGATCCATTTGGTAGTTACCGCCAATGGTGAAAGCTGCGCAATAAGTGCCGCAATTGCTAATGGTGGTGTTGTAGGCCTTAATGGAGGTTCCTCTGCCGAAGAGTCCGATTTTACTCATGTTTCTAATCCACGAGTTACGCAATTCCAAAGTAAGATTACTGCCATTTACGGTATCGGCCTGAATACCGATAGTACCATTTTTAATAACAGCAAAAGCTATTTTGTTTTTGGTGCTTAGGGCCGAAAGATAGATACCATTCCATTGTCCGGGAATCTCTTCATAACTAGGGTCTAACCGATCTCCCTGCATAATCACAGGTTCGCTTTGCGTTCCTTTTATCTCTAAAGTAGCATTCTTGTTTACATACAGTGTGCTTCCGCCGTGAAAATGCACTTTTGCACCTTTGCTAATGATGAGTTTGAAACCCTCGTCAACAACGCCAATACCATAAACTACGTGAGGGGTATCACTATTCCAAGTTTCGTTGCCAATGGCAAAAGCCGAATAGCCGGGTTGAGGTTTGTGAAAAATGGCTCTTTGTCCCCAAGCAATTAAATTCACCATTTGACTATTGGTATTGGTTTCAAAAACAATTTGTTCTTCTACAACATAAGGAGTGTTGGTGTTGGCGGGGTCGATGGTTACTTCTGCAAAAACAAAAATGCTGTCGTTGGCCGCAATTTCAACATCGTGGTGCGATATGCCCGATACGCCATCTACATTCAATCGGAAATAAGAATTGCTTCCATTTTTTAAGGTGATAGAAGAGATATTTATTTTTTTACTGTGTTTGTTGTGCACGGTGAAACGGTGTGTGCTAGAGCCAATGGTGGCAAATACGGTATCGAAAAATATAGAGTCGGAGGAGAAAGAAAGTTTATCTGCAGCATCGCTAGTGGCTACATCTCTTCTGCAAGAATAGATGAGCACGGTGCTTGCTAATATTAATAAACTGAATTGGAAAACTTTTTTCATTCTCTTACAAATATAAGCTTACATTGTTTAAACTTGACCTAGTACAGTACGTTTTAATCGCAAATATATTTTTTAGATGATTAGTATCAAGACAGAGTTGTTGGATAAATATCAGTTCGATATTGTGCTGAAGTACCCTTTTCACGTTAATGTGGAGAAAGATAAGTACAAAGTAAAATTGTATTATTTTTTGCCTAGAAACTTGTTGGTAGATAGATATAATTATAAAGAAGAAGATTTTTTGAAAGATGTGCAGAACATGCTGCATTTCTCGGTGCCTCTTATTTGTAAAGAAGATTTGATTAGTAAAGCAGCTTTTAGTATACTACATATTGAAAAGATAATTCATCAATCGGTAGACCACAGAGACGACAAAGAGTTGCTTCAGAATTTTGAATTTACAGTGAAGCTTTTTGTTGTGTCGTTCAAAGAGTTTGCGCAAGATTTTTTAAAGAAAGCGCAGAAGGGAGAGCCTATTGACCATGCTTTATTTATTAAAGAATCGGAAGAGATTTGGAGTGAATTTAGAAAGTTGAAGGAGATGTTGTACCGATTCAACTTTGTAAAGCATAGAATGAATGTTTTTCATTATGCCGATGAGTATATCTGCATCTTTTTGCTGTCGTTTTCTTATCAGATGCTAAAGGTAAGGGAAGTGCAGCCTCTTAAAGATTTTATTCGTGAAACATTGTCTTATCAAGAAGCCAACAAATACGCATCGAAAATAGAGGCCGAAGGGGAGAATGAGATTCAGGTTTACAGAATGAATACTTTTAGAAAGTACTTTTTGAACGGACTCTTCCTTAGGCCCAAAATAAACAGTAAGGAGATTAATAGGGCGAGAGAGTTTTCTTTTGCTCTTGGCGCAGCGGTGGCCATGATTTTTGCAACTGGCGTTGCTTTTTATTTTCAGCAGGTGTATGGACAAATTTCTTTTATGTTCTTTGCAGCTTTGGTGGTGGGCTATATCTTTAAGGATAGATTGAAGGAGTGGGTGCGTAATTATGCAGTAGAAAAGATGGTGGGTAAAATGTATGATGTTAAATATGAGTTGTTTAGCGATAATAAAGTGAAGGTGGGCCATAAAACGCAGAGACTATCATTTATGAAAGAAGAAGCTGTGCCAGAAGAGATTTTGGCTTTTAGGCAAAAGCACAATATGGCAGAGGTGCAAGTAGAGAGTGAAGGGGTTGGCCAAAACATCATGCTTTTTGAAAAGCATACCAATTTATATGCAGAAGAGATTGAGCGCATTTTTAATATTATGGGTATCAATGAGGTTACCGATATTTTGAGGTTTAATGTGATGACTTTTACCAAAAACATGGAAGACAACGACCGCGACTTATACTATCTGTATGAAAATAATATACGAAAAGTAGAGGCCGACAGGGTGTATCATATTCACCTGGTAATGCAGTTTGAAAGTCCCGATGAAACTGCGTTTAAGCGCTATCGTTTAGTGCTCAATAAAAAGGGAATAAAGAGGGTAGAAGAAATTTTATTGGATTAAAACTTGGTCAAACCAAAAACTTCGCTTACTTTTGTCGCCCATTAAAGAATTTTATATGAAGAAAGATACGCATCCAGCAGATTACAGAGAAATAGTGTTTAAAGACATGACAAATGGCGATATGTACTTGACTAAGTCTTGTGCTGCAACTTCTGAAACAGTTGAGTATGAAGGTAAAACATACCCAGTATACAAATTAGATATCTCTATGACTTCTCACCCGTACTTCACAGGTAAGATGAACTTGGTAGATACAGCTGGTAGAATCGACAAATTCAAAACCAGATACGCTAAATACGCCAAGAAAGACTAGTCTTTATAAGTTATATAAGAAAAGCTGCTTCTGAAAAGAGGCAGCTTTTTTGTTTTGTATCATTTTATTTTTCTCACCTGCATATACATTGATGAGTCTCCGTCAGCTCACGGAGAGAAGTGGAGTTAGTGACCCATTCGTGAAGATAGTGGTCAGAATAATTTTAGGTTTTCGCTTTCTTTTAAAAATTGAAATGCTTTATTGAAAAGGGGGTGAACGCTTTCGTAGCGCGCAGCGTGTTGCAGTTTGTCTTTAATCATGATGAGAATTATTTCACTTCTTTGTCTTCGAAGAGTTTTTCGTTGGTTACTAGTTGTACCAGTTTGGCGCTTTCTTTTCCGCTGTTGTCGTAGCTATAAATGTACTTGTAATCCATTTCATTTTTGTCGTTGTAATGTTGCCACTCACTTTTTCGTCCTTTGTTGTCGTAAAGGTAAGTGTTGGTTCCTTCTGTTTGTCCGTTACTGCGCATACTTTTCCATTCAATTTCTCTTCCTTCTTTATCGTATTTGTAAGAAAAGGAATGGCCAATACTACCGTCGTCGTTAAAGCTTTTCCATTCGGTTCTTTTGCCTTGTTCGTTAAATTTGAAAGCGAATTTATAAGGAGCTTCTTTTTCTTTGATATTGCCTTGTTTCTTTGGGGTGGCAGGTACTTCTTTAAACACCACGGTTTCTTCTAAAATACCTTTATCATTGTATTTGTCCCAAGCAATTTTTCTTCCCTCAACATTGTATTTGTATACGTTTTTTAGGTGCTTTCCCTGTTTCATGGTGTACACAATTTTTTCTACCAATTTTCCTTCTTTGCTGTACACAAAAATATCGGCGAGTTGTTTTTTGGTGGGTTTAACTTTGTTTTCCGAGGTCTTTTTTTTACGTTCTTCTAATCCTTTTTCGACATTACTAGAGGCGATGGTCTTCGTTTTCTCTAAAGAAACCGCGTTGGTAGTTTCTTCTCCTGCACAAGAGAAAAGCAACAACGTAAAAGATAGTAATATTGTTGAGCCAATAGTTTTCATGCCTTAGGTCTAAGATAGAAAAAAAGTAGCTATTTGTTGATAAGCTTTTTTTTGAAATAGGTATTTGATTTTAATAGGATTATTTTCGCGTAAACTTTATACGATGAAAATTTTATACACCTATATTAAAGAGCATAAATCACTGTTGTTTTTCGCTTTGTTTTTAGCGGCTATCAACCAAAGTTTTTCTTTGTGCGACTCCATCATTATTGGTAAGCTACTAAATGAGTGTGCTGTGGGGGCGCTTAATTTTAATGGCGACGAAGATTTATTTATTAAGGCTGTTTTGGGGTGGTTATTGCTATCGGTTGGTGCGGCGATGGTTTCTAGAATTGCTAAGAACTTTCAAGATTATTTTACCAATATTATCATTCAACGAACGGGAGCAAGAATGTACACTGATGGTATTCAAAAGGCTTTGCAGCTGCCCTATCAAGATTTTGAAGACCAGCGCAGTGGCGAAACCTTGGGGAAATTGCAAAAAGTAAAAACCGATTGCGAGAAAATTATTACGCTGTCTATTTCCCTTATTTTTCAGTCTGTAGTAGGTATTGTTTTCGTGGTGGTGTATGCAATAAATATTCACTGGTTATTGGGACCGCTTTTTTTGGCTACAGTTCCTGTAATTGCGGTAATTAGTTCTTTTTTAGGAAAGAAGATAAAAGTAATATCTCGAATTATTTTGGGAGAAACAACAGCTTTAGCCGGCGCAACCACCGAATCTTTGCGCAATATAGAATTGGTGAAAAGCTTAGGTTTAACCGAACAAGAAGTGAAGCGTTTGAATGAAACAACCATTAAGGTTTTAGGCTTAGAACTAAAGAAAATTCGTTTTATTCGTTCTTTAAGTTTCATTCAAGGAACAACGGTACATTTGCTAAGAACCTGTTTGATTTTCGCTTTGTACTTGTTTATTTTCAAGGGAATCATTCAGACTGGAGACATGATTACCTTGATGTTTTTCTCTTTCTTCTTATTCAATCCGCTGCAAGAATTGGGTAATGTGATAGCAACTTACAACGACACCAAAGCATCTATGGACAATTTTAGTACTTTGATGAATGCCAAAAGCGAAGAAAAGCCAGACAATCCTAAAACGATGGGGGCGATTCAAAATTTACGTTTTAGTAATATTTCATTCAAGCATCAAACCGCAAAATCTCATGCCATTAAAAATATATCTTTCGAAGTAAAATCGGGAGAAACCGTGGCCTTTGTTGGTCCGTCGGGAAGCGGAAAAACCACTTTGGTGAAAATGTTGGTGGGCTTATATCAGCCAGAAGAAGGTGTTATTTCTTACAACGATAAAAACATGAAAGAAATAGACTTAACAGAGTTGCGTCAACAGTTGGGTTTTGTTACACAAGATGCGCAATTGTTTTCGGGAACCATAAAAGACAATTTATTGTTTGTGAAGCCTAATGCTAGTGATGAAGAAATTAATGCAGTATTGAATAAATCAGCTTGTAATAATTTATTGTTACGTGCCGAAAATGGCATTGATACTGCTATTGGTGAAGGCGGCATAAAAGTATCGGGCGGAGAAAAGCAGCGCTTGTCTATTGCACGAGCCTTACTGCGAAATCCTAAATTATTAATTTTCGATGAAGCTACGTCGGCCCTTGATTCTATCACCGAAGAAGAAATAACACAAACGATTAGAAATATTTCTAATAAGCAAGATCAAATCACCGTGTTGATTGCGCATCGGTTATCTACCATCATGCATTCCGATAAAATTTATGTGTTAGAACAAGGACAAATTATTGAGCAAGGAAAGCACGATGATTTGCTAAAAGAAAAAGGATTGTACTATGCCATGTGGAGGCAACAGATAGGGGAGAGGAAATAAAGTGGAAGCGTTGGTGAATGATAAGTTTTACTTATGCAAACAAGCCTTCTAACTTTTCTTTCAATTCACTTTTATTGATGGGCTTTTTCAAAAAAATATTTAGCGCCTAATGCAAGGGCTTCATTTTTAATAGAACTTAAATCATCACCGCTTATCAACACAATTTTACTTGATAATGCGCCAATAATTGTTCTATCAAAACCAGCGTCATCTCTAATTAAAAAATTACGCATAAATTGTAGTTCATTTTTTAGTGAGTAGTAAAATATATTTTTTAGCTTGCACCTTGGCATTATCATTGGCTTATATTTTATAAAATTATACATCATGAAAAAAATACTTTTTGTTTCCTTTCTTTCACTGTCCACTGTTTTGTCGGCACAAGTGAATTTAAACAAAGCTAAAACCGCCGTTAAAAAGGCAACTAAAACATTGGCCAGTCCGGCTTTAAGCGAGGCTGATATTATCAACGGATTAAAAGAAGCATTGTCGAAAGGCTCTAATCAAGCTGCTAGTTTAGCTTCGGCTGTTGGCGGATTCGGCAACAACTCTTTAATTAGAATTCCTTTTCCTGAGGATGCTAAAAAAATGGAAACCAAATTGCGCACTATAGGATTGGGAACTGAGGTAGATAAGTTTGAGAAAACCTTAAATGATGCAGCCGAGTTAGCAAGTAAAGAGGTAGGTAGTATTTTTTTAGATGCCATTAAAGGGATGACGGTGAGAGATGGAATGGGCATATTGAAAGGTGCCGACAATGCAGCAACCGATTATTTGAACAAACAAACCTACCAGCAATTGTACGATAAGTTTAAACCTATTGTGATAAAGGCCCTGCAACAAGTGCAAATTACAAAATACTGGAATCCTTTAATGACTAAATACAACAGTATTCCTTTGATAGAAAAAGTGAATCCCGATTTAGAAGATTATACTACTAAAAAATGTATTGAAGGTTTGTTCAAATTGGTGGCTGGCGAAGAGTTGAAAATTAGAAAAGATATCAATGCAAGAACAAGTGATTTATTGAAAAAGGTTTTTGCTGAAGCCGATAAGAAGTAAAACAATAGTGCTATAAATAAAAAACTCCTTAGTTGAAAATCTAAGGAGTTTTTGTTTATAGTGGAAGCCCGTACAAGTCAAAAATTTAACCTTGTTGATTTTGGTTTTGCATTTGAATCGATAGCCCATGGCCAATTCGTGCGACCCTAAAGTAGATGCGCCTAATTTTGATAAAGTGACTCCCAATCTATTGGTCACAATGGCGCCTTTTACAGCATTGTTGCAACTTATGATTACCCATTCCTCCAAAATTATTTAGATGCTGATCGCACGAGGCGCTATAAGTAACCCCTATGTGAACCCTAATTCCTCTTATTTTTTGATGATGTATCTCATCGTTAATTGATGTGATGAAATCATGTCGCTAGCAGTATTGGTGTTGAAAGGAACCGTTGATAATCCGTAGCTGTATGTAGCTCTAAATATGCTGTTAGAGTAGCCTGCGCTAAACATCATCGCGTCTGATGTTGAGAAGTGCGCACCCACCAATACTTTTTTGTAGCGCACCATATTACTCATCCATACTTTGTTGTATAAGCCCTGATTTCTAACGCTAACACTAGGAGAGTAAATCCATGGTGATTTAGCATTTTTACGAATATCGGTACCCAACTGAGCTGTAATTTTCATTGGAATTTTTACAGCTTGGTCGAACAACTCATTTTTGTAGCTAGGAGAGAATAAATTGTCTACCGCGAAGCCAGCATAGAATACATTATGGTTAATTAAGAAACCAGCGCCAAAGCTATTTACCATGAAATTGCTTGAAGGCGTGTTTTCTGGAATAACAGCCGATGAAGCCAATAAGGTTCCGGTGCGAGGGTCGATAAAGTCTCCTGTTCCTAAAGTGCTCCAGTTGATGGTTCTATTGGTTAATCCGTATTTAAAAGAGGGTTCAATGCTGATATTACCCACTTTTATTTTAGGAGAATATATCAAGGAAATTCCGTTGGCAGCATATTTATTACCACCCATTAAATCAGAAGAGAGCACAATACCTACGCCACCTTTAACTTGAGGAGCATAAGCATCTATAGAAACAGCATTTGTAATGAAACTAGCAGAACCTAATTCAGGCCATTCCCATCTACTTACAGTTTTCAATCTAACACCTTCAGTATTTCCAGCGAAAGATGGATTTTCTTGAATAGGAGCAACACCACCATACAAAACAAAAGGATCGTTAAGGTTAATCAATTCTAAGGCACCTGCCTTGTTGTTCATTTCATCTGATTTTTTAGATGAAAAATTAGCGCCAATTGCGTTTACTATAGAGTGGTTGAATACCGACCAACCCTTAATATCTGTGGTGATTTCTTGCAATTTGCTGTTGTCTTCAACTACTGAATAAACATTTGTTGCATCTTGTTGATCGTTGTTCTTTGCGGCGTAAGTATTGCTTTCTGTGTATGAAGCTGAATTATTAACGCGGTGGGTTTTGCTTGAAGAAATTTGTTGTGTTGATTGGCTAGTCGCTTTAGCGCCAGTCTTTATTTCGGTATTGCTTCTTTCTTCTTTTACTATGGTGTTAACAGTAGGCGCATCATCTTTAATAAGCATACCATTAGTTGAGTTTTTGCCGCTGTTGTTGTTTGTATTGTTGCCGTTATTGGCTAAATCTTTTTCTTTTTTACCGCTGAATTCGAAGTATACAGCATAGCTTAAGAATGACAATAATAGCAATAACAAAGAGCTTAAGCCCCACTTGAACCAAGGCGCTTTGCCTGATTCTTCATTGGCCAATAGAGCATCTACATTTTTAAATTGTAGATTTTCATCTTGCACAAAGCTGCTTTCCCACGCATCAAAATCTTGCTGAAACGAAGGATTTTCGCCCATGAATTTCTCCACCTGCAATTTATCTTGCACAGATAAATTGCCCTCGAAATAATCGAAAAGCACTTCGTCAATGTTTGCTTTATTAATATTCATATCAAATTATTAATATCTTTTATTTGATCTTTCATTTTTTGTCGCGCTCTAAACAAATACACTTTAACTTGCGATTCGTTTAATTTCAGCATTTTACCAATCTCTTCATAGCTGTATCCTTCGAGGTCTCTCAGCAGCAAAATCGATTTTTGTAATTCGGGCAAAGTATTGATGTACTTGTTGATAATTTCCTTCAATTCAAAACTTTGGTTGTCGCTGCTTTCGGCCATTGGTTCGGCGTAGGGCGTAGTTTCCATCGACTGCATTCTACTGCTTTTTTTTACAAAGTTGATGAGTGCATTGTGCGCGGTGGTGAACAACCATGATTTTGCTTTGTCGGTTTCAACACTATCTCTATTTTGCCATAATTTTAAGAACGAATCTTGTACAATATCGTTTGAATCGTCTTCATTACGAAGAGACTTATAAACGTATCCGAAGAGCCTATGGCTAAGGGAACGCACAACCGTATTGTATTCATGTGTCGTCAATACCTTCCTGAGTTACCCTTGTTTCAACAGATTACTGCTAAAACAATTTAAAACAATTAAATGTTACAGCCCCTTCTAAAAAAAGAAGAGGCTGCGGTAAATATAAGTAATTGTGCTGAATGTTTATTTCACGATTCTTTCGATTGCGGTTAGCGCAGAGGTGCAAAACCATCCTTGAACTAGAGGTCCATTTCCACTGGTTTTGATAATGTTGGTCCTTACGTTGGATGTGGGGGTGGCAAATAGTCCTTGATTGTTTATCTGGCTTGATAATTCAGAAAAATAATCCCAGGTATCTCTGGTAATCGACCATAATTCAACTTTTACTTTATTGCCCAATTGATAAGGCTCTCCATTGCGATTGATAGCCGATCGGGTTGGTCTAATAAATAAAGCGCCATCGTATCCAGGGTAAAACTGTCCGCCATTTACCGAAACAGTAAGGTCATTTGATTTATTAAAAAGGGTGTCATTGCGGTATGTTTTAATGCGGTAGAAATCAAACTGACCTGCTGGGTCGTTAGCATAAAATTCACCAGTGTAGCCATTAGGATTTCCTAGAAAATCCTTGTTTTCAAAGAATTTAAGGCTATCTAATGAAGGTGCAATATTAACGAAGGATGATGCTTCGTAGTTAGAACCTAAGAAGTCTATTTGTAACCTATAGCCATTGCCAGTTTTACAAATGGTATCTCCTGGAGAGATAGTCCATGAATAAACACCTGTACTGTTATTATCAAAAAAATGAAAGGTGTCGCCAGCAGCGCTAATTACTTTAACCAAGGCTCCAAGAGCGGGTTTTGCTTCACCGTTTTCGAAATAGGGCTGACTATATTTTAGCACTATTTGTTGTGCGGTAGTGTCGTTGTTTACAAAAGCATCTACCACTAGTAAGGGCTCTTCTTTGTCTACTTCAACATCAATTATCTTCTCACACGAGCTTAGCAGCAAAGTTGCGCCTAAAATGATTAGTAAGTTTTTCATAGTTAAAATTTAAAATTGTATGATACAGAAGGAATCACCGTGCTTATTATGGTATACTGCACAGCTTGCGTCTGTTTAGGGTCTTCTGGGTTAGTTCTAAAATATATGGTAAAGGCATTTTTTCTAGCGTAAACGTTGTACACAGAAACCACCCATTCACCATACCATTTTCTATTTTCTTTAACTTTTGGTTTGAAGGTTACCGACAAATCTACACGATGGTATGGGGTAATTCTATAGTTGTTTCTCCCGTCGTTGGCAATATGCGCATAGTTTAAGCCTTGCACGCTTATTTTACTATTTGGAAAAGTAGAAGGAGCACCAGTAGTAAATACGACGTTTGCGCCAAGTTCAATTCGCTTCGTTAAGTTATATGAAGCGATAACATTAAGGTTATGCGTTTTATCGAATCGCGCAGGATACCAGTTGTTTTGGTTGATGCTTTCTGTTTGTCTTTCAGAGCGTGAGAAGGTGTAGCTCATCCAACCAGTTAATCTTCCTTCGTTTTTTCGAGCGAAAAACTCCACACCATACGAACGGCCTAATCCAGCGAGTAACTGACCTTCATAGGTCTCATTCAGCAGTAAACTAGCGTTTTGAATGTATTCCAACTGGTTAGTCATCGTTTTATAATATACTTCCACCGAGGTTTCAATGATAGATTTAGTGCCAATATTTCTAAAATAACCAGCTGCTACTTGATTGGCAATTTGTGGTGCAATATTGTTGGTGCTTAAAGTCCACATGTCTAAGGGTGTTGAAGCTGCAGTATTCGAAAGAAGATGAATGTATTGAGCCATTCTATTGTACGACGCTTTAATAGAGCTATTGTTGTTGACATCGTATTTTAAAGCTATGCGGGGTTCTGGATTGTAATATTCTTGAATGATTTTGCCCGCTTCATTATCGGTGACACTTAGCAATTCTTTTTCTTTACCAACCAATGTGTCATTATAATTGTAGCTTTTTCCTTTTCCAATAAATTGGTAGCCCGAGAATCTTAGACCATAAGATACGATTATTTTGCTTCCAATTTTTTGCTCATTCTCTATATAAACGGCAGTTTCTAAAGCGTTTTTATTAGCTAAAGTGATCGAACTCCTTATTCCGCCTGATGAGAATTCAGCAGTACCTGGCTTCAAATCATAGTAAATACTCTGTACTCCAAATTTCACAGTATTTTTTGAGTTAGGATACCAAGTAAATTCAGGTTTAATAGAGTAATTGATGATATTTGATTTCCAGTTGAAACCATCACTTGCTCCATCTTCAATGGCAGTGCCTAGGTTGTAGTCGTAATTGCTATAATACGCTGTGGTATTCAAAAATATTTTTTCATTGATCAAGTGGTTCCAACGCAATGTGGTGGTGGAATTACCCCAGTTAAATCCAAAGGCAGATGAACCAAAAACGTCTCTGCCAAAGTAGCCAGAAAGGAAAACTTTGTTTCTATTATTGATATCCCAATTGGCTTTAGCTGTTAAATCGTAAAAGTAAAATTTAGCTTCTTTCAAGGCCCCTTTTCTAAAAGGTTTAGATAAAATATCAACGTAAGAGCGGCGACCAGCAACAATAAACGAAGCTTTCTTTTTGGTGAATGGTATCGGACCTTCTAAAGTCAATCGACTAAAAATAACGCCTATACCGCCCGAGCCAGTATATTTATTTCTATTTCCATCTTTCATTCTTACATCTAAAACAGAAGAAGCTCTGCCTCCGTATTGCGCGTTGATACCGCCTTTAATCAATTTTACGCTTTTTACAGCATCGGGATTAAAAACCGAGAAAAAACCAAACAAGTGAGAAGAGTTAAAAACAGGTGCTTCATCCAATAAAATTAAGTTTTGATCTATATTCCCACCACGTACGTTAAATCCGGATGCGCCTTCGCCCACAGTAGAAACGCCCGGCAGCGTTTGAATAGTTCTTATAACATCAGGTTCGCCTAGCAGAGCTGGCATTTTGGTAATCGATTTAATATCCATTTGCACTGTACTCATTTCTATCTTCTTCACATTGTCGCTTTTTCTTTTGGCGCTAATTTTAACCTCTGTTAGTTCGGTAGCTTTGCTGGTGATATCGAAATCTATTTTGGTGTTTTTATCTAGAGTGATGATTTTTTCCACGGTTTCCATTCCTATATAAGTTATAACTACGGTGCAAGTTCCCTGAGGAATTGTAATGGAGAAAAATCCGTATTCGTTGGATGAAGTTCCTAAGCCATTTTCTTTGATTACAACAGAAGCACCAATAATTACTTCTTGGTTTTCAGAGTTTTTAACGTAACCACTGATAGTGAATTTTTCTTGCGCAAAAGCCGCAAAAGAACTACAAAGGATGGCAAAAAGGAAGAGTTGTTTTTTCATGTTGTAAAATTTCTGTGGCAAAAATATACTTAAAAAAAAGAGCTACCAAGTTTAAATAGGCGAACGAACAATGAGGATAGGTGAAATGCTTGGGCATTGAGTTTAATAACTTGTTAAAAAATATATAGGGGTAGTGCTTCGTTAACACACTAATAATATTACTTTTAACCAAACTTAATTACAATGGAAGAAAATAAAGAAAAGAAAAACAAGCTGGTTCCAATTTTATTTGGAGTAATAGTGCTTTTGATAGGAAGCATTGCCTTTTTAATGATGAACAACAATGGGGTAGTGGAAGAGAAGGATTTTACCATTAGTGAAGTGGTGAAGGAACGTGATTCTGTGACTGTTATTTACAATGAAGTATCTATCGAATCGGCAAGATTGAAAGGCGACAACGAAAAACTTAATACTGTTTTAGACGAGCGAAACAAAGAAGTGGAAGCTAGTAAAGCTAGAATTGATGAGTACATGAGAACCATTAAAGACAAAGATCAGTTGATTGCCGCTATCAAGAAAGAAAGAAAGTTGATGCGCAAAAAGAATGCGCAATACGAAGAGCGAATCGATCAATTGTTGCTAGAGAACAAAGAATTAACAGCTAAAAAAGCACAATTGGAAGAAGAGATTACCGTAGTTTCTAAAGACAGAGACAGCTTTAAGACTAAAGCCGAAATTGGCGCTAAATTAAAAGCCGAATACGTGCAAATTAAAGCACTTCGCGACAGAATGATTGGTGATGGCATGAAAGAAACTGGTATGGCTAAAAGAACCAAAAAGTTAGATGTTAGCTTTAGCGTTTTGAAAAATGAAATTGCAGTGAACGGACCAAGAACGGTTTACTTAAGAGTAGTTACCCCAACAGGCCTGATAATGGGCAGCGCTGAATCAGGTTCTGGCAAATTTGTAGATCCAGAGCGTAAAGAAGAAGTAATGTTTTCTTCTAAAAAAGAGTTTACCTATACAGGCAGTCAGCAAGACGATATTCACTTAGAATATGAAGAGCCAAACGTTAAAACATTTCCCGAGGGAGAATATACCATAGAAATATACATCGATAAGATGTTGGCCTCACAAACAAAAGTTGCATTGAAATAAAACACCAACCCTTCAGTTAACCGCTGAAGGGTTTTTTCATTTATGTTAGAAGTAAAAAATATTTCTTATTCCTATCCCGAAAAACCAGTTTTAAAGAACATTTCTTTTGAACTTAAAAAAGGGAAAATTCTAGGTTTACTTGGAAGAACAGGGGTGGGGAAATCAACTTTGCTTAGAATCATTAAAGGCTTAGTAGACCCTACAAAAGGAGAAGTTTTCTTCAAAGGAGAGAAGGTGTTTGGTCCGAAAGATAGATTGGTGCCAGGCCACCCAGGAATAGAGTTGGTACACCAAGATTTTCAGTTGTTTGAGAAGATTAATATTTACGACAACATCAAACATCTTTTGATAAAGTACGATGTAAAATATCAAGAGAAAAGAACTGCCGAAATTTTAAAAATTTGTCACCTTACTAAATTTAAAAATCGATTTCCAAGAGAGCTTTCAGGCGGACAGCAGCAACAAATTGCTATTGCAAGAGCCTTGGCCATCGAACCCGAATTAATCTTGTTGGACGAACCATTTAGTCACCTCGATAACATCTCGAAAAGAGAAGTAAAAGAAGTGGTGCTCAACATCAAAAAAGAACTCAATACTTCTTTCATTTTTGTAACACACGATCATCACGAAGCCTTGGCTTTGAGCGATGAATTAATTGTGATTGATAAAGGTAAAATTGTGCAACACGGAAAGACGAAAAGTGTTTTTGCTAAACCGGTGAATGAGACTGTGGCTGGGTTGTTGGGGGTGTTTTGATCTCTGCTTAGATTTTACGCTCAGTTCGTCGTTGAGAGATTTCTAACATTTATTAAATGTAGATTATGGTTATAGGGAAAATAATATTGAGCAAAGAAGTGTTTTTTTTATTGTTTTCGGCATTGTTTATTTGCAATGCATGCTCTTCCACACCTTTTGAGCTTACTAAAGAAATCGAAGGGGAGTATTCATTTATCTATCCAACTGGACAAGTAGAGATTTTAAAAATAAATTTAGATTCATCGTACTCGAAAGTTGTGTATTTGAATGAATCTAGTTACAAAGAAAAAAGGGATACTCTGGTTTTTAATAAAAGTATTTGGCATTTAAATGGAATGAAAATAAGATTTGAAAATTGGATAATGTGCAATGATTATCTAAAGCCGAATAGTTATTTAAAAGAGCCCTATCAGACAAATTTAATTGACATTTTTTGGAAAGAATCAAAAGTTAATTATCCAGCTAATTTCTTATTACTTGATGAGCCTTATTATGAATTCAAAAAAGTGAAATAGATTCAAATCTCATTACCACTGCTGCTTTGAACCCTATTTATTCTTTACCTAGTTCGTCATTGCGAAAATTTTGTACCCAAAATTAAAGCAATCTCATCATAACCTTTTACACCAATAACCTTCGTATATGAATAAAGCCAAATTTAGAAATCTGACCTACTCATGATGAGATTGCTTTAATTTTGGGTAAGGTAAACACGGGACATCGGGACAAACACGGGACAGACGTGATTTATTTTTAAACACGGGACAGACGTGATTTATTTTTTAAATAGGCAAGCCACTAGGTGATTCTAAATTTATAGACGAAACACGGGACGACGAAACACGGGACAGACGTGATTTATTTTTTAAATAGGCAAGCCACTAGGTGATTCTAAATTTATTAAGAAGATGGAGAAACTAAGCGGTAAAAAATTTACATTTATAAAAAAATGGAAGACCAAGAAAAGAAAATATATGAATGGAAAAGTTACGTCTGTCCCCTGTTTTCAGAGCAGCAGGAACAACATCTAAATTTTATGTGTACACGGGTAATCCTAATTTAACTACAGGAGATTACTGGATAGATAATCTGAAGATAACTACTGTTGCACATTATGAGGCGGAGATA
>Ga0049084_10000091_pt1 | contig 32080 bp, 29 predicted proteins | sample GreLakmeON33MSRF_FD_66720 | JGI IMG/M metagenome (GOLD analysis project Ga0049084, IMG submission 66720) | Freshwater lentic microbial communities from great Laurentian Lakes, MI, USA - Great Lakes metaG ON33MSRF | ecosystem: Environmental > Aquatic > Freshwater > Lake | place: Great Lakes... | reverse complement strand
CGCATTTCCAGCGCGAGTCCGAGGTTGACCAGCCCGATGATCATGGCAGTCGCTTCGAAATAGACATGCCGCGCCAATTCCGGAATCAAATCAGGCACACCGAGTACCACCACAGAATACAACCAGGCCGTGCCGGTACCGAGTGCGATCAACGTGTCCATGTTTGCGGAGTGATTGCGCAGTGACTTCCAGGCACCGACGAAGAAATGTTTGCCAGCAATCCACATGACCAGCAGGGTCAACAAGCCAACTATGGCCCAGCCAATGCGGTCACCAGCGGTATGAATCATCATGTCACCGGTAATCATGCCATAGGCCATCAGTGGTACACCGAGCCCCAGTGCCAGGGCGGTGTCTCGCAACAGCTTTCTGTAATAGGCCATGTCAGCCAGTTCTTTCTCAGCAGCGGCAGCGGTATCCAGGCTGCTTGCCGCGGCTTTGGCGTTGTAACCGATGCCCTGCACGGCACTGATCAGGTCTGCCGTTGCTGCCGAACCCGTCACTGCTACGGTGCGTTCAGCAAAATTCATCTCGGCATGAGACACACCCGGGACATTGCGCAGTGCCGTCTCTATTTTCACGACGCAGCTGGCGCAACCAGCACCCTCGATCAACAATTCCTGGGCAGCAGCGCTCACATTTGCGTGCGCATGCGTTGTCTCACTCCTTTGCTTAGGCATAGCAATTTCCCGATTTTTTGTTCAACTCAGCCAGACATAGGCAATCAAAATTCGCACCCGTGTGACGAGCTTGCTGGTGAAGATAAGCATTAGAGTTGGATCAAGGTCAAGACCAATTTAATATCAAACAGGCATTGGTAATTTTAGTAAGCTTCCTTATAATAAGCAGCCTATTAATAACCAAGCTATTGCTGAGCATGCCGTGAAAAACCCATTCAACACCAGCTTCGGCTTTCTGGTACACGACATCGCGCGCGGAATGCGCTGGAACTTCGACCGGCAGTCAGCTGGCCTCGGCCTCACCCGTGCCCAATGGGCGGTGCTCGCACATCTAAAACGCAGCGATGGTGTGCAACAGAAAACCCTGGCGCAGCTAATCGACATCAAACCCATCACTCTCGCCCGCCACATCGATCGATTGGAAGCGGAAGGCTGGGTGGAGCGTCGGGACGATCCTGAGGATCGCCGCGCCAAGCGCGTATTCCTTTTGCCGAAGGCGACTCCGATGCTGGAGTCACTGCGCAAGCTGGGACAGAAGGTGCGCAAGCAGGCGCTGGATGGCGTGAGTGCACAGGAAGAAGAATTGGTACTGAGCGTGTTGCAACGCGTGCGCGACAATTTATCGGATACACGTGAATCGAATTAAAAAGAGTCAACCTCATGCATGACACAGTAATACCTGAAAAACAGCTTGGCGGCCTTGCCCGCCGCATTCGACATGCAGTGCTGCTATTACTTGGCCCGCTGCTGATCGCCTCCGGCTCAGCCTGGTTGTATCTGCACGGAGGTCGCTATATCACCACCGACAACGCCTACGTGAAGGCGGAAATTTTATCCATCAGCAGTAACGTTACCGGCATGGTGATGGAAGTATTGCCGCGCAATGGTGATCGCGTGCAGCGGGGGGACCTGCTGCTGCGCGTCGATGATCAACCCTATCGCATCGCCGTCGTGCGGGCGGAAGCCAACATCGCCAACGTGCGCGGCGATATCGAAAGCATGAAGGCTGAGTTCGTGAACAAGGGCCTGGAAATCGACAAGGCACAAACCGATCTCAGCTTTCGCACACAGGAACTGGATCGGTTACGCGGTCTCGTCGCGAGTAATTCAATCTCCGGCGCACAATTCGATCAGGCCGTGTACGCCCGCAATTCCGCCGAACGTGAACTCTCCGAAAAAACACAGGCGTTGCAAGTGGTAAGGGCACGCTTGATTGACCCGCTGCTGCCTGCTGACGCTCACCCGCGCGTCAAGCTGACACTGGCGGAATTGGCAAAGGCGCAGTGGGATCTCGATCATGTGCTGGTGAAAGCGCCCGCAGCCGGGGTGGTCGTCATCTCTGCGCATGCTGGCGAAAATGTCATCAGCGGCGCGCCGGTCATGAATCTGATCGACGACAGCAGGGTTTGGGTGGAGGCAAATTTCAAGGAGACCGATCTTACCTATTTGCGCATGGGTCAGTCTGCGGAAATCACCATAGACACTTACCCTGATCTGCGCATTCACGGACGCGTAGCAATCATCTCCCCCGCCACCGGTTCAGAATTTTCCCTGCTGCCTGCCCAGAACAGTTCCGGCAACTGGGTAAAGGTGGTGCAGCGTCTGCAGGTTATTTTGCAACTGGAGGATTTGCCGCCGGACTTCATGCTGGCAGCAGGCATGAGCGCCGAAGTGAGCATTGATACCGAACATCAACGTTCGCTGCCAACCCTGTCGGCATTGGTAAGCCTCTAATTTAGCCGAACCGCAATTCATGACTGACAGTTCTTATCAGGTGTTGCCCTCTCGTGGCCTGGTCACGCTGGCGATTATGCTGGCTACGATCATGCAGGTGCTCGATACCACGATCGCCAATGTGGCCCTGCCACACATGCAGGGCAGCCTGTCTGCCACCCAGGACCAGGTCGTCTGGATTCTTACTTCTTATATAGTAGCCTCTGCCATCATGACCCTGCCGACCGGATGGCTCGCGGGCCGCTACGGTCGCAAGCGGGTGTTTACGATTGCGGTGGCCGGATTCACGCTCGCCTCGATGCTGTGTGGTGTGGCCGCTTCCATCGAACAAATGGTGTTGTTCCGCATCCTGCAGGGTTGCTTCGGCGCCTGCATGGTGCCACTGGCGCAGGCGACCATGCTGGATATCAACCCGCCCGAGAAGCATGGCAGCGCCATGGCGCTGTGGGGCATGGGTGTGATGATCGGTCCGATACTCGGTCCCATGCTCGGCGGTTATCTGACGGAAAACTATGACTGGCGCTGGGTATTCTTTATCAACCTGCCGCTCGGCATCATCAGCTTTGGCGCGCTGATATTCCTGATGCCGGACTCCGAGCGTGTGCAACGCCCCTTCGACAAGTTCGGTTTTTTCACGCTCAGTCTGGTAATCGGTTGCATTCAGCTCGTGCTGGATCGCGGTGAACAGGTGGACTGGTTCGACTCGAAGGAGGTGATGCTGTATTGCGGTCTGGGTGCTTCTGCGTTGTGGATGTACATGGTGCACGCGAAACACTCGGCGCATCCGTTTCTCACTGGCGAGATTTTCAGGGATCGCAATCTCGTTACCAGCCTGTTCTTTATTTTCTTCACCGGTATTATCCTGCTGGCCACCATGGCGCTATTACCGCCCTACATGCAGAACCTGATGGGTTATCCGGTATTGGATGTGGGCATCATCATGGCGCCTCGTGGCGTAGGCACGATGCTGTCGATGATGATTGTTGGCAGACTCACCAACATGACTGATCCGCGCATATTGATCATGACCGGTCTCTCATTCACGATTGCCTCGCTGTATTACATGACGCGGTTCACGACATTCGTGCCGGTGGATATGCTGATCTGGACCGGCGCTCTGCAGGGATTCGGAATCGGATTCATTTTCATTCCACTCAATACCATTGCTTATGCCACCTTGGCTCCACGTTATCGGGCAGAGGCAGCCTCGGTGTTCAGCCTCACCCGCAACCTCGGCAGCAGCATCGGCATTTCACTGGTGATGGGTGTACTGGGCAACAAGATGGCAATGAACCATGCCTACCTCACGGAAAACATCACTCCTGCTGCCCTGGGATTTAATTGGCAACAGTTGCCCGAGGCGCTCGCTGCCAACGGTGCCGGTGCGATTGCTCTGCTGGAACTGGAGATCACCCGACAGGCCGCCACTATCGCCTACCTGGATGACTTCAAATTGATGATGTGGATAGTGCTGGCTTCGGCGCCACTGGTGTTATTACTGAGCAATCCGCGCAAGCGAGCCGCGCTTTAGCGACTGGTTGTTTTTTGTGCAACAACTACGATCGGCGCCGACTATAGCGCCTGATTTATATGTTCCTTGCAGGAATGACAGGCATAAAAAAACCGGGGACATTGCTGGCCCCGGCTCTTTTATATAGTTCAGCTACTTCTTCTTAGCTGCTTTCTTTTTGGCTGCTTTTTTCTTGGCAGGCTTTTTAGCAGCTGTTTTCTTTGCTGCTTTTTTCTTGGCTGGCTTTTTAGCGGCTTTTTTCTTTGCGACTTTTTTCTTGGCGACTTTCTTGACAGCTGACTTCTTGGCAGCCGCTTTCTTAACGACTTTTTTCTTGGCTGCTTTTTTCTTAGCAGCAGGTTTCTTAGCAGCGGCCTTCTTTACTGCTTTCTTCGCAGCTGGTTTCTTAGCTGCCTTTTTCTTTGCAGCTGGTTTCTTCGCAGTAGCTTTCTTCATCAGGTCTTCTCCACTAAATAGTTACATCACTAGGTGTGACGCGAGATAATTTTAAGCTGTATCGATAAAAATGCAATACAGATTGGATTTCGACTCCATTACAGAAAACTTTACAAAAATTTCACCCCCAAAGGCGAACTGTGCTGCTCCGTTTTGCTGCGTGTGATGATGGCAAACCCGCGTCCCATTTTTTATTTTTCGCACTCGCAGTTTTCGAATGACGTTTTTGTACGGTATTTCTCGGTGTTTGCGCAATTTTTTCCTGCACACGCTGCGTGCCAGCAGGCGGCGATGTGAATGCAACGTTCTCCAAAACAGGCACCGGACGCTTGATTAAATTTTCTATGTCTCTGAGCTGTTTTTTCTCATCTCGGGTCACCAATGAGATAGCCCGACCACTGGCGCCAGCCCGTCCGGTACGTCCAATTCGATGCACATAATCCTCTGCCACGTGGGGCATATCGAAATTTATAACGAGCTGTAAGGCTTCAATATCGATACCGCGCGCGGCAATATCTGTTGCTACCAGCACCTGCACCACATCTTGTTTGAACTCACTCAATGCTTTCGTGCGCTGTGCCTGGCTCTTGTTGCCATGAATTGCAACAGCGGAAATATTGTCGCGAGACAGACGTTTTACCAGGTTGTTAGCGCCGTGTTTGGTGCGGGAAAACACCAGCACCTGGTCAGAAGTATCCCGAATCAATTGACTCAGTAAGTCCGCTTTCTTGTCTTTTTCTACCCAATACATACCCTGGCTGATAGCAGTCACGGTGGAATTGCGCGGCGCAACATCGATCTCGATTGGCTGGTTATTGCACAGCGATGCGGCGAGGGTGCGAATCTCCGATGAGAAAGTGGCAGAGAACAACAGGTTCTGGCGCCGCTTCGGTAACAGGTTGAGTATTTTGCGAATGTCGCGGATGAAACCCATGTCGAGCATACGGTCCGCTTCGTCCAGCACCAGCACTTCGAGGTCGTCGAAGCGCACCGCATTTTGCGAATACAGATCGAGCAGTCGGCCTGGTGTGGCGACGAGGATGTCGACACCGCGCCGCAGTTCCTTCATTTGTGGATTGATGTTCACACCACCGAACACGACGGTCGATCGCAGTGCTTCATTGATGCCGTAAGTTTCGATGCTTTCCTGAATCTGCGCGGCGAGTTCCCGTGTAGGTGTGAGAATGAGTGCGCGAGCACGATTGTGTTTTACCGCCGGTCCGCCATTCAGGCGCTGTAATAGAGGTAAAACGAAACCAGCGGTTTTGCCGGTTCCGGTTTGGGCTGCGCCCATCACATCCTTGCCGGACAATATAGCTGGAATTGCTTGTGCCTGAATTGGGGTTGGAATGGTGTAGCCAGTTTGCGCCACGGCGCGTAATAAGGATTCGGATAATCCAAGATTGGTAAACGTCATTAAATTTCTCTTTATATAAGTGTCAATTGTTTAAATGTTCAAATTCTATCGCCCAGGGGCGAATAGCATTTGCAGACAATCGCAAGAATGCCACTCGTGTTGCCACGGGTGTGCGCTATGAATTGTCGATTAAAGTGGTTTCCAGACCTTTGAGTCTGGTTGCACGAGCGTGCATTTCGATAGGTAACTTGAGAAAACTGGTCTCACGCGCTGGTGAGTTGTTTGCTGAAGTAAGGGTCAGGACGCTCTGTCCTGGAGGTACGACGCGGGTTAGACGCGGTAACAAGCCTTCTAGCTAAAGATACTGCACTGCAGTACCCGGTATCGGGTCACTGCGGGCGGCACTTTAGCACAATCCCTGCTATTCACCTAACATAGATTGCGGGCTTTGCGCACCAACATGGTGCTAACGGGGTATTCCTGACGTGCTAATCCTTGCGTGCGACCACAACGGTGAAGTCGCTGCTGATCTCACCTGCGGCAATGAGACGTTGTTCTTCCGCGAAGAACTGATGTAACAACTGTCGCCCTTCTTCCGAAAAACTCAAATTGCCGGCGATATTGTCCAGCACCAGATGCAGCAGTGTGCCGCCGAAGTCCTTGCGCGAGACAATCGTGAAGCGTTGTTCCAGCGCCGGCATGATGTCGGCCGAGCGTATTGCTTCGGTGGGATCGTAGCTGTTCATGTAGTCGATGGTAGGCCGCTCGATCGTATGCTTGATACCGGGATCGCGAATCATCTGTCGCAGGCGCTCGGGTATCAGCGCCAGCAGGCGGCGGGCATGCCGTAGTTGCGGCTCGGTCCACTGGAACTGGTTTGGCCCAATGAACTCGTTGCAAATAAACAGTCCCCCTGGCAGCAGCGTGCGCCGTACCTGCTCAAGGTAATGTTCCAGAGCCTCAATGTGATGCAGGGACTGGGAGGCGAACACAGTGCCGTATTGATGCTCGGCGAATTCCAGCGTGTTGAGGTTGGCGACCTGGTAATTGATGCGTTCGGCTTGACCGGGTTCCTGCGCCAGTTTGCGCGCAAGCGCCACCGCATCCGCAGCTACATCGTAGGCGTCGAACCCATCCGCGATCTGCAATTGCAGCCCATGTCGCTCCAGTCCGCCGCCACCGCAGCCCAGACTCAACGCACGCGCCACTGGCTTTGGGAAATGCGCACGTGCCACCGCTTCCAGCCAGCCCACTTCGGCGCGACCGGAAATTAACGGATTCATGTATTCGGCGATGACGACCGGACATTCAGTCCAGGAGCTGGGCGTATGCTGTGCCTCTAGCTCCTGAGCGCGCTTGCCCCAGTGTGCACCAGCAAGCTCCAGGCCGGTATCGGATTCATCTACCGCACTTATAGCTGGCTGCGGCGCTGCTTCAATCTTGAATAATTGTTTGAGTGTTGCGAGCAATCCCATGAGGTTTCAGGCTTTCCCTGGTTATGTATTATCAGAGTGAAGTGAACTTGCTTGTTGTCAACACGCTGAATGGTGCTTCTTCATAACAGTTGATCAAGGTTGGGTCGTTAGTGCAAATACAACCTCTGCCACACCGGGAACGGCACGAGCGACTGCTCCTACGCTCTGTTGCACTGAGCCGTATGAGCCCGGGGTCTCCTGGCCGGCGCAGTCTTTACAGACGAGACTGCCGCTGATGGTAACGCGTCCGCTAACGACTGCCACTTGCAATCCTGTTGGCAGGTCTGGCTGACTGGACAGCAGCGTGGCTATTTGCGCCTGTATATCGCTGTCGGTTATTACCGGCACCGGCGGCGTTGCTTCGCTGCACCTGACCAATAACATGCCTGACAACGACAGTGCGGTGAGCAACAATATTTTCTTGTGCATGATTTTCGGCTTATTCATAAGGCTGCCTGTGATTCTTCTGTAGCTCCGTAGATTATCTCGCCACCTGCGGCACGGAATGCCGCTATCAGCGTTTCTACGCGAATGCGAAAATCACCCTGTGCCATCCATTCCATGTCGACGATACGCAACTGGTCGGTCTTCAGTATCTCCTTCTGCACGCTGCGAAAAAACTCCTCAGGCGCCGTAGTGCTAATCGCCAATGGCGGCTCACCCGCCCACCAGTCGGCATTCTCCAGCATGCCCGACTCAGGACTACCTTGGGCAAAACCCGAATTCAGATCGAGATAATGCACAAATAATTTCTGGCATGACAGGTCGACCACACGATCGGGACCATCTGTGCGGAATAAAAGAAAATCGCGCCGGTTCATCTGGGTTTTTTCTATTTCAAAAGATTGAGAAACATATGATTGGGAAACATCAGGCCGGTACCAAGCGCAGCAAGGCACGCTCGACGGCGGCGCTGGTCATGGGCAATTTGTGCCGGTTCTTCGCCAGTGGCTGCGCATTGGCAATTGCCATGGCACCGGCTTGTTGCGCAGTGGCGGCGTCGAGTGTCTTGCCGGTAAGAAAACGTTCGACTTCCAGGCTTCGCCATGGAATTGGTGCGACGCCTCCCAGCACGATGCTGGCGCTGGTAATAGTTGCCGCGCTCATCTCCAATACCACGGCAACACTGACCTCGGCATGGGTCCAGGCTTCCCGGTCCATTACCTTGAAATAGGTGCTCACGGCATTCGCTGCCGGCGTCGGCAGGCGCACGCCGACCAGTAATTCGGTATTCAGCATGCTGTTTTCCCGCGCCGGATTCTGGCTCGGCAGTACAAAGAATTCCTCGGCACTGAGCGTACGATTACCGGAAGGACCGGCCACATCGAAGGCCGCACGCAATGCTACCAGCGCTGGCGCCATATCCGATGGATGCACGATAAAGCTGGGGCCGCCACCAAAGATCGCGTGTTGTTGATTCTCGCCATTTACGGAATAGCATTGATCGCCACCCGCCTTGAAGCACTGGAAGCCATTGCGGTAATACCAGCACCAGGGTCGCTGCGTTACATTCCCCGCCAAGGTCGCGACGTTGCGTATTTGTGGTGTCGCAACACTCGCAGCAGCTTCTGTGAGCACGCGCATGCGCTGTGCGAGCGTCGCATCTGCTGCCAGGTCAGTCAGCGTGATGAGTCCGCCTATAACAGTTTCTGTTTGGTTGCTGGTGATCTGGCCCGCATCGGTAACCGGCCGCAGATTGATGATTACATCAACTGCCGCAGTACCATCCTTGATTTGTTGCAGCAGGTCAGTACCACCACCGGAAAAGGCAAATGCCTGACCCGCGTCGTTTGCCTGCCGGGCAGCGGCAACTGCTTCCGCGATAGAGCGTGCGTTGATATTCGAGAGCGCTCTCATGCGTGAGCCTCCAGGATTTTATTGCGAGTGATTGGCAGTGACGTCATGCGCTTGCCGGTGGCATTGAAGATGGCGTTGGCTACGGCTGCCGGCGCCATGATGATGCCAGCCTCGCCTGCAGTCTTCGCGCCAAACGGACCATAGCCGTCATCGACCTCGATGAAGTCCACTTCAATGGGTGGAATATCCGCATGGGTTAAATGCCGCGCGCGATAATAGCCGGGCGTGAGTGGTTGGCCGCTGGCAGGATCATAGTGCAGGTCTTCATACAACGCCTGACCGATGCCCTGGATAATGGCGCCACGAATCTGGTCGCGCGTAGTCTGTGGATTAATTATGCGGCCAGACTCATGCACCGCTACATATTTGCTGATGCGCGTGGTGCCGAGTTGGGTATCCACCTCCACCTCGACGAAATGCGCGCCGAAACACTGACGCGACTTGCCGTCGGTAGTTGGTTGTGGTGTGGCCGAGGCGATTAACACAGCATTGCCGATGGGCATGCCCTGGGTCGCGAGCTGTTGCTTGAGATCCTTTGCGGCTTCGACGACTGCGTAGCCAGTCATGATGGTGGTTCGACTACCCGACTCGCCCACGGAATAGGGGCAGCGATCCGTATCACCGGCGACGACATCCACTTGTGCCAGCGGTACACCGAGCGCCTCGGCCGCGATCATGCCCATCGTGGTCTTCGCGCCAGGACCAATATCGGTAACGCCCACAAACAAAGTGTAATGACCTTTACTGTCCACGCGCACGATGGCACTGCTGGAGCCGACGCCGGCGCGGAACATCATGAAGGCAAAACCGGCGCCGCGCTTGATGGCACCTGGATCAGAACCCGGTGTAGCTTGCCTTCTGGTTGACCAGTCGAAAAGTTCGGCGCCGCGCACAATACAGTCTTCCAATGAATAGTTGGTGAACGGTTGCGCGTCGGTAGGGCGCAGCATGTTCTTGAGCGTGAATTGCACCGGGTCCATGCCGATGCGGAAGGCGACATCATCCATCATGGATTCGATACCGAAGAAACCATGGGGCTCAGAGGGTCCGCGAAAATTGCCGGAAGTCGTGCGATTGGTATACACCGGGAAAATCGCGCGTGCGCGATGCTCGCAGGCATACGCCTCCATGCCACTCAGCCCTCCGGAATTTTTCCGGTACGGCCCCATGCCGCTATAGGCGCGCATCTGCATCGCAGTCAGAGTGCCGTCCTGCTTCACACCAATCTTGTAATATTGCACGGTGGGCCAGCGACCATGCACGCCGAGCCAGTCTTCGCGGCGCGACATTTCCAGCATCACTGGCGCGTTAGCTCGCTTCGACAGCGTAGCGGCGATGAGGTCGGTGTCCTGATTCTGATTCTTGTTGCCGAAGCCACCGCCCATGTAATTGCACACGATACGCACTTGGTGATCTTCAAGGCCAAGATCGCGCGCGGTGTCGTGGCGACAATTGGAGATGCCCTGTGATGGTGTGTACAAGGTCAGCTTGTCGCCTTCCCAGTGTGCCAACGCGCAGCGCGGTTCCATTTGTGCGTTGTGAATAAATGCGGTGTCGTAACGTCCCTCGAATACCTCATCGGCGGCGGCGAAACCCGCGTCGATGTCGCCTGCGTTCGATACCATGGGTTCCAGATTATTCCGAAAGTCCGGACACACGTTGCCTTCTGGCCACACTTTGGGAGCGGCATCCGCGAGCGCTGCTTCGGGCTCCAGCACGAAAGGTAATTGTTCGTACGCAACCTTGATCAAGCTCAGCGCGTGCTCGGCGGTGTGACGATCGACTGCGGCTACTGCTGCGATTGAGTCACCCACATGACGCGCCGGATTATTGAAGATATAACGCCGGTGTAAGGTGGCGTCCTTGCTCGGGTCACTGTATTGACGACCACCGGAGATAGAGCCGGAGCCCCACACAATTTGCGCATTCTCATGAGTGATTACCGCACGTACTCCAGGGAGTGCCGATGCGGCACTCGTGTCGATACTGAGAATGCGCGCATGGGGATGAGGGCTGCGCAAGACTCTGGCGTACAGCATGCCAGGCAGTTTGATGTCGCGGGAATATTTGGCGCTGCCGTTGACGCGCTCTATCGCATCAACGCGCGCAGTAGCATGGCCAATTGTTTGCAGAGGAGTTACTGGTTCGAAGGCTTCGCTCATGCGTTTGCTCCGGTAGCAACCACAGCCTCAACAATCGCCATATAATTGGAGCAGCGACAGAGATTGCCAACCAGGGCCATACGAACCTGGGCGGCGTCCGGGGATGGATTATTCCGCAACAACGCGGTCGCTGACATCAGCTGACCCGAAGTACAGAAGCCACATTGCGGACCATTGTGGTCAACGAAGGCCTGTTGTAGTGGTGACAGGCGCCCGTTCTGCGCCAGTCCTTCTACCGTTTGTACCTCCATGCCATCGGCCCAAACTGCCAGCTGACTGCAGGCATACACCGGTTGGCCATTCAGGAGTACCGTGCAGGCACCACACTCGCTGCGATTGCAACCAATCTTGGTGCCGGTTAAATCCAGTTGATCACGCAACACTTCCACCAGGGTCCAGCGCGGGTCTACCAGCAGTTGCTGGGCGCGGCCATTGACGGTCAGATTTAATTGGGTAAGTGCACTGGCTGCAACGTCAAGGGGAACTGCCTGGGAAGCTTGCATACTGACACTGCCGAGCGCGGCGGAAGCCACCACGGCAGTGCCGGTGTGTTGCAGAAAATCACGGCGGGATTGTGCCCTGGGGTCGAGATATTGAACAACTGAATCGGTTTTTTCGCAGTGGTCATCCTGTGCAGACATGGTCTCACCCCGTAGCGCGTCGAGTTCTGGTTGCTATCGACTATAGCCGCGCAAGGTTGGTCTGTGCAACCTGATTCACCCCGATTTTCAGTGTATCCGGAATTCCCTTAATACCAAATCGCAAGCAAAAAAAGGCAGACCGAAGTCCGCCTTTTCTCAATCGTTCAACCTTAATATTTAGAAGGTCAAACGGAAACCCGCAGTATACATACGACCATACACGTCGTAATGGCTTGGGTAGGTATTACCACTGTTTGAAGAGGTACTACCTGACTCGTTGCCGACTACAGGAGGCTCTTCACCGGTGATATTTTCGATACCCAGACTCAAGCGGATACGATCGTCCCACAAGTTGTAGCTGGCATAGATATCGAGATAGTCGTAGTCATCGATGCTTCTGAAGGCGGCGAAGGAATTATCCATTTCCGGACGCTCAATATCAACCGAACCGATATGGTTCCATGACAAGGAGGCTGTGATGTCGTTCCAGTTCCAGGTAGCACGCTGAAGCCAACGCAGATCTGATACAGGATCACAGCTGGTGCCATAGAAACCGGAACAATCAATCACCGGAGTCAAGGCATCGCTCTTTGATTCCTGGGTCAGGTACTTGTTGACCATACCGGAGAACTGCAGGTCACCCCATTGACCGAGGTTGTAGTCGACGTTAAAGCCCAGCTCGTAACCTTCAGAGCGCGCGTAAGACAAGTTGGTGGTATAGAGCTGGATACCCGAACCAGGGGTACTGATATCACCACTAATTCGCTTGATTTTTGCACAGGCAGAGGCAAGGCCAACTATATAACATTGATCCAGCATCTGCTGCGCGGAGAAGGTACCGATCACGTCTGAGATGTCGATGTCATAGTAGTCCAGAGACACGCTGACATTTTCAAAGAAGTCGATTTGCGGAGTCCAGACAAATCCGGCGGTAAAGGTATCGGCCGATTCAGCATCTGGCGGTGTGGTTGGATTACTACCTCCGAAAATATTGATCTGGCCAGACACGATGTCTTGCAGAACGCCAACCTGGGGAGCCAACATACCGGTAGAGACGCACAGGGCACGCAAGGTCGTGGTGATATTCGCTGCATTCGCAACGGAACAAGGATCCAGGTTTGCATTAGCGAGGCCGGTGGTCACAGGCGCGAACAACTCACCCACGTTTGGCGCACGCGTCGCTTCCTGTTGCATGACGCGCAGCAAAATCTGGTCATTGATTCTCCAGTTCAGGCCGGTTTTCCAGGTATCGACATTACCGACTGTATTGTAGTCGGAATCGCGATAGCCAAATTCGAAGTTCAGCGAATCAACTAGATTCATGCCATCTACCAGCGGCAGGAAACCTTCGACGAAGAATTCGTTAACGCGGAATCCACCAGCGATCGGCAGGACATTTCCGCCCGCACCACCCTGACAGCTCGCGGGCGCGAGTTTCAGACACTCATCAGGAGTCAGCGAACCGAATTCATCGCGAGTCTCAAAGCCTACGCTCAACGCCATTGGCGTAGAGGCTGTGGGCACCTGTACGAAATTAACCGGTCCATCCAGCACGATCTGACCAATCGCCTGGTCATATTTCTGCTGCTGCAGCGCATCAGCGCGCGCGTAACCAGCCATGGCCGGAGTGATCGTGCCAAAACCACCGAACAGATCGATAGGCACACAGGTAGGGTCACCGTTCTTACAGGTCTTGCCATCAACCGAATCCAAAGCGTTCTGGATATTGGTCAGATTGGTGTAACCGCCGCGCACGGTGGTGCGGTTGGATTCACCATACTGGAAAGAGGCGTCGTACTTCCAATCACCCAACAACTCACCGCGAGCACCGGCAAGTAACATGAAATGCTCGGTGTCAAAGTTTTCATCGCGAGGTCCGAGCTCTTCAGTACGACGACGCAGCTGCATCTTCAGATAATCTGGAGCGTCGACCACGCCGTTGGTATTCGCGTCCCACCAGTTGGAGCCCTGCGCACCCGGCTTGATAAAACCAGCCGCCGCTCGAGCATTGGTGAAGCTCATGATTTCGTTACGGGCCTGGGTGGAGAAGAATGGATTCGCCAGAGGTACGTTAAATTGCGTTCCAAAGGTTCCGGAAGGTGCGACTTGCGCGTTTACAGTGATGTTGCTGTATTCCACAGTAGTGTAGGCTTCGAAATTTTCGTTGAATTCGAAGTTACCCATGAAGAACGCATTATAGCGTTCCTGTGGTGTGCGATAGAAGTTATAGGGGTTGAAGTTAAATACGCTACAACCATTACGATTCCCGGTATAGAGAGAGCGATCATTCAGAAACTGACCAACGCTGCCTGCGCCAGCAACTTGCGCTCGCGTCGGTATACCTGTGGTAGAACCGCCAGCTATAACTGAGTTGGGTCCGCCACAACCAGCTACCGTCGGTGGGGTTGGGCTCACACCTGCCAGGAAGTTGCTATAGTTGGCACCGCTGGCTGTGTCGATACCGAGCTGGCCAAGATCGCGCTGTCCCAGCAATAAAGGTTCCCTTTCCGACCAGCTCAGGTTTATCGCAACATTGCCGCGACCCCCATCCAATGCAGAACCCAGCGTGAGGGATACATTGTCACGGTCGGTGTCGCTTTGCTCTGAAGTGGTGTTATTGACCAAAAGATCGAAGCCTTCAAAATTATTCTTCAGAACAATATTGACCGCTCCAGCGACGGCGTCAGATCCGTATACCGCTGAGGCACCACCGGTGACTAGATCGATGCGCTCGATCAGAGCCGCTGGAATAGTGGATACATCGACCAGACCATTATAGTTATAGGGGGTCATGCGACGACCGTTTAACAAAACGAGGGTTCTTGACCCGCCAAGTGCCCGCAGACTAACAGTTGAAGCACCGGCACTACCATTGTTAGTGTTTTCACCGTCACCGGCTGTTGTGGAAGGCAGAGAACGAAGAATTTTCTCAACTTCGACTTCTTGCTGAAGCTCGATAGCTTCCAGACTTACCGTGGTGATTGGACTTGAGGAGGTGAGGCCGGGACGACGAATACGAGATCCGGTAACAACCACTTCTTCAACTACTTGATCTTGAGCAGACGCATTGGGAGCCGCGCCTAAAGCGCCAGCACCTGCGATCGCAGCAAAAGCCATCGACCAGGCAGAAGCCTTTTTGTTTAGTTTGAACATTTAATGTTCCCCCTTACGATTTATAAAAAAACAAGCATACCCGTCCCCGTAAGGGCCGGTTTGCCTGATATTTATTGAAATTTGTAGCCCAAGACTTCTGGGTTACGTATCTCGAACTATACAGCGGGCAGAATGAAACAGATAGTCACAATCGAAACAAAAATGACACATGGCAGACATTTTTAGGCCGATTTCACTACTTGCAGTCATTGGTTACTAATCCCTGCAAGGATTATTAGCTGAGGATGTCAATAAATCAGCAAAGCGCAGGAAGATAGTCGGATTTGCTGGCGTGGCGGGTGCTGTTACCTATGTAAAAACAGCAACCGGTTGAGCGGGTTTAGCAGGCGCCGCATGCCTTCGGTAAATAGCAGCGGAGAATCCAGCACGGAGAAACACAGACAGCCCTCTACTGTGCGCGGCTGGTGTCGGTAACTTGGATCACGCATGACAAAATCGGCCGCCTGGTATTCACCAAGCTCGTCGCAGAAACTGCCGTCCAGTACGATCATGACTTCATTGCCGCTATGTGTATGAGCTGGCGCCTTGCTACCTGGCTTCATGTAGATAAATTCGCACCTGGTATGATCGTCCAGTTTCACCAGCGCCTGGCTGATGCCGCCGCGCAAGTGCTGCCATTCAAGGCCTGCGGCAGCTATTTTGGCCAGGACTCTGGGTAGCGACACAGATTTGTTATTGACGACAATTGCACGCGGCACCGCGTCGACAGTTGCCGCCGCCACCGACTGCGGCTGTGCAGCGATATGATCCAGTATGGAGTTGAATTCAGATTCTGCAATTGCAGTGGCCGCTGCGTCCCAGTCGGCTGACAATGCTTGTTCCAGCTTTGCACTCGCTTGCTGGCAGGCCGCGCAATACTCAATATGCGCGGACACAGCCACGCTCAACCCAGTGCTCAGCTCTCCCGCCACAAATTTTTGCATCTGCTCCTGGGGTGGATGCAGATTCACTTTATTACTGACCGCTATCATCATTGAGCCTCAACCAGAGTTCTCAGTTTTTCCATACCCAGCCGGAGCCTTGACTTGAGAGTTCCCAAAGGGATATTCAATTCAGCCGCCGCTTCTTCGTGTGTACGATCATTTACATAAATTTGTTCAATCACAGCCAGCTGTGCCGTCGGTAGCTGCGCATAGCAGGCCCGCACTTGCTCCAACTCGACCGACATGAATCCGGTATCAACAGATTCCACCAAGTCGCGATAATCTCCGTCATTGGGCCAGATATCGTCGGCACTGACACAGGCTGGCTGGCGCTTGATCTTGCGCAGCAGATCGAAACAGCGATTGCGGGTCAGGGCAAATATCCAACCTTGTGCATTGCCCCGGTCCAGGTCATACAGCGGTGCCTTTTGCCACACCATCAACATCGCTTCCTGCACCAGGTCTTTGGCAAGCTGTTCGTTGCGAGTCAGTTTCATGCCCATGGCAAAGATGCGATTGGAAAAGCGATTGAACAGGGTATTGAAAGCGATCCGGCTCTGCTGATTGCCCACGGCGATCAACAGCTCTTCATCGCTGGCTGACTCGCGGAGGGCAAGGAGGGCTAATTTGGGATTGGCGGGAGGCTGAGTTTCTGGATGGACCATGAAACCTATGCTAAACCGATCTACCTGTAAGTACAAATTGTACATACAAGCTTGTACGCGGGGTCTGCGCGGTCAGATCACTACTTTGGTGCATTAATTTTTTTATTTGTCAGCCAGGCAGCATATACGGCTGCAAGGCTTGGAGACGGTATTCGATTTCAGCGATCTGCTGCGGCGAAAACTGATAGTCACCGCGGCGGGATTTTGTGGTTTTGAATATACCCCGCCGTTGCAGCACATACAGGCGCACGCCGGGAATCTGCTCGTCCAGGTTCTGAATCAGGAGCAGTGCACTGTAGCAGTCACGCAGCTCCTCCGCCCTGCCTTCATTATGGAGCTGCCACATGCGGGCATACACATCCCCATACATGGCGCCACCAGTCATCACGCCATCAGTACCGATGCGCATCTCATACAGCCAGCCCCGACCTAATTCGGCACCGAAGATACTGCGGATAGGATCAGGCCGGTACGCGCTGAGCGCCAGCATGCGCTCATGCACATTGCCATACTCTTCCTTGATATAACCGCACTGGGGTAATTCACGCGCCATATCTACCAGAAACTCTATGGTCAATTCGATGTCGGGCCCACCACTGGTCTGCACAAATACCGGTCGTGCCGTAATTTCACAGAGAGCACGGTAATACGCCCGAATCTCCTCGAGGGAATTGGCCGTGGTGGGGGGAATGGCGATCATGCCGTCCGGCGCCAATGCCTCAGCCGCATGGGCATACCTCAGCATGCCGGCAGTGTCATCCGCCTGCACGCCAAAAATCAGCACCATGTCGCGTCCCTTATTGGCTTCCGCAATCACCTCGAAGCCGCGGATGCGCTCGGCTTCGCTCAGATAACGTTGTTCGCTGGAATTTTGTGGCCACACCATGCCCTGCACGCCACAGCGATCCAGAAATTCAACCTCACGGGCCAGATCCTCATAATCCACTTCACCGGTAATTGTGTACGGTGTGGTCAGAATCATTAAGGCGCCACGGATGCGATTTGCCATGGCCGCGTGCACACTGGCCAACGGCAGGGTCATGGCAGCCATGGCAGCTAGATATTGGCGCCGGGTGAGGCTGGGGTTTAAAGGCAGTTGGTTTAAAGGCTGTTGGTTAAAAGGCAGTTGGTTTAAAGACTGGGGAGTAATTGGCATAACGACATCCTCAATGCGATTGCAAGGAAGACTATGCCTACAAGCCCAAACTTTCAACCGGCTTGGCCTGCAACCGGCGGAATAGATTTTTATACCAGTGAAATTTGTTTAGAATCGGGCGACTCGCGCAAAGTACCAAATGACGCGCAGCGGAGAACCTACCATGAGAAGACCAATAAAAAATTGCAGCAACCGCACTCAAAGTTTGATCAGCCTCTGCGCTCTGCTTGTTCTAAGCGCTTGCAGCCAGCCGGAGCAACCCTCAGTAGCGGTAGGCGAATGGCCGGTCTACGGCGCCACCAACGGCAGTATCAAGTACAGCAGCCTCGATCAGATCAATGCCGATAATGTCAACGCGCTGGAAATTGCCTGGCGCCGGCCAGCGCTGGATGCGCATTACCTGGCAATGAACCCGCAACAAAATTATTCCAGTGCCTATATTGCCACTCCAATCATGCGCAATGGCGTTGGCTACATTCCCAATGGCGTCGGCCTGGTTGAAGCCTTTGATCCTGCCACGGGCGCAACGATCTGGGTGCAAGAGCCATTCGGTGGTGTGGATGACCTCCCTGGCGCAGTCACACGCGGGGTTGCTTACTGGACTGATGGCGATGACGCCCGCATTCTGGTGCAACGCAACACCCACCTGTATGCGCTGAATGCGGAAACCGGTGCCTTATACAGCGACTTCGGTGTCGATGGCCGCGTGGATCTGCAACTCATGCCGGAAGATTTCGAACGCTTTCGCTGGGGCGGTGTGCCTATGGTGGTGCGCGATGTGGTCGTAATCGGCCAGTCGATGTCCGACTCCTTCGAACAGAAACAAGCGCATCGCGGTGACGTGCACGCATTCGATGTGCGCACCGGGGCACTGCGCTGGACGTTTAACGTCATTCCCCAGGAAGGTCAGTTCGGTACGGACACCTGGCAGGACCGCTCCTGGGCAATTGCCGGACATGCACCGGTCTGGGCCTTGTTCAGCGCTGATGAGGAACTCGGCCTGATCTACATGCCGATTTCGTCATCCACCAATGACATGTACGGCGGGCATCGTATAGGTGACAACCTGTTCTCCCAGAGCATCGTCGCGGTGAATGCCGAAACCGGAGATCGCGTGTGGCATTACCAGATGTCTCATCATGATCTCTGGGACTATGATCCACCAGCGGCGCCAATCCTGATGGATATTGTCGTAGCAGACGTCCCTATAAAGGCTGTTACGCAGATTACCAAACAGGGCTTCGCCTATGTGCTCGACCGTGCAACCGGAATTCCGGTGTGGGATATCGTCGAACGCCCTGTTCCCCAATCAACTGTACCCGGTGAAGTCACATCGCCCACGCAGCCGTTCCCGACCAAACCAGCGCCATTTGAGCGCCAGGGTGCTACCGTTGATAACCTCATCGATTTCACCCCAGAGCTGCGCGCCCAGGCACTTGAGATTTTCAGCCATTTCGTCACCGGTCCATTATTTACTCCACCATCGATAGCCAGTGATGATCCAGCTGGCACCCAAGGCACTATCCAGTTACCCGGCTCGCAAGGTGGTGCCGACGTGCAAGGCGCTGCATTCGATCCGGAAACCGGTTATCTGTATATACCGTCCATCACCGCGCCGTTTGTCGCCGATCTGGTGGCTGGCGATCCGGCAGTCACCGATCTCGCGTACCAGAAGGGTTCACGTCGCTGGATTGCGGGGCCGCAGGGACTGCCTCTGTTCAAGCCGCCCTACGGTCGCATCACGGCGATTAATATGAATACTGGCGAGCATGTGTGGATGGTGCCTAATGGTGATGGCCCGCGCGATAACCCGGCCATTGCCCACTTGAATCTTGGCAAACTGGGAGTTCCCGGACGGCCATCGCCACTGCTGACAAAGACCTTGTTATTCGTTGGCGAGGGTCAGACCAATCAACGCGGCGGCGGCCGTATACCAGCTGATATGCCAGTCGAGATTGCTACCAATAGCGGCGGCTTCATGTTCCGCGCCTATGACAAGGCAACCGGCGACATCATCTGGGAGACTCAGTTGGAAGCTGGATCTGCAGGCGCACCGATCAGTTATTTGCACAACGGCAAGCAGTATATTGTCGTGGCGATTGGCGACCGCTTGCATGATCCGGAACTGCTTGCGTTTGCGTTACCGTGATCGCAACTAAACTGGTTACTCATGTCGTGAGCCAGCGAGAGGCCAGGCATGGCGGAGAATAATGCTGCGCAGCATGGCGCCGGCGATCTGATTTTGATCGGCTGGCGCGAATGGGTTTCTCTGCCGGGTTTGTCCGCCACGCCAATCAAGGCGAAAATCGATACCGGCGCAAAGACTTCGGCGCTGCACGCGTTCTTCATAGAGCCGTATGAAGCTAACGGTGTTCGTATGGTCAAATTCCTGTTTCACCCCATCCAGCGCGACACCGACACTGTTGTGGAATGTCATACGCCGGTGGTCGATCAGCGCATGGTGCGTGATTCAGGCGGTCACCAGGAGATGCGTTACGTGGTGAAATCCGGTTTCATGTTTGGCGGATTGCAGTTCGATGCCGAGATTACGCTGACTGATCGTGATTCGATGGTGTTCAGGATGTTGCTGGGCCGCAATGTGTTGGCGAACCGGTTTCTGGTGCAGAGCAGTGCGTCATTTCTGCTGGGTGGTACCAAAAAATCCCCGTCTCGAAAGGTCCGCGGAATTTTACCGGTTCAGCACCTGGTCATTGGGTAATTCGGCTGCCGGATTCAGGTCTGTTCCCGGATCCATCGGGTTTTGCAGTTCCTCAACCTGTCCTGCTACTACTTCGTCAGAATTCGCAAACCGGGCAAGATGGAACAAGGCCTCGCCTTCATTCACCAGCGGGATATTGGTCCTGCCGATAATGATGCCTTCCACGCTTGCACTGACGATCTCTTCATCCCCACCGAATGGATCAGAAATTACGCCAAGAGATTCACCCTTCGCCACACGCATGCCCAGAGTCTTGCTCGCTCGCAGAATACCGCTCTTATGTGCTCTCACCCAGGTGCTGGAAGTCGCTTCGAAAGCATCACGAGTCCCCGCTGAGCGGGTCAGCTTCGGCAACATATTGAGTTCGCGCATGACTGCAATAATGCCCTTCACACCCACGCGAATTGCCACCTCATCGAAGCGCAAGGCTTCGCCTGCCTCATATACGATTACCTGAATGCCGAGTTTCTCAGCGGATTTGCGCAAGGTACCGTCGACAATGGCCGTGTTCAGAATTACCGGCGAATTAAATGCTCGCGCCATGCGCGCCACTTCCGGATTGCCCAGGACTGCGCGAATCTGCGGAAAATTGTCACGATGAATTGCGGCTGTGTGCAGGTCAATTCCGTGCGTACACCTGCTCACTACTTCAGTGAGAAAAATATTGGCGATACGCGCTGCCAGTGAGCCAGTCTCGGAACCGGGAAAGGAACGATTGAGATCACGCCGGTCCGGCAGATAGCGCGTTTTCGAGATGAAGCCAAAAATATTCACGACCGGGACGGCAACCAGTGTGCCGTGAATTTGATGTACCGCCTTGCGCTTCAGTACGCGCCGGATGATTTCCACGCCATTGATTTCGTCGCCGTGAATAGCGCCGGACAGAAATAACACCGGTCCCGGGTGCTTGCCATGTATGACATACACCGGGCAAGACATGGGATCGTGGGTATAAAGATTCGGTATTGGAAGATCAACTTGGGCTTGATTGCCAGCCTTGATTGTTACACCGCCGATTGTGAATGCTTCGCGCACCTATGAGCCCTCACCCTTCTCCCTTGGTCTTGGTGTTACCCTTTTCCACATTCGCTTCGAGAAAGGTGATTATCTGGGTCGCAATGTCTTTCTTGGTAGCTGTTTCGATTCCTTCCAGACCGGGAGAAGAGTTTACTTCCATCACAACTGGTCCATGGTTTGAACGCAGAATATCGACACCGCAGACATTGAGGCCCATGGTCTTGGCTGCTCTTACAGCAGTGGAACGCTCTTCCGGTGTAATACGAATCAGGGATGCGGTGCCGCCGCGGTGCAAATTGGAACGAAACTCGCCTTCCGCACCTTGCCGCTTCATGGCTGCTACTACCTTGTCGCCGATGACGAAACAGCGCAAATCTGAACCGCCGGCCTCTGCGATATATTCCTGCACAAGCACGGAAATATTCAGCCCAAGAAACGACTCGATGACGCTTTCGGCCGCCTTGCGCGTTTCAGCCAATACCACGCCGATTCCTTGTGTGCCTTCCAATAATTTAATGACGAGTGGTGCCCCGCCAACCATCTTGATCAAATCCTGAATATCATCCGGCTTGTTGGCGAAGCCTGTGATGGGCAAACCGATGCCTTTGCGTGACAGCAACTGACAGGCGCGCAATTTGTCACGGGAACGGGAAATTGCTACCGATTCATTCAATGGATATACACCCATCATTTCAAACTGACGCAACACAGCGGTGCCGTAAAAAGTGACTGATGCGCCGATGCGGGGAATGATTGCATCAAATCCGCTCAGATCCTCGCCCTTGTAGTGAATGGAGGGACGGTGCGAAGTGATATTCATATAACAACGCAATACATCGAGAGTGCGTACCTCATGACCACGCGCTTTTGCCGCTTCTATCAGGCGTTTTGTTGAATAGAGCTTGGGATTGCGCGACAGAATGGCAATTTTCATGCAATGAACTCACTTGGTTTGAATATCAGATCGGAAGCTTGGTTGTTTTGTTTTGCTTCGCTGCAGTTGTTTGCTTCGTAATCGTCCGAGTCAAAGTGTTTGGCATCCTGCCTGGCAGCTGCTGATCGCAGATGAAGGTCCATTTGAGGATACGGGATTTCGAGCTTATTTGCATGGAGTTTATCCCATATCAAGGGTAACAGCTCGTTGCTGACGTTGGCATGGCCCAGCTTTCGAATTCAGATGTTAGATACCATTGGTTTGCGCGGCAAGGCTCTACACAGATGGCTCCATGCAGTGCATGTTTAAGAGCCACTTGGTTCTGGATTGCATGCATAGGCACTACTGGCTATGCTCTGGTGCACCAACTGCAATCACTCGGGAAATATACCTATGAAAATCATTACTGCGTTCATGCTGGTCATGCTGTTACCGGTCTGCACACTGGCGCAAACCCCAGCGCCTGCCATACCACCAGTGGCTACAGATATTACGGCTGAAGAAATTCAAGCGTTTATCGCCAACCTGCCCCGTGATCGCGTCAGTGATCTGCCGATCAGGACGGTCGAGGTAACCGGCAATTATCGTATCGGAGTGTTCGGTGTATTTCGGCCGCAACAGTTTCCCGGTGGCAGCAACCTGCACCCGGTGAATACCACGGAAATTTATTACATGCTGGAAGGCAGCGCGGTGCTTGTCACCGGCGGCACGATGACTGATCCGCAACCGGCGCCTGGTGCTAGTCTCAGCATTCGGGGCGCGGGGATTGAGGGTGGTGTCAGTCGGCGTATCAAGGCCGGCGATGTCGTGATTATTCCTGGACACACGCCACATTGGTTCAGTTCGCTGGATTCAGATATTAGCTATCTGATCTACAGGCCGGATCCGGATAATCGACTGGAATTGAAATAAGCTGGAAGCTCATCAATAGCTGCGGCATTCGCCCAAGGCTGATGCTGACTTACTTGATGCACTCGTAAACGAATGCAGGGGGCATATTGCGCAAGGTGAATTTCAGTTTTACATTGCTGAACAGCGGTTTTAATTCACTGTAATTCTTCAGGCTGTACTGGTACTGCAGGAATTTGCCGCCATCACGCAAATTCATGCCAACAACCCGCAGAATGTTTTGCACCATTGCATCATCGAGCAGCGCGAGTGGCAGACTGGAGACAACGTGGTCTACCTGTTGAATCGATAGCTGATCAAGGATGGCACGAATGGATGAAGCGCAGGCGTTATACACATGCAATCTTGAATCATCCAGATCATTTAATTCGGCGATGAAGTCGTTGTTCACTTCGAGACATATCAGTCGGCAATTTGGGCGCATTCGCGCGAGCAATGCGCGTGTCACACAGCCATTGCCCGGTCCCAACTCGATAACGCAGCGGGCCGCCTCGAAGTCAATTGGAGCAAGCAGTCGCTTTACCAGAACGCTGGAACTGGGAGTAATAGTGCCGCTGGTTCTAATGCTTTTTATGAGCTTGATTGAATCACTGAATTTAAATCGCGTTTTCATGCCCTAAGCCACTCGCCGATTCCGGCTCCGAGAAACACATACGCTGTAACCAGTGGCAACTCACCAAGGACAACTGCGATTATCAATTTAAGAAGTGGCATCTTGACCATTCCTGCCACATAACACACGGCATCAGTCGGTACCAAAGGAAAGAAAGACCAGCTGGTAACTATCCAAAATGCGTATTTGCCGTGCAATTTGTCTTTTAGTGTCGCGATTACTTGCGGGTATTTCCCTTCAAGAAATCTGTCATAGCCACCAAAAGTGGGGAAACTGTATACCAGTAGGGCACCAACCACAATACCGGTGATCGAGACTGCGAACACGAGACCGGGCCACTGCGGGAAGCTCATCGCGCCTGCCAGCACGAATGGCGTGCAGGGAATCAGGAACAAGGCACGACCCAGCGATAATGCCACGTACCCCACAAAAGCAAATGCTCCCAGTGAATTCAGAAATACAGCAATAGCTTCGCGGCTTAGCCAGTCTGAGTTAAACCACAGCAGGCACATTACAACAATGACCAGGCCGAGCCAGAAAGTATTAAAGTGTTTCAGCATAAAATCCAGCTTCACAAGTTTGTTCGCTAACGTGCTTCAACATGCACCCTGGTCATAAAATTGGGGCCGACGTCGGCGCTCAGGATCAATTATACAGATGACAGGCGACCTGACGCTCGCTGTCTTTAAGGGTGATGAGTTGCGGTGTAACGCTACGGCACTGTTCCAGCACTTTCGGGCAGCGATTGGCAAAGCGGCAACCTTGGGGCACATTTACCGGCGACGGAATTTCACCCACTATCGCCGTCGAAGGCCGCCTGCGCTCCAGTTCCGGATCAGGCTCGGGATTGGATCCTACCAACACTTCGGTATAAGGGTGCTTGGGATCGAAATATACGGCATCTGCCTTGCCGATCTCAACCAGTGAACCAAGGTACATTACCGCCATGCGATCACTTACATAGCGCACCATGGAAAGATCATGGGCGATGAACAACAAAGTCAGCCCCAGAGTCTCCTTCAGTTCACCCAACAGATTGATAACCTGCGCCTGTACTGAAACATCCAGCGCCGATATGGGCTCATCACATACGACGAACTCTGGCTCGAGAATCAACGCGCGCGCGATGCCGATGCGTTGGCGCTGGCCACCCGAGAATTCATGGGGATAACGCGACATGTGCCCCGCCTGCAATCCCACCCTGACCAGCCATTCCTCGACCCGGGCCTGCACCTGCTTGCGGTCGAGCGTTGAATGCAGGCGCAAACCCTCTGCAATAATTTCACCCACAGTCATTCTTGGGTTTAGCGACGAATATGGATCCTGGAATATCATTTGCATCTTCGATGCGAGGCGCTGAAAATCCGCTGGTCTGTACGACTGTGGCAGGGTTTCGCCGCGAAACTTGACTGACCCGGACGTTTTCCCGTGCAGGCCAACCACCGTTTTGCCAAAGGTGGACTTGCCTGAACCGCTCTCGCCCACCAGACCGACGATCTCTTTTTCACCTATGGTCAGCGAGACATCATCGACAGCATGCACGCGCTGTCCGCGACCAATATCAAAGTAGCGCGTCAAATTAATTGTTTCTACCAGCGCCGCCACTACGCCCGCTCCCCTACATATAACTCTCGTGGAATCGATGGCGCAGCTGGACTGATGCGGGCTTGCGGATGATGCAACCAGCAGCGGCTGAAATGTTGCGCCGCGACCTCGAAATTTTCCGGGGGCCGGGAGTCACAGATTTTCATCGAGAAAGGACAGCGCTGGCAGTATCCGCAACCGGGTGGCGGCGCGAACAAGTCCGGCGGCGAACCATCGATAGGATTGAGTTTATGCTGCTTGTCCGGATCATTCGTTGGCATCGCCAGCTTCAGTCCGAGCGTATACGGATGTGCAGAGCGATAAAAAATATCATCCACGCTGCCCTGCTCGACGATCTTGCCGGCATACATTACCGCGACCTCGTCAGCCACGCGCGCCACCACGCCAAGGTCATGGGTAATCAGTACTATGGCCATGCCAGTCTCAGCCTGTAGATCCTGCAACAAATCCAGAATTTGGGCCTGAATCGTCACGTCGAGCGCAGTAGTGGGTTCATCGGCAATCAGGATCGATGGCTTGCAGGCAATCGCCATGGCTATCATCGCGCGCTGCAGCATGCCGCCGGAAAACTCGAACGGATATTGCCGCGCACGCTTCGCCGCCTCTGGAATTTTACTGAGCGACAGCAAGTTGATCGCCTCACTGAATGCCCGCTTGTGGCTATAACCCCGATGCACTTGCAAGGGTTCTGCAATCTGGTCACCGATGCGCATGGTCGGATTCAGCGACGTCATCGGGTCCTGGAAGATCATGCCTATCTGCGAACCGCGTATGTCTTTGCCATTGATGACATTGCGCCCTAATACTTCGACGCCATTGAGGCGGGCAGAGCCAGCCGTAATTCTTCCGGGAGGCATGGGGATGAGACCCATCAGGCTCTGTACAGTCACTGATTTACCACAGCCGGACTCACCGACAATCGCCAGCGTCTTGCCCTTCTCTACCGAGAAACTTACGCCGCGCACGGCCTGCACCGTGCCGCCATAAGTGGCAAACTCGACGGCGAGGTCGCGCACCTCCAGTAGCGCCGGATTTGTCTGCGGGGATGTCATCACACCTGTCATTCAGTATTCCTCATGCGCGCATCCAGTGCGTCGCGCAAGCCGTCGCCGAGCAGATTGAAGGCAAGCACGGTAATGCTGATCAGCAGTGCCGGAAAGATCAATTCATGGGGGGTGTTCAACATGGTCTTGATGCCCTCATTGGACATCGAGCCCCATGAAGGAGTCGGCGGCGCTACACCCATGCCGATGAAAGACAGGAATGCCTCTGTGAAAATTGCCCTTGGAATCTCGAAGGTCAATGTCACCAATACCACACCGAGAGTGTTAGGCAACATATGCCGGAAGATCAAATAAGATGATTTGGCCCCGAGTAACTTGGATGCTTCGACGTAACCCTGTTCGCGAATCTGTAGAATCTGCCCGCGTACCAGGCGCGCGGTGGCCGGCCACAACAGCACGATCATGGCTATCAGCATCGGAAATATGCCGCTCTCCCCAGGGCCGATGCCGAAGGCGATCTTGAACAGGATCATGAATAACAGGAATGGCAGGGCGACGACGAAATCCGCAAACCGCATCATCACCTGATCGACCTTGCCGCCGGCGAAACCGGAGACGGCACCGTACACGACGCCCATCAGCACATAAATAAATGGCGCAATAATACCGATGAACAACGACACTCTGGCGCCTTCCATCAAACGCGCGAGCATGTCGCGCCCGAGATAGTCGGTGCCCAGCGGATGCAGCGCGACCTGCAAACTATCCCCCACCGCGATATCCGCTGCACTGCCCACGAGGCCCTGGGCGACAGCCTCATTTACAGTAGTGGTGCGACGTACATCAACCCGCAGCGTTTCCGCTACGGTGCCCGGGCGACCATTTTCAGCCAGTGCCACGACCGAGTAGTAATACGTGCCAGGCCGCAGGTCGAGACGATCCTCGAAATTGAGAGTGCTGTTATCAAAAAATTCACCCAGCGGAATACCATAGGCGCGCTCGGGTCCCACTGGATACAGATTGCGATACACCCGATGTCCATACGCACCTGGCAGCGCCGCCCATTGCAGGCGCACCGATTGCGTTGTGGCTGTGTCTGCCAACTGCAGCTCGGCAACTGTTCCGGCGGGGATAACCCAGGGTGTGTACTCTGCAACCACCAGCGCACTGCGATCCCGTCCCGGTGGCACACTGATCTGATCCAGATCTTGTGCCGCTGGATTCACTGACCACAGCACCGGACCCAGCAGCGTGAGAATCAACAAGCTGATGACAATAAAGAGTGAAACCAACGCGCGCCGGTTGGACTGCAATCGAATCCACGCGTCCTGCCAATAGGACAGCGACGGTCGCGACAGGGTCTGGGCGTGTTCAGTGCTGGCCTGGCGGGCAAATTCAGCAGCGGCAATTCCGGTCATCAGCTCATCCTCACGCGGGGATCGATGAAGCCGTAGATCACGTCAACCAGAATTACCATAAAGACGAGGAAAGTCCCGTAAAACACCGTAGTACCCATAATCACCGTGTAATCCAGCTGTTGCACCGCCTCGACGAAGAAGCGACCGAGACCGGGAATGGCGAACACAATCTCGACCACGAAACCACCAGTGGTAATGGCGGCGATGGACGGTCCGAGCACGGTAATCACCGGCAGTACCGCATTACGCAGTTGATGCCTGGCGAATATCCGCGCCGGCGGTACCCCCTTCGATTTCGCCGTGCGTACGAAATCGGAGTTGACGATCTCCAGCATGGAAGAACGCATCAGACGCGTGAGATATGCCATGGTCGATAGCCCCAACACGAGTGCCGGCACTAACATATGAAAAATGGTTCCCCAACCGGCCACTGGCAGGACTGTAGTTCCCGCCAGGTTGTTAAGAGTCACGATGCCAAGCTGGCTGATCGCGGCAATCACGAAACTTGGCACCGAGATGCCGAGTATCACCAGAAACATGATCAGGTAATCGGGCAGACGATTGCGATACAAGGCCGTTAAGGATCCCCACAGAATGCCACCCACAGCGGCGATGATCACCGCGAGCACGCCGAGAATGGCCGACACCGGAAAATGCTCGCGAATGATGTCATTGACCTGGCGATTTTCCTGCGCGAAGGAGATACCAAAATCACCGCGAACAATATTTTTCAGATAGATGAAGTACTGGGTAGTGACCGGTTGGTCGAGGCCGTATTTGGCCTCGAGGTTGGCGCGAATAGTGGGAGTCGTGGCACGCTCATTTAACAGGGGATCACCGGGCACATTGTGCATGGCGAAGAACGTGGCGGTGGCTATAAACCAGACCGTGATCAATCCCTGAATCAAGCGCTTGCCGATATACCACAACATGATGTCTGACTCGCTCAGTTACTGCATTGCGATTTGGCGTATTCGTTAGTCAGACGAAACATCAATGTACGCATAGTTATAGTCTATTTCCGGTCCAACCGAACGCCGCCGAAATCCCTTCAGACGCGGATCGACCACGAATGACCAGCCCCGTTCATACATGGGAATCATCGTTACGTCATCGTGGACGAGCTGTTGAATTCTGCCGAAGGCATCCATGCGCTCCTTCTGGTCGAGCGAGGTCTGGGCAATTCGTACATCAGCATCCATGTCGGCGCTCGCGTAGCGTCCGCGATTCTGCAAATTCCAGGACGCGAAGAATTCGCCATAAGTGAGCGCATCGTCATAGTCCGGCGACCAGCCAGCGACGGTAATGTCAAAATCGCCTGCGGTCATTTTCGCGAGCCGCTGTTTGAAGATCTGTGAATCGATACGAATCTCCAATCCGAGCCGCTGGCGATACAGTTCCTGATAATAGGTCGCCGCCAGTTGTGATACTGGCTGCGCATCGACGAGCAACACCAGCGGCGGAATGGCAGCAAGGCCCAGTTCCTGCTTCGCCAGCTCCAGATGATGGCGCGCCTTCTCCAGATCCATCTGGTGTTTGGGGGCCGGATATTCTTCACGGAATTTCTCTTTAACACCGCCCACCCAAACCGGAAACAGGCTCGCTGCCGGCAGGAAAGCAGCATCCTTCAATGCCTTGTTAACGAGTTCGACAGGATCCTGCGCATAGAGCATTGCCTTGCGCAGATTCAGGTTGTCAGTGACCCTTCCTGGCCGGTGATTGAACACCACAAAAAACACGGTGCCATCCATCGCCCGATCGATCTGCCAGCGCGCGGCCATGGCACTCGGCAACATCGGTGACTCCAGATGCGTGTCGGCAATCTGTCCATCCTTGAACAGGTTCAGTTTCGCGTTCGTATCAGCAGTGATGTACGCCACGCGAATCTCATCCAGAAAGCCGCGCTTGTCGTTCCAGTAGTACGGGTTCTTCTTCCAGATCATCGAGGCGCTATGCACCCATTCGGTAATCATGTAAGGACCGTTATAGAGCAGCTCATCGGCATCGGCGCCATAGCGACCGTCGGTGCTCTCATAGAAATCTTCACGCACCGGGAAATAGGTTACGAACGCAACCAGCTTGTCGAAATACGGTGTCGCCTGTTCGAATTCCACTTCCAGTAATCGATCATTGACCGCCCGCACGCCGAGCGTCTCTTTCGGTAGGCGTCCGGTATTGATCGCTTCGGCATTTTTGATGGAATAAAAGATGAAGGAATATTCAGAGGCAGTGGCAGGATCAATGGCGCGTTTCCAGGCGAATTCGAAATCGTGCGCGGTAACCGGTTGCCCATCACTCCAGCGTGCATCCTCGCGCAGCCAGAATGTGGCGCCGTCGGTGCGAATCTCCCAACGCTCAGCCACGCCGGGCGTTAACTGTGCTTCCTCGTCATAGGCAATGAGCCCTTCGAAGGCATGGGACAGGACGATAATGCTGGCACCGTCGGTAGAGCGGCCCGTGTCAAGCTGCGGCGGCTCTTCGCGCAATGCAATGGTGATCGAATTGTTGGCAACATTAATGCCCATGTCAGCGCCATTGCTGCCAGTCTGACCGGCGGCGATAGCCAACAGGTAAACCACCACAGCAAGCGTCACTACGGCATACAGCGCATAGACCGCGAGCTGCTTGCCCGCTGAACGCGTGAAGTTATCGTTCCTGTCCGCAATTGGCGTACCGTTTTCGATCATGGCGATCCATCTCTACAACAAAATCGAGGATACCTTAGCCCCCTGCCTGCAACAACCGAAGGACTGGCAGAGGGCCATTGCTGGCTTAGGTGAGTGTGCGAACGACGTGAAACAGTGAGCCGAGCACCAGAATTACATTGGCGACGAACCCCAGCATAAATCCCGGTCCGCGCTTGGCAGCGTCTTTTACATAGGCCAGGAAATACAGCGGACGCCCAACCAGAAACAGCACACCAATTCCGGCAGCCCAGCTGGGGCTGGAGTAATAACCGAAGATCAGTATCGCCGGAATGAAAATCGCCAATTGTTCCAGCGTGTTCATCTGCACGCGATAATAGCGCTCGAAATCCGCATTGCCCGATACGGCGGGAGCGGCGACTCCAAACTTGCCTCGTGCCCAACCGACAAAGCCAGTAAACACCATATATTCAATCAATGCCACTGTGATTACTAATGCGACCAATTCCATTTTAATTCCCCCTGGTTGTAATTGTGTAGCGGATCTCATTGAGCGCACAAAATCGTGTGCAGATAAGGTTTATTAGTTCTTTTCTACTGCATTATTTTTTACTTCATTATTTTTTACTTCGTTTCATTAATGCGTGACAGATATTCCTGCGAGTTGGTCGACTCTATGCGCGGGAATTTGATTGAAGAATGCATATCCCGCATACGTATGTTAAGCAAACCGTGCGCGGAATATAACAGGGAATCTGTGATGATATTGTCCATGTCACACTCCTTCGCCAATTTCAGAATGCGATCAAAACCCACGACAAAATTTTCCGAATGTCGCTGTCTGATCTCCGTGCCATAAAACAGCTCTTTCATCTGCTCAGCATTGAGTGTCGTTTGCATAGCGAGAAACATACGGGAAAAAACCTCAAAATCGCCGCTGGCAAACTGCTTCCACATATCGCCCAATTGCTCCGAGTTGTAGTTTTTATTACCTACCGGACCCTGACTGGAAATAAACAGCAGACCCGAAATCGCTCCAAGCTGGCGGCGGGTGCCGTCGGCTATCTTGAAGAACGTCTCCTGACGCGCATTGAGTTCTGTGGCTGCTATCGCCTGGGTCTGTTTTTCCGAGTTCAGGTTATTGCGGCGCAATTCCTCATTGTTCTGGGCCAACACTGACTGCTGGATAAACAAGCCGATGACCAGCCAGAGGAATGCGAGAAAGGCGAAGGCGCCTTCGAGGAAGGTACCCATTTCCTGTATCGACAAATCAATGAATGAGCCCCAACCCACATTGCGGGCGATGTAGATGCCCAGAAAGACGAACCACAGGAAGGTGAGTATCAGGCCAAATATAATGCGCCAGTCACTCGGTAGTTTGGGTAGTTCGATCCGCTGCAAGCCGGAATTCCTCAATCATGGCGCT
>Ga0049084_10000090_pt1 | contig 32093 bp, 32 predicted proteins | sample GreLakmeON33MSRF_FD_66720 | JGI IMG/M metagenome (GOLD analysis project Ga0049084, IMG submission 66720) | Freshwater lentic microbial communities from great Laurentian Lakes, MI, USA - Great Lakes metaG ON33MSRF | ecosystem: Environmental > Aquatic > Freshwater > Lake | place: Great Lakes... | reverse complement strand
CTTGGAACAGGAATGACCGGGAAGTTTTTTCCGAACCCATCCGCTACAAATTTATCATCAGCGTCGATTAGCGAAGCTTAGCGGTTTCGATTTCGGAATGCGGTTTACGTGTGATGACCGAGAATCCACTCCGCCGCCGCCGCCAGATCATCCACCACGGCGGCCTGCTTAATTTGATCGGCCTTGCTGCGTTCCACCTCCGCGCCGTAGCCGGTGCGGACGAGCAGGCTTTTTTTCACCCCCGCGTTCCAGCCACATTCGAGGTCGATGAGCTTGTCGCCGATCATGCAGCACTGCGCGAGATCGAGGCCGAGCTCGTCGCGGGCATCGAAGAGAAACTGCGGCGAGGGCTTGCGGCCACGGCTCGGCTGGTCGGGTGCTTCGGGCGCGATGTAAATTTTCGTGAGCCGCACGCCGTCGCGCGCCAGTTCCTGCGCGAGATGCGCGTGGACGCGTTCGACATCGGCCAGCGTGAAGTAGCCACGCCCCACGCCGGACTGGTTGGTGACGAGGATGAGCTGGAAGCCGGCATCCTGAAGGTTTTTTAACGCCGCCACCGCGCCGGGGAAAATGACGACGGCTTCGGGGCGATGGAGGTATTCCTTTTCCTCAATCAACGTCCCGTCGCGATCCAGAAACACGGCCCGATTTTTCACGGCGGGAGCGTAGGCGGCGCGGCGCGGGGCGCAAAGAAAAAAGCCCTCCGCCGGGCCAGGGGATTTCAAGCCGGCCGGCGATTCCAATTACGGATACCAGACAATTTCCGGGTTGTTCGTGATGCCTTTGTTGGCGGGAAAATTCCAATAGGCGGAGTTGGGGAACCGCTGAACGTGGCCGTCCAGAAAAACAATGTTCGCGCCGCGCGTGTGGAGGTTGGTGTGGATGTAATTGGGCGTCCCCACGGCGGGCAGATTTTTGGAATCGTAGAGCCAGACGATGCCCGCCGGGGTGGGCAGGGAGGACAACGTCACCTGGTTGCCGCCGCCGGTGCCGTTGACATTTTCGTTGAGGCTATAGTGGAACAGATTGTTGCCATTGCTGCGCCGGGGGTTGGCGGGGCAGATCCAGACCACGTTGCCGGGCTGGATGGAGGCATTGGTGCGCCAGGGCATGTCGTGGTAGCGCGGCAGGTTCATCTGTTTGGGCAGGTCGATATACCAGCCAACATTGGTGGAGGAATTGCCGGGATTGGGCGTTCCATCCTGCGGCAGCAGATCGTCGTTATCGACCACGAAGAGCTGCGTGGCCAGGCCCCATTGCCGGAGATTGCTGCGGCAGACGGTGGTTTTCGACGAGTGTTTGGCTTTTGACAGCGCCGGCAAAAGGAGCGAGGCCAGGATCGCAATGATGGCAATGACCACCAGCAGTTCAATCAACGTGAAGGCCTTGGAAAACTTTCGCAGCGCGGCTCTGGTCAGCGATTTGTTCATCCTGTGATTTGGAAACGGGCAGACCCAAACCCAGACGAGGCTAGCCAAGTTCGGCAGCCGGTCAAGGGCGGGTTTTTTACATTTTGGTGACGATGGCCGCGAGTGCGGCTGCTGCTGGCCCGGAGCGCCGGTCTCCGACCCGGCCGTTCTGGAGTTTCGCTCACCAGCGCGCCGGATCGGAGATCGACGCTCCACCATTGGACAAATCCGCGCCCCTTGGGAATAATCCCCCCGCATTCGGCGTCAGTATGAACATGCAACTCTTCAAACAGCGGTGGCCGGCGGTCCTGCTGGCGCTGGCCCTCGCGGGTCACGCCCACAGCGCGGCGGACTCGTGGCCGATGTTCCGGGGCGGCCCGCAGTTGCTCGGCGTCGCGGCCGGCAGCCTTTCCACCAACCTTGTGCCGCTCTGGAATTTCAAGACCGGCGGCCCCGTGAAATCCTCGCCCGCCATCGTCGATGGCCGCGTCTTCGCCGGCTCGGAGGACGGCTTCATCTACGCGCTGGATTTCGCCACCGGCAAAAAGCTCTGGTCGTTCAAGACCGGCGGCGGGGTGGAATCCTCGCCCCTGGTGCTGGATGGAACCGTGTTCGCCGGGTCGCAGGATGGACTGCTCTACGCCCTCAACGTCACCAACGGCGCGCTGCTCTGGAAACACACCACCGGCGACAAAATTCTCGGCTCGCCCAACTGGGTGGCGTCGGCCAAAGGCAAATCAATCCTCATCGGCGGCTACGATTACAAGCTGCACTGCGTCGATGCGGTGACGGGGCGGTCCAACTGGGTCTATGAAACCGGCAATTTCATCAACGGCTCGCCCGCCGTCGCCAACGGCCGGACGGTCTTCGGCGGCTGCGACGCGCTGCTCCACGTCATCGCGCTCACCAACGGCACCCAGGTCAAGGAAGTGGATGCCGGTGCCTACGTGCCCGCCTCGCTCGCGTTCGTGGATGACATGGTTTACTTCGGTCACGCGGAGAATGAGTTTCACGCCGTCAATCTCGCGAAAGGCACGAACCTCTGGATCTATCGCGACCGCTCCTTCGGCTACTTCTCGTCGCCCGCCGTGACGAAGGACCGCGTGATTTTTGGCGGCCGCGACAAACGGCTGCATTGCGTGAAGCGTGAGACAGGCGAGGCGGTCTGGACCTTCAGCACGCGCGGCAAGGTGGACAGTTCGCCGGTCGTGTGCGGTGATAAAATTGTCGTCGGCTCGGACGATGGACGGCTCTACCTCGTCGCGTTGAAGGACGGCGCGGAACTCTGGAGCCATGAAATCGGCCAGGCACTGGATAGCTCGCCCGCCGTGGCCGACGGCAAAGTGGTTATCGGCTCGAATGACGGCGCGATCTATTGCTTCGGCCAAAAAAGGAAACCGTGAGCGCCCGCCCAAGAAAAACGTGGCGGGGAAAATTCCCGGACGACAAGGATCTGCCAGAAATCGTGAAGCTTCCACCCACCGCCCAAAAACGGTGGGGCGGGAAGACGCTCGTTGTCCCAGCGCCCCGCGAGGTCGATACACTGATGCGCCCCGTGCCCAGGGACCGACTCACCACGATCAACGAATTCCGCGCCGCGCTCGCCCGCCGGCACGGCGCGGACGTTGGCTGCCCGATCACCACCGGCATTTTCGCGTGGACCGCCGCGCACGCCGACGAGGAATCTCTAGGAAGGAAGCTCGTCACGCCCTGGTGGCGCACACTGAAACTGAAGGGCGCGGTGAACCCCAAATATCCCGGCGGCGTGGAGGCGCAGGCCGCGCAGTTGAAAAGTGAAGGCCACGAAATCGAGCCGGGCAAAGGCCAGAAGCGGCCGCGCGTGAAAGATTTTGAGAAGCGGCTGTTCCGGTTTTCGGCTTGATCGTTCAGCTCAGCGTCGAATTTTAATCGGCTTTTCTCCGTTCGTCAGTCGGCGTTGAGCTTCGGGCCAGAGCGGAGCAAACCATCCCAGCAAAACCCGGTTCGTGCAGTTGCCGATGCGAATCCAAACGATAGAGACGGGCCGGTTGGACACACGCGCCAGAGTCACAAAATCTTCTTCCTTGGTGAAAGCGACGGCAGCGGCGGCTTCCGTTTTTTAAAAATCACTGCATCAGGAGCGCGCAGCAAACCGCCTTCACGAACATGAACAGCATCGCAGCCTTGCTCCCGCCACCACCGCGCCAAGGCGGGTGGCAGTTGTTCATCCACGAGGATTTTCAAGCGGCCTTGAGCACGACGTGATCGGTCCCGCCGGCAGCGTAAAGCAGCGCGGCTTTGATGTCATCGGCCTCCAGATCAGGGAAGTCGGTCAAAATTTCCTCGGGCTTGGCGCCATCGGCTAGCTTTTCGAGAATGTCCTTCAAGCGGATGCGAAGGCCGCGAATGCAGGGGCGTCCGCCGCACTTGCCCGGTTCCACCGTGATGTGTTCCATCAGCTTCATGCTCCATTTTTTACGTGCCGAATTACCGAGAGTCAATGCCGGGACTACAGCTGAAAATTCTTTGAAAGCTTTTGTCCGCACCGAAGTCCAAAAACTAGATTGCACGTACACGTACTTTCGGCTAGGGTGCCACCAGACAGTTCCAATGAACACTGTGAAGCTGAAGCCCGACACGAATTTTTCCGCATGAGCACCACTATTCCAGTCACGGTCACGCCCGCCGCGCCGGCCAAGCATCAGGAGACCACCGCCGGCAATTATTTCGTCTCGAACTACCCGCCGTTTTCCTTCTGGAAGACCGACGCCGTGCCGGAACTGCTCGCAGCCATTGACCGTCCATCCACGCCGGACACGCCGCTCGGCGTCTATCTGCATATTCCGTTTTGCCGCAAGCGCTGCCACTTCTGCTATTTCCGCGTCTATACGGACAAGGATTCTGCGGCGATCCGCGGCTACCTCGACGCGGCCATCAAGGAGATTTCCTGGTACGCGGACAAACCGTTCATTGGCGGGCGCAAACCGAACTTCATCTACTTCGGTGGTGGCACGCCCAGCTATCTGTCCGTCGAGCAGTTGAAATTTTTGACCGACGCGATGAAGGCGTGCCTGCCGTGGGACGAGGCCGAGGAGGTCGCCTTCGAGGCCGAGCCAGGCACGCTCACCGATCACAAGCTGAAGGCCATCCGCGAACTAGGCGTCACGCGTCTGAGCTTGGGCGTGGAAAATTTCGACGACCACATTCTCGAAATCAACGGCCGCGCCCACAAGAGCAAGGAGATCGCCCGCGCCTACGGTTACGCGCGCGAACTCGGCTTTCCGCAGATCAACATCGATCTCATCGCCGGCATGGTCGAGGAGACCGATGACAACTGGCGCGAGTGCATCCGGAAGACCATCGAACTCTCGCCCGACAGCGTGACGATTTACGAGATGGAGATTCCGTTCAACACGACCATCTACAAGGAAATGAAGGTCGCCGGCAAACTCGTCGCGCCCGTGGCGGATTGGGACACGAAGCGCGCGTGGGTCAATTACGGCTTCAACGAACTGGAAAAGGCCGGCTACACTATTTCGAGCGCCTACACCGCCATCAAGACGCCCGCGACGAAATTTGTCTATCGCGACAAGCTCTGGGTCGGCGCGGATTTGCTCGGCCTGGGCGTGGCCAGCTTCGGGCACATCGGTGGCGTGCATTATCAGAATCAGCACGACTTCGAGCCCTACATGCTGCGCGTCAATGCCGGTGAACTGCCCGTCTATCGCGCGCTCACCCCTACGGCGGAGGAGCGCTACATCCGCGAGTTCGTCCTCCAACTCAAGCTCGGCCACGTCAGCCGCGCCTACTTCGCGAAAAAATTCGGCGCCGATCCGGCGGCGCAATTTGCCCAGGCGCTGCAAAGGCTCCAGGGTTGGGGCTTCCTCACCGTCGCGGGTGATCAGATCAGATTAAACCGCGAGGGCCTGCTGCAAGTGGACCGCCTCCTGCACGAATTCTTCAAGCCGGAACACCGCAACGCGCGTTATGCCTAAAGCTTTAGCCAAGACAATTTCCGCTCTCCCCGCTCGCTCGCTGCTGCATCCGCTGGATGATTTTTACGCGCGGGCCGGGCTAGCCCTGCCGGCGGTGGAGGAAATCGACGCACTGGCCATGCCGGAGCCGTACCGCTCGCTGCTCGCGCATGAGAGCGACATGACGAGCACGCTCGAAAAATTTCACGGCCACACGCTGCACATTCGCGTGCAGCGCAGCCGCCGCGAGCGGACGGCGGAGGGCCACGACGTGTATTGCCGCGAACTGGTGCTGCTGGCGGACGGACTGGAGCAGCCCGTGGAATTCGGCGCGATCCAGATGTTTCTCGACCGGTTTTCGGCAGCGGTGCAGGTGGAGATTCTGGCCGAGCATCATCCGCTCGGCGCCATCCTCAATGCCAGCGGCCTGAGATACACCAGCCGGCCGGCGGGCTTTTTGCGGTTCGCGTCCGACCCGTTCATCAACGGGCTGCTCCAGCTTTCCGGGGTGCAGATCCTCTACGGCCGGCGCAACACACTCTTCAACGCGGGGCATGAGCCGCTGGCCGAGATCATTGAAATCCTGCCGCCGATCCAGTCCTGAATTCTTTCACCCAAAACATGAACACTCCCACTGATTACGACGCCCTCATTATCGGGGCCGGGCCGGCCGGCAGCACCGCCGCCGCGCTCCTCGCCGAGCATGGCCATCGCGTGCTCGTGCTGGAGCGCGAAAAATTCCCACGCTACCACATCGGCGAATCGCTGGTGCCGTTCACCTACCAGCCGTTGCTGCGGCTGGGGCTGATTCCCAAAATGAAATCGTCCGCGTTCGTGCGGAAGTATTCCGTGCAGTTCGTTTCCGCGTCGGGCAAGGCGTCGCAGCCGTTTTACTTTTTCAACCGGTACGACCGCGAGACCGTCGCCCAGACCTGGCAGGTGCTGCGTTCCGAATTCGATCAAATGCTGATGGACAATGCCCGGGAAAAGGGCGCGCAGGTCATCGAGGAAATCACGGTGAAAGAATTGCTGCGCGAGAACGGCCGCGTGGTCGGGGCGCGGGCGCAGAAAAAATCCGGCGAGATCGCCGAGTTCCGCGCGCCGCTCACGCTGGACTGCACCGGCAAGGAATCCTTCTCCACCGTGCGCAACGGCTGGCGCGTGAAAGATCCGTATCTCAACAAAGTCGCCGTCTGGACGTATTATCAGGGGGCCAAGCGTGATCCCGGCCTGGACGAGGGCACCACCACCGTGGCCTACGTGCCCGAGAAAGGCTGGTTCTGGTACATTCCCCAGCACCATGACATGGTCAGCGTCGGAGTCGTGGCCGAGGGGAAATATCTTTCGCGCGACGGCGTGAAATCACCGGCGGAAATTTTCCAGCGCGAGATCGGGCAGAATCTCTGGATCCAAGAGCATCTCGCGACGGGCCGCCAGACCGGCGAATACTTCCTGACCAGCGAGTTCTCCTACCACTCGAAGCATTGCGCGAGCGAGGGGCTGCTGCTCGTCGGTGACGCCTTCGCGTTCCTCGATCCGGTGTTCAGCAGCGGGGTGCTGCTCGCCCTCAAGAGCGGAGTGCTGGCGGCGGACGCCGTGCATGAGGCGATCGTCGCGCGCGATTTTTCGCCCGCCCGCTTCACCACCTATGCCACCACGCTGCGCACCGGCATCGAGAACATGCGCAAGCTGGTCTATGCGTTCTACGATCCGAACTTCAGCTTCCGCAAGGTCACGGACAAATATCCCGAGCTGGCCGGCGAACTCATCGACTGCCTGAGCGGCGACCTGAATAAGGATTATGCAAAACTGTGGAAGGCAATTGAGGAGTTTGCGCCCTTGCCGGCGGAACTGCCGGTGGGAATGCCGCTGGTGACGTCCAAGCCGGAATTGCGGGTGGCGTAGCGGCAGACGGGACGCCCGCCGCTACGCCTGCTGTGATTGTTTCACCGCCTCCACGCAACGTCCGCAAATCGTGGGATGCGCGGCGTTTGTGCCCACGTCGGTTTCCCAATGCCAGCAGCGCTCGCACTTCTGGCCGCCGGCCTTATCCACCGCGGTCACGGGTTCGCCATCACCTTCGAGAATCATCTCGATTTGCGAGACGTTGAGCAGTTCGCGCAATGCTTCGAGATGAATCTTCCCTTCCACCAGCAACGGAGAGCCGCCGGTCAACACCAGCTTCGCATCGAGTGATTTGCCGATCGACTTGCCCTGCCGTGCTTTTTCCAGTTCCGGCAAAACCAGCTCGCGCAGTTGGAACAGGCCGGCCCAACTGCACTGCTCCGCCTCCGAGCGGATCAGCGGGGCCGGCTGCCATTCGGCGAGGTGAACGAACTCGGCGGACTGGGCGGGAATGAACTCCCACGCCTCGTCGGTGGTATAAGCCAGGACGGGCGCAAGCATCTGGGTGAGGCCCGTCACCATGCGGTGCAGCGCGGTCTGCGTGGAGCGGCGGCGCGGGGAATTTGCGGCGTCGGTGTAGAGCCGGTCCTTCACCACGTCGTGATAAATCGACGACAGCTCGACAGCGGCAAACTGGCTGATCTTTTGATAGACGACGTGAAATTCATAGGCGTCGTAGGCCGCGATCACCCCGGCTTCGAGCTTAGCGAACTCACCGAGAATCCACCGGTCCAGTCCGGTCAGATCCCGGTCAGCCACGGCGTGGTGGGCCGGGTGAAAATCGTAAAGGTTCGAGAGTTGGTAGCGGAGCGCGTTGCGGATGCCGCGATACGTCTCAGCCACTTTGGCGATGCGCTCCTCGCTCACCACGATGTCGTTGCGATAATCCTGCGAGGCGACCCAGAGGCGCAACACATCCGCGCCGTATTTTTTGACGTAGGCCTCGGCGGTCTGCGGTTTCTCGTAGCCGGCCTGCTTGCTCTTGGAAATTTTTTCCCGGTCGGCATCGACCATGAAGCCGTGGGTGAGCACGGTCTTGAACGGGGCGACGCCATAGCCCGCGAGCGAGAGGAGGAGTGAGGACTGGAACCAGCCGCGATGTTGGTCGGAGCCTTCGAGATAAACGTCAGCCTGCCAGTTTAACGCGGAATGCGGAGTGCGGAGTGCGGAATGGGAAAGCTCCGTCCGGCGCAACAAAACGGCGCGCGAGGAGGAACCCGAGTCGATCCAGACGTCGAGGGTGTCGTTGGATTTGGTGGCGGCTTCGGGGCCAGTCCAGTCTTTCGGTTTCACCAGCGCCCACAGTTCGGCGGCAGATTTTTCAAACCAAATGTTTGAGCCGTGCTGCTCGATCAGCCCGGCGGCGGCGCGGACGATTTGCGCGTTGAGAATGTCGTTACCCTGCGTGTCGTAGAACGCGGGGATCGGCACGCCCCAGGTGCGCTGGCGGGAGATGCACCAGTCTGGACGGGACTTCACGGCGGCTTCGATGCGGCTCTTGCCCCAGCCGGGAATCCAGTTCACACGGTCAATTTCGGCGAGCGCGGCGGCGCGGAAACTTTGTAGGACAGGCGTCGCGCCTGTCTCTAACTTTTCATTTTCAGTTGGGGACAGGCGCGACGCCTGTCCTACGAGGTGATCAATCCTGATGAACCACTGGTTCATCGCGCGGAAAATCACCGGCGTCTTGCTCCGCCAGCAGTGCGGATAGCTGTGATGATAATTCTCCTGATGCAGCAGCGCCTTGCGGACGCGCAGTTCGTGGAGCACGGCTTCGTTGGCGTCGCTCTTGCCGTGCTTTTCGAGGATCGACTTGCCGATCATCTCGGCGGGCATCTGCTGGTCGGCGGGCAGATCGCCGGTGTGCGCGAGACAGCCGTCGTCATCGACGGGCGAGTAGATGGGCAGGCCGTTGGCGCGACCGACACTGTAGTCTTCCAGGCCGTGGCCGGGCGCGATGTGGACGAAGCCCGTGCCGGTGCTGCTCTCGACGAAGTTGTCGCCGGCGAACAGTTTTCCGGTGCGGTTGCAGAACGGGTGCTGGTATTCGAGCTGCGCGAGCTGGTCGCCGTCGAGGCTGCGGATGATTTCGTAGCCGTCCCAGCCGCATTTTTCCGCGATCTTGCCGAGGAGCATCGTGGAGACGATGTAGGATTCGTCACCGGCGCGGATGTGCGAGTAGCTGAAGGTGGAGTTGTATGCGACGGCGAGATTGGCGGGGAGCGTCCACGGCGTGGTCGTCCAGATGACGATGGCAGTGCCCGGATGGCCGACAAGCGGAAACTTGACGAACACGCTCTGGCTGACGTGATCGGCGTATTCGACCTCGGCTTCGGCCAGCGCGGTGCGACAGGGGATGCTCCAGTAAACCGGTTTCTTGCCGCGATAGACAAAGTCCTTCTCCACGATGTCCGCGAAGAGGCGGAGTTCGTCGGCCTCGTATTCCTTGTTGAGCGTGAGGTAGGGATTTTCCCAGTCGGCGAGCACGCCAAGGCGTTTGAACTGCGTGCGCTGGAGGTCGATGAATTTGCGCGCGTAGGCTTCGCAGGCCTTGCGGATGGTGGCAGGGTCGGCGGTGGTGTCGCCGGCCTTGCGCATCTCCTGGGAAACTTTGAATTCAATCGGCAGCCCGTGGCAGTCCCAGCCCGGAATGTAGGGCGTGCTGAAGCCGCGGAGGGTTTTGTATTTGACGACGATGTCCTTGAGAATTTTGTTGAGCGCGGTGCCGATGTGAACGTCGCCGTTGGCGAAGGGCGGGCCGTCGTGCAGGACAAATTTTTGCGCGTCGGCGCGGGCGGCCTGAATTTTTTCGTAGAGGCCGGCGGCCTGCCATTTTTCGAGGCGTTGCGGTTCGCGCACGACCAGGTCGGCTTTCATGGGAAAGTCGGTGCGCGGCAGGTTCAATGTGTTTTTGTAGTCCATGTCAGCGTTTCCAAGAAGGCGCACGCTAGCAGTTCAAAGTTCAAAACTCAAAGTTCAAAGTTCAAAGCCGCGCTCCGTGGGTTTGGGCAATACGTCCCCAACACGGCACCCGAGGTGTTGCCCGCCGTGGAAGGGAACGCCGACTTCAGCTGGCAGAAGCCCCGCAATTGTTGCACGTCTCTGCCAGCTGAAGCCGGCGTTCCGTGGGCAACGCGCTCCGGGATGCGCCCGCCGGATTGGCGGATTGCTTTTGGCGGTTGCATCGCTACTTTCGCCACATGGGAAAATCGGAACGACCGCCGGGCGATCCGGAGTTGAAGCGGCGCATTCAGGAACTCATCGCCTACAAAGGCGGCGGGCATAACGCCGACCTCGTCGAGGACGTGGTGGAAAACGCGCTCAAGCTGCTGCATGACGTGGAGGAGCGCGGCGACGTGCGGGTGATCCAGACTGCGCTGCGGGAATTGCGCTATGCCTTCAAGCTCTTCGCGCCTTACGCCGGCACGCGCAAGGTCACGATCTTCGGCTCGGCCCGGACGCAGCCGAACAAGATCGAGTATCAGCAGGCGGTGGAGTTCGGACGCAAGATCGCCGACGCGGGGTTCATGGTCATCACCGGCGCGGGGCCGGGCATCATGCAGGCCGGGCACGAGGGCGCGGGACCGGAGCGGAGTTTCGGCGCGAACATCCGGCTGCCGTGGGAGCAGAACGCCAACCCGGTCATCCTGCAGGACAAGAAGCTGGTCACGTTCAAATATTTTTTCACGCGCAAGCTCACCTTCCTCCGACACTCCGACGCGATCACGCTGTTTCCGGGCGGTTTTGGCACGATGGACGAGGGCTACGAGGCGATCACGCTGATGCAGACGGGCAAGAGCCGGCTGATGCCGCTGGTCCTGATCGACCGGCCCGGCGGCACCTACTGGAAGACATGGGACAAAAACATCCGAGAGCATCTGCTGCGCGACCAGTTGATCTCGCCTGACGATCTTTGCCTTTACCAGATCACGGACAGCACGGACGAGGCGGTGAAAATTATCACGCGCTTCTACCGGAATTTTCACTCGAGCCGGTTCCTGCGCGAGCTGTTCATCATCCGGCTCAAGCACGCGCCGTCGGCCACGGCGCTGGAGGCGTTGAACGAGGATTTCGCGGACATCATCGCCGGCGAGAAGATGCACGTCATCGCGGCGACGCCGGAGGAGCGGGATGACGAGGATTTCGTGGAACTGCCGCGCATCGCGTTTGGGTTTGACCGGCGGCAATACGGGCGGCTGCGGCAGTTGATCGATGCGTTGAACGGGCTGTAGGGGCGCGGCTGCGTCTGGAGCGCATCCCGCCGTCCGGGACAAACCTGCTGTATCGCCGACTTCCCAGTCAGCAGGGCAACGATTTTCTCGGACGCAACAAAGGACAGATCATCCGCCGGTTTGGAAACCCGCGATACAGCAGGCTGGGAAGCCTGCGCTACGGGTGGACTTCGTTGCCGTCAGCCTGCTCGAAGAGTTATTTGTGGCTGAGGGCGAAATACCAGTAGGCCCAGGCGCTGGCGGCGGCGATCACCAGGACGACCAGCGCGAAAATCCACCGGGCCTTCCTCTTCTTCGGCTCGTCCTGCTCCCAATACCAGGCGATCCACACGCTGAGTTCGTAAAGTCCCTGCAGCGGGATGAACATCAGCACCTGCGTCACCACTTCGGGCGTGGTCAGGACCGCGCCGAGGATGAGGTTGACGACGATCATGTAGCGGCGCATCCCGGCCAGTTTGCGATGATCGAGGATGCCGATTTTCACGAGGGTCAGGATCACCACGGGCAGTTCAAACCCTAGGCCCATGCCGAGCATAAATTTGCAGACGAAGCTGATGTAGTCCTCGGCCCGCCATTCGCTGGCAGAAAAGCCAAGCCACTCGGAGTATTTCGTGGATGCCGCGAGCGCGATACGCATCAGGACGAAGTAGCAAAACGCCACGCCGCTGAGGAACAGCCCGGTGCCGATGACAAAGCCGCGCAGGACGTATTTCTTCTCCTTGATCTTCAGCGCCGGCAGCGCGAACTGGCCGAGGAAATAAATGATGAACGGGGAGCCGAGCACGAGGCCGCCGTAGAGCGCGACCTGGAAGGCGACCCAGAAGCCGCCCACCGGGCTGAAGTTTCGCAGAGTGGTGGGCAGGTTCAGCGCCTTGTCCACGAGCGCCTGGTTGGTCATGGGTTGCAGCGCGAGCACCTGGTTGGAGCCGAGTGAAACGGTGACGAGTTCGAAGCCGAGATGGCGGTTGGTGCCGAGATCAAGAGCGCCAAGGTTCGTCGCCCCGGGACGGAACGTGCCCCACACATTGGTGCCAACGAAGAAGCAGATGGACTGGGATTTGTCGTCGGACGCGCGAAGTTCGTCGGCCTTGACCAGCGGCCATTTGATGATCCCGACCACGTAATCCGCGCCGATGAGGCAGAGGAGCATCCCGACGGCGACCGCCGAGCAGCTCTTGATGAGCATCCAGCGGAGGTCTTCGAGATGTTCGAGAAAGGATTTTACGGGGCCGCCCTCGTCCCCGAATTCAGGACGCTCCTCTTCGGTCTGGTGATCCATGATGGAGCCGGAGGACGGACGTGATCAAGCCTTGGGCTGGCTGGAGGGCGTGGGGGAAGAGGCGGAATCGGCAACGGCCTTCTCCTCCGGCGGCGTCTGGTAATTGACCTGCCGGTGGGTGGTGTCCTCGCGCGTGGCGTTCTGGATTTCCTGGGTCATTTCGCTGGTGGCCTTCTTGAATTCGCGGATGCCCTGGCCCAGTCCCTTGGCCAGGTCGGGCAGCTTTTTCGCGCCGAACAGGATCAGCACGACCGCCAAAATCAAGACCACTTCCCAACCGCCGATACCGAAAACTGCGAGCATGGTGTTCATAAAAATATCTTTTGTTGTGTCGAAACTAAACGTGGCCCCGGCATTAGTAAAGAGCCAATCCTGCCCAATCATCCAGCCGGCGGCGCGGACCAGCGGCGGTTCTGACGCCCGGCGGGCACGAATTATTTGATGAGAATGAACTCGCCGCGGCGGTTCTTCAACCAGGCCGCCTCGTTGTGGCCAAGGTTCACCGGCTGATCTTTGCCAAAGGTCTTGGTGTGGACGCGGTCGCTCGGCACGCCCAGCCGGATGAGGTATTCGCGCATGGCCAGGGCGCGGCGTTCGCCGAGGGCGCGATTGTATTCCTCGGTGCCGCGCTCGTCACAATGGCCCTCGACCAGCAAATCCTTGGCGTTGTCCATCGCCTTGAAGGCGGTGGCTACGGCCTCGACCTTGGAACCTTCGCCGGCTTTCACGAGGTGGGAATCGTAGGCGAAGCGGATGGTCTTGTCCGCCCAGAGGGTGCGGTCTTGCGGGCGGCCTTCGATGACGCGGGCGCCGGTTTGAACGACGCCCTGGTCCGGAATGATGATGACAGGCGGTTCAGGAAAAAGTGGGGGCGTGGGTGGGATCGGCGGGGGCAGGGGGTTGGTGGGAGGATCCTTGATCTGCGGCGCATTCGCAGCGGTGTAGGGAATCACCTGGGTGCGATCCATCTTCTTAGTGCAGCCGGTGCCGGCGAGAGACAGAATCAGGCCGGTCAGCAGAAGAGCGGGCAGTGTGGAGTTTTTCATGGGCGGCGGTGGATGAAGTTTATTTCGGCAGGATGAGGATGAATTCGCCGCGTCGATTTTTCGACCAGGCGGCCTCGTCGTGACCGGGCGCCGCCGGCTTGTCCTTGCCGAAGCTTTTGGTGTGAACGCGGCTGGCGGGGACGCCGGCGTTGATCAGATAAAGGCGGAGGGCGAGGGCGCGGGATTCGCCGAGGGCGCGGTTGTATTCCTCGGTGCCGCGTTCGTCGCAATGGCCTTCGACCAGCAGATCGTGGGCGGGGCTGAGGGCTTTGAATTTCGCGGCCACGGCATCGGCTTTGGAAGTCTCGGAGGCTTTCACCGTGGCGCGGTCAAATTCAAAATAGGCGGTCTCGTTCTGGAACATCTCGCGGTTCTGGGTGCGTCCAGTGAGATCCTTGTTAGACAATTGATTTGGATCGAGCGGAACCTCGTTAGGGCCTTCACCCTTAGGTTTCACTTTCGGGCCGACGCCTGGATCAATAACGGTGTCGTCGTCTTTGCCGCCGGGGGTGCGCCCGGAAGTGCCATCACCGAGCGGGGTGGGGGGGCGTTCCTTGGTCCTGCAACCAACGACAGTGAGAGCCAGCGCGAGGGCGATGACGAAATAGACAGATAATTTTGAGGTTTTCATGGTTCGTTGTGGGAAGCTTACCGGGCCCAGCTTACCTGTGAGGCGTGCCCCGAAATACCGGCGCAATCTTTTACTTGTTTGGTGGGCACGTCAAGCAGAGACAAAACGTGCTGGTTGTTTTTGGTTCTCGAAAAAATCACGGCGCGCGAGTTGGGCGCCCACACGCCGTCTTCTCCCGCCGCCAGCACGGTGGCCTGGCCGCGGTTCGGCCCGGTGACCGGCACGTAGCAGATGCTGAATCCGCCCATGTTCGCCGTGAAGACAACGAATTTCCCGTCAGGCGACCAGTCCGGCTCCGTCGGGTTGCTGATGCCGGCGGTCGGAAGGCGTCTCATTTCGCCGCCGTCCGCCGGAACGGTGTAGAGGGCCGCCTTGCCGCTTTGGCGCGAGACGAAGCAGATCGTTTTCCCATCGGGCGACCAGCAGGGCGAGGACTCGCCTTCGCGGGTCGTGGTCAACTGCTTCAAGTTGGCCCCGTCCACGTCGGCCACGTAAAGATTTGGACTGCCGCCCTTGCTCAGAATCATCGCCACGCGCTTTCCATCCGGCGAGGCGGAGGGACTTATGTTCGAACCGGGAAAACGTGCGATGGCCTTGCGCGCGCCGGTGGTGAGGTTGTGCGAGAAGATGTCCGCCTTCTCGAATTTGTAGGAGTTGTAGAGGAGCATCGAGGGTCCGGCCCAGGTGGGCGAGGAGCAGATCACCCCGTCCGCCGTCACGGGCTGCACGTTATGCCCGTCATAGTCGGCGATGAAAATTTCGCCGGGGCCGTAGCCGGTGGGCTGGACTTTGCAGGCGATTTTCGACTGGGCGATGCCGGGCCGGCCGGTGAGCGTGTGGGCGATGTCATCGGCCAGCGCGTGGGTCTGCGAACGGGTGGTGCCGCCGGTGAAAGCTTTGGCGAGCGTCACTTTCTTCGTCACCATGTCGAGCACGCGGCCTTCCACGCGGCCCTGGTCCGAGCCGCTGATCTGGTAGCGAGCCTTGTCCGCCGCGACGAAGGTGAAGCCCATGAAGGTCAGGTCAAACTTGAGGGTGGCGTCCACCTCCGGACCGAATCCGGCGATGCTGACGGGGATGGGCTTCGGCCAGCCGTCCACGCTGATCTCGTGGGAAATGTCCAGTTCCTCGGCGGCCGGCGCGAGCCGCGCGAGGGACAAGATCAACAGCGTGCAGGGGACAAGGCGGAGTAGTTTCATGCGGAGAGGCGTTTGGCTTTCAGATTAAAATTAATGTCGAACCGGCGCTCGTGGTCCTTCGCGCCCTCGGGAAACGGCACGATGGACTTCACGTCATTCAAAGTTTTTTGGACCGACTTGTCGAGCGCGGGGACGCCGGAAGATTTGATGATGCGGGCCGAAAGCACCGTGCCGTCGCGGGCGATCAGCACGGAGACCTTCACCGTGGAGTCTTCGTCACCCAGCGCGTCGGACACGAGCCAAGCCCGGTCATAGATGTCCCGCACGATCAGGCCATAATTGGCATAAGCCTCGCCGCCGGGGCCGAAGGGTTCAATCGTCGTCGCCTGGGAAAGATTCTTGCCGAGCGTGTTGGCCGAGCCGCGAAAAGCAGCGGCGAGGGCGGTGCGCTGGGCGCGGAGGCGGGCGTCAGCGTCGGCGCGGGCGGCGCGTTCCTTTTGGGCCTGGGCGGCGGCGGCATCGGTGGCGGGGCGCTTGACGGGGTTGGTGCTTACTTTCACGACATGCTTGGGCGGCGTGGGAGTGACGGCGGAGTCTTTGACCGGTGGTTTGACGGGGTCCTTCGGCTTGATCGGGTCGGGAGTTTTTAACTCTTCCTTTTTGACCTGGGGCGGATCAACCGGGGTCGGCGGCGTTGGTGGGGTCGGGTCAACTGGCTTGTCAGCGGGCGGCGGTGGCGGCGTGGGCGTGGCGGCGGGATTGCCGCCGCCCGCGCCCGGCAGGTCGGAGGGATTGATCAGCGTGATCACTTTCGTCGGGTCCAGCACCTTGGCGTCGGACTGGAAGAAGCCCAGGCCGGCGACCAGGATGACCAGCAGCAGCAGCCCGTGCAGGACGGCGGACGTGATCGTGCATTTTTTTTCGAGACGGTTCATGTCAGCGGTTGGGTTCGGTGCGCATCGAGAAACGGGTGAGGCCGTTACGCTGGCAGCGCTCGATGACGGCGTAGAGATATTTGTTCAGCCCGTTCTGGTCGGCGCGGATGTAAACCACCGTGTTGGGATTCGCCTTGTGGGACTTGACCAACTCGGACTCAAGCTGGTCGAGGCCAATGGCGCGGTGGTTCAGCAGATACACGCCGGCGCTGGTGATTTCCACGGTCTTGATGTCGTCCTTCACCAACTTGGTGTCCTGAACGCCCCCTTTGGTCAGACTGAGCGGCAGGCCTTTCTCGAGCAGCGGCGTGGTGATGACGAAGATGATGAGGAGGACGAACGCGAGGTCGAGCAGGGGCGTGATGTTGATGTCGTTCAACGTCACCAGCGAATTGCGTTGGGAGAAGCGGCGCATCTTATTCGTCGTCCTTCAAGTATTCCGTTTCCAGTTTGGACACCAGATCCTGCGCGAAGTTGTCCAGTTCTACGGTCAGCACGCGCAGATTGTGCACGAGATAGTTGTAGCCAAACATCGACGGGATGGCCACGAGCAATCCCGCCACCGTGGTGACCAGCGCGGCCGAGACACCGGGGGCCATGGCGCTCAACGTGGCGCTGCCTTCCTGGGCGATGTGTCCAAACGTGCTCATCACGCCCCAGACCGTGCCGAGCAGTCCGAGGAACGGCGCGCCGCTGACCGCGATGGCCAGCAGGATGAGTCCAGATTCCAGCCGCAACGACTGCGAGGCGACCGCGCCTTCCAGCGTGCGCTTGATGTGCTCCATCGCCTTGATGGAAATAAACTGCTTGCGGCCCTCGCCGCCGGGCGACTTCAGCCGGATATCCATTTCCTTGCAGCCTTCGCGATAGACCATGAAGAGCGGGCAGTCCTCGACCTGCACCTGGCGGTCATAGATGGCGAGCGGGCCTTTCTGGATGCGGTATTCGGATTCGAAGAGGCGATTCAGGCGTTTGGCGCGGCGCATCTGCACGGCCTTGGAGGCCATGACCGACCAGGCGAAGATGGAGAAGATGGCTAGGATGAGCAGGATGGCCTGGCCCTCGGGCGTGGCCTGCTTGATGACATAAATCAACTCGCTCTCAGGCGACTTGACGCCGGCGGCGGCCATTAAAAAAATAACATTCATTCCAGCACGACATTTCTACGGGACACGGGTACGGCAGTGCAATTGATTTGAACCACTGCTTGGTCGTGAGGAATTTCGCCCAAGCGGAAAACCGGTCTAAAATTTTTCCGTGAGTTATTGAAACAAATTCTCCGCGAGTGTTCAAAAAAAATCTGAAATTATTTTCGGGACGCGCCGCGCGGACGAAATCTCACCGCGCCGGCGTCAGCACCACGGTCAGCCCCTCGCGCGCGGCCTCCACCGTGGTCGCGCTTTTCAACCCGGCCACCAACTGCCGCGCATGGGCCAACATCCGGGAGATTTTTTCATCGTCATGGCTGGGGTCGTGATGGAACAGGAAGAGCTGTTTGACGCGGGCCTGGGCGGCGAGGGCCGCCACGTCGTCCACGCAGGCGTGGCCCCAGCCGATGTGGGACTCGTACTCGGCGGCGTCGTATTGCGAGTCGATGATGAGCACGTCCGCACCGGCGATGAACTCGATCAGTTTCTCATCCTCTTGCCGGCCAAACTCGACCGACCCGGGGGCGGCGTTGCCAGCCGCCTTGGCCCGCATCCGCTGGAACGGCTCGTTGTCCGGCAGGAAAACCACCGACCCGGCGCTGGTCTCCAGCCGGTAGCCGACGCAGATGCCAGGATGGTTGGCAAACCAGGCCCGGACCTTGATCCGCCCGACGGTGAACGCCATTTCCTTCTGCTCCTCGATCTCGATGTTGGCCCGCACTTCTTCGAGGCTGGTGGGGAAGTAGGGTCTTTCCATCTGGGCCGAGAGCGTCTTGCCCAGGCCCTGGCGCGCGCCTTCGTAGCCGAGGATGCGAAGACGGTTTTTCGGGCTGTAGGCGGGCAGGAAAAACGGGAAGCCTTGAATGTGGTCCCAGTGGGTGTGGGTGAGCAGCAGGGTGAGGTTGAGCGGCTCGGTGGGAAATTCCTTCTTCAATTGCAGGCCGAGCGGACGAATGCCGCTGCCCGCGTCGAGGATGATGATTTCGCCGTCGGCGCGGACTTCCACGCAGGAGGTGTTGCCGCCGTAAAACAAGGTGGACGGCCCCGGCGTCGGAATCGAGCCGCGCACGCCCCAAAATCTCACCATCACCGGCGGGGGCGCGGGGGCGGCGGGGACGGTTTCGACCGGGCTGCCGTTGCCGCTGATCCGGCAAAGCAGTTGCTGGAGATCTGCGGGCTGCACCGGCTTGACCAGATATTCGTCCGCGCCGGCTTCGAGCGCGTTCAGGCGGTCGGTGGCGTAGCCGCGGCCGGAGGTCACGATGATCCTGGTGTGGCGGAGTGAATTTTCCGCGCGGATCGAGCGGCAGACCTGGTAGCCGTTGCAGCGCGGCATGAGCAGGTCGCACAAGACGACTTCGGGCCGGTGCTGGCGGGCGAGATTGATGCCGGCCTCGCCGTCCTCCGCCTCGAAAATCCGCCAGCCTTCCTGGGTGAGCATCTGGGCGAGGGAGGCGCGCAGGATGGGGTCGTCGTCAATGATGAGGGCGGCTTTCATGAAGCGTTGGCAGGAGGGCGGACCTGGAACGAGCGGGTCATTGGCGGTGACTCTGGCGAGCTATTGGGAAATTGAAACTGGAAAATCGCGCGGGCGCAAAAAAAAAGGCGCGCCCTGCGGCGCGCCTTAATCTTGCCGGAAGAATTTCTCAGATGAACTCGTTGATCAAGTTCTCCAAAAATTCCTGGCGTCCGCTGCTGTTCGGTGCGGCCTCGCCCTTCTTGAGCATATAGGCCTCGAGTTCCTTGAAGCCGACCTTGCCCTTCGCGATGTCCCGGCCGATGCCGGAATCCCACGAGCTGTAGCGCTCCTTCACGAACTCGGCGAGCCGGCCGTCTTTGCGGATCGCGGCGGCGATCTTCAGCCCGCGCGCGAAGGCGTCCATGCCGCCGATGTGCGCGTGAAACAGATCGACCGGTTCAAAGCTCTCGCGGCGCACCTTGGCGTCGAAATTCACGCCGCCGGTGGTCAGGCCGCCATACTTCAGCACGGTCAACATGCACTGCGTGGTGAGATAAATGTCTGTCGGGAACTGGTCGGTGTCCCAGCCGAGCAGCAGGTCGCCGGTGTTCGCGTCCAACGAGCCGAGCGCGCCCGCCGCGCCGGCGACTTCCATTTCGTGCTGCATGGAATGGCCGGCGAGCGTGGCATGGTTCGTCTCCAGGTTTAGCTTGAGATGATCCTTGAGGCCGTATTCGCGGAGAAAATTCAGGCAGGCGGCGGCGTCCGCGTCGTATTGATGCTTGGTCGGCTCCTTCGGTTTCGGCTCGATGTAGAACTGGCCCTTGAAGCCGATCTTCTTTTTGTAGTCCACCGCCATGTGCAGAAACTTCGCGAGATGATCCAGCTCGCGCTTCATGTCGGTGTTCCAGAGCGTGGAGTAGCCTTCGCGGCCACCCCAGAAGGTGTAGCCCTCGCCGCCCAGCTCGTGGGTGACTTCGAGCGCCTTCTTCACCTGGGCGGCGGCAAAGGCGAACGCGTCCGCATTGCAGCTCGTGGCCGCGCCGTGGCAGAAGCGCGGATGGACGAAAAGCTGCGCCGTACCCCAGAGCAGTTTCACGCCGGTGCGTTTCTGCTCCGCCTTGAGCAGCTTCACGATGGTGTCGAGGTATTGGTTCGACTGCTTGAGCGTCTGGCCGTGCGGCGCAACGTCGCGGTCATGGAAGGCGTAATGGGGCGCGCCGAGTTTCTCGCAAAATTCAAAGAAGACCGGCACGCGGGCCTTGGCCAGCTCGAGTCCGCTCAGGCCCGCCTCCCACGGACGCAGCGCCGTCGCCGAGCCGAACATGTCCGCGCCCTGGCCACACATCGTGTGCCAGTACACGACCGAGAAGCGCAACTGGTCGCGCATGGTTTTGCCCTCGACGATCTCGGCGGCGTTGTAATGTTTGAAGGCGAGCGGGTTTCTGGACCGGGAACCCTCGAACTCGATTTTCGGAATGTTGGCGAACGCAGGCATAATTTTTAAGTCAAAGTGCGCGCAGTCTGTGGATTCAGGGGCCGGAGTGCAAGCGCGGAGTGCTGAAATTTGGGGCGTTGCCATCCACCCGGCTTGGGCCGCAAAAATCTGTTCGCCTGCCGGCGGCGTTTCCCCTCATATTTGAATCACATGAAATCAATGACGGGTTACGGGCGGGGCGAAGCGGCCCAGGACGGGTGGAAAATCACCGTCGAATTGAGCGCGGTCAATCGCAAGCAAAGCGAGATCGCCGTCAATCTCCCGCGCGAACTCGATGTGCTCGAAGCCCAGATCCGCGACGAGATCAACCGCCGTGTCGCCCGCGGCCGCGTCACCGCGCGCGTGGCCCTGCACGCGGGTGAAGGCCAGGAGGTTGACCGCGTCCGCGTCAACACCCCGCTGGCCCAGGCCTACGCCAAACAGCTCCGCGAACTGGCAAAAAAACTGAAGCTCGCCGGCGAGGTGACGCTGGACCAGATCGTGCGCGCGCCAGGCGTGCTGGAGGCGGATGAGGATCTGGGCGACGCGGAGGATTTCTGGCCGGCCGTGGAGAAGGCCACCGGCCAGGCGCTGGGGCAGCTCGTCAAGATGCGCGAGCGCGAAGGGGCACATCTGCTCAAGGACATCGCGGGCCGGATCGCCATCATGCGCAAGTCGGCCGGGCGCGTGCGCGAGCAGGCGCCGCAGGTGATGGCCCGTTACCGCGCGCAGTTGCTCGAGCGGGTAAAGAACGCCGGGCTGGATCCAGCGTCCCTCGACGAGGAGCGGCTGCACAAGGAGATGGTGCTCTTTGCGGACCGCTCGGACATTTCGGAGGAGACCACCAGACTGCAGAGCCATTTTCAGCAGTTCGACCAGTGCGTGAAATCGGCCGAGCCGGTCGGGCGCACGCTCGATTTTCTCGCGCAGGAGATGAACCGCGAGATCAACACCATCGGCTCGAAGGCGAACGACAGCCTGATCTCGCGCGAGGTGGTGGTGCTGAAAACCGAGCTGGAAAAATTCCGGGAACAATCCATGAACGTCGAATGAGCGCCGCCCATCCCCAATCAACCAACCCGCTGCTCATCATCATCTCCGCGCCGTCCGGCGGCGGGAAGACGACGCTCTGCGAGCAGTTGCTCACCAGCCATCCGAAGGTCACGCGCGCCATCACCTGCACCACACGCCCGCCGCGCCCCGGCGAGAAGGACGGCGTGGATTACTATTTCCTGGAGGCGTCGGATTTCTTGAAGCGCGTGCAGGCGGGAAATTTTCTCGAACACGCGACGGTTTATGGCAACAGCTATGGGACGTTGAAGAGCGAGGTGCTCGGCAAATTGCGCCAGGGCAAGGACGTGCTGCTGAACATCGACGTGCAGGGCGCGGCCAGCATCCGCACGCACGTCGAGGCGGACCCGGAACTGAAGCCGGCGCTGGTCACGGTCTTTCTCACGCCGCCGTCCTTGCGCGTGCTGGAGGAGCGGTTGAAAAAGCGCGGGCAGGATGCGCCGCCGGCCATCCAGAAGCGCATGAGCGTGGCGCGGCAGGAGATCGCGCAGTGGAAGCATTTTGATTATCTGATCATCAGCACCAGCGTGGTGGAGGATTTGCGGCGGATGCGGGCAGTCCTCGACGCGGAGAAAATGCGCCAGTGCCGCGCGCAGCCGCCGGAGTTGTGAGTTGGCCGCCGCCGGCCTAAAGTTCAAAAGCATGAGCCAACAACGAAACATCATCCTCGGTGTGACCGGTTCCATTGCGGCCCACAAGGCCATCGACCTGGCCAGCCTGCTGACCAAGGCCGGACACGCGGTGCGGGTGGTGATGACCGCCGACGCGCAAAAATTTGTCACCCCGCTGCCGTTCAAAACCATGTCGCGCCATCCGGTGGTGACGGATTTGTATGACGAGGAGGAAGGCTGGAAACCCGCGCATATCACGCTGGCGGACAAGGCACACCTGCTGCTCATCGCGCCGGCCACGGCCAACGTGCTCGCCAAGCTCGCGCACGGCCTGGCGGATGACGCGCTCACCTGCCTCGCGCTGGCGCTGAATCCCGCCGCGAAAATCCTGATCGCGCCCGCCATGAACGGCCAGATGTGGCAGCATCCGGCCACGCAAGCGAACGTCGCCGCCTTGCAGGCGCGCGGTGTGGAGTTCATCGGGCCGGATGAAGGGATGCTCTCCTGCGGCTACGAGGGCACGGGCCGGCTCGAGCCGGTGGAAAACATCGCGCGCCGCGCGGCGGCCCTGCTCGGCTGACCGGCGGCGCGACCGCGGATTCGCCATGAAACCGATCCGAACGCAACTCTTCGGGAAAATCAGCCAGCTGACCGAGTTGCTCAAGCCGCCGCCCGGTGATCTGGCGGAGCGGGCCTACCGGCTCCAGACGATGGAGCGGAATGTCATCATGCCGGTGAAGCTCGTCTTCATCGGCATCCTCGTTTACTACTTTTATTTCTCGCTGTGGTTCGGGGAGGCGGCCATTTCCAAGCACGTCGCATTGAGCGTCGTCGAGCTGTTCTTCTCGGTGTATCTCCTGCTCAACCTGGCGGTGGGGACGACTTTGCTCGTGCGCCGGCGGCTGCCGATGCAGCTCGTGCAATGGATCATTTTCACGGTGAGCTTCGTGGACGGGCTGTTCCTGGCGTCGCTCACGCTGGTGACCGGCGGGTTCGACAGCATCTTGTACTGGCTGTTCCTCGGCCTGATCGTGCGCAACGCGGTGAGCAATCCGCTGGCGGTGCCGCAAATCATCTTGAACCTCTCGGTCAGCTTTTGCTTCGTGCTGGCGGGGGTGGCGAACGTGGTCATCACCAACGAAGACCTGGCCGCGATGGATGAATCCGCCCGGCGAGCCGTCGAGTTGGCCGCGCAGGAAAATCCCGCCGAGCCGTTTTTCCTGCGGCTGATCGTGCTGCTCTTCCTGACCGCCTGCTGCTACGGCGTGCAGGTGCTCTTCGAGAAGCAGCGGCTGGCCGAGGAGGAGGCGCGCGAGTTCACCGGGCGGCAGGAGCAGTTGCGCGCGGCTGGCCGGCTCGCCGCCGAGATCGCGCACCAGATCAAGAACCCGCTCGCCATCATCAACAACGCCGTCTTCACCCTCCAGCGCGCGGTGGACGCGGGCCGACCCGCGCCGCCGCAGCAGGTCGCGATCATCCGCGAGGAGGTCGAGCGGTCCGACCGCATCCTGACCGAGCTGATGGGCTACGCGCAACTGGCCGAAGGCCGCGTCGAGAAGTTGAACATCATCGAGGAGCTGAACCGCGCCATCAACAAGGTCTTTCCCCCGGGCGTATACAGCGGCTTCCAGGTGCGGAGCGATTACGGCGAGCACCTCCCGGCCCTGCTCATGCAGCGCAAGCATCTCTCGGAAATCCTCGTCAACCTGCTGCAAAACTCCCGCGAAGCCATGCCCAGCGGCGGCGAGCTCGAAGTGCGCGCCGAAGCCGGGCCGGACCATTCGATCGATGTCACCATCAAGGACGACGGCCCCGGCATTCCCGCCGAAAAGCTCGAACGCATCTTCCATCCCTACTTCACCACCAAGGCCAAGGGCACCGGGCTGGGCCTGTCCATCGTCCGGCACAACGCCGAGATGTACGGCGCCACCGTGCGCGCGGAATCCGAGCTTGGAAACGGCGCGGAATTCATCCTACATTTCCCCACGCGCACCTACATGAAATCACCGCCATGAAAGCCGTCCTGCCGCCCGTCCTCGTCGTCGATGACGAGAAAAACATGCGCCTGTCACTGGAAACGGTGCTCCGCGAAGAAGGTTATAATGCCCGGACGGTGGAATCCGCGGAGGAGGCGCTCCGGCTGCTGGAGAAGGAAACCTTTTTCATGGCCATCTCCGACGTGCATCTCGGCGGCATGAACGGCGCGGAATTTCTGCGCCGCTGCCGCGCGCGCTGGCCGAACCTGCCGGTGCTCATGTTCACCGCCTACGCCACGCCCAAGCTCGCCGTCGAGGCGATCAAGGCCGGCGCCATCGACTATCTGCCCAAGCCCTTCGCGCCCGAGGAACTGCTGCACGCCGTGGCGCGCTGCGCCGAACGCCACTCGCTCCTGCGCGAAAACGCCGCGCTCCGCTCCCGCGTGGTCGAGACCTGGCGGCTGGAGCAGATCATCGGCGAGTCCGCGAAAATGAAGGACCTGCGCCAGATCATCCAGACCATCGCCCCGTCCAACGCCACCGTCCTCATCCTCGGCGAGAGCGGCACCGGCAAGGAGCTGATCGCCGGCGCGCTCCACACCCTGAGCCAGCGGCGCGAGGCCAGCTACGTCCGCATCAATTGCGCGGCCATTCCCGAGGCGCTGCTCGAGAGCGAACTCTTCGGCCACGAGAAAGGGGCCTTCACCGGCGCGCTCAAACAAAAAGCCGGCCGCGTCGAGGAGGCCGATCACGGCACCATTTTCCTCGACGAGATCGGCGACATGAGCCGCCCGCTCCAGGCCAAGCTGCTCCGGTTTCTGGAGGACGGCTCCTTCACCCGCGTCGGCGGCAACGAGGAGCTGCGCGTCGAGGTCCGCCTCCTCGCCGCGACCAACCGCGACATCATCGAGGCGATCCGCCTGCACCAGTTTCGCGAGGACTTGTTCCACCGCCTGAACGTGGTCCAGCTCCGCCCGCCCCCGTTGCGCGAGCGTGAGGGCGACGTGCTGCTGCTGGCGGAACATTTTTTGCAGCACTTCAACGAGGCGATGAAAAAGCACGTCCGCGCCTTCACGCCCGCCGCGCGGCAGAAGCTGCTCAGCCATCACTGGCCGGGCAATGTGCGCGAGCTGCGCAACGTCATCGAGCGCGCCGTCATTCTCGAAACGAGCGGAGACATCCAGGCCCGCAGCCTGCCGGACTTCGCGCTGGAGGGCGGGCTGCGCAAAGGCGGGGCGGCGGCGGACACGGCCGGCCAGTCGCTCGAGGAGCACCTGGCCGGTTTCGAGCGCGAGCTGATCGTGCACACGCTCGAACAGCACCGCTTCAGTTTGACTAAGACCGCCGAGCAGCTAAAGATCACTCGGCACGCGCTGCGCTACCGGATGCAGCGCCTGAACATCGGTGCGGAGACGGACTCAGAAGAAGAAACGTCGCCACCCGCCTGAAAAATTAAACATGAACAAAGCATTTATTTTTTTCGCACAGGTGGACGACGTGGATGTGTTGCTCACCAAGCCGTCGTTGCTTTACACCTCGAATCTGTCGAGCATTCTGATGATAGTCATCGGCGCCCTGATCTTGGCGGTCATCTTCTTCTCGATCGTTTATTTTTTTCGCGGCCGCCGTAAATCTACCCATCGTCCCCACCGGCCTGCCGAGTCCCGCCCCCCGGCGCCGCGCGTGGAGGCGGATGACGAATCCGAAGACCGCATCCGCGGCGTCCGCAAGAAACGCCGGGAACGCATCCGCGAACACCGGCCGCGCAATCCGACCCTCCAGGAAACCGGCGGCCTGCCGCCCGTCCGCCCCGACGATGAGCTGCCCAAGTTTTGATGCAACAGAGCCGCAACATCACCCGCAAAAGCGCGAGCAACCTCGCCCTCGCCTTCGTCCTCCTGCCCAAGGAAAAGCGCGACGGCATGTCGGCCCTCTACGCCTTCTGCCGCGAGGTCGATGACGTGGCCGACGAGGACGCCGCGCCCGTGGCCGAACGCCGCGCCCGGCTCGCCGCCTGGCGCGAGGACGTGCGCCGCGCCTGCGCCGGACAGGCGCCCGAGTTCATCGTCAACCGCGAGCTGCAGCCCGTCATCCGCGCGCACCAGCTTCCGTTCGCACTCTTCGACGAACTGATCCTCGGCTGCGAGATGGACCTGGACATCAAGCGCCACAAAACTTTTGCCGGCCTCGAACAATACTGCCACCGCGTCGCCTCGGTCGTCGGCCTGTTGAGCATTGAAATTTTCGGCTACAAAAATCCCGCCTGCCGGGACTACGCCGTCCATCTCGGCAAGGCGCTGCAATTGACGAACATTCTCCGCGACGTGCAGACCGACGCCGCGCGCGGCCGCATTTACCTGCCGCTGGAAGAATTGAAACGTCACCGCGTGACCGAGGAGGAAATTTTGCGCGGCGAATACTCGCCCCGCTTCCGCGAACTGGCGGCCGGGGTTGCCCGGCGCGCGCGGGATTTTTACCGGCTCGCCCGCGAGACGCTGCCGCCGGAGGACCGCCGCGCGATGGCGGCGGCGGAGCTGATGGGCTCGGTTTACTGGCGGCTGTTGCAGAAGCTCGAGGCGCGGCAGTTCAATGTGTTCGGCCCCCGGCCGACGCGCCTGGGCAAAATCCAGAAGCTTGCCCTGATCGCCCGCACTTGGTTTCGCGTGCTTTCGGGCGCGGTCGTTCCCAACTACGGCACCCCTTGAGGCCGCGCGTGGTCCTCGGGACCGACGACCCATTTTGATATGGCAAAAATTCTCATCATCCTGCTCGTCGCCTTCGTCTTCGAGGCGATCGGCGTGGTCATTCTGAAAAAGGGCATCGACGAAGTCGTCGCCCGCCACAGCGAACGCCCGCTCCATGCGGCGCGCGTGCTGCAGATGGTCGGCAGCGGCTTCACCAACCGCAATATCCTCGTCGGCGTGTTTTTTGAGACCCTCTTTTTCATCGGCCTGCTCCTGCTGATGGGCCGGAGCGACATCAGCTTCCTCTGGCCGCTGACCTCGATCAGCTTTGTGCTGACCACGCTGGCCGCGCAGTTTTATCTCCGGGAAACGGTCTCCGGCCTGCGCTGGAGCGGCGTGGCACTCATCATGGTCGGGGCCGCGCTCATCACCTGGAGCGAGAAAAGCAAATCGAAGGAGCCGCCCCAGGAACCGCCCGCCGCCGGCGCCAGCATCACCGCGCCGTGACCTGGGCCAGCACGCGCGCCAGATTCTCCGCCGCCGCCCGCGTCTGGCGCTGCAGCTTGAGCAGCCCGCGAATTTTCCCCGGCGACTTCACCAGCGCCAGCGCCAATTTTCCGAAATGCAGTTTCTGTTCCGGCGTCATCAGCCGGTTGAAATCCAGCGGCAGATCCTCATCCGCCGTATCAGAAATCACCCGCACCGTCGCGCAGGGGATTTTTTTCTCACGGCAGATGGCGGCAATGATTTCCGATTCCATCTCCACCGCGTCTGCGCCGGTCTTCTCCCGCAGCCCCGTTTTCTCCGCGGCGCTCGCGGCCACGCGCCCGGCGCAAAGAAACTTCACCGGCTTCGCGTCGGCGGCCCGCAGCGCCGTTTCATCATCCGCGGAAAAAACCACCTCGCCGCCCGCCAGACTGGGATCAAGTCCGCCGGCAAACCCGCAGGTGAAAACCCGCGCCGGCCTTTCCTCCGCGAGCGCGGCGCGAAACGAGCGCTCCGCGTTTTTCCAGCCCATGCCGTGAACGAGGATTTTGATCTCCGGGCACGCGGCGGCGATCGGGCGAAACGGCGCGGCCTCCTCCGGCACCGCAAAACAGACCAGCGTGCTCATTTGATTCCCGCCAGCCGTTCCTTCCACATCTGGTAAAGCAGCACGGTGGCCCGCACGTCGCGCAGGCAATACTCCGCGATCTCGCGGTAGCGCGCCTCCGCCATGAGGGTGTTAACATCTAGGCCGGTCACGCCGTGGCTTTTGGGCGACTCGATGCCGAAGGCCTTGCAGTAAAAATCGAGGTTGAACTTGCGCGCCGCCCCGTCCCGCCCGCTCACGCCGTAAAAGGTCAGTTGCTCGGCCAGATCGCAGTGCGGCTCGACGGCGTAACGGTAGCCAAGCCAGTCCTTGCGCGAGATCGGGACATTGAGCTGCGCCGAGCGGAGGTAGATGAACGGCACGTCAAAACCGCGCCCGTTAAAGGTCACAATGCTGTCGTAATGTCTGGCCACGTCCCAGAAGGCGGTGAGCAGTTCCGCCTCGTCCACGCACGGCACGAACTCGACCGGGCCGTCCGGGGCGTCTTCCCCCTCGAAATCGTCCGCGAGGTAGAGCGTCTGGCCGCGGGCCGACTCGGCGTTGAGCATGGCGATGCAGACGACGCGGGCGGTGAAGGGCCAGAGGTTGAACTGCTGCTGGATTTCCGCGCGGCGTTTTTCACTAGCGGCGGGGTCGGGGAGCTTCGCGGCGTCGCGGAAGAGGTATTCGAGCTGGGCCTCGTCGAAGGTGTCCAGCGGGAGTTGGGAGGTTTCAATGTCGAAGACGAGTCGGGCCATAAAAAAACAGGATGGAAAACCGGCCACAAGTGACCAGGCTTCCCATCCTGATGAATTGGGGAGAGGTTACTTTTTCTTTTTCGCGGCGGGTTTCTTAGCGGCTGGTTTTTTGGCTTTGGCCATAAGCTCTCACCTCCAATCCATTTTTTGCTTTCATGTGATGTTTTTCTAAACGGAATCCGTGGCGGTGAAAAGACATTTGTTTGAAAAAAACGAAAGTGTTTTTCGGCGTGCGCGCCGGTCACGCGCCAAACTTGTCGAACATTTTCGCGTTGGCCTGCATCAGGCGCAGCAAAAATTTCGCCTCGAACAAACCGAGCGACCCGGCGTTCGCGCCCGTCTCGGTGAACCGGTCCAGCTTGTCCGAGCCGCTGCATGCCGAGTGCAGCAGCACCGGCTGCGGATGCCACGAGTGGCCTTTCATCGAGCAGGGCGTGGAGTGGTCGCCGGTGATGGCCAGCACGTCCGGCCGCTTCTTCAGCAGGATCGGCAGCGCGGCGTCGAACTCTTCGATCGCCTGCACCTTCGCCGCGAAGTTGCCGTCCTCGCCGTACTTGTCGGTGTATTTGAAGTGGATGAAAAAGAAATCGTAGTTGTCGTACTCGGCGGCGTAGCGCTCGAACTGCTCGGCGATGGTCTGCGGCCCCTCGATCTTTTTCATGCCGACCAGTTGCGCGAGGCCCTTGTACATCGGATACACCGCGATCGCCGCCGGCCGCAGTCCGTAGCGCTGCTCGAACGTCGGGATCGCCGGCTGGTGCGCGATGCCCCGCATCAGAAATCCGTTCGCCGGCTTTTCCTTCGCCAGCACCGGCAGCGCGGCCTTGTAAAACGCCGCGATCAATTTCGCCGTCTTCTTCTGTTTCGCCGACTTCGCGTTGACCGGCTTCGCCGTGCTGACCGGCAGGCCTTCGCGGTTGGGATCGGTGTCGGTCAACGGGCCTTCCAGCCCCTTGCCGCGGAAGATCACCACGAAGCGGTGCTCCTTCCCGGCCTTGATGATGACCTCGGTGTCGCCGATTTTTTTAATCTTCTTCGCGAGCAGCGCGCAGAGCCGTTCGCAGACTTCCGTGGCAATGCGCCCGGCGCGGCGGTCGGTGACGAGGCCCTTCGCGTTGAGCGTGCAAAAATTCGCGCGGGCCGCCACGTCGCCGGCCCGGAGTTCGAGGCCGAGGCCGAGCGCCTCGATCACGCCGCGGCCCACTTCGAACTCCAGCGGATCGTAGCCGAAAAGCGCGAGGTGGCCGGGGCCGCTGCCGGGCGTGATGCCGGGCGCGACCGGCGTCATGCGGCCCTGGGCGACGCCTTCGGCGACGAGCGCGTCGAGGTTCGGTGTGGCGGCGGCTTCGAGCGGGGTCATTTCGTTTTGGTCGCGGGTGGCGATGTCGCCGAGGCCGTCAAGGACGATGAGGGCGAGCTTGGCGTTGGTCTTGACGAGTAGTTTCGAGTAGAGGCCGTCGAGGTTCATGATAAGGTTTCCGATTTCAAAATTTGGGAGCGCCGGCTGGTGAATGGACTTCCAACCGGCATGACAGATAGTGCGGGCAAGGGGAATGGAGCGTCAATTGCGTTTTGCTGGCGCAGCGCGCCCTCGACAAGCGCGGGCGGGAATTGCAATCTTCCGCCGCCCGCATGACCACGCCATCCAACGCCCCGCGCCTGCGCCTGCGCGTCACCGCCACCGCCGAAACCATCCTCCGCGGCGGCCATCCGTGGCTCTTCGCCGAGAGCATCCGCGCGCAAAACCGCGAGGGGCAGTCCGGCGAACTGGCCGTCATCTTCGACCGCAACGACACGTTTCTCGCCATCGGCTTCTACGATCCAGGTTCGCCGTTGCGTGTGCGCGTGCTCCACGCGGGCAAGCCGGTCACGCTGGACGCGGCGTGGTGGCGGGAAAATTTCCGCCGGGTGATCCGCCGCCGGGACAGCCTCTCCGACGCGCAGACCAACGGCCTCCGGCTCATCAACGGCGAGAGCGACGGCTGGCCCGGCCTGGTGCTCGACCGCTACGGCCCGACCTTGGTCGTGAAACTTTACACCGCCGCCTGGTTCCCGCGCCTCGAAGAAATCACCGGGCTGCTCCGCACGGAAATGCAGCCAGAGCGGTTGGTGCTCCGGTTGAGCCGCAACATTCAGGAAGCGGCCCAACAGCAGTTCCAGCTTGCCGACGGCCAAGTGCTCTTCGGCGAAAAGCCGGAGGGCGGCGTCACCTTTCTCGAAACCGGGCTGTGCTTCGAGGCCGACGTGGTGCGCGGGCAGAAGACCGGGTTTTTTCTCGATCAACGCGAGAACCGGCGGATCGTCGCATCGCTGGCGCGCGGATGCGACGTGCTGAACGCCTTCAGCTTCAGTGGCGGCTTCTCGCTCTACGCGGCGCGCGGCGGGGCGAAGTCGGTGACCGACCTCGACCTCAGCGCGCATGCCCTGGCCGGCGCGCGGCGGAATTTCGCGCTGAACCAGTCCGATCCGGCCGTGGCCGCCTGCCGGCACGAGACGGTGCAGACCGACGTGTTCGACTGGCTGGAGAAGAACGCCGCGCGGAAGTTCGATCTTGTCATTCTCGATCCGCCCTCGTTGGCCAAGCGCGAGGCGGAGCGCGCCCGCGCCATCACGGCCTACGGCCGGCTGGCGGCGGACGGAATCAAACTGCTGACGCGCGGCGGCGTGCTGGTGGCGGCCTCCTGTTCGGCGCACGTCAGCGCGCCGGAATTTTTTGAAGCGGTGCGGTCAGCCGCACGATCGGCGGGGAGACCGTTCGATGAGCTTCGAACCACCGGGCATCCGCCCGATCATCCCGCCACCTTCGCCGAGGCGCAGTATTTGAAATGTGTTTACCTGCGGTTCGAAGAGGCGGCGGGGCGGGGTTAAACCCGAAAACCAAGACTGGCTGACCGAAGGAAACGGAGGGAACGAAGCGGGAAAGAGGTGAAGCTGTCGTCCGCGAAGCCATTCCACATGGGCCGCTCCCGGCAGCAAGCCTTGGCTCTTCGTTCTCTTTGCTCCCTTCTGTGCATCGTCTTTCGGAGTTCAGTTGCCTGGCCTTTTCAGGGCGCGCTCGTTCGCGGACGGCTCGTGACCGCGCGCCTTGCAGGATCTCTGGTTCAACGCGGCGAGCGTGGATGCCTCCACGCTGATGCAGACCGCCCATGCCGCCGCAGAAAAGGAGAACTACCCCGAGTCCCTCTCGATCCTCGACCCGCTCGTCCAGAAATATCCCGCCTACGCCGAGGGCTGGAACCGGCGCGCGTCGGTGTACTGGCAGATGGGCGAGGCGGAAAAATCCCGGGCCGATTGCGAGCGGGTGCCGA
>Ga0049084_10000089_pt1 | contig 32169 bp, 22 predicted proteins | sample GreLakmeON33MSRF_FD_66720 | JGI IMG/M metagenome (GOLD analysis project Ga0049084, IMG submission 66720) | Freshwater lentic microbial communities from great Laurentian Lakes, MI, USA - Great Lakes metaG ON33MSRF | ecosystem: Environmental > Aquatic > Freshwater > Lake | place: Great Lakes... | reverse complement strand
GATGGTGTAGGTGTCGAAGTCCACATTTTTCCCGGAGGCGAGCACGGTGCCATCGGGCTGCGGCGTAAATGTCGCGCCGCCTTCGCTAGTCACCTTGGGCGATTCGAGCGGCTGCCACACTCTGACCGTCGTCGGGAGCTGCGCGAGGAATCCCTTTTCCCATTCCGCCTGCAACGCGGGCAGGGCCTTCTCGGCGACGGCCAACTGCTGCTCGGCCTCGCCGCGCGCGGCCTCGAAAACCGCAAGCTGCTTTTCCTGCTCGACGGTCGGCGTGCCGATGACGGGCTTGGTGTTGCGGCCATCGCCATCGAGCACGCCACTTTCCTCGTTTGAATTGAAGTAGGCGTAGATCTGGTAGAACTCGCGCTGCGTGATGGGATCGAACTTGTGATCGTGGCAGCGGCAGCAGTTCAGCGTGAGTCCCAGCCAGGTCTGGCCGGTCGTGTCCACGCGGTCGATGACCGTCTCCGCGAACCACTCCGCCTCGATGCGCCCGCCTTCACCATTCAGGCGCGGGTTGCGGTGAAAGCCGGTGGCGACTTTCTGCGAGAGCGTGGCCTTGGGCAGGAGATCGCCGCCGATCTGCTCGATAGTGAACTGGTCGAAAGGCATGTTCTCGTTGAACGCGCGGATGACCCAGTCGCGCCACGGCCACATCTGCCGCGCGCCATCGCTCTGGAAACCGTTGCTGTCCGCATAGCGCGCGAAGTCGAGCCACTGCTGCGCCATCTTTTCGCCGTATGGCGGCGAGGCGAGCAGCCGGTCCACCACGCGCTCGTAGGCCTGCGGCGACTTGTCGACGAGATAGGCCGAGACTTCCTCCGGGGTGGGCGGCAGTCCGGTGAGGTCGAGCGATACGCGGCGGATGAGCGTCTCGCGCGGCGCTTCCGGCGCGGGCTTGAGACCTTCCTTGAGCAGTCGTGCGCGGATGAAGGCGTCGATGGGATTCGGGGTCGCCATCGGCGGGGCCGGACGCTCGGGCTTGAGAAACGCCCAGTGGCCTTGATAAGCCGCGCCCTCGGTGATCCAGCGCCGCAGAGTCTGCACCTCCGACGGCGTCACCGTCTTGTGCGTCTTCGGCGGCGGCATGACCTCGTCGCTGTCCTTCGACGTGACGCGGGCGATGAGCTGGCTGGCGTCGGGCTTGCCGGGAACGATGGCCGTGTCCCCGGACTTGGCGGGCCGCACCGCCTGCTCGCGGATGTCGAGCCGCAGTCCGCTGTCGCGCTTCTTCTCATCGGGGCCGTGGCAGGCAAAGCATTTGTCCGAAAGAATCGGGCGGACGTCGCGATTAAAACTGATGGCCGGCGCGGGCGCGGCCGGTGCGGCGAAGGTGAGCGCCGCCGAGAGCAGCAGACCGGTCGTGCTCGGGAATTGGCGCATGGCCATCAGGAGCTTTTTACGGCCGGCGGACAAAGCGAAGACACGGCGGCCTGAAGGCCGCCGTCCGGTTGTTTTGATCCGTGTCATTTTCATTTTCAATCAAACCTTCATCCGTCGCTCGCCCCGCCACTCGGGGCGAGTCTCCGGCGATCCCCCCCAGCCGGGGAGTAATGCCAGGCGTGGCGGTAATCGCACGGTGCACGTGGGCGGAGGATGAAACGGTAGCGGGCCGGCGGCGAGATGGCAACCGATTCCACGAGCGTGGGAGCGTGGTCGTTTCGTGGTTCGGCGCAGTCCACTGCGCCGTTCAAAAGTCGGGGCGTGAAATTTCCACCCATTCCCCGCGCGCTGCCAGTCGTGATTGAGTTATACTGAGTGCCCGATTTCATAGTCTGCTGTTGGCTCAATATATCGCCGGATTTGAAGGCGTTAAATGAGCCAATCTTAACCGGCCATTCGACGAGTGGCCGGATTAGAAACGCCCCGGATCAGGGAGTTTCCCAGGCCACGCTTCCCCATTTGCCGCTTGTCTTAAAACTCGGAATGACTTCTAACGGGCGGATGCCCGACTGGATTGCGGTCATCATTTTAGGAATCATCGAAGGCGTGACCGAGTTTCTCCCGGTCTCGTCCACCGGCCATTTGCAACTGGCCGAGCGCTGGCTCAAGCCGCAGAGCGAACTCTTTGACATCGTGGTGCAGTGCGGCGCGGTGCTGGCGGTGCTGGTGGTTTTCCAGAAGCGCGTGCGCGGGCTGCTCCAGGAATGGAAGTCGCCGGAGACCCGCGACTACCTGGCCAAACTGGCGGTGGCGTTCGCGCTCACCGTCGTCGGCGTCCTCGCGGCGGAAAAATTCGGGCTGAAAATCCGCAAGGAGGACGTGGCGGAAAACGCCTGGGCCGTGCGCGTCGCGATCGCCACCTTGCTCGGTGGCATCCTCTTTCTTGTCATCGAAGGATGGTTGCGGAACAAACCGGGAAGAAACGAAATCTCCTGGGCCGCTGTCATCGTGGTGGGGGTCGCGCAAATCATCGCGGCCACCTACTCCGGAAGCTCGCGCTCCGGGACCACAATTCTCTTCGCGCTCGCGCTCGGGGTGGCGCGGCCGGCGGCGACCGAATTTTCCTTCCTGCTCGGCGTGCCGACGCTGCTGGCCGCCGGCGGCTACAAGCTTTTCAAGGCCTGGAAACACCACGAGCTGGCGGGCGAGAACTGGGGTCTGACGCTGCTGGCGACCTTGGTGGCCGCGGTGATGGCGTTCCTCGCGGTGAAATGGCTGCTGCGCTACGTGCAGTCCCACACCTTCACTGTGTTCGGTTGGTACCGGATCGGACTTGGGATTTTGATCCTCGCATTCTGCTGGAGATAGGACGCCGGCGTGTCAAACAGGCCGACGGGAATCGGGCTTCTAATTTCCCGGCGCACTTGCCACGCTCCTCCTATGCAATCACACGATCTCACGCTCGCCCCGCAGACCGACCCGACGTTCATCTACCGCCCGCGCGACGGGCTCTACGCGGTGGACATGCTGATCGCGGCAGTCTGCTGTCTGGATTTTTTCACCTGGCTCGAGGTGAACCCGTCCGACGCGGCGGCAGTCCGCCGGCAGTTCGAAACCACGCCGCGCCCAACGGACGTGATGCTGACACTCTTCACGGCGATGGGCCTGGTCGCGCAGCAGGACGGGTTCTTCCACAACACCCCGGCGGCGCGCGAGCATCTGGTGAAAAGTTCGCCGTGGTTTCTCGGCCCGTATTACGCCTCGCTGAAGGACCGGCCGGTGGTGGTGGATTTGCTGAAAGTGCTGCGCACCGGGAAGCCGGCGAACTGGGGCAGCCAGAAGAACGAGAAGGACTGGCATCAGGCGATGGAGACGGAGGAGTTTGCCACGTCGTTCACGGCGGCGATGGACTGCCGGGGAGTTTTTCTCGCGCAGGCCGCGGCGAAAATAGTGGATTTGAAAAAGCACCGGCATCTGCTCGACATCGCGGGCGGATCGGGCATCTACGCCTGCTCGTTCGTGGCGCATCATCCGCATCTGCGTGCGACGGTGCTGGAGAAACCGCCCGTGGACAAGATCGCCGCCGGGGCCATCGCCCGGCGCGGCTGCACGGAAAAAGTCTCGGTGGTCGCCGGCGACATGCTGGCCGCACCGCTGCCGGCGGAGAGCGACGTGCATCTCATCTCGAACGTGCTGCACGACTGGGATGAGCCGGTGGTGAAACAAATCCTCGCCAAGTCATTCCAGGCGCTGCCGCCCGGCGGCCTGCTCGTGCTGCATGACGCGCATCTCAACGCGGACAAGACCGGCCCACTGCATGTCGCGGAGTATTCGGTGCTGCTGATGCACTCGACGGAAGGGCGCTGCTACTCGACGGCGGAAATGGAGGAGTATTTGCGGGAGGCCGGGTTCGTGGAATTCCATTTTACCCCGACGGCGGCGGCGCGGAGCATCCTCACGGCGCGCAAGCCGGGCTGATTTATTTTCTCCCGCCGGCGAAGGACGCCCAAAGCGACTGGCCTTCCAGCTCCTTTTGTTTGACCTTCAACTGGCCAAGGATCGACTGGAAGCAGATGAAGAGCTTGTGCCATTGGGTTTCCGTGGTGCGCAGCCCGGCGTCGTTCGACTCGCTCAGAAAGCGGATGGACGGCGCGGTGGAAATGAGCGAGTGCACCTCTTCGCGGGTGATCATGCCGCAATCGACCGAGGAGAGGAGCAGCTCCAGCTCCTGGGTGAGCACGCTTTTGATTTCCAGAAGCTGACTTTCGTCGTCGAGGTTGAACTTTTTGAAGCGCGCTAGGCTTATGTAGTGGTTGAACTACTTCCAGCACTCCACCTAATTTTTTATCCGCACGATAATTTTTTCGAGAGTTTTGTTGCGCATAAACAACGGGCCAGTTTGAGGTCAGGGTTTGCGGCGTGACGAAGACGATGGCCTCGCCGCGCAATTCACCGGCGGTGAGCTTCATGGCCGAGTAATAGACCACCATCTCGGACAGCGACATCCGCGCCGTCTCCGCCGCCCAAAAAAAGGCCAGCACCTGCCGCCCCAACTTCTGCATGTGCGACGCGGGAAGGAACTGCGGCAGAGTGGTCGGAATCACCCGGCCCTGGCGGTCCATCGTGAAGCTGCCCGAGGGCAGCCGCGTCAGCCGCGGCTTGGAGAATTTGAAAAAGAAATTCCGGAAGCCCATTTTGCCAGGATTGTTTTCATGGATTCCCGCACGTCCTCCGAGAGCAGCGCCGGGCGGAACCCGACACACAGCTCGCCCTTGGGACACGGGGCGAGCGCGACGTGATTTTGCGAACTCATCCCGGTGACCTGCTGCAACTGCCCGACATGCAGGCGGTCGCCGAGCGCGCGAAAGCTTTCCAGCGATTTTTGCATCCAGGTGGAAACCGACTCCGGACTTTCCATCCCCCAGGAGACCAGTTCATTTTTCGGCTCCGGCCCCACGGTCAGGACGAACTGGACGCCCTCGAAACGAGCCAACCCCGCCAGCGGCGAGGCCGAGGACTTGGACTGGGTCATGGACAGAGAGGCGAAAAAGCTCGTGTTCCCGCCCGACTCGTCGAAGGCCTGCGCCGATTCGAGGAGCAGGCCTTGATAGGAGGTGAAAATGGTCCGGGCGCGCGCCGGATCGGCGGGGAGCAGTTCAAAGCTGCCGGTTTTCCAGGGCAGAATCCGCTGGAACGCGGCCTCGCCCGTCAAGTCCTGCGCCCGGCGTCGATGACCAGTCCGCCCTGAATCCAGACGCGGGCCTCCAGCACCCCGTTGGTGATGCGCAGGACGTTGGAGCTTTGGGAAAGACATTCCAACTGGATGATGTCCATCAGGCTTTTGCTCTGCACCCCGCGAAAGCCGCCGCTCGACTCGCGTTGCAGCAGCGAGTCCACCGCTCCAGAAACATCCCGACCTCCTTCACCGAGTCGGACTTCTGCCAGAACTAGTCCACCCCATGCCGGAGGCGCGCGAGCGAAACTGCTCGTCACGCACCCCGGTCAGCACCATCAGGCGCAACTGCGGATACTTGCGGCGGGCGATGGCCAGCACCTGCAGGCCGTCCATTTTCGGCATGTTCAGATCAACGATGAGCAGGTTGAAAGCCTCGGATTCGAGCATGGCCAGGGCGCGGGCGCCGGGCGCGGCCGAGAAAATTTCCGGAGAATCCGGCACGCGCTTGAGGGTCTCAAAATAAATGTTCAGAAAATCCTGATCGTCATCGACGAGCAGAATTTTTGTGGCGCGGCGCGTTGGTTGTTTGACCCATAATTCCAGCGTTGCAATTCGACCGGCCGCTCGAAAGCGGACCAGCCAAGTTGTTTAGGGGAAGAATGGGCGCGGTGCTTAACCAGGAAATGGCGGGGACGAACCCCGGCAGCGGAACGGGACATGGCCGGGGAACAGGCGGCGAGGGCGCTGCCTGCACCCGGCGGCGACGAGGGCGTCGCCGCTACTTGGAATCAGCCGGAGCGGCCACCGGCGGGCAGGCTTCGACCGCCTCGAGGCGGTAACGTTTGACGGCTCCCTCCATCTCATACTGGACTTCCTCGCCGGGCTTGTGATTGAGGAGCGACTGCGCCACCGGGGTGAGATAGCTGATGACGCCCTGTTCGGGATCGGAATCCCAGGCGCCGAGGATCGAGAAATTTTCCACCTGCTTCGAGTCCAGGTCGGTGACCCGCACCCGGGTGCCGATGCTGGCCACGTCGGTCTTGGGGTTGGCGAAATCCGTGCCGCGGGCGCGGACGAGCTGGGCCTCCAGCTCGGATTTGCGGCGCATGAGGATTTTCTGCATTTCCTTGGCCGCCTTGTATTCGTGGTTCTCGCGCAGGTCGCCGTAGCTGCGGGCGATGGCGATTTCCTTGGAGTTGGCCGGGATTTTTTTCTGAACCACTTCGGTGTATTCGTTTTTGCGCCGCTCGAGGCTAGACCACGAGACGATCAGGTTGCTCTCCTGCCGGGTCTGCTCGCCGGAAATGAGCGACTGCACGGCGGGATAGCTCTTCACGATCCGCGCCAGGAGCGAGCGCTTGTCCATGTCGTCAAAACACGGCGAAAGCTGGAGCGCGCGGGTCAGGTCTTTGATCACGTCGAGATCTGCCGAGCCGATCAGTTCGACGAGCAGGCTCTGGTCATCGAGGATGAAATCGCGCAGGCGGTTGGATTTCTTTTCATTGAACTGGTCGCGCTCCATGGCGGTGAGCATGGCGCGGAAGACTTCCGGGCCGAGGATGTCCGCAAAGCTGTCGGAACGTTCCTTGGCCAGCCAGAGGAGCAGTTCGCTGCTGGCGCTGTGCTGGCTGACGAGCCGGGCCAGCGTGTCCTTGAGGAGTTCCAGCTTGTTCTCATTGATCAACAGGTTCGCGCACTCGCCGCACAGCTTGGCGGGAACGACGTTCAGCGTGGCACGCACCACCTCATGCCAGAGCGGGGTGGATGCCTTGAACGATTGCAGCGCGCGGCGCTGCCGGGCGGCGGGCAGTTGATCGAGGAACTGGCCGAGCCGCACGTCCTGCGCCCAGATCGCGGCGTCGGTCAGTTCGCCCTCCGTCGCCGGCACGCCGGACGCCTCGCGCAAATCGTCGCGCGCAAAAATCGCCTCCAGCGCCACGGCGGGCTGGTTGCGCAGATGCGAGGCGATCTCCGCGTTCAGCGCGGTGATGATTTCGCCCGCCGCGCCGGCCTTGTCCTTGAGGTCGGCCATGTTCTTCAGCACCTCGCCCGCCGAAAGCGCGCGGGCTTTCAGGCCCTTGACCGCGCGGAATTCACTGAGAAGTCGCTCCTGGAGCGACGTTTCCTTGTGCTGATAGATGATCGGCTCGGTTTTTTTCAGGGGCACTTGGAAGTGCCCGTCCTTCTTGAGTTCCTTCTTGGCCGCCTCCCACCATTTCTTCCAGTCGTCGCGGATGACATCCGGCACGAGCACCTTCTGAATCTGGTCGATGGTCGCGAGGCCGCCGTAGCTTTGCAGCACGAGCTTGATCAGGTCCAGATGATGCAGCGCCGCCGTCTGGCGCAGCCCTTCGAGATCGGAAACTTTCCGCGCGAGAATGTGGTCGGCCGGAATCGGCTTGAGCGATTCGGCGGCGAAACCCAGATCCATCGTGTGGCCGGCCTTCGACTGGAAATCAATCGTGAAGCGGGCGAAAACCGTGTCCACCGTGGTGATTTTTCCAAAGCCCCAACTGCGATGCTCGCAATACCCGCTGTCCGTCAACGTCACCAACTGTTCCAGATGCTTGTGGTTTAGCTTGCCGGCCGCCACCAGTTTTTCGAACTCTTCTCTCATAATTTGATTAAATTCTCGCACGCTATCGAGCGATTGACATTATTAGGACGTGCCTGTTGAAAAACCAAGAGAAATAGCGGTCAGACTGCTGCAACGCCATGCGACGGGCGTGGATTACGTGGAAAACCTGCTCGACGACACCCTGGCCCGCGCCCCGCTCGCGCCCGCCGACCGCGGCCTCGTGCAGGAGCTCACCTTCGGCGTCGTCCGCTGGCAGGCCACGCTCGACTGGCTCATCGCGCAAAAAACCGAGGGCCGCGCGCAAAAAATCTCCCTGCAAATCCTTCTCCGCCTCGGCCTATACCAGATGTTCTGGCTCGACCGCATCCCCGACCACGCCGCCGTCCACGAGACCGTCGAGATCGCCAAACGCCTCGGCCTCGGCCCGCAGTCCGGCTTCATCAACGCCGTCCTCCGTGGGTCTCTGCGTGAACGCGCAGCCACCGAACAAAAGCTGCAACAGCTCAAAGCGGAAGACCCCGCTCTCGGCTATTCGCATCCCCAATGGCTGTGCGAACGCTGGGCTGGTCGCTGGCGCGCGGAAAATCTCCAGCCTCTCCTCGAATGGAACAACACACCGCCCAAAACCTACGCCCGCCTAAACACGCTCCAGACCGACGCCGGCCAGCTCCTGGCGCAATGGCGCGACGAGAGCGTGGACAGCTTCTTCTTCCAGCGGGACTGGACCGGCGAGAACTTGATTTTCGAACTCAAGTCCCACCCGCCGCTCGCCAGCCTGCCGAGTTTTCAGCAGGGACTCTTTTACCTCCAGGATCCCGGCACGCTCCTGGCGGTGCGGGAACTCGACCCGCGGCCCGGCGACCAGGTGCTCGACCTCTGCGCCGCGCCCGGCGGCAAGACCACCTTCATCGCGCAGTTGATGAAGAACCAGGGCCGCCTCATTGCCCGCGACCACGCCCCCGACCGCCTGAAGCTCATCCAGGAAAACTGCGCCCGCCTCGGCGTGACGTGTGTCGAGACGGCCATGAGTTCGGAATCCGCCAGCCGGCCGCCGGAGTTCAACCGCATCCTCGTCGATGTCCCCTGCTCCAACACGGGCGTGATGCGCCGCCGCGTCGATCTGCGCTGGCGGCTGCGGCCGGAGGAAATCAAGCGGTTGCGCTCAGCCCAACTGGAACTGCTCCGCGCCGCCGCCGCGCAGTTGCTGCCGGGCGGCACCCTCGTTTACAGCACCTGCAGCCTCGAACCGGAGGAGAACGGCGAGGTGGTGAAGACGTTCCTTTCCGAGAACGCGCCGTTCCAGTTGCAGCACGAGCGGCAACTGCTCCCCTTCACCGACGGCGTGGACGGCGCGTATGTCGCGCGGTTGACCCGGACCGCCTGAGCCACCCCGAAACGGCGCATCAAGAATCTGCGTGCGCCGCGTCCGGCACGACCGGCCGGTCGGGGCCATGGCCCGAGAGGTAATAATCCAGCGAGCACCGGCCCGCCCCGCGCACGGCGACCAGCACCGTCAGGAACAACACCAGCGCCGCGAACTCCAGGTTCTGCCTCGGCTCCAGCGTCAACATCTGCGGCAGGGACACGGAGAAGACCGCGCCGAGCAGGATGGGAATCTGGAAGAGCGCCGCCACCCGGGTCAGCAGGCCGATGGCCAGCAAAACCCTCCGGCCAGATGGGCCATGATCACGTAATGGACCATCGCCGCCGGCGCGAACCAGAGGTTGTCCGATCTTTCGATGATGTTCATCAGGTCATCCCGGTCGTCATGAACCAGATCACTTTGACGAACAAACCGGTCCCCAGATAAATGCGCACCAAGTCGATAAAGAGATCCGAGTGCGTTTCCGTCCATGTTTTGATTCGATCACTATGTTTCACGGTTCCTTTCCGCCCGAAATCGCCTGGCTGGTGAGATTCCGGTCTGGGCAAAACCTGGGCCAGAAACGGAAAATGACAACGAGGGAGATGAAGCGGCCCCCGTGGATTTTCCCGCAGTTCTGCATTGCCCCGGCTCCGCGCGTCGGAAAGAATTCCGCCATGACCTCCGGCGCCAAACGCCTCTGGATTTCCGCCGCCCTCGCCGCCGGCGTGACCGCCCTCGTCCTCGCGCTCCAGGGGCAGGGCTTCGATCCGCTGCTCAAGGCGGAGCTGGACGCGCAGGATTTTCTCATGCGCCAGGGCCGCAAGCCGCCGGTGGATCCCCGGTTGGTTTTTCTCGGCATCACCAAGACCAGCTACGCGGACGATCTCAGTGAGGACGAGATGGAGGCCGATCCCGTGTTGAAAATGCTCGGAGGCAGTTTCCCCTGGTCGCGCGCCGTCTGGGCCGCGACCATTGAGCGGCTCGCGCAGGCGGGCGCGAAGGTGATCGTGATCGACCTGCTCTTCGGCGCGCCCGGCCCGGGGGATGACGTGTTGCGCCGGACGCTGGAGAAACACCAGGACCGCGTCGTGATCGGGGCCAATTTCGTCGGCCTGCAAAATGACTTTTCCCAGTTCCTCCAGAAATCCCAGACCCTCCTCCTGCCCACGTCCACCGTACTGCCCGCGCCCGCCACCGGCCATGTGATGCAGGATCGGCGCGTCGGTTTTGTGAATCTCTGGTCGGACTTCGACGAGGTCATCCGCCGCGCGAACTTTCGCGACTCGGGTGATCGTCCGGGCAGCGTGCTGCCGCCGGGCGTGACCGCCGAATCGCTCGCGGCCCGCGCCCTCCGCCAGTTCGGACGCGCGGACGCGATCCCGCCGGGGGACGAACCCCGGCGGTTCCGCTACACCCGCGCCCCCGGCTTCGGCTACAAGCCGGTGCCGCTCCACGAAATTTTCCTGCCCGGCATGTGGACGAATAATTTCCAGGGCGGTGAATTTTTCCGGGGCAAGATCGTGGTCATCGGCCCGGCGGCGAACATTTTTCAGGACCGGCACGCCACGCCGTTCCAGTATCCCACCCCGCAGATGCTCGGGCCGGAGATTCACCTCAACATCATCGGCGCGGCCTTGCAGGGGGAATTTTTGCGGGAGATTTCCGGGCGCGGCCAACTCGGCCTGATCGCGGCGGCGGGCCTGCTGGCATGGGTGCTGGCGTTTTCCCTCCGGCAGACGTTGCGGCGGCTCGTGCTCGTATTGCTGCTGGCCGCGTGCTATTGGGTGCTCGGCCTGCTTTTGTTCAACCACTCCCGGTTGCTCCTCCCGGCGGTCGGCCCGCTGCTGGTGCTGCTCGCCATCAGCTTGCTCATCTTCGGGCTCGATTTCGCGGTGGAGCGGCTGGAAAAAATGCGCGTCCGCCGGCTGCTGGAGCGCTACATCTCCCGGGATGTCGCCCGCGAACTGCTCGACAATCCGGCCACCTTTCTCAACTCCCTCACCGGCGTGCGCCGGCCGGTGGCGATCCTGTTCTCGGACGTGCGCAACTTCACCACGATGACCGAGGGCGCGGACGCCGCGCAGCTCGTCCAGCAGCTCAACGAGTATTTTGAGGCCATGGTCGAGACCGTCTTCGCCAGCCGCGGCTCGCTCGACAAGTTCATCGGCGACGCGGTCATGGCCGTCTGGGGCAACATCGTTTCGCGCGGGCCGGCCGGTGACGCGGAAGACGCCGTGACCGCCGCCCTGGCCATGCGGCGCAGTCTGGTGAAACTGAATGCGGGCTGGAAAAAGCGCGGCCTGCCCGAGCTGGCCTTCGGCATCGGCGTCAACCACGGCGAGGTCATCGTCGGCAATCTCGGCTGCGAGGAAAAAATGGAGGTCTCCGTCATCGGCGACGCGGTCAACCTCGCCTCGCGTCTCGAAGGGCAGACCAAGGAATACCACCTCGAACTGCTGCTCGGCGAAAGCATGGCCCCGCTGGTGCGCGAAAAATTTCTTCTGCGCACCGTGGATTGGATCCGGGTGAAAGGGAAAACGAAACCGGTGGACACCTTCACCGTCCTCGGTCAACGCCACCCCGGCGAAGCGGAACCCGGTTGGCTCGCGCGTCACGAGGAGGGAGTGCGGTGCTATCGCGGGCGGCAATTCGCCGCGGCCGCGGCCTCCTTCCAGGAGGTGTTGCAAGCGCAGCCGGACGATTCGCTTGGCAAAATTTATCTGGAACGCTGCGCCGAGCTGGCCGCCAGTCCGCCCGGTCCGGACTGGGATGGCGTGACGGTGAAGACGAAGAAGTAGGGGAATCGAAGCGGCCCGGCGACCACCTCCACATCACGCATTCACGCATGGCTACGGCGCGGGGGGCGGCGGCAGTGTGCCGAGGGCGTGATGAAATTTCATCGGGCCGTTGAACGTGTTGGTCCGCCGGACGGTCAAGGCCTCGAACGGCTGGCTGATGGCGGGCGCGTCGTTCGTGAAGGATTGCGTGATCCCGGCGGCGGACCGCAGTTGGTAGGCAAGCCCCCGCACCGTGTCATAGCGCAATTCATACTGGGTGGGATTGAGCCGGGTGATCGTGATCGGCGTGTTGGTGACGGAGCCGTCCCAATATCTCCGGGCCAGCGACCAGGCGCCCTGGCCGCATTGCGCGCCGACCTGGCGGCCGGCGAAATCATCCACCGGCGGATGGATGCCGCCCCAGATGCGCGAGAGGCCGGCCTGGTCGGCGGCATCGTAGTAGGTGGCCCATTGCAAGGTGAGCGTCTGACTCGGCCCGCGTTCAAATCCGAGACCGGTGTTGGCCGGAGCCGTGTAGGTGGCCAGGCCGCCCGGAAAAAACGGCGTGCCGGTCAGGGCCGTGAGCACCTCCGCCGCCGCCCGGCTGAAGGTGCTGTGACCCGAGACGTAACCGGGGAAGGCCGGCGTGACAAAGTTCGTCCGCTGATACGGCACCCAGGTGTCGGCATGCATCCACTTCACGCCCTGATAGGTCGTGACGGGATTCAACGGCTGGCCCGGCCAGGAGAGGATGGCAATCTTGTTCAAGGTCAAACCCGCGTGCCGTCCCGAGACCAGCGAGGCGACCGTGACCAGTTCGATGAGGTTCGTCACCAGCGGCAGGCCGTTGGTGTGATAGGACGGCAGGCCGGGATTGCTCGACTGTCCTTTCCCGCCCTGGTAGCGGATCGCGCTCATCGGCCGCCAGCCATCGTAATAACGCTTGAGCGACCACGCCGCGCAGCCGGCTTCGTGGACGGCGGCGTTAAGGGCGAAGTAAACCTTCACGTCCCATTCGAGATCATCCATCACCGCGCCGGTGCCGCCGATTTTTTTCGCCGTCTGCGGATGATCCGCGACATGGTTCGCGAGCACATTCCAGTGGCCGGGCGGAGTTTCGGAGCTGGGGCCGTCCGCCCAGAATTCGGCGAGCACGCGGACGAAATCGCCGCGCTTCACGAGGTTGGTCGCGTAGGGCAGGCCGGTGACGGGATTGTTCGTGTAGCCGTGGCCGTCGCTGGTGCCGAGGGGATTGTTGCCGAACGAGGCGGGGGAAATGTCCAGCGTCACGCCGTCGTCCGGCGTCAGTTCGCTGCTGCGCTGGATCACGGCCAGCACGTTGGAGCGGAAGAGGAGATTGCCCACGCCATTGAGGAATGGCGGCGGGCCAGGATCGATCCACGGTTTTGTCGCGTCGGTGCGCGCGAGGGCAAAGGGCCGCACGCCCAGCCATTGCGCGCCGAGATACGGCTGGAGCGAGCCGGCGGGAAAACCGTTTTGATCCACCGCATTGACGATCAGCAGCCGCTGCCAGTGATTGACGTCAAGGATCGTCCCCGGAAAACCCTGGCCGTCGAGGTAGCCGTCGTCGGTGATGCCGGCCCGGTCGGTGGCCAGCGGATAAAGATTCGTATAGACGTAGCCGCCCTGGCCCACGGGATAGTCCGGGTAGGGAGCGGCCTGGGTTCCTTCGGCCTGCCGCGCCCCGTCGTTGATGAACCAGGCCGAGACGGTGTCGAAGATCAAGTTGCCCACACCCGCCGGGGTGGCCGTGTCGCGGGAGACGTTGTTGGTGCTGTAGCCGAGCGCGGCCATCTGGGCGTCGTCCGCCGCGAGCGAGTTGGTGATGGTTTTCGAATACGCGTGGCGCTCCCGGAGAATCCGCCAAGCCGCGTAGCTGATCGCTTCGCGCCGCGCCGCCGCCACGTCGGCGGCGGTGTGTTTGCCGTGATAGACGTAACCCACCGCACCGTTCGTGTCATAGGCCGCCCAGGCGTCGTAAATGCAGACGGAAAGGCTGAACAGATTGCGCGCCTGTGCGGGCGGATGCGGCGTGTCCGCACGGATGGCCGCGAGCGCGCGCTCGTTCCAGACGCGGGCGACACTGTTGGAAGCGGCGGCGTGGAGCTGGACGGCGGCGACAGAAATCGACAGAGCGACCATGATCGGCAAAAGGCGGGCGGCGGCTGGGGCTGGCAGAGGCAGGAACGACGGGCGCAGAATCGGTTTCATCGAATTGATTGTCTGTGGTGGACTCTACACGAATTGCTTGCCGTGGCAAACAGTTCGGCGGTCCGGGCGCGGGCGCGCTTGTCAGTCGGCACGGTTTGGTTTCCACTTGCCGCGCACTCTCATAATTTATGCGCCATCTCCTCAGCCTGCTGCTCATTTCCATCATTGCTGCGCGGGCCGACGGGCCGGCGGACAACCTGGCCGATAAAGTCCGCCGCGTCCCGCCGCCCGGCGTTGCCGTCCCCGCCGACGTTCGCAAGGAACTCACGGATGGCGCGAAGTCGCTCGGCGCAGACATCGCGAAGCTCCGCACCGAACTCGGGGCCGGGCCCGACCGGCTTCGCCTGCTGCCGGATGTGGAGATTTTTCACAAGGCCGTCGATTGGGCGCTCCGCTACGAGGAGTTTTTCAACACGAACCAGTTCAAGTCCGGCCGCGCGCTGCTCCTGGAAGGCCACGCCCGCGCCGCCGCGTTGCGCGCCGGCCATGCGCCGTGGCTCACGGCCACCGGCGCGGTCGTGCGCGGTTATCTGTCGCGCATCGACGGCTCGGTGCAGCCGTATGGACTCGTCATCCCGCCGGGCGTGCCGGCCACGGGACGCCAGCCGTCGCGCCTGGACATCTGGTTCCACGGCCGCGGCGAAACGCTTTCGGAACTCGACTTCCTTCAGCAGCGGAACAATCCGAAGAACCTCGGCGAGTTCGCTCCGCCCAACGCCATCGTGCTGCATCCTTACGGCCGCTATTGCAACGGCTCACGCTTCGCCGGCGAGACGGACACGTTTGAGGCGATGGAATGGCTCCAGCACGATTATCCCGTCGATCAGAACCGCATCGTCGTGCGCGGGTTCTCGCTGGGAGGCGCGAGCGCATGGCATTTCGCGTCGCATCACGCCGGGCGGTGGGCGGCGGTCGCGCCGGGCGCGGGCTTCAGCGAGACGGCGGATTTTCTAAAAGTTTTTCAAAACGAAACCCTCGCGCCGCCGTGGTGGGAACAAAAGCTCTGGCGGCTGCACGACGCGCCGGACTGGGTGGAGAATTTCCGCCATCTGCCCACGGTGGCCTACAGCGGCGAGATTGACCGGCAGAAGCAGGCCGCCGATGTGATGGCCGGGGCGTTTGAAAAAGCCGGGATGAAACTGACGCACATCATCGGCCCGCAGACGGCGCACAAATATCATCCGGACGCGAAGAAGCAGATCAACGAACTGATCGACGGCTTTGCGGAGAAAGGCCGGGACCCGATGCCGAAGAAAGTTTCCTTCGTCACCTACACCACGCGCTACCATCGGATGCACTGGGTGCAGGTGGACGGATTGGAGCGTCATTGGGAACAGGCGTCCGTGCAGGGTGAGATCGAGAAGGGACAGATCACGGTGCGGACAAAAAACGTTTCGGCACTGACGCTCAATTCGGGGAGCGACCTGCCGGTGGTGCTGGACGGTGAGAAGCTGCCGGCCGTGGTAATCGTTAATTCCTTTCGCCAACCAGCGCACACCTATCAAAAGACAGACGGTCGTTGGCGGGAGCTTGTTGCCTCCGCCAGCACGCCGGTCCCGCTCGCCAAACGCCACGGCCTGCAAGGCCCCATTGACGACGCGTTCATGGACAGCTTCCTGATCGTGAAACCGACCGGCAAACCGGTCAGCGAAAAGACCGGCGCGTGGGTGCAGGCCGAGATGGCCCGCGCGATCACCCAATGGCGCGCGCAGTTCCGGGGCGAGCCGCGCGTGAAGAATGACACCGAGGTCACGGATGCCGACCTCAAGGAGCACAACCTGATCTTGTGGGGTGATCCGTGGAGCAACCTGTTCCTGCGGCGCCTGCACGACGACCTGCCGGTGCGCTCGAAGCAGACCACGGAACCAGACCGGCCGGTGACCGTCGGCCCCCAATCCTTCGATTCGGCCGGCCATGTTCCGGTGCTCATTTACCCGAACCCGCTCAACCCCAAAAAATACATCGTGCTCAACAGCGGCTTCACCTTCCGAGAATACGACTACCTGAACAACGCGCGCCAGACTCCGAAGCTGCCGGACTACGCCATCATCGACGTGATGCAGTCGGCCACTTCGCGCGTCCCCGGCGGCGTGGTCGCGGCGGGATTTTTTGGCGAACGCTGGGAACTGCTGCCACCGCCGGTGCAGCCGTGAACGGAACTTTGAAACCAATTCTCTGTGTGGTTCGGCAGATGGATTACAACTGAACACGCCGTTCCTCTCCCCATGAACCTCGTAGCCGACGCGGTGAAGCGGCGGCTTAATTTCGAGGCGGGGTTGGCAGCGAGGATCACAGGATATTGCATTTTTTCAGGCTGGCCGCTCGGGACGTGCTGGAACATAGCACGGCCCAGCGGGAAAATTTAATCCGAATCCAACCCGGGGGAAGCGAGAATTATTTAACCACGGATAAACCCAGCGAGGCGGCCCGAGGAACGGGCGCGGACGGTGGCGGGGGAAATAAAAAAGGCGTCCCTCGCGGGACGCCGGGAAAGGAAAGCCGGCTCAAAGACTCTTCGCAGGCAGGAAGTGGACACTGCCGTTGTCGTCGCTCTTTTTCACCAGATCGACAAAGGTGTTGCTCTTCACGGTCTGCGCACTCCCATCCAACAGTGCGACGTTACCTTGGAGTTTATGAAGGTTGTTAGTGTAGTAAACCTGTGTGCTGAGGGCAGAGTCACTCACGACAACGGTGGCGGCCAACCCATTCAATGCACTGCAGCCGTTAGCAACTCCCGACGGCTTGAAATTGTAATCAGCGATCAAGATCTGCTGCGAGCTGGCCTGAACTGAGAAAACGGTTCCACCACCGTTGGGATTGACTGTTCCCACGTCCGTATTCAAAGAGTAACTGATGGAATTGGCCCGGAACCCGTTGCCAAGAAAGCCTTCATTCGCATTTTGATTTCCCCAGTTGCTGGCAGGCTTCAAACTGGGGTGCTTGTCACTGGGACAGACCAGAATTTTCGGGGTGCTCAACTCGTTGGAAATCCAAGAGTATTGATACCACCCGTTGGCTGCCAACGTCGCCCCCATCGTCCCATCGGGCGGGGCAATGCGCATCGGGACGCCCCCGGAATCTTGGTCACTCATCCACAACAGATAGGCGAGGCTGATCTGTTTTTGATTGCTGAGGCACTTGATGAGGTTGGCTTTTTCCTTGGCCCTGGCCAGTGCCGGCAGAAGCAGTGCGGCCAGAATGGCAATGATGGCGATGACCACCAAGAGTTCAATCAGGGTGAACGCGGCAATAATTTTCTGGCGCTGACTTTTCATTTTGTCGTGCGGATTGGGTTCGAGCTTCCGCACTGTAAAACAGGTTGAAATCGTGTCAAACCATTTGCCGAAAATTTCTTGTTGGCGGACAGACGCAAATGAGTGACAGCGCGAGGAAATGGGGTGGCGTGAAAAAAGCCACCGGGCCGAGGCCCGGTGGCTGATGCAGAAAAGCTGCCAGCGGCGGCTATTGGCGCAGCCGGAAGAAGGCTTTGCCCGACGGGTTGTTGGTCGTGAAGGGACTGGTCGTCACCGGTCCTGGCGCGTCCGCCCACGGAGTGTTGGTGCCCAGGAGTGCGGCGGTGCGTTGCAGGGTGTAGCCGCTGCCCGTCCACGTCAATGTGACCACGCCCCCCCCGGAGCGCGTGATTTGCAGGGCCGGCAAGGCAACCGAGGTCACGGTGATGGTGACCACCCCCGAGGTGGCTCTCTGTCCCTGATTGTCTTGCACCACCGCCGTCAAGGCGTGAATTCCGGCCGGCGCACTGGGATAGACGAAGGAGTAGGGGCTGACGGGGTCATTGCCGATCAACGCGCCATCGACAAAGAACGCGACGTTGGTCAGCACCCCGCCGGTGGCGCTCGCATTAATCGTGATGTTGTTAACGGCGGCGAAGGTGGTCTCCTCCGCGGGCGAGGTGATGGCCACGGTGGGAACCGGCACGATCACGGTGATGTTGACCACGGCGGAGGTGGCTTTCTGGCCGATGATGTCCTGCACTACGGCGGTCAGGGCGTGCACGGCGGGGGCGGCATTGCTGTAAACCAGGCTGTATGGGCTGCTGGTGTCGGTGCCAACCAGCACGCCGTCCGAATAGAAGCTGACATTGCTCACCGAGCCGCTGGCATTCGCACTCAGAGTGACATCGGAGCCATAAGAGAACGATTGCGTGTTGGTGGGAGCGGTCATGACCACGGTGGGAGGCAACACGTATACGTTGAGCAGCGCGTTGCTGCTCGTCGCCGTGCCCCCCGGCCCGGTGGCCACGGCGCGGAAGGTGTCCCCGACCATCCCCAGAGTCGTCACCGGGACGGTGTAGGTCAGGTTGGTGGCTCCGGGGAGGTTCGTGCCATTGCGCTGCCATTGCACGGTCAACGCGGCGACCGGGCTGACGGCAAACGAGGCCGACTGCCCGATCGGCACGGTTTGATTGGCGGGCTGGCCGGCAATGACAACGGGGCCGTTAGTGACCGAATTGATCAGCACCTGCATTTCCATGGCAAAGACCATGTCCGCATCTCCGCCGCCGTTCAGTTGCACGGCGAGGACGTTTGACCCGTATTGAAGGCTGGTCAGGGGCAGGTTGATGAAGCTGGAGAGCGAGGCCACGCCGATGGTGCCGACGTTGAAATTAAACACTTGGACGTTGTTCAGGTAAAATACCGCAGTGTCATCCACCACATGGCGGAACCGCGCCGAGGCTCCCAGCGGACTTCCGTTGTAAACAAACACCCGGCGGAAGTAGGCGTCAGGCGCTCCCAAGGACATGCTGGTGCCGCGCGACACCGGCAACGGTTCATTGGCCAGGTCGGCGACGAAGGCGGCGGCGCCCGCATACGGCCCAGCCGCCCAGTTGTTGGTCGGATCCTCCGGGCGGAAGCTCAACTGCTTCCAGTCGGCCGTCGGAGGCGGATCCAGCCCCGGCAGCGGCTGGTACCAGTCCCAGACACCGGCCAGCGGGGCCAGGTAGAGGATCGTCGAAATCGGGATCGCGCTGTTGGTCAAGATGGCGTTCGAGGCCAGGGCCACGTCCCGAATGTTGTTCACCGTCAGGATGTGGTTCACCCCGTCGGCCCGCGCCCCGGTGACGAGCTGGACGTTGGTCCCGTTTTGCAGGGTGGCGGTGTAAATCGGCACCACCGCACCGAGGGTGCTGCGGATGTCATAGTTTTCCACGTCGTTGGCCGACCCCACCGAAATCAGTTCAGAGAAGCTCACCAGCACACTGCTCGGGCCGGCGCTGCCGTCCGCCTTCACCAGGGTCGGCCCGTTCGTGTCCAGTATCACAACCAGAATGGCATTGCTGCTGAACACGGTGTTGACCAGGTTGCTCGCCATCACGGAGTAGGTGCCAGTGTCGTTGGTGTTGCTGACGGGAATGGTGTAGGTGGCGGCATCTGCTCCGGCAATGGGCGTCCCATTTTTGAACCACTGGAACTGCGCTCCCACCCCGGAAACGCCCACGGTGAAAGTTGCCGGCTTGGTCTCTTCCACGATCAGGCTGGCCGGCTGGTTGGTGATGGTCAGCAAGGTGGAAGGCACGACCGTGGCCGTGATTTGCATCCCGAAGACGATGTCCGAGCTGCCCGCACCGCTCTGATGCACTTCCACCGCCAGCACGTTGGTGCCTTTGATCCACGGGCCGCTGGGGAAAGTGGTGCCCACGGCCACGGCGTCGCCCACGGTGGCGGCGGCCAGGGTGGTGTGTGTGAATACCCCGATCGGCATTCCAAACTGGCCGACTTCCACACCATTCACGTAAAACACCGCCCCGTCGTCAATCACGTTGGTCACGGCGAACGTCACCGCCGTCGGGGAGTCGGACAGGACCACCCTCGTCCGAAAGTAGTAGGTCAGGGTCCCCGAACCTTGACCCGGGAAGGTCAGAGTCAGCGGTGTTCTAAGCGTATCCGGCAGAGCGGCGCCTTCGACGCCGAGGATGCCCGGTCCGCTCAGCCAACTGCTGTCGTTGTAGGCGGCCTCTTTCCAAGCCGTCCCCAAATCCACATTCGACTGGTTGTATTTCCACACGTTGGAATAGGCCACGAGCGTGTACGGGCCGGGGATCACCACCAGGTTCGCGTTGCTGCTGATCACGGTGCTGTTCAGATTGCTGACCTGCACCGAATAGATGCCGCCGTTCGCCGACTGCGCGTTGTTCACGGTGTAGCTCGAGTTGGTGGCGTTCGCGATGGGGGAGCCGCCAAAAAACCAGCGGTAGAAGTAGGGCGGCGTGCCGCTGACTCCCACGTTGAAGGTCGCGGAGCCGCCGAGGGCCACGCCCGCGCCGACCGGCTGATTGGTGATCACCACCGGGAAATTGGTCACCGTCAGCAGGGCATTGCTGCTGGTCGCGCTGCTGAAGGAGTTGCTCACCACCACGCGGTATTGCCCGGCGTTGCCGGCCGATACGCTCGGGATGGTGTAGGTCGGGCCGTTGGCTCCGCCGATCGGATTGGCGCCAAAATACCACGCATAAAAATACGGGGACGATCCGCTCACGCCCACGGTGAAGACGGCGGACTGGCCCACCTCCCGCACCAGGTTGGGCGGCTGGCTGGTGATCGTCACCGGCGCTGAAGTGTTGGTCACCACGGTGGTGATGGCAAAATTGTCGATGGTGTAAGATCCTTCGGTGCCCGAGGCGTTGTCGTCACCCCAGAGTAGATACATGACGCTGTTCGCCGGCCAGTTTCCAACCGGGATCGTCGCCGTCAACGCACCCGTCGTCCCGGTGGACAGCGCGGGGATCAATTGCCAGGTGCCGAGGGCCCCGCTCAGGCTGTAATACGCCTGGAATCCCGGAAGGCTTTCACCGGGGTTTCCGGCCAACTCCCCCAAATTATAGGAAGCAGTGAATGATCCTACATCCGCACCCACGTTGTTTCGCAGGGTCGCCATCAACAGGTTTAATTTTGAATTATTGGCCCGCGATTCGATGAATGATCCCGCTGAATTCCAACGAAACAAATTGAAAGCCGACATGGGCAATGCGGCGTCTGTGGGAAGCGCGACAACCACACCGGTTGCCACCACAGTTTGAATGGCCGCATCCATTTGCACAGTGTTGACCACGTCCCCGGATCCGCCCGGGAAATTGGTCGTGCTCCATCCATCCGCCACCGTGGGCAGCGCCCCAAAACCGAAAGGCCCCGCGCCAGCCACGACCACCGAAATGCCCGGGCCGCTCATGACCGTAATGTTCACCACCGCCGAGGTGGCGCTCTGGCCCAGATTATCCCGCACCACCGCCGTCAGGCTGTGCGCCCCGAGCGTCGCCCCGCTGTAGACCATGCCGAACGGACTGCTCGGATCATTGCCGATCAGCACCCCGCCGTCCCGGTAGAAGCTCACGTTGGTCAGCACGCCGCCCGTCACCGAGGCGTTGATCGTGATGTCCAACCCTTGCAGGAAGCTCTGTGCATTGACCGGGGCGGTGACCGCCACCGTGGGAACTACCAAAGAGGCGGTGATGTTGACCACGGCGGAAGTGGCGCGCTGGCCGCGATCGTCTTGGACGACGGCGGTCAAGGCGTGCGCTCCGTTCGGGACGGCCGGGTAAACAAAGCTGTAAGGACTGCTGTTGTCATTGCCGATCAACACCCCGTCAGCAAAAAAGGCTACGTTCGTCACGATTCCGGCGGTGGTGTTCGCATTGATCGTGAGATTAGTACCCGCAATAACAGACTGCGTGTTCGTCGGGGCAGTGATTACTACCGTGGGAACCGGCAGGGTGATGGTAATGTTGACCACGGACGAGGTGACCCTCTGGCCAAGGTTGTCTTGGACCACGGCGGTCAAGGCGTGCCCGCCGACGGCGGCATTGCTGTAACCCAAACTGTACGGGTTGCTGACGTCATTGCCGATCAGCACGCCATCGACGAAGAAGCCCACGTTGGTGACCACCCCGGCGGTGGCGTTCGCGCTGATCGTGAGGTTCGATCCATAGGAAAAGATCTGCGTGTTGGTGGGAGCAGTGATGACCACTGTGGGCGCGACCAAGGCGACGGTGATGTTAACCACCGCCGAGGTGACGCTCTGGCCGAAGCTGTCGCGGGCCACGGCGGTCAAAGCATGTCCGCCAGCGGAGGCGTTGCTGTAAACCAGGCTGTACGGGCTGTTGGTGTCGTTGCCAATGAGGACGTTGTCGGCATAAAATCCGACGTTGGTCAGCGAGCCGGTGGCGTTCGCGTTGATCGTGATGCTGGTTCCGGCGGAGAAGCTTTGCGTGTTGGTGGGAGCGGTGATGGCCACCGTGGGAACCGGCAACGAGACGGTGATGCTCACCACGGCGGAGGTGGCACGCTGGCCGATGTTGTCCTGCGCAACTGCGGTCAAAGCATGGGAGCCGACGGAGGCATTGCTGTAAACCAGACTATACGGGCTGTTGGTGTCGTTGCCGATCAGCACGCCATCAACGAAGAAGCCGACATTAGTCAGTGCCCCGGCGTTGGCATTCGCGCTGATCGTGAGGTTGGAGCCAAAGAAAAATGCCTGCGTGTTCGTCGGAGCCGTGATGCTTACCGAGGGCGTAATGACGGTTACGGTCAGAGCGGCCACCGAGGAGGTCAATCTGGTGGAAAGATTGCTAACGATCACGAAATAATTAGCGGCGTCGTTGGTGACCACGACGGGAATGGTGTAGGTCTGGTTCGTAGCACCGGATATAGGGGTGGCTCCCTTGTGCCAATTGAAGAAGTAAGGCGCCGCTCCGCTCACCTCCACCGTGAAACTAGTCGCAGTGCCGGCATTATTCGTGCGGCTTTGCGGTTGGCTGGTGATGGCGAGAGGGCCGTTAGCTACGGCGATATAAAAGTTGTCGATCTGGTTGACGGTGTCCGGGCTGGGCGAACCGTTGTCATCGGCAAATAACAAGTAGAGCGGGCTGTTAATATTCCACGGCCCAGACAGTGCCACCTCGGCGTTGACCTGACCAGCGGCGGCGGCTGACCAAGTCGGGACGTAGGTCCAACTACTGGCCGCACCTGTCAGACTGTAATAAACACGCACACCCTCCACCTGCTCGGCGAGGATGGTGGACTGGATGAGACTGTAAATGAGGCGGACACTGGTGGCATTCGCCCCGGAGTTGTTGGTGAACGTCGCCATAATAAGCGTCGTTTTAGATCCGGTCGCTCGGAGCTGGAGATTTTTATCTGTGTCGTTATACACCCCCGCTGCGGCTGCGCCCGGCGGGCTGCCGGTCACGAGAGCAAGCTGAGCATTAACGCTGGCCGCCGTCACCGTCGCCACCGCTGCATCCATCCCTGCTGCATCCGGCACATCCCCGGATCCCCCGGCGATGCTGCCCCCGGCGAAATCGATGGCCGCCGGCTGCGAGGGGAAAGCATTGGTGTAACCGCCCGCCCCCACCGAAGCCGCGCGTGCGCCGAGCGTCGCCAGGAGGAGCGTCAGACAGGCGGAAAAGAGGAAGTTTTTAGAGAACGATTTGCTGTGCATATCAGTTTTTGGTTGCTGGACGGACAGATTCATCTGGTGACTGACTTTTTCCTATTCGGGTAGTTTCGGAAAGTGCAGTAAGGAATCACGTTTCCCCTTCGTTGGCAATGGCGAAACCCGTCCCGGACGGAGATTTTTGAGTGACCCCCTCAGCGCCGCAGGCCCATTGGCATTTTCCCGCCCATCTGGCCCATCATTTTCTGCATTTTTCCGAATTTCTTCATCATCTGCTGCATTTCCGAGAACTTGTTCAGGAGATTGTTCAGCTCGGAAACCTTCACCCCGCTGCCGTTGGCGATGCGCAGCCGGCGGCGCGCGTTGAGAATCTGCGGACTGCGCCGCTCCTGCGGGGTCATCGCGCAGATCATCCCCTCCATCCGGCGGAAGTCCTTCTCCTGCGCGGTCAGTTCCTCGGGCTTGATCTGGTTCCCGCCCGGCAGCATGCCCACGATGCTCTCCAGCGAGCCGAGCTTCTTCATCTGGCGCAACTGGTCGAGAAAATCCTCGAGGGAGAACTGGCCCTTGCGCATCTTCTCCTCCATCCGCTTCGCCTCGTCCAGGTCCACCGCCTCCGCCGCGCGCTCGACCAGGCTGACCACGTCGCCCATGCCCAGAATCCGCGAGGCCATCCGCTCCGGATGGAACGGCTCGAAATCCTCCAGCTTCTCGCCCACGCCCACAAACTTGATCGGCTTGCCGGTCACGCTCTTCAGGCTCAAGGCCGCGCCGCCGCGGGCGTCACCGTCCAGCTTGGTGAGGATGCTGCCGGTGATCTTCAGCGCCTGGTCGAAATGCGTGGCCACGTTCACCGCCTCCTGGCCGGTGGCGGCGTCGAGCACCAGCAAAATTTCTTGCGGCTGGACGAGGTCGCGGAGATGCACCAGTTCCTGCACGAGCGGTTCGTCGATCTGCAACCGCCCCGCCGTGTCGAAGATGAGCGTGTTGCGCTGGTTTTCCGCCGCGAAAGCCAGCGCGGCCCGCGCGATTTTCAAAACATCCGTCTCGCCTTTCATCACGAAGACCGGGATGTCCAGTTGCCGGCCCAGCGTGGCCAGTTGCTCCATCGCCGCTGGGCGGTACACGTCCGCCGCCACCAGCAGCGGCGTGCGGGCCATCTTGGTGGCGAGCAGGCGCGCGAGTTTGGCGCTGGAAGTGGTCTTGCCGGAGCCGTGCAGGCCGCACATCAGGATGCAGGCCGGATCGCTGGTGAGCTGGAGCGCGGCGTTCTCCGCGCCGAGGAGCGCGACCAGTTCGTCATGGATGACCTTGATGATCTGCTGGCCGGGATGGACGCTTTGGATGACTTCGAGGCCGAGGGCCTTGGTCTTGACGGTCTCGATGAAATCGCGCGCCACCTTGAAGTTCACGTCGGCCTCGAGCAGCGCCATGCGCACTTCGCGCAGGGAATCGCTGATGTTGGCCTCGGAAATTTTGCCGAGGCCGCGCAGGTTTTTGAAAACGTTCTGGAGCTTGCCGCTCAAGGAATCGAACATGCGGGCAGGCTAACGGTTTAAAGTTCAAAGTTCAAAGTTCAAAGTTCAAAGTTGCGGCGCGGGCCAACCGGAAGCGTTCAGGGCGCCGGACGCGGCAGAATATGATTGCGCGGCCGGAGTGGCCCTCCTATTTTCACCCGGCAGTGTTCGTGACCGCCATCCCCCGAGTCTCGGAACCTATGAAGCCTGAAAAAACCAAAAAACCCAGGTCTGCTGCCAAAAAATCCGCGCCCGCTCCGGCCGCCAAATCGAAAGTAAAGTCCGCCGGGGTGGAAGCCGCCGCCCGGCCGCGTCCCGCGCGCCAGACAACGCTCAAAATCCCCGCGCTTCTGCTGGAAGGCGATGCCTCCACCGCGCCCGCCGCCAGCGGCCCCGGCCACCGTTATGCGCTCGGGCCGGTCCCGTCGGTGGAAAGCTTTCCCGGCGGCGGCGAACTGCCCGAGGCCTACGGCACCGGGCGGTTGCTGCTCACCGCGCGTGATCCGCACTGGCTCTACGCCCACTGGGATTTCACCGGCGCGGAAATGAAGAAGCACAACGCGCGCTCCGCCGACGGTCATCTCGTGCTGCGCGTTTACAAAAACGAACTCGTCGGTAAACCCTGCCAGGAGGATCATGTTCATCCCGAATCGCGCAACTGGTTCGCCCATGTCACCGAGGCCGGCACGCGCTATCAGGCCGAGCTGGGTTATTACGACGCCCCAGGCCGGTGGGTTTCGCTTGCCGTTTCACGCCCCACACTCACCCCGCCCGACGCGCTTTCCGGTGACACCTCCATGCGTTACGCCACCATCCCCGTCGAAGTGCCGTTCCGCGAATTGCTGAAACTGGTCAAGAACGCCGTCCAGGAAAACCTCCCGCTCGTCGAGGTCATCCAGCAGCTCCGCGCCGAGGGCCATCCCGGACTGCCCGACACCCACGCGCTCGGCACCGGACGCTGGACACCGGCTCAGGAACGCGCCCTGTCCGAGGTGCTGTCGATGGATTCCGTCCGCCGCGTCTGGATGGGTTCGCTGGAGATCACCGAGCTGATTCGATCCAAAATCGAGCGCACGTTTTCGTCCCCCGCAACGGCGTTCTCGCGGATGGAACTGCCCGCTGGACTTTTCTCCGGCAGGAGCAGCGTTTCGAGCCCGTTCGGCGGGATGGAACGGGAAAAATCTTTCTGGTTCAACGTCAATGCCGAGCTGATCATTTACGGCGCGACCGAGCCGGACGCAGCCGTGAGCATCGGCGGGCGACGGATCAGGCTGCGGCCGGACGGCACGTTCAGTTTCCGCTTCGCGCTGCCGGACGGAAATTACGAGCTACCGGTGGTGGCGGTCTCGGCGGACGGGGACGACACCCGGAGCGCGGAGTTGAAGTTCAGCCGGGCCAGTCATTATGGTGGCGAGGTTGGCATCCATCCGCAGGACTCGCAGTTGCACACGCCGTCCGCCGCGCATTTGACCTGAGCGGCGGTTTTGGGTAAGGCTTTTCCCCGTCATGAACTCGACACAGTTTACGCGGATGCTGGCGCGGCTCGTCGTCGTGGTGTTGGTGGTGACGAGCCTCATCCAGTTGGCGGATTTTTTGGTCGGACAGATTTTACAGATTTTCGCCCGGGGCGGGTTCAATTTTGGGGGAGTTATTTTCGGTGTCTTGCGCTGCGCCCTGCCGGTCGCGGTGGCCGCCGTCATCCATGTCCTGGGCGAAACGATTGCGCGCTTTTTGGGCGATGAACCGCGCGTCGGCAAAGCCCTGCCCCCTCCGGTCACGGCCGAGGCCGGCCCGCCGCCGGCCGTCTGGACGGAAGCGCGCAGCGGCCCCGTGCACACCCACGCCAGCACGCATTGGGCGCGGCTGGTGCTGCACACCGGCGGGGCCACCGTGGATTCCCGTGAATTGAAGTGGGGCGTGACCACCGTCGGCCGCGGCCCGGACAACGGAGTCGTCATCGATCATCCCTCCATCTCCAGCCGTCACTGCGAATTCGAGCTGGCGGCTGATTCCCTCATCGTGCGCGACCGCGGATCGACCAACGGCACCTATGTCAAAGGCGCGCGGGTCACCGAGGCGCGGCTGGAGCCGGGACAGAAAATCCGCCTAGGCGACGTGCCGATGCAGGCGGAATGGTCGCGCGACAAGGTGGCCGCACCCGTGATCGGCGCGCCCAAACAGCGGGCGTCCGTGGATCTGGGCGCCGGCGTGTGGAGCTGCTGCCACCACGAGAAGGTTCCGTCCACCTGGTATTGCGCGGCGTGCGCGAAGTATTTGTGCAACGCCTGCACCCGTGATGTCCGTTTGCAAGGCCAGCCCTCCAACTGGCGTTGCGCCGAGTGCAGCGGCCCGTTGCAGCCCATCACCTGGCCGCCACCACCGGCGCCCAAAGCCTAGGCTGCGAGCCAGGGCAAAAAAATATTAATCACCAAACATGACGACACCACCACGCGGGAGCGAAATCGAACAAACGAACGGGGAACAGGATCGCCTCCCGCAACGCAATCCTTCGCCTGCCAGCCGGCTGCGGTTGGGTGTGGCGTTGTTGCTCGCTGTCTGGGTCACGGGTTGTGCTTCCGTGCGCACCGCGGAACTGCCGTTCAAGGTCCAGCCCGTTTCCGGTGAACAGGCCACGGAATACAAGCTGGCCCCCTTTTACAAGAAGGCCACGCTGGTGCAGAACATCCTCATCGCCACCTCCGACCAGGTTTCTAACTACGCCCATCTCGAAGCGGCCTACCAGTTCGACAAGGTGATGAACAATCTCAAGCCGGACATCGCCCAGCGCATTCGCGACAAAAAAGTGTTGTGCATTCTTGTCGGCCACGCCGAGATGGTTTCTGATCTGCCCCAGTTCCCCTCGGACAAAAAGGGCAAGGAGCTGGACTTCTACAACTGGCGCAACCGCGGCTTTCTCACCACCAAGGAAGGCCGGCCCACCGTGCTGTTTTCCGAGGAGGACGTGCTCGAGTACGAAGGCGGCATGCAGCTCGAAAGCATTTTAATCCACGAGTTCGGCCATGTCATCGACGGCGCGGGCTTCGACAAGGCGCTGCGGGACCGCCTCAATGACGCCTTCAAGCACGCGAAGGAAAAAGGAATTTATCAGGACGGTCATGCGGCCCAGCGTTTCCGCCGGGTCAAGAGCGGGACGCCCGTCCTCCTGCTGGATGAACTCGTGAAATCATTCCCGGCCCAGCCCCGCGACTTTCTGGGCAAATGCCTGGATGGAGGAGACATTCTGGTCAACGGCAAGCCCGCCTCGTCGAAGGTCAAAGTCACCAAGGACGACAAGGTGCTCATCGTCTTCGGCGGGCCGAAGCAGTGTTACGCCGCCGGCAATCGCGGCGAGTACTGGGCGGAAGGCGTCCAGAACTGGTACGACACCAACCGGACGATGGATCACGATCACAATCACATTCACACCCGCGCCCAGTTCAAGACCTACGACCCCGAACTAGCCAGGCTCTGCGCGGACGTGCTGGGTGATTCCAAATGGCGTTTCGTGTCGCCGCGCCTCCGCGCCGGCCGAGGCCACCTCGTGGGCTTCAACCCGGCCACCTCGCCCCAGGTCGCCAGGCTCGAGCACATCGACAACGCCGCGCAGGATTATTACGACACCTATTGGAAAGATTACTGGAAGCGGCTGCATGAAAAATACGCGGACAAGGCCTCCTCCAAAAATTAACATGACCCCGCGCGCCGCCCATCTGCCCCGTCCCGCCAGTTCGGATCAACCCCTCGCACTATGAACTCCACCCAATTTGCCCGAATCCTCGTCCGGCTCCTCGCCGTCGTGCTGGCCGTGATGAGCGCCGTCCGCGTGGTCGAATTTCTCTTCGGGCTGATCTCCGCCGGCGGCCGCATCAATTTCTGGGGATTCGTTTCCGGCGCGCTGCACACCGTCATCCCGGCGGGCGGCGCGGCGCTGGTCATCGTCCTGGGCGAAACCATCACCGGTTATCTGAACAAGGGAAACAAGCCGTGAGCTTTTCCGCCGGGCGCGCGGCTGCTCCCTGATTGAACGCATCCATGCAAGGCCACCTCTCCATCGTCCTGCACGCGCACCTGCCGTTCGTCCGCCACCCGGAACATGAAAAGTTTCTGGAGGAAAACTGGCTCTTCGAGGCGATCACCGAAACCTACCTACCGCTCCTCCAGATGCTCGACGGCTGGCGGCGGGACGGCGTGCGCGCCAGCCTGACCTTCTCCATGTCGCCCACGCTCTGCGCGATGCTGCGCGACCCTCTGCTCCAAGCGCGTTACCAGTGGCATCTCGACAGCCTGATCGACCTCGCGGAAAAAGAAATTCACCGCACGCATTGGGACAGGGAGTTTCGCGAACTGGCCTGGATGTACCATCACCGCTTCACCACCCTCCGCGACTCCTATCATGCCGGCGGGGGCGACGTGGTCGGGATGTTCCGGAAATTTCAGGAGCTGGGCCTGATCGAAATCATCACCTGCGCCGCCACCCACGCCCTGCTGCCGATGCTCGCGAACCATCCGCCGTCGCTCCGCGCGCAAATCCTCGTCGCGCGCGACCACTACCGCGAATGTTTCGGACGCGATCCGCGCGGCATCTGGCTCCCGGAATGTGCTTACGCCGAGGGCGTCGAAAAAGTTTTGCAGGAGGCGAACATCCGCTGGTTCATCACCGACACCCACGGCGTGCTCCACGCCACGCCGCGCCCGCGCTACGGCGTGTTCGCCCCAATTTTTACGCCCAACGGCATTGCGGTCTTCGGGCGCGACCTCGATTCCGCCAAGCAGGTCTGGAGCAAGCACGAGGGTTATCCCGGCGATCCGCGCTACCGCGACTTTTACCGCGACATCGGTTTCGACCTCGACTTCGACTACGTGAAGCCGCATCTGCCGGCGGAGAAAATCCGCACCTTCACCGGCATCAAGTATCACGCCATCACCGGCGGCACCGGCGAGAAGCGCATTTACCAGCGCATCGAAGCGTTGCGCGCGGCGGCCGAGCACGCGGGACATTTTCTCACCGCGCGGATGAACCAGATTTCGCACCTCGCGCACATCATGGATCGCCCGCCGCTCATCCTCGCGCCCTACGACGCCGAGCTGTTCGGCCACTGGTGGTACGAGGGACCGGAGTTCCTCGACTACTTCGTGCGCAAGACCTGGTTCGACCAGCAGGTCTTCTCGCTCATCACGCCGCACGAATACCTCCAGCAAAACCCCACCCAGCAGGTGGCCACGCCGAGCGCGTCGAGCTGGGGCGAGGAGGGCTACTTGAAAGTCTGGCTGAACGAGACCAACGAGTGGATTTACCCGCACCTCGACGTGGCGCAGGAACGGATGACCGCACTGGCGCGGCAGTTCCCTGACGCCACCGGCCTCACCCGGCGCGCGCTCCAGCAGGCCGCGCGCGAACTGCTCCTGGCGCAGGCCAGCGACTGGCCGTTCATCCTGCGCACCGGCACCAGCCCCGAATACGCCCGCCGCCGCGTGAAGGATCATCTCCTCCGCTTCATCGCGCTGCACGAGCAACTCACCCAGACCCGGGTGGACGAGGCGTGGCTCACCCAGGTGGAGAGTCAGGACAATCTCTTCCCCGGCGTGGATCATCGCTGCTGGGCCTGAACAAATTCTTCTTTCCAGCCCGCGCCATTTCGGGATGATTCGCGCCTGACTTTTTTAACCTTATGAAAATCGTTCTCGCATACTCGGGCGGTCTCGACACCTCGGTCCTCATGTCCTGGATCAAGGAAAAATATAACGCCGAGATGATCGGCTTCTGCGCCGACATCGGCCAGGAAGAGGAACTCGACGGCCTCGAAAAGAAAGCCATCAACACCGGCGCGTCCAAGATTTACATCGATAACCTCCAGGAAGAATTCGCCAAGGACTTCATCTATCCGATGATCCGCGCCGGGGCGATTTACGAGGGTCAATACTTCCTCGGCACGAGCATCGCCCGCCCGCTCATCGCCAAGCGCATGGTGGAGATCGCGAAGAAGGAAAAGGCCGACGCCATCGCGCACGGTGCGACCGGCAAGGGCAACGACCAGGTCCGCTTCGAACTCACCGCCGCCGCGCTCGCGCCCGATTTGCAAGTCATCGCCCCGTGGCGCGACGAACGCTATCGCGCGGAATTTCCCGGTCGCCAGGAGATGATTGATTACTGCGCCAAGCACAAGATTCCCGTGCAGGCCAGCGCGAAGAAGCCGTATTCGATGGATCGCAACCTCCTGCACATCTCCTACGAGGCCGGCATTCTCGAAGACCCGTGGTTTGACGCAGGCAATCCCGACAAGTGCCGGGACTATTTCACCACGCTCTCCGTGCTGCCCGAAGACGCGCCGGACAAATCCGAGTTCGTCCTGCTCGATTTCGTGAAGGGCGATTGCGTCGCGGTGAACGGCAAGAAGTTGAACCCGCTCGGCGTGATGAAGGCGTTGAACAAACTCGGCGGCAAACACGGCGTCGGGCGCGTGGACATGGTGGAGAACCGCTTCGTCGGCATGAAATCGCGCGGTGTGTATGAGACGCCCGGCGGCGCAATCCTGCATTTCGCGCATCGCCAGATGGAATCGCTCACGATGGACCGCGAAGTCATGCACCAGCGCGATGCGCTCATTCCGAAATATGCCGAGCTTGTCTATAACGGTTTCTGGTATGCGCCCGAACGCTACGCGCTCCAGGCCTACGTCGAGGAATCGCAGAAGAACGTCACCGGCACGGTGCGCGTGAAACTTTACAAGGGCAACATCATGGTCGCCGGCCGCAAATCCCCGGTGAGCCTCTACAATCCGCACCTCGCCACGATGGAAGCCGACCCGACCAAGGCCTACAACCAGGACGACGCCACCGGCTTCATCCGCTTGAATGGATTACGGCTCAAGGTTGCCGCCAAAGTTCACAAAAAGAAATGACGGCCACCCGCGAAATACAATGCCTCGCCTGCGTCCCGCCCTGCGGGATCGCGGCGAAGGTGCATGGGAAGAAGAAATAATAAACTTCAGCGGCAACTTGAGGTCGCAAATTGCGACCTCAAGCTCACACGGCGGTCGTCGGTATCTCCCGACCACTTTCACTGAGAAAGGCGCGGTGATGGCGGCGAACATCCTGAACAGTCCGGACGCCGTCCGCATGAGCATCTTTGTCGTGCGCGCGTTCATTGAGATGCGCGACCTGCTCGGCAGCACGAAGGAACTGGCGAAGCAGCTGGCCGCGTTCGAAAAGAAATTGACCGCGCGGCTCGA
>Ga0049084_10000088_pt1 | contig 32218 bp, 29 predicted proteins | sample GreLakmeON33MSRF_FD_66720 | JGI IMG/M metagenome (GOLD analysis project Ga0049084, IMG submission 66720) | Freshwater lentic microbial communities from great Laurentian Lakes, MI, USA - Great Lakes metaG ON33MSRF | ecosystem: Environmental > Aquatic > Freshwater > Lake | place: Great Lakes... | reverse complement strand
CGAGTTGTTTTACAACCCGGTTCGCAGACACGGAAACAACAATAGCGTGCCCCCAGCGAAGTTTGAAGAGCAGTACTTTATGAAGCTGTCAGGTGTCTAGGAAATCGGGGGCTTGCCAGTTACCGCCGGTGCGGTTATTGGCGGAGTGTTTGGCGCGGTGCTTGGTAACAGGAGTACGGCGCAACGTGGCGCGGGTGTCGGCGCTGTTGGTGGTGGCGCGCGCGGTGTGGGGGAAGGCTTGCGTGAGCGCGAGCGCGTTATTAAAAGCTGTTTGATTGGCAGAGGCTATCAGGTTTTAAACTAAGCAAAATTTCCCTGTCATTGCTGCCGGCACAAATAAGTTTTACGACACCAATCTACACTGCTTTGAAGTATGGCCAATTGATTCCGTAACAAATTTAAGCGCAGTAAACCAACAGTAAATTCGTTGTAACTTGGCGAACTCCTGATTTCTTTCCTATAGTAATAGTCAGCAAGGATGCTCGCGCGAATTACACGGATGTAATCGCGCACTTGCCAACACAGCTACTTCAAGTTCACGCGACTGCATGAACATGCGTTGCTGTAACCTAAAACCCTGCCCAATAATAAATTAACAGGAGATAGACCATGCTCGCGATCAATTTACCGGAAGATATCGAGAAACGTCTCACCGCACTTTCACTCAGCACAGGTCGCACAGCACAGTATTATGCGCGGCAGGTTATCCTCGATTATCTGGAAGAAGTTGAGGACCGTTATCTGGCACTCAACGGTATCCATGAAAGAAATTTATCGGACGAGTATGCAGCGGAGGAATAGCTCGCAAGCGAGATCGAGAAATTGGTCGGGACGGCGGGATTTGAACCCACGACCACTTGACCCCCAGTCAAGTGCGCTACCAGGCTGCGCTACGCCCCGAACTTGAAATTGATTATGCTATGACTGATCTGAAAATGAACTCGGACAGGTGCAACTTATAACTGTGCGAGTACTGCTTCCAGATCTTTCACCAGCGAACGTATCTCGCTGGCATTTACATTGGTCTTGGTGAGTTGTTCCGGATTATCACTCATTTTCTGCCGAGCGCCGCCAATGGTATAGCCTTGCTCGTAAAGTAAACTTTTGATCTGGCGAATCAGGATCACATCCTGACGCTGGTAGTAACGACGATTGCCACGACGTTTTACCGGTTTTAATTGTGGAAATTCTGCTTCCCAATAGCGGAGAACGTGGGGTTTAACCGCACATAAACCCCCTACTTCACCAATCGTGAAATAGCGCTTTGGAGGTATTGGTGGTAATTCGTCGTTATTTTTCGGTTCCAGCATAACTTTCCACTCGCGCCTTTAACTTTTGACCTGGCCTGAAAGTGACTACTCGTCGGGCCTTTATCGGAATTTCTTCGCCTGTTTTGGGATTACGGCCTGGTCGTTGTTTCTTGTCACGTAAATCAAAGTTGCCATAACCAGACAATTTGACCTGCTCATTGCGCTCGAGCGAGAGGCGGATTTCTTCGAAGAACTGCTCAACTATTTCCTTGGCCTCACGCTTGTTGAGCCCCAGCTCTTCAAACAGGCGTTCTGCCATATCAGCCTTAGTGAGTGCGCCATCAGTCATAGTCAAATCCCCAACTAAGTCCGCAATTCTGCATTAAATTTATCGTGTAGTGCGTTGACGCAGCTACTAATTATTGTGTTTATCTCATCGTCGCTAAGAGTGCGTGAAGGATGCTGCCACGTCAAGCCCAATGCAATACTTTTTTTATTTTTAGCGACCGCATCCCCTTGATAAACATCGAATATTCGCAGGTCTGCGAGAAACTCGCCGGTCTGCTTCCGAATTAACGCCTGAATCTGGTCAGAAGAAATGTTTTCATCGATAACAAAGGCTAAATCACGGTGCACTTCGGGGTACCTGGAAAGCTCTACTGCCTTGGGCAATGTGGCTTTCAATACCGCATCTAGCGCTAGCTCAAACAGATAGGTGGCGCGATCAATGCCCAGTTCACGCTGGATTGCGGGGTGCAAGGCCCCCACATAACCAACTGTTTGGCCGCCGCTAGACACTGCTGCACTCTGGCCTGGATGAAATGTGGGATGCTGCGCAGGGTGGAAGGCATAGCAGTTGGCTTTGCCACCGAGATCTAGCAGGTTTTCGATGTCACCTTTTACATCAAAATAATCGACTAATTCTTTGTTATTACTCCAATTGTTTGTATTTTTCCTTCCATAGATCAAGCCCGCAATTTGACCGGTTTGGCGTATACCGTCTGCAGTCTGATTAAACACAAGACCGGTCTCGAAGATGCGAATTCGGTCCTGCTGCCGGTTTTCATTGTATTTGAGAGTGGCGAGCAAGCCCGGCAATATACTGGGTCGCATGACTGCCATATCTGCCGAGATCGGATTTTGCAGGACTATCGGCTGTCCCGCTGTCGCGTTCACAGTTTTGGACAGAGCCGGATCAATAAAGCTGTAGGTCACTACTTCTTGATAACCAAGGCTTACCAGATGATGGCGCACGCGAGTCAGGCTCAGCTGGGTTTCAGGACGCGCTTTGAGTACCTGACGCATCATGCCAGGTGTTTTCGGAAGCCGGTTATACCCATAAACCCGAGCCAACTCCTCGATCAAATCGGCTTCGATGGTGATATCGAAACGATATGACGGGACCGCAACCGTTAAGGCATTGGCAGCTTCCGCGACAATATGCATACCCAGCCTGGTCAGGATATCGCGCGCATCGGCAAGCGGCACCTCGATGCCGAGCAACTGCTTGATTGCCCGGTAGCGGAGCTCGATCGATACCATTGCAGGCAAATTACCCAAGGTTTCAGTAACCGGCCCGGCCTCGCCTCCGGCAATTCCCAGCAATAATTCGGTGGCACGTTGCATTGCTCGTTGTTGCAACTGATGGTCAACGCCGCGCTCGTAGCGGTGCGAGGCATCTGTGTGCATACCGTATGCTCGGGCCTTGCCTGCAACTGCAATTGGAGCGAAATAGGCACATTCCAGAAATACATCGGTGGTGTTTTCGGTCACGGCTGTTGCCAGCCCCCCCATTACTCCTGCAATCGCTACAGCCTTGTTGGCATCAGCAATCAGCAATGTTTCAGGAGCCAGTTTTACTTCTTTCCCGTCCAGCAATGTCAGTGTTTCATCAGGTCTGGCAAAACGAACATCGATGTTACCTTCCAGTTTGGCGAAATCAAACGCGTGCATCGGATGGCCTAACTCCAACAACACGAAGTTTGTAACATCCACTATAGGGTCGATGCTGCGTAAGCCACAGCGGCGCAATTTTTCATGCATCCACTCCGGAGTTTTTGCGTCAAGATTGATTCCGCGAACAACCCTTCCCAGATATCTCGGGCAGGCATCAGGAGCGGAAATCTTGATTGGGAATTGGTCGTTGATAGTTGCTTTGATAACTGCGATTTCGGGAATTCTTACATCGTGCCGCGTCAGCGCACCGACTTCGCGGGCAAGACCCATGACTCCGAGGCAGTCACCCCGATTCGGGGTCAAATCCAATTCAATACTCTTGTCTTCCAATTGCAGGAATTGCCGGATATCTGTTCCCGGTTGGGCTGCGTCATCCAATTCCAGCAGCCCATCGGATGCATCAGTTATACCCAACTCCTGCGCCGAGCAAAGCATGCCGTTTGACTGCACACCACGGATTTTTGTAGCTGCTATTTTAAGTGAAGGCTTGCCTGGCTCAGCAATAATCTCAGCACCAACTTGTGCGAATGGAACCTTGAGGTAGGCTCGAACGTTTGCAGCACCACAGACTACTTGATAGGTATCTTTGCCATCATACACCTGACAGACGCGGAGTTTGTCGGCATCAGGATGCGCGACTGCGGATTGGACCACACCCACTACAACATTGGTGAACTGGTGTGCAACAGGCGCTACGCTATCGACCTCCAAACCAGCCATGGTCAGGAGTTCAGTCAACTGTTGGGTTTGGATGTCGGGATCGACCCATTCCCTTAACCATTTTTCACTAAATTTCATTGCAGAATCACTAGCCGTGCGTTAACCAAATAAATGCATATGGATCTAATTGAACTGGCGTAAAAAACGCAAATCATTCTCGAAATAAGTGCGCAAGTCACTCACACCATAGCGCAGCATGGCGAGTCTTTCGACTCCCATTCCGAAGGCGAAACCGCGATATTTCCCAGAGTCGATGTTTGATAACTCCAGCACATGCGGGTGCACCATGCCACAACCCATTACTTCCAGCCAGCCGCTTTGCCCACAGATTCGGCATCCCGTGCCATTGCAAGCAACACAGCCCATATCGACTTCCGCAGAGGGCTCAGTGAAAGGGAAATAGGAGGGGCGGAATCGGACTGGCATTTCCTCTTCGAAATAGGCATGCAGGAAATCTTCCACTGTGCCTTTCAAGTCGGCAAAGCTGACTTCTTCGTCTATTAGCAAACCTTCCACCTGGTGGAACATAGGCGTATGGGTGAGGTCCGAGTCACACCGATAGACACGCCCTGGGCAGATCATTCGAAATGGTGGAGTACCATTCTCCATGACTCGCACTTGCACAGGAGAGGTGTGAGTTCGCAACACAGTGCCAGGACTTACATAGAAAGTGTCATGCATAGCCCGCGCAGGATGATGACCAGGAATATTGAGTGCCTCGAAATTGTGATAGTCGTCCTCAATTTCCGGGCCTTCCGCAACATCGTATCCTGCTGAGGCGAAAATACTGGTGATTTTTTCGATTGTAATGGTTATTGGATGCAGACCGCCGGCACTTTGTCGCCTGCCGGGGAGTGTGACATCAATAGACTCTCGGGAGAGTTTATCTGAGAGACTCTCACTCGCTAAAGTTATCTGGCGGGTATCAATCGCTTCCTGAATCGAACGCTTGGCAACATTGATGATCTCGCCGGCTGCTGGTCGTTGCTCCGGTGGTAACTGGCCAAGGTTTTTTAACTGTGCAGTGAGACTGCCCTTCTTGCCGAGATAATGAACGCGTACCGCCTCCAGCGATTTTTCATCGCTGGAGTTTGTTATCGCTTGCAATGCTTCTGCAAGGAGGGCTTCCGTATCTGCCATGAGCCGTTTCCGCGCAGGAAGCTTATGCAGCCAGGCTGGTTTTTGCCTGTTCTACAAAAACTGAGAATGCGGATTTGTCGTGCACAGCCAGTTCGGCAAGTACGCGTCGATCTACTTCGATATTCGCTTTCTTCAATCCAGCAATCAGCTGACTGTAGCTCATACCATTTTCGCGAGCCTGGGCATTAATGCGGGTAATCCAGAGTGCGCGAAACTCGCGCTTCTTTACACGACGATCACGATAGGCATACTGCCCTGCCTTGGTAACTGCCTGGATCGCTACACGATAAATACGGCTACGCGCACCATAATATCCCTTTGCTTTTTTCAATACTTTTTTGTGACGTCGACTAGCTGTGACGCCGCGCTTAACTCGAGCCATGATTATTCTCCTGAGAAGTCTTAATAACTAAAAGATAACGATTATTTTTCGCGAAGCATGCGTTTTACTGCTGGCAAATCAACAGGATTTACTGCTGATGTACCACGTAATTGTCGCTTTCGCTTGGTCGTCATCTTGGTCAGGATGTGACTCTTGTAGGCGCTCTTGCGCTTTAAACCGGAACCAGTTTTTTTAAACCGTTTCGCGGCACCACGATGGGTTTTCAGTTTTCCAACAGACATACATGTAACTCCGCATTTGCACGACATAGAGTACGTGCTTTTGATTAATTAACTCGCAATATAGACAAGCAAAAAGGTCAGTGTCTATTGAACCCGTAAATCAGGCCCAATAGACACTGACCCTTGCACTCGCTAGTGCTTTTTGGTCGGCGACAGTACCATCACTATTTGCCGACCTTCCATCTTGGGTTCCTGTTCCACAGTGCCGTATGCGGCCAGATCAACTTTGATCCGATCAACGAGCTCCTGCCCAAGATGTTGATGGGCTAACTCCCGGCCGCGGAATCTTAATGACACCTTGGCCTTGTCCCCATCGCTTAGGAAACGTATCAGGTTGCGTAGTTTTACCTGATAATCCCCCTCTTCCGTCCCTGGTCGAAACTTTATTTCTTTAACTTGAATTCGTCGCTGCTTCTTCTTGTTAGCAGTTTTTTGTTTTTTCAGATCAAATATGTGTTTGCCATAGTCCATGATCTTACAGACTTGGGGGTCTGCATCCGGGGCAATTAACACCAAATCGAGCTTAGCCTCCGCTGCTGCGGCCCTGGCTTCCACGATTGAAACTACCCCTAACTGATCGCCATGCTCGCCTACCAGACGGACTGGATCCGCCTCGATAAACTCATTGATGATGGGCTTTTTTGGACTACCTCTCATGATATGCGCGAGCGCTTAAACCTCATATTCGATTCCTGTAAATCCGGTACGTCTAAGTACCAGCGTTTGTACTAATGCAACAGCGCTAGTCGTTTACTTCAGCACTGAGCTCACCGCGGCCAAAACGGGCAACATCCTGGCTTAAGTGCGTACAAAAGTCATCGAATGTCATCGCTCCCAGGTCTTCACCTCCGCGCTTACGAACTGCCACCGTACCAGATTCCACTTCCTTATCTCCAACCACGAGGAGATACGGAATCTTCTGCAAAGTGTGCTCGCGGATTTTAAAGCCGATCTTCTCATTTCTCAAGTCTGCAGATACCCTAAACCCTTTATTTTTCAAGGATTCTTGCAATTTACTGCAGTATTCAGCCTGGTTATCCGTAATATTGAGGATCACGGCCTGTTCCGGAGCCAGCCAGGCTGGCATAGCCCCGGCGTAATGCTCTATAAGAATACCGATAAACCGTTCAAAAGAACCGAGGATGGCGCGGTGCAACATAACCGGCTCCCTGCGACTACTGTCTTCATCTATATATGACGCCCCTAGTCGACCAGGCGTGAAGAAGTCCAGCTGGATGGTACCGCACTGTAGCACCCGGCCCATGCAATCCTTCAAGGAATACTCGATTTTGGGCCCATAGAAAGCGCCCTCTCCCGGCACCAATTCCCAGTGTTTACCGGTGGCGTTGAGCGCGTCTTTAAGGGCTTGCTCGGCGCTGTCCCATAATTCCTCTGACCCGACCCGTTTTTCAGGGCGTGTGGACAGCCGCAGTATCACATCGTCGAAACCAAAATCGTGATAAACGTCAAACAGCAAAGCCATGAACTCTGCCACTTCGGACTGGATTTGAGCCTCCGTGCAGAAGATATGCCCATCATCCTGCACAAAACTGCGTACCCGCATGAGGCCATGCATACTGCCGGAAGGCTCATAGCGGTGACAGGAACCAAATTCTGCCATTCGTAGCGGCAGGTCGCGATAACTCTTCAGCCCTTGATTAAACACCTGGATATGGCAAGGGCAGTTCATGGGCTTGATAGCGTACATGCGATTGTCAGATTCAACACTGAACATCTCATTGGCGAATTTCGAGGCATGCCCTGACCTTTCCCACAGGCTGTAATCGACTAGTTGCGGAGTATGCACTTCCTGATACTTGTTGGCGTTTTGCAACTTGCGCATGTAGTCCTGCAGCAATTGGTAAATGGTCCAGCCTTTTGGATGCCAGAACGGCATGCCGGGGGCCTCTTCCTGAAAATGGAACAGACTTAGGTGCTTGCCTAATTTACGGTGATCGCGTTTCTCCGCCTCTTCCAGCCGCTCCAGATAAAGTTTGAGATCGGCCTTCGATCCCCAGGCAGTGCCGTATACCCGCTGCAACATGGCATTATCGGAATTTCCGCGCCAATAGGCACCGGCCACAGAAGTAAGTTTGAAAGCCTTGAATTTACCGGTGCCAGGCACGTGCGGTCCGCGGCATAGATCAATGAAATCACCTTGTCGATAGAACGACAGCGCTTCTTCTCCCGGAATTGATTTGATGATTTCGACTTTGTAGGTTTCACCCATGCCTTGAAACATGGCGATGGCGTCTTCCCTGCTCAGGACTGAGCGCTCGACCACGAGATCTTCTTTGACGATCTCTTCCATTTTCTTTTCAATGGCCTGCAAGTCTTCTGGGGTAAATGCCCGCTCAAACGCGAAGTCATAAAAAAAACCGTCTGCTATCACTGGTCCGATTGTGACCTGCGCTTTCGGGAACAGTCGCTGCACTGCCTGCGCCATCAAATGTGCGCAGGAATGTCGGATTACTTCGAGGCCAGCCGCGTCTCGATCCGTCACGATCGCGACCTCAGCATTCTTTTCGATGATGTGGGAAGTATCCACGAGCGCGCCGTCAACCCTGCCAGCCAACGCCGCTTTGGCAAGGCCTGCACCTATGGATTCAGCGATTTGTGCAACCGAAACAGGTCTGTCGAAGTCCCGCTTGCTACCGTCAGGCAGAGTAATCTGTGGCATTGCTACTTTGAAACCCTTTCCAAACCCAGTACAAAATCAGCACGTCGAAATCCCGCGAGGAACCTCAATAACGCGCATTCGTAATGAATTGTTTAAACGTATGGCCCAAACAAATGATCTATTTCTATGGAATGGTAGGCACGACCAGATTCGAACTGGTGACCTCTACCATGTCAAGGTAGCGCTCTAACCAACTGAGCTACGCGCCTGCAATATCTGCTATCAGTCCCGATAGAAAAGAGTGGCGATTATACGGAATCCCGTCGCCCAGTGTCGATGCATTTATGAGGCAATCTGCTATTTAAGTTATTGCTTTAACAGTTGATTCTTGATTTTTGCGATTAGGTCCCTGGTCGCCGCCGCTGCTTCGAACTCCAGGTTTTTGGCCTGTTCATACATCTGCGTCTCAAGCCTGCTGAGCTCTTTCGGCAATTGCGCAGGATCGGAAAAATCGAGTTGCTGGTAGGCATTTCCTTTCTCTGTTACCCCGCGATGTCGCACCCGCACCCGGGAACCGGGTACTGCATAGGCACCTTCCATCACATCCAAAACCCGTTTCTGCACACCGATTGGGGTGATGTTGTGCTGGATATTGAATTCCAGCTGGGCGTCTCTGCGCCGCGCGGATTCTGCAATGGCGCGCTGCATCGATCCGGTAATATTGTCTCCATAGAGAATCGCCTTGCCATTCAGATTACGGGCCGCACGACCTATGGTCTGAATCAGGGAACGATCCGAACGCAAAAACCCCTCCTTGTCTGCATCAAGTATGGCGACCAGCGAAACTTCGGGAATATCCAGTCCTTCGCGCAACAAATTAATTCCTACGAGTACATCGAATAACCCCAGGCGCAGATCCCGGATAATTTCCGAGCGCTCGACGGTTTCAATGTCGGAATGGAGATAGCGCACCCTGACATCGTGTTCCGCCAGATAATCTGTCAAATCTTCTGCCATGCGTTTGGTGAGCACAGTAACCAGAACTCGTTCCTGCAAAGCAACCACACGGCGGACTTCAGATAACAGATCATCCACCTGGCTTGATGCCGGTCTCACTTCCAACTCAGGGTCCACCAGCCCGGTAGGTCTTACCATCTGCTCGACACGCTGCCCTTCATGCTGCTCCTCGTATTTACCTGGCGTGGCTGAGACGAAGATGATTTGCGGAGTCAGTAATTCCCATTCCTCAAACCGCAACGGACGATTGTCGAGCGCTGACGGCAGGCGGAAGCCATACTCAACCAAGGTCTCCTTGCGCGAGCGATCGCCTTTATACATCGCACCCAGCTGCGGAATCGATACATGGGACTCATCTGCAACAACAAGCGCATTGGATGGCAGATAGTCATACAAAGTGGGAGGTGGCTGTCCCGCTGCCCGACCTGACAGATAGCGGGAATAATTTTCAATACCGTTGCAATAGCCCAATTCCCGAATCATTTCCAGATCATAACGCGTACGCTGCTCCAGCCTCTGCGCCTCCACCAGTCGATTATTCTGGTTCAGGAATTCAAGCCGCTCCTTCAGTTCTTGCTTTATAGTGTCGAGTGTACCTAACAGTGTTTCACGGGGAGTTACATAATGGGATTTCGGAAAAACCGTGAGCCTTGGCACTTCCTTGACTAGAGCGCCAGTCAATGGATCGAAATAAGACAGCTTTTCAATTTCGTCATCGAACAACTCGATTCGAATAGCGTTGCGCTCGGACTCCGCCGGATAGATGTCGATGACATCACCGCGCACCCGGTATGTGGCTCGACGCAGTTCCATGTCATTGCGGGTGTATTGCAGATCTGCCAAACGCTTCACCAGGTTGCGTTGATCAATCTTTTCACCGCGATCCAGATGTACAACCATTTTCAAATAAGACTTCGGATCCCCGAGTCCGTAGATCGCCGACACGGTCGCAACCACAATCACATCTGGTCGCTGCAGTAATGCCTTGGTTGCAGACAGTCGCATCTGCTCAATGTGATCATTGATCGAGGCATCTTTCTCAATATACAGGTCTGAAGACGGTACATAGGCTTCGGGCTGGTAATAGTCATAATAAGAGACGAAGTACTCCACTGCGTTTTTAGGGAAAAATTCGCGAAATTCCCCATATAGCTGTGCGGCGAGCGTCTTGTTGGGGGCCATTACCAGAGTTGGGCGCTGTAAACGCTCTATTACATTGGCGATGGTAAAGGTCTTGCCTGAGCCGGTTACGCCGAGCAAGGTCTGGGCTTGCAAACCATCTTGCAAGCCAGCCACCAACGCATCGATGGCTTGCGGCTGATCCCCGGCAGGTTTGAATGTGGAGTGAATCCTGAAAGCGGTAGACATTGGGCTTCCTGCTGCGCTCATGGCAAACTTGTAAGCCTACATCATGACGCGGTACCAAGTGTAGCTGGAGTTGACCCCACCCCGATTTGTCATTAAGATACGCGCGGTTTGCAGGTGTATTGTCCACATTCCCCGCACCACAAACTGGTTCTGCTGCCCAATAGCTCAATGGTAGAGTAGGTGACTGTTAATCACTTGGTTCGTGGTTCGAGTCCACGTTGGGCAGCCATATTTCTTCGCAGAAAATGCTGTAAAAACTCCGGTTCATATCACTTCGCACTTGTTGAAACGTCGCTATAGCTGCTGGCATCACGCGGACACGGGCGGCATTCACTTATGGTTAAGATCGACTGAGTTAAGGTATAGTTACGCCAGATAATCCTAGCAATCCAGTACAAATGAGAGGAAATGTATGCGCTCGATTTTATTAGCAGTATTACTGACTGTCAGTGCGACAGTGTTCGCCCAGGGCAATCCAGTCGTCATTGTGGCAACGAACAAGGGCACAGTGAAGATAGAGCTGTGGGCGGATAAAGCCCCACTCTCAGTCGCCAATTTTTTACGATATGCCGATAGTGGTTTTTTTGACGGCCTGGTATTCCACCGTGTAATCCCCGGCTTCATGATTCAGGGTGGCGGCTTTAGCCCGGATATGGTGCAGAAATCAACGTTTGAAGAGATCAAGAACGAAGCCAGATCCGATGTACCAAACAATCGCGGCACACTCGCGATGGCAAGGACCAATGTGGTAGACAGCGCCACCAGTCAGTTTTTTATCAATCTGGCGGATAACGCCTTCCTTAATCACACTGATGAGACTGATCGCGGTTTTGGTTACGCTGTTTTTGGAGCTGTGATTGAAGGCATGGATATCGTAGATGCAATTGCGACGGTAACTACAGGCCCCGCCCCAGGAGGGTATGAGGATGTGCCAACTGAACCCGTGATCATCACTTCTCTCACACGCCAGAAATAGATTTAGACTCAAATCTTGGCTAGTTCAAGTATTGCCCTGCTCTCTGTATAGCGCAGGGCAGTAATACAGCTAAAAACACTATCTAGTGGCAATTCAATCCTTGAAAAGCTTCGTCACCTTCGGGGCATCTTTCGACACTGATTGTTCCTGACTTTTCTGTCGCGCCACCTCGGCATAATAGATTTTCCACAATGGATCACTGGCTGCTTCTTTCGGCTCAAATCCAGCCACCGCCGCTATCAATACCTCGCGAATCTCCTGCAGGTTTAATTCCTGACAAGCGCGATCGAGTCTTTGTATCAACGCCTCCAATTTTTCCCAAGGCAGAGTCTCTTCTTCAGCGCGCATGATTTTGGGATGTTCAGTACCAGTTACAGACTCGCCAATCAACAATTCTTCATACAGCTTCTCGCCTGGACGCAGACCCGTATACTCGATTGCGATATCCCCTCTATATGAATTTTCATCTTTAATGTCATAACCCATCAAGTGCACCATCTTCTTCGCGAGATCTACAATGCGAATCGGTTCATGCATGTCCAACACAAACACATCTCCACCGGTAGCCATGGATCCAGCCTGAATTACCAATTGTGCGGCTTCCTGCACAGTCATGAAATATCGAGTCACTTCGGGATGAGTAACCGTAACCGGTCCACCACTACTTATTTGTTTGCGAAACAACGGAACTACCGAACCAGAGGATCCCAGCACATTGCCAAACCGCACCATGCTAAATTTTGTTGCTCCCCCGCCTTGCGCCATCGCTTGTAGAACTTGCTCGGCAAAACGCTTCGTGGCACCCATAAAATTGGTTGGCCGTACGGCTTTATCAGTTGATATCAGCACAAAATTTTTGACTGCATGTTTCTGAGCGGATTTCGCCGCTATCAGTGTGCCAAAAATATTATTTTGCACACCTTCAATAATATTCTTCTCAACCATTGGGACCTGTTTATATGCCGCAACATGGTAAACAGTATCCACGCCAAAACTCTTTATCGCATTTTCCATTTGCGTGCGATTGCAAACGGACCCAAGCAAAGCAAATATCTCAACTTTATCGCCGCTATTAATTAATTGAAGAGACTCTTTCAATTCATTTTCCAATTCATACAACCCATATTCAAATGAGTCGAGCAGAATTAATTTAGCGGGGTTGATGTTAATTATTTGTCTGCATAGCTCAGATCCTATGGAGCCAGCTGCTCCAGTCACCATTACTGACTGGCCGCTAATGCAGGCACCCAATAGTTCCAGGTTTGGCGGTACTATGTCCCGACCAAGCAAATCCTCAATATCGATATCCCTGATCTCATCTACCCCTACTTTGCCAGAGACCATATCAAACAAATCCGGAACGGTTTTTACGTGTACTGGCAAGTGCTCCAGGCGATTGAGGATTTCTTTTCGCTCTGCATTTGTCGCAGACGGAATTGCCAGCAATATCTGTCGCACCGCAAAACTTTCTATCAACTCATATAACGAATTCGGGCTATATACGCGAATACCATGCACTGTGCTGCCAATCATGTAATGGCTATCATCTACGAACGCAACTGGCAGATACTCGTCGCCGTTCTGCAATGCCACCACCAGCTGCATTCCCGAGCTTCCCGCCCCGTAGATTATTACTGGTTCTTTGGGTCGACAATTCTGAATAAGACTTTGCAGCAGCACTTTGGCAATGAACCGACTACCACCAATAAATAGCAGCGCATTCATCCAGAAGATCGGCAGGAAGGAATAATCCGCAGTCTGCGGCGATTGCGATAAAAAGTAGGATGCGCCTAACAAGCTGGCTGCAATAGTCACTCCCTGTACGATCTGGAAGCTTGATTGCAGCCCCATATAAAGTACGATCGCCCGGTACAATCCGATACGCACGAAAATGACAATACTGATCGCTGTTGCGATTGCCAGATAAAAATAGAATCGTTGCCCAAGCCCAAGAAAATCCTTGTGGAGCAAAGCGAAAGACAATACCAGCGCCATGACAATCATGACGCTGTCAGCCAACATCATGAACACCTGTTTCAGCGTGCGCGACAAGGGAATTGTGTGAAGGTGCATAGTCTCTCCTGCTTCTACAGGTTATAAATTTGGGTTGGTCAATTATCGGCTTTGCGTTACACGCTCATGAATTTTGCATTGCCAGCGTCACCGCGAATGGCCAGCACTACCAATGGCGCAAGGCCGGCCAGCGCCAGATAAAATCCCAGCTGTGGAGACTGTTCTGACCACCAGGCAAGTGGTGCCAGCCACAAACAGTTGATCAACATTAATGATATCGTCACTTTAGCGTGACTCTGATACTTCCTTGCTGCATTTTGATAGGCATGGCTGGCATGCCCTTCATACCACCGCGCACCTTGCATGAAGCGTCGGCAAAGTGTGACGGTCGCATCAGCAATAAACACACCAAGCAGTATCACCCATGTCCACACTTGCATGGAGCCGTGGTGCATACTTAAAAGCGCTAGAACACCCAGGCTAAATCCAATAAACCCACTACCCACGTCACCCAGAAAAATTCGCGCAGGAGACCAGTTCCAGACCAGAAACCCGGCACCTGACCCGATCAAGGTAGCTGTCAGGAGTGTTATTATCTGGTCTTCAGCATTTACCACAAACAATAACGACATGGCGTTGACGAAAACCAGCTCGCAGCCCGCTATACCATCGATGCCATCCATAAAATTGTACAAATTCAGGAGCCAGATCAACGCAATTATCGCGAGCAGATTAAGCATCCAGGATTCGGGCAGTAACCAATTCCCGAACTGAATTGCAGGCACATTTCCCAACCACCATACCGACCAGGTCGCAGCGAGTAACTGCAGGGGCATACGCCACTTGATGTCGAGATGTCGATAATCATCGATCAGGCCTACCACCGCAATAACCACCCCCCCAAGCACGGCCATATACTCTTGCAGTGGCAATATGTTGATCAGGTGCAAGTAGGTGGCGATCACGGCATAGATCAAAACGATGCCGAGTCCGCCTCCTACTGGGGTCGGTAGGGAGTGGGCACTACGAGCTACTGGCAGATCCATAAGCTGTGCATGCAGGGCCAGGCGGCGAAACAGGCCGATAAAAATCGCTGCTGTCAGAAAGCCGCCGATAATGAGCACCACTGGTGACATAGCCATGCAAACCCGTAACCTTATTGGTGTGCACATTATAGCGGGAGAAGATTATTTTCATCAATAAAATCAGTCACTTTCATTAAATTCTGAAAGTGCCTGCGCAAGCACTACTTGCTAATTTTTTACAATTACGATGCGGTCCCTGTTTTTCTCGATAGTGGCAGCACCGATGCCCTTCACTTCTGCCAATTCTTCAACGGACTGGAATTTCCCAAACATTTCCCGGTAGGCAACAATTTCTTGCGCCTTGGCCAGGCCGATGCCATCCAATGCTGCAGCAATTGTTGCGGCATCCGCCGAATTAATGTCCAGCAACACTGCTTGTTCAACAGCCTGCTGCGGGTCGTTTGCGGCTAATGCCAGGGATGAAACCGCCAGAAACGCAGCCAATAGTGCGGCCTTAAACCAATGTAACGTAGTCATAGTAATTTCCTTATCGCTATTAGAAGAAGGCAACCAGAACCTAGAGCTTGCTCTGGAGCTAAGCAACAAGCTCGAGGGGTTGCGTGAAAGAGTCTAGCCAAGAATTCAGATTTCGCTAGTCAAAGCCGAATTAAACTCTAATAGCGCGGCCGCCGGATTCGCAGCGCGAGTGATAGGCCTGCCAATTACGAGATAGTCACTACCATTGCGCACTGCCTCCGCCGGACCAACGACCCGCTTTTGGTCACCTGCGGCGTCTTCGGGGCGGCGTATGCCAGGGGTTACGAGACAAAAATTTGCTCCGAATCGATCCCGCAGCATCCTTGTCTCTGCCGCCGAACAGACAACGCCATCGAGCCCTGCATCGCGCGTCAGGCCAGCTAGTCTGAGGACCTGTTCTTGCGGACTGGCGCTTATGCCAATCGCAACGAGATCATCCTGCGCCATACTGGTGAGCACAGTCACCGCTATCAATAACGGCCGCCCTGCTCCATGCCGCTCTAACATTTCACGGGACTGCTCCAGCATGGTCCTGCCACCCGACGCGTGCACATTCACCATCCATACCCCCAAATTAGCTGCAACCTGAACGGCCCGAGCTACCGTAGTGGGAATATCATGAAACTTCAGGTCCAGAAATACATCAAAGCCGCGGTTGATCACCAAGGTCACAAAATCAGGTCCACAAGCCGTGAACAATTCCTTGCCGATTTTTACACGGCATAGTTGCGGGTCAAGTTGATCGAGAAATTGCAGTGCCTCCGCGGCATTCGCGAAATCCAGAGCGATTATTATCTGTTTTGACAATTTCCACCTCGTAGAAAAACTGCGGATATACACGCCAATCCATGCTTGTCAAAGTCTGGTTGCTGGCAATGGCCTGATCTTGTCCCATTTTTGACAGCTCGGGCAAAGCCAGTACAGGGTTTTCGATTCATACCCGCAGTGATGGCATTGATAGGCTGCCTTGCGCTGCTGCAACTGCTTGACTGCTTGTTGCAGCAGGCTGAAATTTACTTGAATCTCAGTGTCAGTGCTTGGTAATTGTAACCCAAGCGTTTCTACTATTGCAGGCAGACTTGGGGTTTGTTGTATGTGCTCCCGCAAGAAACTAAGCGCCTCAGCACTGTCAGTGAATTTTTTCTTGTGTCGGGCCAATGCGAGCAACACATTACTATCCGGACTTTGGGCAAAGAAATCGGCCAGCAATTTTCCAAAGTCTGCAGAAGCATCCATGCGCGCATAGCAAATTTCCAGTTGTTCCAGTATTGCGCCGGTAAATTCCGGATAGTTTTTCCGGATCCGAATGAGTTCCTTGATCGCCGCTTTGTAGTTGCCGAGCAACTGCTCAATCCGAGCCAGTAACAGAGAAGCTCGAATACTCTTGCGATCAAAAGTAAATGCCCTTCGCGCCTGCTCTTTAGCCTTGTTGAGTTGTTCCCGCACCAGCAATTGATCGGCCAATTCACAGCAAAAGTTGGCCGCTGCCACTCTGATTTCCGGATCGCGCTTATACGCAGAATTAGCTAGCAATTGGTTGCTGCAGCTAATTGCGCTTTCCCATTCTTTCTCAGTCTGATAGATATCAATCAGATGCCGCAAGGCATCCCATTTCATAGGAGAACCTTCGTTGAGGATCTCATTAAGCAAGCGCTCGGCTCGATCCAGTAAACCTGCGCTGATATAGTCGATGGCGAGCTGTAAACGCGTAGCATCTGTGAAATTACTTTCCAGACCCGGTCTGGCCAGCAAAGCTTGATGCACCTTAATCGCATTATCGACCTTGCCGCGCCTCCGCAACAAGGCACCTAAAGCCAGATGTGTCTCAACTGTTTCGCTATTCAGCTCCAGCGCCTTGATAAAAGTATCAATGGCTTCATCTGGCTCATCATTTAATAAATAATTGAGCCCAACAAAATAGTCGTCAAAGATGTCCCGGCCGTGTCGCAGTCGACGACGATTGCGGCCAGTGAATAGCGCAAGTCCCCAGCCGCAGCCCATGGCAACTAGCAATAACAGATACAGGGACAAGTTTTCCATTGCCTAGAAATTCTTAAGCGATGTCGCGCGCAATTGCGCAAGCTCTCGTTCGGATTGCTCCAATTGTCTGGTAAGGCGGCGAATTTCAGTGCGCGATCTCAGATTTCTGAAAAGCCCGACACCAAGCAGTAACCCCAGCACCCCACCGCACACGAATGCTCCGTTGATCCATACTGATACTGGTTGGGCAGCAAAGCTCAAGTTCGCAAATGAAATTGCAACAGGTGTGGTGTTGAAGTACGAGAATGTAATGCTGGCAATGAACACCAGCATAAGAAAAAGACCAGAAAATATTTGGGCAAGCTTGCGCATTTACAGATTCAATTGGCTGGACGCAAAGAAAAAACGGCAGAACCCGTAGAGGTTATACCGTTCCAGTATCTCGCTCTTCCAACCTGGTTCAGAATTGCTTTTCGGTCAACATACTGATGTTGACGCGATCCCTCAGTTCTTTTCCGGGTTTGAAATGGGGTACATACTTTCCACTAAGTGCGACCGCCGTGCCAGTCTTCGGGTTACGGCCAATTCGTGGCACTCTGTAGTGCAGGGAGAAACTACCAAATCCTCGAATCTCAATCCTGCCACCTTCAGCAAGAACATTTGACATGTACTCGAGGACTGCTTTGACGGCGAGTTCCACATCTTTAGATGACAATTGGGTTTGCTTCGCAGCAATACGATCGATAAGTTCAGACTTAGTCATAGTTACCCCTAGTACCCCTTTTGCCTGTATACCGATTACACCAAGGTATTGATGTAACCGGTATCAGGGTCAAATCAGACTACCCTGTTGTTTTTCTGATACCTGCAAAACTTTTAAAACTGTTTACTAAGCTTTATTCATCTGCGCTTTGATCAATCCACCGATTGTACCCGGAGAGACTTCACTGGCGTCCTGGCTCTTATGGCCTTGTATAGCAGCTTTCTCATCGTCGATTTCAATTGCCTTTACAGACAAGCTGAGCACACGATTCTTGCGGTCAACGCTGACGATCTTCACTTCGATAGCATCGCCTTCCTTCAACACATTACGGGCATCTTCAACCTTGTCGCGGCTGATTTCAGAAGCGCGCAGTACGCCTTCCACGCCTTCCTGCAGGGTAATCGTCGCAGATTTCGCATCGATGGCAGTAACCTTGCCTTTGACTATGCTGCCTTTCTCAAACTCAGACACATAGTTCATAAACGGGTCATCTTCCAGTTGCTTGATGCCAAGAGATATACGCTCACGTTCAGGATCTATAGACAAGATGACTGTTGTGATTTCATCACCTTTCTTATATTGACGCACGGCTTCTTCGCCGGGCTCATCCCAAGAGATATCTGACAAGTGCACAAGACCGTCGATATTGCCATCCAGGCCAATGAATATGCCGAAATCGGTAATTGACTTGATACTGCCGGAGATCTTGTCGCCTTTCTTGAATTTTTCAGCGAAGCCATCCCATGGATTCTGATAGCACTGCTTGATACCCAGAGAAATACGACGACGTTCTTCGTCGATATCGAGAATCATGACTTGTACTTCATCACCAAGCTGAACGACTTTGGATGGATGAATATTCTTGTTGGTCCAATCCATTTCAGATACGTGTACCAGGCCTTCAACACCTTCTTCCAACTCAGCGAAACAGCCATAGTCAGTAAGATTGGTAACGATAGCCTTGACCTGGGTATTTTCCGGATAGCGATTCTTGATAGCCACCCATGGATCTTCACCCAACTGCTTCAGACCGAGTGACACGCGATTACGTTCACGGTCGTACTTCAACACTTTTACGTCAATCTCGTCGCCGACATTAACAATTTCGCTTGGGTGCTTGATGCGCTTCCAGGACATATCAGTGATATGCAACAGACCATCTACACCACCCAGATCAACGAATGCACCGTAATCGGTCAGGTTCTTCACGATACCCTTGACTGACATGCCTTCCTGCAATTTCTCCAGCAACGCATCGCGTTCCTCGGTGCTGACGGATTCCAGTACCGCGCGGCGTGATACCACCACGTTATTGCGCTTGCGATCCAGTTTGATCAAGCGGAATTCCAATAGCTGACCTTCCAGGTGCAGCGTGTCGCGCACTGGGCGTACATCAACCAGTGAGCCAGGCAGGAACGCGCGGATATTGTTGAGATCAACAGTAAAGCCGCCCTTGACCTTGCCATTGATGACACCGGTGACGATGTCGTTTTTCTCGTAGGCTGCTTCCAGTTCCATCCAGGATTCGGCACGCTTGGCTTTTTCCCGTGACAGTCTGGTGGCACCGAAACCGTCTTCTACAGTCTCGAGTGCTACTTTTACCTTGTCGCCAATAGTGAGATGGAAAACACCTTGCTCATCAAGGAATTCGATGCGGGCGATTACGCCTTCAGATTTAAGGCCAGCATGCACTGTCACCCAGTCTGAATCTATGTCTATGACGGTGCCAGTAACGATTGCACCGGGGGTCATGTCTACTTCAATTAAACTTTGTTCAAATAACTCTGCAAAATTTTCGCTCATTATAAATCCTAATTTTTCAATAAGTTATAGCATTTTATTAGGGTATGCTATAACTTTCCGGACGCCAGTCGTCGCGGGGCTATTACGTTAAGCCCGAAAGCAACCAATGCTGGTGATGTTGCTTTTGAACAGTTTGTTGCTACAAGTTTAGACCGGGCAATTTACCGCTAACCAAGGTCATCACCTGCTCTATTACCTGAGCAAGATCCAACTTGGTAGTGTCCAGAATTGTGGCGTCTTCAGCGGGTTTCAGAGGAGATATCGGGCGTAAGCTGTCACGCTCGTCGCGCTCTTGTAGGTCTCGCAAAAGGTCGGGCAGAATAGCATCAATACCTTTACCTATCAACTGCTTATACCGCCTCTGCGCGCGCTCCTCGGCACTTGCTGTGAGGAATATCTTCACTTGTGCGTCTGGAAATACAACAGTGCCCATGTCGCGGCCATCGGCGACCAGCCCAGGCGGCTTGCGGAAGTTCAATTGACGCTGTAGCAGCGCGGACCGTGCCAGGGCGATCGATCCAACCCGAGAAGCCATGTCGCTGCCTTGCTCCGTGCGAATTGCCTGGCTTACATCTACCCCGTCCAGACACACGGAATCCGGGCCATTGCGGCCAAATTCGATATCCAGCTTGAGCGCCAGATCAGCAATCAGCTGCGGCTCTTCCAAAGCGATGCCGTGGCGCAAGACGGCTATACCCAGAGTGCGGTAGAGGGCACCACTGTCGAGCAGGGCAAATCCAAGCCTGTCAGCAACTGCTTTGGCCACCGAACCCTTGCCGGTGCCACTCGGTCCATCAATGGTGATTACCGGTGGTTTTTGCATGACTTGCTCGAGGCGACCTTCAGGATTCGAGCTGCGAAATTCGCAGCCCTGCTCTGCCAGACAACTCCACAAAACCCGGGAATGAAGTGGCGACATTTGCACAATTAGCAATTGTTATGGCCCCGCTTGCGCGCAGCGCCGCCACCGCAAACGCCATGGCGATGCGGTGGTCTCCCAGACTATCAACCTCACCGCCGGTCATGCTGCCACCGACGATGCGAATGCCATCCGGATAGGTCTCTGTTTCAATTCCGAGCAGCGATAAACCGTCGGCCATAGCAGCGATTCTGTCACTTTCCTTTACACGCAATTCCTCGGCGCCATGCAGGATAGTCTCTCCCTTGGCACACGCGGCGGCGATAAACAATGCCGGAAATTCGTCAATCGCCAATGGAATCTGGTCTGTTGGTATTACTATACCTCGCAGTGTTCCGCCCGTTATTGTTATATCCGCGACTGGCTCACCACCGACTGTCTGCTGATTTTCCAGGCGTATATCCGCGCCCATTGCCTGCAGGATGTTGACTACGCCGATGCGGGTCGGGTTTACTCCAACATGCTGCAACACCAAGGTGGAGCCGGGGCAAATTGCAGCAGCGACCATGAAGAATGCGGCCGACGATATGTCTGCCGGCACATCGATATCGTTCGCAGATAACTCGCCACCACCTTCAATCTGGCAACTGCCTGCGCTCGCATCTACTCGTACGTCATAGCCAAATCCTGCCAGCATACGTTCGGTATGGTCACGACAAGGCGCGGGTTCCAATATTCTGGTGGTACCTTCTGCATACAAGCCCGCCAACAACAAGCAAGACTTTACCTGTGCACTTGCCATCGGCATTTGATATTCAATGCCCTTGAGCCGCGTACCTTTGATTCGTAATGGAGGAGTTCCGGATGATTGGGTGTCAATCTGCGCTCCCATTTGTTGCAATGGATCTGCGACTCGCCGCATTGGCCTCTGGTTCAATGATTCATCGCCGGTCAGTTCACTATCAAAATTCTGCGCCGACAATAATCCAGCCAGCAAACGCATGGCTGTTCCTGAGTTGCCCATATAAAGCGGTTTCCGTGGCGCCTGCAAACCACGCTTGCCTACGCCATAAATTACCAGCTTGCCATTTTCCGGCCCAACTATGGTAACTCCCATCTCGCGGAATGCAGCGAGCGTGTTCAGTGCGTCTTCTCCTTCCAGAAACCCGCTAACGCGCGTTATACCATTTGCGATAGCAGCGAATATAATTGATCGATGCGAGATTGACTTATCGCCAGGCACGCGCAATGTACCCTTCATTTTCCCGCCTGGCTTCACCTGAAAATTCAATTGTTTTGCAGTCATAGTAGCCTGACTTGTACCACCAAAATACCTGTTGATAAACCCATCCCTGCTTTGTTTCGCGCTTTGAAACTTCTGCATCAAAAATGCGTGATCTTTTGCATGCACAGCTTTTTTCAAGCGCTGCAAATTTACAATGTAATCATCCAGCACTGCTTCGGTGGCTTCGGCATTGGCGACGAAAATATCAGACCACATCCGCGCATCACTGGAAGCAAGCCGGCTAAAATCCGCAAAACCTCCAGCAGCGTAGCGAAAAATATCTTCGCTTTGTTTCTGCCCGACCAATACATCAACTATCGCGAAAGCCAGCAAATGCGGGAGATGGCTCGTTGCCGCGAGTACACGATCGTGATTACCCAGACTCATACCTAGCACATGCGCACCTGTTGCACGCCACATTGCATGCACTTGCGCCACAGCCAAGGCATCAGTTTGCAGTTGTGGTGTCAAGATCACGTTACGACCGCTGAACAATTCCGCTCTCGATGCTATGTAACCACTCTTTTCTGAACCGGCAATAGGATGACCGGGCACGAATCGCTGGCTGAATGCAGGCCCGAGTTTATTGACCTCAGCCACTATATGGGATTTTACACTGGCCACGTCGGTTACGATCGTAGTCGTATTGACTGACTTGGCGATTTCACCCAAGACCTCTACTGCGACCAGTGGTGGTAACGCGAGTATTACGATATCTGCCATGGCGCAACAATGCGCCAGACTAGCAACTTCATCGACGATTTTTTCTTGTAACGCCAAGGTGAGCGACGCGGTGTTCTCATCGGTGGCTAGAATCCGTTGCTCAGGGCAGGATTTTTTCAATGCTCTGGCGATGGAGCCACCGATCAGACCAAGGCCAACTATAAGAATTGTTTTTGAATGTAATGTGTTCAATTGGATTTTCTATACTGAATTATCGGGCTGGAGCAACAGGATAGGAACCGAGAATCTTGATTTCGGCAGTGCAAGTTTTCAACTTCGCAAACAATGACTTTATTTTCTCATCTTCCCTATGCCCTTCGAAGTCGATGAAAAAAACATACTCCCAGGCTTCCTTCTTTGATGGCCTGGTTTCTATTTTTGTGAGACTGATTTGCAATTCCTCGAAGGGTTGCAATATACGGAATAATGCCCCCGGCTTATTTTCAGTATAAAAAAGAATGCTGGTTTTATCCTTTCCCGTAGGTGGTGAATCTGCACTTGCCAGTACCAAAAATCGCGTGCTGTTATGCTTTTGATCCTGAATTGCCTCGCGCAAGATTTGCAGGTCATAAGTCTCTGCGGCAATTTTTCCGGCAATCGCGGCGATTTCACGATTTTCCAAAGCCAGTTTGGCCGCCTCGGCATTACTGGCACATTCACGCAAACTTTTTCCTGCTGCATTTTTTTGCAACCATTTGCGACACTGTGCCAAAGATTGCTTGTGAGAGGCAATGGTATGGATATTTTCGAAAGCGATACCTTTCCCTGTCAACAAATTGTGTTCTATGAATACAACCTGCTCACCGACAATGCGGGTTTTTGCATCCACCAGGCAATCCTGGGTATTGTTGATCGCCCCTTCGGTGGAGTTTTCTACTGGCACGACGCCGTAATTCACAACACCGGTTTCCACCGCTGCAAACACTTCATCAATAGTAGGGAAATCGCGCAGTAATGCGCGCTTGCCGAAATGCTGCAGCACCGCCATCTGGGAAAATGTCCCTTTCGGACCAAGAAATCCCACTTTTACTGCGTCATCTGCAGCGGCCGCTTTGTTCATTTCAAAATAAATCTTCGGTTGATTTAACGGGGATTAACGCCGACCACATCAGACCCGCAGCGCTAACTGGGTTGCAATATCCTCGCACCGGACTCTAATTCGGTTCGGGTGGGTCGCCTTCTAAGGCTGGAATATCTGCAGGCTCATCGACTTGTTCCAGACCAACCAGACATTCGCCTTCTTTCAGGCGAATTAACCGGACTCCCTGGGTATTACGGCCCTGTACGGAAACTTCGTCAACTCGAGTGCGCACCAGAGTACCCTTGTCACTGATGAGCATGATTTCATCACTCTCAGATACTTGCACGGCTCCGACGACGGCACCATTACGCTCACTTGTTTGCATGCCGATTACACCCTGCCCACCGCGCCCATAGACCGGAAAGTCCTCAATCTGGGTGCGCTTGCCGTAACCATTCACGCTGACAGAGAGAATTTGTTTGTCCGCATCAGGAATAATGAGAGCGATCATGGCCGCTCCCTTCACCAGCTTGATGCCGCGCACACCGCGGGCAGTTCTGCCCATGGGTCTGACATCAGCTTCATTGAAGCGAATAGTCTTGCCACTGCTGCTAAACAGCATGACATCTCTGGAGCCATCGGTGATCGCCGTGCCTACCAGTTCATCACCTTCATCCAGTTCGATTGCGCGCAATCCAACACTGCGTTGTCGCGCAAAATTCGTTAACGCCGTCTTCTTGACCGTGCCATTTGCAGTAGCCATGAACACGAAATGATCATCGGTATATTCCTGCACCGGCAGCATGCTGGTGATGCGCTCGCCAGCTTCCAACGGCAGGATATTGATAATAGGTTTGCCGCGTGAGGTGCGACTGGCGACGGGAATCATATAGACTTTCAACCAATACACCTTGCCTACACTACTAAAGCACAACAAGGTATCGTGCGTGCTCGCAATCAATAAATGCTCGACAAAATCTTCATCTTTAACGGTAGCGGCGGCCTTGCCAGTGCCGCCTCTGCGCTGCGCGGTATAGTCGGTCAAGGGCTGGGTTTTTGCATAACCTGATTGCGAAATTGTAACGACCATATCTTCTACATTAATCAGGTCTTCAACAGTTAGATCCAGTTGCGAGCCGATGATTTCAGTACGTCGCGCATCGCCGTATTCGCTCTTAACCTTTTCCAACTCCTCACGCACGACATTCAGCAATCGCGGCTGGTTCTCGAGAATATCGAGATAATCCGCTATCTGTCTCAACAATTCCTTGTAGTCATTGATCAACTTCTCGTGCTCAAGCCCGGTTAATCGATGCAAGCGCAGATCGAGAATGGCTTGTGCCTGTTCGGGAGAGAGATAGTAATCCTTGTCGATCAATCCGTACTTCGCATCAAGATCGTCTGGACGACAAGCATCGGCACCAACCGCACCGAGCATTTCCAGCACACTGTCAGATTTCCAGGATCTGGCCAGTAATTTTTCCTTCGCTTCGCCTGACGAGGACGAACTCTTGATCAATGCTATTACTGCATCAATATTCGCCAGCGCTACTGCCAGGCCTTCCAATATATGGCCTTTTTCGCGGGCTTTGCGCAGCAGAAACGTAGTGCGTCGAGAAACCACTTCACGCCGGTGGCGGATGAAGGCATCAAGAATTTCCTTGAGATTGAGCAGTCTTGGCCTGCCATCGACGAGCGCGACCATGTTAATGCCGAACACCGATTGCATCTGGGTTTGGGCGTAGAGATTATTCAGTACCACATCTCCCATCTCGCCCTTGCGCAGCTCTATCACAATGCGCAGGCCATCCTTGTCGGATTCATCCCGCAGCTCGGATATACCCTCAATCTGTTTCTCTTTGACCAGTTCGGCAATGCGTTCAATCAACTTGGATTTGTTAAGCTGGAAAGGAATCTCGGTGACTATAATCGTCTGCCTGCCAGTCTTTTCATCTTCCAGCACTTCAGCTTTGGATCTGATATAGATGCGGCCGCGCCCGGTTTGGTAGGCCTGCAAGATTCCGGCTTTGCCATTGATAATTGCTGCAGTTGGAAAGTCTGGGCCCTGGATGTGTTCCATCAGGCCTTCTATGTCAATTGTTGGATCGTCCATCAGTGCAATCACGGCACTTATTACTTCGGTAAGGTTATGCGGCGGAATATTCGTTGCCATGCCGACAGCGATGCCAGACGAACCATTGACCAGCAAATTCGGAATCTGGGTGGGAAACACATCAGGTATGTGCTCAGTACCATCGTAGTTCGGCGAAAAATCGACGGTTTCCTTGTCAAGATCGGCGATCAAGTCGTGCGCTATCTTGGACATACGGATTTCGGTATAGCGCATGGCAGCGGCGGAATCGCCATCGACGGAACCGAAGTTACCCTGGCCATCAACTAGCGGATAACGCAAGGAAAAGCTCTGCGCCATTCGCACAATGGTGTCATAGACCGCAGTATCGCCATGGGGGTGATACTTGCCGATTACGTCGCCGACTACGCGCGCCGATTTCTTGTAGGGTTTGTTATAATCATTCGAGAGCACGTTCATGGCAAACAAAACGCGCCGATGCACAGGCTTGAGGCCGTCGCGAACGTCAGGCAGTGCTCGACCTACAATCACGCTCATTGCATAGGCAAGATACGACTCGCGCATCTCGCTTTCCAAGGCAACAGGCGTAACCTGTTTGGCAAATTCGGACATAGCTTAGATTATTCCTGGCAACTTAGCGGAAACGGCAAAGAAAGGACACGGCATGTGGTCGCAATTTTTCCATGATAAAGATGAAGTTTTCCTAGTACTTTTAGCGGCCGATTTGGAATTTTTCTGAAGTGAATTTGTGGCTGCCACTGAATTCATTTGCAGGGGCTTGGAATCTGGTTTTGTGCCCGCTTGCGACAGGGGCAAGTGTAGCACGACAAGCCCCTGTAATAACACCCGGATGGGCGTTTTGCATAGGATAAATTCCCTGTTTTTTCAACAATTTCCAATACATTTGCCACGTTTATCAGGGGCCGGCTATTTTCACGATTTAGGGGTATCATCGCGGCCCTGATTTTGCGATCCTGCGTCCTTCAATTAACGCCTAATTACCACTGCAACAGAGAACACATTGAACACCGAAAACGCGCTAAGTTGTGAACTGCTTTTACATGCGAAATGGGTCATTCCAGTCGTGCCTGAAGGTCTCGTCCTGGAACAGCATGCGGTGGCCATCAAAGACCGCAAAATAGTGGCGATTCTGCCCAGCGCAGAGGCGCGTCGAACCGTGCTTGCGGCGCACGTCGTTGAGCTGCCCGAGCATGCGCTTATACCGGGTCTGGTCAACGCCCACGGTCACTCGCCAATGGTCCTGTTTCGGGGAATTGCGGACGACATACCACTGAGGCAGTGGCTGGAACAAAGAATTTGGCCACTCGAGCAACGCTTCGTTGACGAGCATTTTGTCTATCAGGGCAGCAAACTCGCCATCGCAGAAATGATTGCGTCAGGCACTACCTGCTTCGCGGACATGTATTTTTTCCCCGGCGCGGTAGCAAAGGCAGCGCTAGAGGCAAACATACGCGTGCAACTCGCCAGCCCGGTGCTGGATTTTCCAACTATATGGGCGCGCGACGCCGATGAGTACATCGCCAAGGCGACCCAATTACATGATGATTTCCGCCACAATGAATTTATCTATACCGCGTTTGGACCACATGCACCCTATACCGTTGCCGACGCGCCGCTGCGTAAACTTTCGGTGCTAGCCGAAGAAATGGACATTCCGATTCACATGCACATACACGAAACTGCGCAGGAGATTGCTGATGCAGTCAAGGTCGATGGCAGACGTCCATTGCAGCGACTTGCCGACCTCGGGATCATCAGTCCACGCCTGTTATGTATTCATGCAACTCAGCTTACACAGGCTGAAATACAGTTACTTGGAGACCTGGGCAGCCACGTATTGCATTGTCCAGAGTCGAATCTGAAACTCGCCAGTGGCTTCTGCGAAGTCGCACAATTGCTGGCAAACAATGTCAATGTGGCGCTGGGCACCGATGGCGGCGCCAGCAATAACGATCTGGATATGCTGTCAGAAATGCATATGGCGGCATTGCTAGCCAAGGCAGTTGCGCGCGATGCCAGTTCCCTGCCGGCGCCCAGGGCCTTGACCATGGCTACGCTAGGTGGTGCGCGCGCGCTGGGTTTGGAGCACGCTATCGGCAGCCTGGAACTGGGCAAATTTGCCGACATCGCGGCAATCACATTGCAGGACTTGAATAGCTCACCCGTATACAATCCCATTTCGAATATAGTGTATGCAGCGACTGCCGCCCAAATCACCCATGTCTGGTGCGGGGGCAAGGCACTACTACTCAACCGCGAATTGCAGACTCTTGATAAAGACCAGATTCTCGCAACTACCAATGAATGGCGCCAAAGGATTGCCAATGCTTAAAGTACCCATGGAAAACGTAGACGAACTGGAAATCAAGAAATTCGAAGCGCTTGCTGCCCGCTGGTGGGATCCCAACAGCGAATTCAAACCGCTGCACGATATCAATCCATTGCGCATGAATTACATCAGCCAGAAGCTGAATCTTGCTGGTAAAAAGGTCGTGGACATCGGCTGCGGTGGCGGCATTTTGGCTGAGGCTATGGCCCATCACGGTGCCACGGTTACTGCCATAGATCTCGCCGATGCCTCCCTGGCGGTGGCGAAACTGCATCAATTGGAAAGCAAGCTGGCAATCAACTACCGTAAAATTTCTGCGGAGCAGTTGGCGGCTGCAGAACCCGCAAAATACGATGTGGTCACTTGCCTGGAAATGCTGGAGCATGTGCCGGCGCCAGCTGCTGTCGTGCAAGCCTGCCATGATCTGGTCAAACCTGGTGGAACAATTTTTTTCTCCACAATCAATCGCAACCCGAAGTCATATGTGTTTGCCATACTCGGTGCGGAATACATATTGAAGCTGTTGCCTAAAGGCACACACGACTACGCCCGCTTCATCAAACCCTCGGAACTTGCCGCATGGTGCAGGGACGCTCAATTACAACTGCAAGATCAGAAAGGGATGGGTTACAACTTGCTCACTAAAAAATATTCAATGCAACAAAATCTGGATGTTAACTACATCGCAACCTACTCCCGTCCCGAGCGCTAGAAGATGACCGTTAAACTGCAGACCTCCATAGAGTGCGTGTTATTCGATTTGGACGGCACCTTGATTGACACTGCGCCAGATTTTATTCAAGTCGTAAACCAGCTCGCACTTGAGATCAATCGACCGCTAGTTACCGAGATCCGCATTCGACAGACTGTCTCAGATGGTGCTCGCGCCCTGGTGAAACTTGCATGCGGAATTACCGAAGACGATTCGCAATTTGCCAAACTCAATCAGCGCTTGCTGGATCTTTACTATGAAAAGCTCGACACCACTGAATCGACAGTCTATCCCGGTTTAGCTGAACTGCTCAGTCAATTCGATGAAGTGGGCATCAGTTGGGGTATTGTCACCAACAAGCCAGAGAAATATGCGGAGTTACTGTTACAAAAACTGGCACTGCGCGACCGCTGCAAGTCGCTCGTGTGTCCGGAACACGTCAGTCAACGCAAACCGCACCCGGAGCCCATTTTGCTCGCGTGCCAGCAATTGCGCAGGAATACTGAGCGTACTGTCTATATTGGTGATCATGTGCGCGACATTCAGGCAGCCAAGAATGCAGATGTCATCGCTATCGCCGCTGCCTACGGTTATATCGCTGCCGATGCGAGAGTGGAAGACTGGTATGCAGATTTTATCCTGACGGCTCCGGAAGAAACTGGCGCTCTCCTAAACCTGCTTCAATTCGCCTGAGACCCTGAATTTCCATGTTTGAATTTACCGCAGCGGCCGACCTGCTGAACAACAAGACTATCCTTATCACCGGCGCTGGCGCTGGCATTGGTCGAACATGCGCGAAAGCATTTGCCAGTCATGGCGCTAAGCTTATCCTGCTCAGTCGCAGCCAGCCAAAACTGGAGCAGTTGTATGATGAAATCGAGTTACAACATCCTGGTAAAACGCTTATTCATCCGCTGGATTTTCGTAAAGCGAACAGTGCCGATTTCACGCAGCTCGCACAATCGCTGGATGCCCAGTTCCCTTGCCTCGATGGATTAATTCACAATGCCGCACTTTTGGGTCCACGCAGTCCAATTGAGTTTTATCCGGAACAGGATTGGCAGGACTTGATGCAGGTGAATGTCAACGCGGCCTTTTCCCTCACGAAAGTGCTACTGCCAGCGCTGGCTCGATCTCCTGATGCGCGCGTGCTGTTCACCTCATCGAGTGTCGGTCGTAGTGCCGGGGCTTATTGGGGTGCTTATGCGGTATCGAAGTTCGCGGTTGAGGGCATGGTGCAGACGCTGGCGGCAGAAGTTGGCAAGACCACCAATATCAGGGTGAACAGCCTTAACCCAGGCGGCACCCGCACCGCGATGCGACGGGATGCCTATCCAGCGGAAAATCCACAAACACAACCCACTCCTGAGTCAATCATGCCTGTGTATTTGTATTTATTCAGTGCGGCTGGCTCGTCTTTTCACGGGCAGGCCCTGAATGTGCGCGGATTCACTCCGGCCTGAGCGCAAGCAAGGTAGGTGCAGATTACAGATTGGCGAGCTGCCGCAGTTTATCAACCTCGTTCTTGGTCAATTCCTGAAACTTGCCCCTGGACACCGTACTCGGGATAAAAATAGGCCCGAATCGCACGCGCTTCAGCCGGCTGACCTTTACGCCCTGCGACTCCCACAATTTGCGCACTTCCCGGTTACGGCCTTCCATCAACACGACGTGATACCACTGGTTTACACCTTGACCACCAAAGTGCTGAATATCTGTAAAGCGGCATAGATTGTCATCAATGATCAGGCCTTCGTGCATGCGTTGCACCATATCAGGAGTTACTTCACCGAAAACTCTTACGGCATATTCGCGTTCAATCTGCGAACTTGGATGCATGAGCTTATTCGCCAATTCGCCATCAGTGGTGAACAGCAATAAACCGCTGGTATTCACGTCCAGGCGCCCGATAGACACCCAACGCCCGTGCTTGATTGGAGGCAGTTTATCGAACACGGTACGGCGCCCCTCGGGGTCTTTACGCGAGCAAATTTCGTCTTCAGGTTTGTTATAGAGCAATACCCGGCGATCTTCCCTGAGTTTTTTCTGCGCTGCCAGTTTTTTGCCGTCCACCACTACTTTATCGGCATCAGAGACGCGTGTGCCTAAAATCGCCACCTGGCCATTAACTTTAATGCGACCTTTGGCAATCCATTCTTCGATCTCGCGCCGAGAGCCAAACCCGGCACGAGCCAATACTTTCTGTAATTTTTCGGACATATGGGGCAAGTGCCAGTATCAGGTTTATCGAAGCAATTTACTGTCGGGGCTGCAGCGCAAGCATGCGCGCTTAATCGCGATCTGCTGCTGCGTCTTCGTCTTCTTCAATGCTGAATTCAAGTGTGGAAGATCCAGCGTCATCTGATTCCGGGTCATCTGATTCGGCATCGTCTGATCCGAAGTTAGCTAATTCATCATCCGATAAATTCGCAATATCCAAATCCGGGTCATCCGCATCTGAGTCATCCAATTCAGCATCATCATTCATGCCAATATTCAAAATCTCATCCAGCGGCTTTTTCGAGAGTTCGATCGCTTCTGCCACGGCAAGCAACTCTTCAGCATCATCGTAGTCTGGCTGCAGACTGTTCTCGTCAATTGTATCTTCTGGCAATTCCAGAACCCGGGAATTATACAATTCATCTTCCAGATCCATTTCACGGTGGACCTTGTCCAATTCCTTGATCTCCGACAGCGGCGGCAGCTGCTGCAAGCTTTTCAGGTTAAAATAATCCAGAAACTGTTTGGTGGTGGCAAACATGGCCGGCCGACCAGGTACATCGCGATGTCCTACTACCCGCACCCACTCGCGGTCCATCAATGTGCGAATGATATTTGAACTGACGGCAACGCCCCTGATTTCCTCGATATCGCCGCGGGTAATCGGCTGGCGATAGGCAATCAGTGCAAGCGTCTCCAGCAGCGCGCGGGTGTAGCGCGGTGGTCGCTCTTCCCATAACTTCGCTACCCAATCGCTCAAATCTTGTTTTACCTGGAAGCGAAATCCGGAAGCTACTTCCATCAGTTCGAAGCCGCGGTCGTTGCAGTCTTGAGCGATACTATCCATCACCGCTTTAAGTTCAGCGCGATCCGGTTTTTCATCGTCGCTGAATACCTGGATAATATTGTCCAGAGTCAGAGGTCGGCCCGCAGCGAGCAACAATCCTTCTACGATCATTTTTACTTTGTTATCTACATCACTCATGTTGGAGACTTGTACTGCCCTCAGGTAAATTTCTTATTTTTTATTGCAGTGCCAGCGTAACATTTAACTACTTGCCTTTAACTACGTGCCTTTAGATGAATTGGTCCAAACGGTTCAGACTGCACTATTTCAATCAAAGAATCTTTCATCAATTCCATGATCGCCAGAAAAGTCACTAC
>Ga0049084_10000086_pt1 | contig 32445 bp, 22 predicted proteins | sample GreLakmeON33MSRF_FD_66720 | JGI IMG/M metagenome (GOLD analysis project Ga0049084, IMG submission 66720) | Freshwater lentic microbial communities from great Laurentian Lakes, MI, USA - Great Lakes metaG ON33MSRF | ecosystem: Environmental > Aquatic > Freshwater > Lake | place: Great Lakes... | reverse complement strand
CTAAAGGTTGAACTCCAACGAAAGCGGCGTGGCGTCCGACTTCCCGCCGCAGTCCATATTTATCACCGCCGCGCCTTCAGAAACGCCACCAGATCCGCCAGCTCCTGCCGGCTTAACTGTTCATCCAGTCCCGCCGGCATCACGGACACCGCGCCGGGCCGTAGTTCCGCAAGATTCGCGCGGGCGATGCGCTGCTCGGCGTTCGGGCCCGTCAGCAGCGTCACCCCTTCCGCCGAATCGCCGCGCAGAATGCCGCTGAACTCCTCGCCGCCTTTCGTCACCGCGATCATCGGCTCGTAACTGCGGACAAAGCTCGCGCTCGGAAAAACAATCGCCTCCAGCAAATCACGCTCGGTGCGCACGGTTCCGATCTTCGTGAGGTCAGGCCCGAACTGTCCGCCCACGTAGCCGATGGCGTGGCAGGTGGTGCAGGCGGCTTTCGCGCCGTTGAACACGGCCTGGCCGCGCCGCACATCGCCGCCCTTGAGGTTCGCGGAAAGTTCGTCAAGCCGGGCCTTCTGTTTCGGCGCGTCGGTGTTGAGCGAGGCGAGAAACGTATCCGCCTGCTGCTGCACGCGGGCGGGAAAATTCGCGAGATGCGGCTTCACTGTCTCCGCGCGCAACGCCGCGCGGGCCTTGCTCTTTTCCAGCGCGACGACCAGCCCCAGTCCAACTTTTTCACTCTCCGCCCGGTCGAAGGCCCCGAGCAGTTTGGGCAGCTCCAACGGCCCTGCGACCGGCACCAGTTCCACCAGCCGGAGCAGTTGCAAATCGTCGAACCTGGTTTTCGCCAGCACGCCGGCGGCGGTGCTGCGCCCGACCACGGAATTGGTGGGGTTGAGCTGGTCGAACAAGAAATCGACCAGGCCGGCGTCCAGCGCCCTGGAATTGCCGGGCAAGGCGCCGAGCGAGGTCAGCCGCAGATCCTTGGTGCGTTTCGGATCGCGCGCGATAGCCAGCAACGGCTCGCTGAAGTCGTCCTGGTTGTTTTTGGATCTGGCGAAGGCAGCCGCCGCCGCGATGGCGAGGCGCAGGTTGTCTTCACCCCGGTCGGCCTGCAGTCCGCCGCGCACGGCCTCCGCCCACGAGGCCGGCATCGGATTGATCCGGCTGCGCGCAATCACGCTCATCGCCGTGGCCTGTGAGGCGGGATGTCCGGCCAGGGCGGCGATGCGCGGCTGGACCTCCGGCTGCCCGGCCACGCGAGAAAGCAGCTCGGTGAACAAAGTCTGTTCCCCGTCGAAGCTGATGATCGCGAACGTGTCCTCGACCATCTGCGCCACTTCCACGCCCCACTCCGGATGACGTCCCAGCAGCCAAACGGCGGTCGCGCGCAGCAGCTCGTTCGTGGACATGAGCGCCGGGAGAACCTGTCCGGATTTTAATTTGCCGCCGGGCATCTGCTCGAGGGCGAGCAGGGCGGCGCGTTGCGCGAGCGGATGATCGGGGGCGATGGAGCGCGCCTCTGGGCCTTGGAGCAACGGCGTCACCACCATGTCGGACTGGGCCAGTTCGATGAGCGCATGGATGAGCGAGTGTTCGAGGGCGCGGTCGGAATTGCGCGCCGCGAGTTTCAGCAGTGGATACGTGCCAATGGAAACCTCCATCCGCCCCATCGCCTCGGCGGCGGCACGCTGAAGCTGCGGCCGGCCTTGATCCAGCCGCGCGTGCACCGCCGGCCAGGCAGCCTTGTCGCGCCAAATGCCGGCCGCGTGGACCGCCACCTGCGCGATGTTGGTGTTGTCATGCCGGACGGCGGCCCGGTTCACGGCGCGCGCGGTGGCGGCCGGATTGCGGCACAGCGCCCACACCGCATGGAGCTGAAGCTTCGCCGAAGCAGACATGGCGAGCGCGTGTTCCAGCGCTGGCAACGCGTTCGTTCCCAGTTCCGCCAGCCGGGCGATGGCGCGCTGCTGCACGGCTGGCCGTTGATCCGTCAGCCACCTGACCAGGGTTTCGGGCGTCATGGTCGCCCACGCCAGCTTCAACCCCCGCGGATCCCGCACCGGCCCCACGCCCGTCTTGCGAATGCGATAGATCGCGCCGGCCACGTCCGGCTTGGCTAGTTGCGAAGTGGGGCAACAGAGCTTGTACCAGCCGCCGGTGTCGAGCACGAGCAGGCTGCCGTCGGCATCCTCCAGCACGTCGGTCGGATGAAAGTCGTGGTTGTCGGAAACCAAGAAGTCCGAGTCCTGCGTGCGGTAGGTCGCGCCGCGCGGCTCCAGAATGTGGCGCGAAACTTTGCGGAGGTTGAACTGGGTGACGAAAAGATTTTCCTGAAAGTCCTCGCCGAAGACGACGGATTTGTAGGAGCACAATCCGCTCGGCGCGGCAGGGCCGAGGTGCGTCATCGGCTCGAGCAGTTCACCGGTGTGCGGCAGCGGATTGATCACGCCATGGACCTTGCCGTAGAGGCCGCCGTACAGGCCGTGAACGAGCGCGTCGCGTTTTCCACCGCCGGGGTTTTGGATGAACGTGGCGGTGAAGAAAAGTTCACCCGTGCTGTTCCACGCGATCTCCACCGGGTTGTCCATGCCGCCGGCGAGAAACGATTCGCGCAGCGAGCCGTCGGGCCGCGCGCGGAAAATGTGCGCGGCCTGGTCGCGGGTCGGCAGCCGGCCGTGCTGCGGAATCTCCTGCTCGGCGAACGCGCCTTTACACCAGTAAATCCAACCGTCCGGACCGAGGTAGGGGCCGTGCAGATCGTTCGCGCAGCCGGTGAGGGTTTTGCCCTGAAACCACTCGACGCGCGTGTCGGCGACGCCGTCGTGGTTCGTGTCGGTGAGTTTCCAGATGCTCGGCGGCGCGGCGACGTAGAGCGAACCGTCGTGCCACAGCGCGCCTTCGGGAAACATCATCTTGTCGGCGAAGACCACGGCCTTGTCGAACACACCGTCGCCGTCCGCGTCTTCGAGGCGCACGATGCGATGCGGCTTGTCGATGAGCTGCTTCTCCGGCTTGTCGTTCGAGCCGGAGGAATCGGTGACGTAGAGGCGGCCCTGCTCGTCGAAGTCGGCGGAGATGGGGCGCGCGACGAGATTGGTGGGGACGGCGAGTTCGATGGTGAAGCCTGCCGGCAGGGTGAAGGTGTGGCCGTTGAGTTTGAACTCGGCGGCGGACACGGCGCGCAGGGCCAGCAGGCCGGCGAGAAAAATCGCCGCCAGTTTACGGATCAGGGCCGGTGTCATGCGCTAATTAAAGCGGACGTTTCCTTTCACCGCGAACCAAAAAAACCAGGCGCCGCCCAGCGCGACCAGCGCGGAAAGTCCGCGTTGCAGCTTCGTGAAACCGGCCTCCGAAATCTTGCCACGGGTGAACCGGAGCAGCGCCCACTCCGGCAGGACGACAAACTGATGGCCGAGTTCCACGCCCAGGCTGAACGCCAGCAGCGCGAGGCCAAAGGCCATGTCCGGCAGGCCCTGCATCGTGTCGCGCAGACCGCCCGCAAAGCCCAGCCCATGCACCAGCCCGAAGCTGAACGCCACCGCCAGCCGCCGCCAGCCGCGCGCGTTCTTGGTGAAGAAAATATTTTCCACCGCCACGAAAATAATGCTGGCGGCGATGACCGGCTCGACGAACCAGTCCGGCAGCCGCACCAGATTCAGCGCAGCCAGCGTGAGCGTGACCGAGTGCGCGAGGGTGAACATGCCGACCACCTTGAACAGATCCCAGAACCCACGCGCCGCCAGCACCAACGCGGTCACGAAGAGCAGGTGGTCGAAGCCAGTGAGGATGTGGTGAACGCCGTGCCGGAGGTAGCGGCCGAAAAGTTTTTGGCGCGAGGATTCCACGCGTTGCGCCGGCGATGCGATGGCCCCGCCGCGCCAACCGGTGGCGATGATCATCGGCTCGCCAGGCCGCAGCAGGCCCAACTCCTCGACCGGCTCACCGGGCCGCTGCAACCGCACCAGATGCGAGACCTGCCATTTCACGCCGGGCGCGTAGGGAAAGCCGCGCAGCAGTTCCGCCTGCAAAGCGATTTCCGCCGGCGGCCGGCCCTCGATGGGAAAAACCAGATCGTAACTGCCGCGCACCGACTCCGGCCCGACCAGCCATTCCTTCGGGAGCCAGCCGGGGATTTCAATTTTGGAAATGGTGCCGGCGAGTTCGACGCCGTCCGCGCGTACGACGAAATTCGTCAGCACATGCGCCGCGTGGTTGGTGAAGGCGCGTCCGATGGCGGCCGCGTCCACGGGCGAGTTGGTCTCGGCCGGGATGTTTTGTGTGACGGCGGCCTCCTTGGCGGAAACAAAGAGGCGCACGACCACCACGTTCGTCTCGATGGAAACCCAGGCGGAATTATGGATGAGCGGATGGGCGCGGGCGGAACTGGCCGCCTGCCATGCGGCGAAGCCCAAGAGAAAAAACAGACAGCGGAGCGTTTGCCTTCTCCCTCTCCGCTCCCGCGGAGGGAGGGGAGAGGGCCGGGGTGAGGTGAGGCTGAACTCCGGCACATTTTTATCAGTTTTCCCCTCACTCCAACCCTCTCCCTGCTCGTTCCTCCCGGGGAGAGGGAGAAGATTCGCTGTCACCATGCTTCTTTTTTCAAAGGCAATAGGAATTTCTTTGGACTCTGCTCGCACTCGTGACGATGCACTGCTCACCTCTCCACCGGTTGGCCGGCCTTCTCCCAGGCTTTGAGGCCGGGGTCCAAATTCACTAGGTTGGTGAGCTTGAGCTTGTCCATTTTCACGCAGGCCTGCGCGCTGCGGATGCCGGCGGCGCAATGGACGAGGTAGGTCTTGCTCTTGTCCAGCGCGGCGGCCTTCTTTTCAAAGTCGGGCGCGTTCACATCGAGGTTCACCGCGCCGGGAATGTGGCCGGCGGCAAATTCTTTCGCGGTGCGCACGTCGAGCACGACGGCGTTGGTGCTGGCGCGCAGCTTGGCGAACTCTTCCACGCCGACATTTTTCACGGCGGCGGGCAGCGGCGGCTTCGGGCCGTGGGCGCTGGGCGGGGCGGGCTGCGGCTTGGGGTCCTCGGCGGAGCACGCGGTGAAAGGCAGCGCAGCCAAAAGTGAAACGCACAGGATGAGACGGGTGAAGTTCATGCCTTTTCAGATGCCTGATTGCGTCCGGGAATTCAAGGAGTTTGCGGGACTCACCTGCGGACGCCCCGCAGCACGACGGTGGCGGCGGGTGGTGGGAACAATGAACATTCAACTTCCAACGTTGAAGTGGCGCGGCGGTGGTCCTTGAATCTTGAGCGTTGAATGTTCCCTGTTCCCTGCCCCCCGTGGAGATGCAGAGACGTCGTGACGTCGTGACGCGCGCCCTCCACGTCAGGCGGGACGCCCGCCGCCCCGCTGCACCCACTCGATGATTTTCTGATCGTCGTCGCCCGCCGCCCACACGAAGCGCAGAAAATCGGCGGCGTGAATATCCACTTTTTCGAGGAAGGCCAGATCGCCGCCGCAGCCGTACATCAGGTCCGGTGACATTTCGCCGCGCAGCTTGGCGCGCGCCTTGACGATGATGCGCGGCAGCCAGGCCAGCCCGCCCGCGACCGCCTGCTTCGACGGCAGCGTGTCCATGTCCACTATCTGGCCGGAGGGCTTGCTGCCCTGCTCGTGCAAAAAATAATCGCGCCGCACCGACGTGATGAGCAGCGCGGTGCCGTAATCCGGCGCGCCGCGGTTCACGAAATCCTCGACGAAATCGAACAGCTCCTGCGCCGAGCAGCCGATGGTCGCGAGAGATTTTATGTCCGCAGGCGGAAACAGCGTTTGCGGCGACTGCCGTCCGGCGCGGTAGGTGGACACAGCGCGGTCGTAAACTTCGCGGAAGGTGACGGGCCAGTGATAATTTTGCACGGGCGTAGTGTAGTCAGGATGCGTCGCTGGTCAAAGCGCGGAGTGGAATCAGGCCGTGTCCGGACTCTGTCCCGGAGCGCGGCTGCGTCGTCCTCGACCAGCCGCAGCCCGCCCGCCCGCCATGGCACTTTGCATCCTCCAGTTGACGCCGTGGTTGGTGATGCGGATGGAGGCGATCTTGAAGGTGCCTTGGCCGGAGCCGTCGTCTTCCAGGTTGGCGACGGCGGTGACGTTGGCGAGGCCGCCGGGGGTGAGTTCGGGGCGGACGAGGGGTTCGCCTTTGTAGCCGGCGCCTTGGTTGGTGCCGGTGAGGAGGAGGAGGGTGTTGGTGATGCCTTGGCCGGATGGGGCCTGGAGTTTTTTGTGGATGGTGATGTCATGGCCGGCGGTGTCGATGACGGCGCCTCCGGCATAGACCATGAGCTGGGGGGCGCTGACGCTGCCGGCGTTGGCGCCGGTGAGGGTGCTGAAGATGAAGTTGGCGGTGCTGGCCTGGGGGCGAAGGGTGCCGCCGTGGAGGTTGTAGATGCTCCAGCAACTGGCTTGGCCCGTGCGTTACTGGAAGATGACGTGGGCGGTGTTGTTGACGTAGGAGGTTTCACCAAGCTGGTTGATGACGCCGATGCCTTTGGAGACGCCGGCCCGGAGTTACCAGGTGTTGGTGTGGGCGGCGTGGCGGACGTTGAGCTGGCCGAAAGTGAAATCGGTTTCGCCGAGGTCAATGCCGCCGGTGTTCACGACGGCGTCGTCGTCGAGCGAGAGGAGGGCGCGGCTGGTGTTGCCGTTGCCCCAGCCGACCCGCAGGCCGCCGTGATACCAGCCGGCGTCGTCAATCTCGACGGTGGAATTGGCGGCGGTGATGTGCACGTTGGCGCTGGTGGGGGTGATGAGGGAGGAGAGGTGGAGGGTGGCGTGGGAGAAGTTTACGGTTCCTTGCACGAGGTTGAGGATGCGGTTGGGGAGGCGCTGGGAGTGAAGGTGGTGCCGCCGGTGATGTTCAGAGTGCCGGCGAGGGTCAGGGAATTGGCGGGGTTGCCGTGGTGGTCGAGGAGTCAGCCGGCGGGGGTGTTGGTGAGGAGGTCGCCGAAGAGGAGCTTCTCGAGGGTGCGGGGGGGAATCAAGGTGGTTGGTGGCGTCATCGGCGAGGTCGAGGGTGGTGAAGTTGGAGGTGAAGCCGGAGCCGCTGGCGATGGTGCCGTCGCTCCAGAGCCCGGAGAGAGGGTTGATCCAGGTGCCGTTCTGGGCGGGGACGGTGGCGGGCCAGACGAGGCGGGAGGGGATCTTGGCGGGAGGGCGGAGCGGAGCGGGAAGTTTGACGTGAGTATTCATGGGGAGGTGTTTTGCGCGCGCCTTTTTCGGGTGTCGAGCCGGCATTTCGGGCGGTTGGTCACGGGGTGGCGCGAGGGCGCATCCTGACACCGACTGCGGAGCGCCGGTCTCCGCCCGGCTGGGGGTGGAGTTTTGCCAGCAACGCGCCGGATCGGAGACCGGCGCTCCGCCATTCCGGTGGGGCGGGCGGTGTCAGGATGCGCCCTTTCGGCCGGTTTGCGGGAAATAGAACTTGCAACTGCGCTTTCGATTGCTACTTTCACCGCTCCTTAAACAAGAAACAGGAATGTTATGGCAAAAATTTGTGAATTAACCGGCACCGGCTCGATCAAGGGCAGCCACATCTGGCGCAGCGGCAAGGCGAAGAAAAAAGGCGGCATCGGCACGCACATCACCGCCACCACCAAGCGGCGGTTCTTGCCGAATCTCCAGCGCGTCAAAGCGGTGGTGAACGGCGAGGTGCGCTATATCCGCGTCACCGCCAGCGCGCTGAAAAAGGGGCTGGTGACCAAGGCGCCCAAGCGCACGTGGAAGAAGGACGCGGCGAAAGCCTGATCCCCCGGGAAGTTTTGTGAAGCGCGGCCCAGGTGGCCGCGCTTTTTCTTTGCCCCGCCCGCGCCGGCCGGAACGGCGGAGGCGCGGCTTCATTTGTTCCGCTGCAACAAATAGACCGCCAGCGCTTCGAGGGCCTCGGCACGGCCTTTGAAGATTTTCAAGGCCGCGAAGGAGCGGTCGGTGAGCTGCTGCGCGATCTTCCGGGATTTTTCCAGGCCCACGATGGCGGGGTAGGTGGCCTTCTGCGCCCGGGTGTCCTTGCCGGCGGTCTTGCCGAGCTGTTCACTGGTCTGGGTGATGTCGAGAATGTCGTCGATGATCTGGAAGGCGAGGCCGACGTGGTAGCCGAAGCTGGTGAGGGCGGCGAGTTGGGCGGCAGTGCAGTTGGCGCTCATGCCGCCAAGCCGCGCGGAGCAGCAGAGGAGGGCGGAGGTTTTGCGCTCGTGGATGTATTTCAACTGCGCGGCGGAAATTTTCTTCCCCTCGCCTTCGAGGTCGGCCACTTGTCCGGCGATGAGCTGGAGCGAGCCGCTGGCCCGGGCGATTTCCAGAATCAGATCGCGATGCGAGTAGCGCGGCCAGCCTCGGGCCTGCGCGGCGATTTCAAAGGCCTGCGTGAGCAGCGCGTCGCCCGCGAGGACGGCGATGCCTTCGCCGTAAACTTTGTGGTTCGTCGGCTTGCCGCGGCGGAAATCGTCGTTGTCCATTGCCGGCAGGTCGTCATGGATGAGCGAGTAGGTGTGGATGCACTCGACGGCGCAGGCGAGGGGGAGGGCGTCGTCGTCGTCCCCGCCGCAGGCTTGGGCGGCGGCGAGGACGAGGGCGGGGCGCATGCGTTTGCCGCCGGCGAAGAGCGAGTAGCGCATGGCCTGATGAATGGTGGCGGGCCGGGCGGTGGCGCGGGGGAGAAAGCGGTCGAGGGCGCGGTTGACGGCGGCGGTGTGCGCTGCCAGATAGGCGGCGAGGTTGAAGGAGCTGGTGCGCCCTGATCCGGCGCGGGTGGCGGTCGATGACATGGGCGGTTTTCTACGGGCAAGCGCGCGGCGGCGCAAGCGCGGAGTGCCCGGCGAGCGGGCGCGGCACGGCCTGTTTCTTTGCTGAAAATTGCCATTGCATTCATCGTGCGAGTCATTACTGTGACTGGCTCGACTGACTTATGAATCCTGAATTTTGCAGACTCGCCCTGGCCAAAGTGGGCAATCCCAACGTGCTGGTGAACCTCGTTTCCCGGCGGGTCCGCCAGCTCAACGCCGGCGGTGGCTCGACCAGCCGCCCGCTCTTGGCGGATGTGTCCAAGCTCGGCGTGGCGGACATCGCCCTGCTGGAGATCATCGAGGACAAGATGGCCTGGGACATGCCCGAGGAAAACGCGCTCGTCGTCGAGAAGCCCAAGAAGCGCAAGCGCAGCTAGGCCGGGGGCGCGGTTAATTTCCAGCCAGAAGGCCGGCCTTCTGGCTGGTTTCGTTTATGGCGGACATCCTAAACAATCCGAAAGCGCGCCGGGACTATCACATCCTCGACACCTTCGAGGCGGGCATCGTCCTGCACGGCACCGAGGTCAAGGCCCTGCGTGCCGGCCGGGGCCAGATCAGCGACGCCTTCGCGCGCGCGGAGAAGGGTGAGGTCTTCCTGCACAACGCCCACATCGACGAATACGCCCAGGGCAACCGCGAGAATCACCTGCCCAAGGCCGTCCGCAAGCTGCTCCTCCACAAATCCGAGATTCGGAAACTGACCGACCTCGCCGCCGTCAAGGGCCACGCCATTTTCCCCCTCTCCTTCTTCTGGAAAAACGGGAAGGTGAAAGTGGTCATCGCCGTGGGCAAGGGCAAGGTGGAGTACGACAAGCGGGACGACATCAAGCAGCGCGAGTCCGACCGCGAACTCAAGCGGGCGACGATGCACCGGTCGAAGGGGAAGTAAACCTGAAATCCGAAGTGGAAAGGGAGACAGGATGGTGGGGCGGGGGTCCCGCCCTCGGATAAAAAATTTCAAGGGCGAGACGCCCGGGGACACAGCCGGGACGGCGGCGCCACTCATCTGCTGTCGGCTGCTACGGTCGCAGCCGGAAGAAGAAGTTGCCGGCCGGATGGTTGGTGGAGTAGGGGCTGGTGGTCACCGGCCCGGGCACGTCGGCCCAGGGCGTGTTGGTGCCGAGCAGTTCCGAGGTCTGTTGCAGCGTGTAGCCGGCGCCGGGCCAGTTCACCGTCATGGCTCCGCCGCCAGACTGCGAAATCTGGAGCGTGGGCAGCGATGGGGGGGCGGGCGGCAGCACGTTTCTGATCGCAAAATTATCAATCGTGTAGCTGCCTTCGGTGCCCGAGGCGTTGTCGTCACCCCAGAGCAGATACATGATGCTCCCGGCCGGCCAGTGCGTGACGGAGAGCGTCGCCGTCAATGCGCCCGGGGTGGCGGTCGTCAGGGCCGGCACGGGTTGCCAGGTGTTCGCTGCGCCGGTCAGGCTGTAGAACACGCGCAGGCCGGGCACTTCTTCTGACGCAAAGCCGGATGCCTCTCCAAAGTCATAGGACACATCCAACGAGCCGACGTTGGTTCCCGTGTTGTTCCGCAGCGTGGCGAGCAGCAGGTTCAACATGGTGCCGGTCGGCCGGGACTGGATGAACAATCCCGCGGAGTTCCACCGGAACTGCCCGAAGGCCGTCGGTGGCAGGAAAAAGTCCTCAGTGAGCGCTTCGGACACCACCGCCGCGGTCACCGTCTGCAAGGCCGCATCCACATCAGACCTCGTGGTCAAGGCGCCGTTGCTTCCCGGCAGATTGGCCGTGGTCCAGCCCTCCACCACCGTGGGCCAGGCCGCGAAGCCGTTCGTGCCTGTGTCGGCCAGACCCACCGGGAGGCCCAAGGTCGCCACCGTGATGTTCACCACCGCCGAGGTCGCGGTCTGGCCCAGGTAGTCGTAAACCACGGCCGTCAACGTGTGCGCCCCCAGGGTGAGATTGCTGTAAACCGCGCTGAATGGACCGGTGGCATCGTGGCCGATCAGGACGCCGCCGTCGCGGTAGAAGGATACATTGGTCAGGGAGACGCCGGTGACGGCGGTGTTGATCGTGACGCTCGCACCTTCGGCCAGGCTTTGATTGTTCGCGGGCGTGGTGATGACCACGGTGGGCAGAGTGGCGGTGGTGATGGAAGCGAAAAGGGCGGAGGCGAAGACCATGTCGGCATTTCCCGGCGAGGCGGCTTGATGAACTTCCACCGCTAGGACGTTGGTGCCGGTGATGAGGTTGCCGGAGACGTTGAACACATTCGAGCAGGTGGCGTCACCGCCGCAGGCACTCGAGGTGGCGAGCGTGGTGTAGGTGATGGCCGTCGGTGCGGCGGGCATGCGGACGCGCTGGATTTCCACGCCGTTGAGGTAGAACACCGCGCCGTCATCAATGTAATTGCTGAAGGTGAGCGTGGCGTTCGCGGGATTGTTGCTGAAGTTGAAGGTGGTCCGGAAGTAATAGGCCGGGAAAACGGGGGTGCCGTTGACCGGCAATCCGAAGGTTGGCGGAAGAAGGGTGTTGCGCGGGATGAAGACGTTGTTGCCATTTTCCACGCAGAGGGCGCCCAGGCCGGGGCCGTTCCAGGCGGAGTCGTTGTAGGCGGCGGCCGTCCAGTTAGTGCTGCTGAGATTGTTGGTGTTCCATTTCCAGGCGTTGGTGAGGCCAAACACGGGCGTGGTGATGGTGGTGGTGAAGTCGGACGTCGTGAACGAGCCGGTGGCGGTGAAGTTGGAGCCGTTGAAGACGGAAATGACGCGGTAGTAATAGGTGGTGTCGGAAATCAGCCCGGTCAGGTTCACGGAATGGTTGGTGACAAGGGTGGAATCGAGCGTGGAGAAGGTGCCGAGGTTGGTGGTGGTGCCGTATGCCACCTGCGAGGTGGAGTTGGAGATGGTCGTCCAGGTGATGTTGGCGGTGGTGTCCAGCGGGGCGACGACCACGTCGTTGATGAAGCCCGGCAGGGGCAGGGCGTAAACGCCAAAATGACTGCCCACGACGCGTTCCCGGCCGTTGCCGAGCGAGTAGGTGGAGCGGTTCAGCTCGACCGGATTGCCGAAGCCATCGGTCTGGACCATGGTGGCCGAGCCGCCGCCGTCCAGGCTAATACCTTGGTAAACGCCAAACAGAATCAGCAGGTCCGCCGTTTCCGCATCGGTGGCACCATTGCTGAATGGCAACTGCCTTCCGTCGATGCAGATGAGGTAAAGGTACCGTTTGTCCTGAGAGTAACCGATGGAGGTGCGCGGTTGTTTTTCATGGAGCTGGCCGTCGGTGCCGTCATACCCGGTGGTAACGCCGCCCAGGCACATGTTGACTCCGTTCCAGACGAGCGGATAAAAGCCGGTGAGGGCGGTGTAAATTCCGGCCGTGTTCGTGCCCGGAGGTGTGTTCGTGAGGACGATGGAAGGAACATTGCTGGTGGAGATAAGAAGGGACGCCAGGGCATAGTTGACGTTCTGCGGTGAGACCGTTACGCCCTTGGAAATCATCAGGCCGTTCATGGTCGCCCCCGCGCCTTCGGCCAAGGGATCGCCGTTCCAATCGTTGGCATTGATGGCCACTTGCAACTGGTGTTTTTTCACAAAGTTGCTGACCGACAGGCCATACGTTTCGTAGGCAGGGTTGTTGGTGTTCGGCGGCGAGGGCAGCAGCCGCACGCCCGGATTGGTGAGATCGATCCGCAAGGCGTGCGCGAAGATCGGATTGCCGCCACTGAAATTGGTGCCGGTCGCCAAGTCGACTCCGCTAAACAGGGGGGTCCACGGGGTGTAAAAGGTTGGCACGGCGGAGGTGTGGCAGGCTGAAAACAGCGACACGAACAGACACGGGATGATCAGAATTTTTTTCATTTGTCGGGTCGGGCAAAGCGTAAGCCATTCATTCACGTTTGCAAACTTCCAATATTGATCGCCACGGAATTGTCACCTTCGCCCGGTCGGGGTGAATTCGCGCCCCCCCGAAACCGATGCCAACCGCGGCGCGCCGGTCTCCGCCACGGCGTGTTGCTGACGTCAGTCCGGACCCCGCCGGGCCGGAGGCCGGTGCTCCGGTTATCATCCCGGCCGGCGCTTGCCAAGGTTCGGTGCAGCCCTAAAGTGCGGGCCGAATGATTAAAATTTGCCGGCGTTTTCTCGTGGTTCTGGCCGCCGTCCTGGTTCTTGTCTTCGACTCTTCCGCCGCCACCATCTGGCGCGAGGGCGAGGCGCCATCCCGCGCCACCGTCACGCGGCATCCGTGGTGGTATGACCAGGTGAAGACGGACGTGCTCTCCGGCGGCGCGTGGATGTCGCACTTCGACGACAAGAAGGAGGGCGTGGCGGAGTACGATTTCGAGGCGGCGGAGAAAGGCGAATACACCTTCTGGGTGCGCGCGAATCCGCTGAACGCAAAACTTTCCTACCAGCTCGACGGCGGCGAATGGACGCTGATCGACCTGCAAAAAAATCAGCGCGGGATGCAGAACATCGCCGTGGACAACAAGCCGGACCTGCGCTTCCTCGCGTGGGTGAAAGCCGGGCAACTCGCGCTCGCCGCCGGCAAGCACACGATCAGGTTCAAGTTCCACAGCGGCGGGTCGCACCACGGCGGGCTGGATTGTTTCGTGTTCACCACGGAGCCGTTTGTGCCCGGCGGGAAAATGAAACCGGGCGCGGTCGAAACAGAGCACGGCCCGGCGGACTGGTTCGCGGTAATCCCCGACGACGACAAGTTTTCACCGGACTCGGTGATCGACCTGTCGAAATATATTCCCGCACCGGCCGGCCAGTTCGGATTTCTGAAGGCGGCGGGGAAGGATTTGAAATTCGAGCAGGGCGCGGGCGCGGTCAAACTCTGGGGCTGCGGTGCGAATCTGGAATACGGCAAATTCACGCAGTCCGAGCTGACGCAGCGCGCGAAATATCTCCGCAAACACGGCGTCAACATCGTCCGCCAGCACGCGGTTTTCGATGACGTGACCACCGGCGGCAAGCTCGACGCGAAGAAGCTCGACGCCTACGACTGGTGGTTTGCCGAGCTGAAGAAGCACGGCCTCTACACGGACTGGTCGGTTTTTTACCATTTCACCATCACGCCGGAGGACGGCTACAATCCCGCGCTTTTCGCCGAACTCGAAGGCAAGGGGAACCACCGCGACACCTACGGCATCATCACCGTCGCGCCGAAGCTGTGGGAGATTCGGAACAAGTTTCTCGTCGCGTTGCTCACGCACCAGAACCCCTACACCGGCCTGCGCTACGTGGACGATCCGGCGCTGGCGGTGGTCGAGATGCAGAACGAGGACTCCGTCTTTTTCTGGAACCCGCTCGGCGCGCTCGCCGAGCCGAACCCGAAGAAATGGCCCGGCCACGCGCGGCAGTTGCGGCGGATGTTCGCGGCCTGGGTGAAGGCGAAATACCAGACGGACGACGCGCTCAAGGCCGCCTGGGGCCAGCTCCGCGCCGGCGACAGCGTGAACGCCGCCGAGCTGCGCGTGATGGGGCCGTGGGAACTGGACGGGAAGGGGCCGCGCGGGACGTTCGCCGGCGCGAAGAAGCGGGCGGGAGATAACATCGAGTTCCTGGCGGAGCTGCAGCGTGGTGAATTCGAGACGTGCGAGAAGGCGATGCGCGCCGCTGGGTTCAAGGCCGTGAGCGTCACGACCGCGTGGCAGGTCGGCGGCGCCGCGACTGATCCGGCGAACACCTGGACGGACACGGTGGGCGGGATGATTGACCGGCACAATTACGCGGGCGGCGGCCACGGCGGCCACGGCATCAAGGAGGGCAAGGTGAACAACGAGTCGCACCTGGCGCAGCCGGGGGGCGGCATTTTCAGCGTCGGCATGAAACAGGTCGAGCACCAGCCGTTCAGCATCACGGAGTGGACCCAGTCCGCGCCGAACCAGTGGAAGCTCGAATGCGCGCCGATCATGGCCTTTTACGCGCTGGGCTTGCAGGGCTGGGACGCGAGTTTTCATTTCATGCAGAGCGGCGTGCGGCTCGGCGACGGCTGGCCGCGGGAATCTTCCTACGTCACGGACACGCCGCATTATCTCGGACAATTTCCCGCGCTGGCCTTCGCGCTGCATCACGGCCACATCGCCGAGGCATCCATCGTCGCGGGGCGGCGGCTGACGAAGGCGGATTTGTTCACCGGCACCGATGCGTTGCAGCAGGATTTCACCAAGGGCGGGTTCGACATCAAGACGCTGAAAAACGCCGGCGGCATTCCGGCCGAGGCGTTCGCGATCGGGCGCGTCACGACGAGCTTCGCGGGCGGCAAAAGCGAACAGGCTGAATTCGCGAAATACTGGGATGAGAAGAACAAGGTGATCCAGGCGGCGACCGGCGAACTGACGTGGGATTACGGTCGGCAACGCATCCTGGTGACCGCGCCGAAAACGCAAGCCATCATCGGCCGCGCCGCGGGGGAAACAATCACGCTGCCTGGGGTGACGGTGGAAATCAAAACGCCGTTCGTCTCGCTGATCTTCACGCCGCTGGACGACCAGCCGCTCGCGCAGTCGCGGCACATCCTCATCACCGCGCTGGCGCAGGACAAGCAAACGGGTGCGCAATACAGCCCGGATGGGAAACGACTGCTGGCGAACGGCGGTCCGCCGCTGCTGCTCGAGCCGGTGCAGGCCACGCTGAAGTTTGCCGGCGACGCGCCCAAGCAGGTCCGTGCGCTGGATCTTTACGGGGTGCCGACGGCGAAGACGGCCGCGGTGAAAGCCGACGGGAGCTTTGTCATCGATGGGACGTTCCGGGCGTACTACTACGAAGTGAAGCGGTGAGGGCAGCCGGGCGCGGTCAGTTTCGCAGCCGGTAAAATTTCGTTTCGGAGGAGTTGGTAATGCTGAACGGGCTGGTGTTGACCGGGCCGGGGATGTCGGTCCAAGAGTTTGGGGGGGAGCTGATCTGGGAGGACTGTTGCAGAACGTAGCCGGGGCTGTTCCAGGAAAGGGTGGTGACGTTGCCGGCGCGGGCGACGTTCAGTGTTGGCAGCAGGTAGGTGGTGAAATTGGCGAAGAGCGCCGATCCGAAAGCCATGTCGATGTTTCCATTGCTGGACTGATGAACTTCCACCGCCAGGACGTTGGTGCCCATGACCAGGTTGGTGATGAGGTTGCCGGAGGTGGTGTAGAAATCCGGGCAGTTGGCGTCGCCGGCGCAGGGATTCGCGGTGGCGACCGTTTTATTGGTGATGACCGTGGGGGCGGCGGGCATGCGGGTGCGCTGGATTTCCACGCCGTTGAGGTAATACACATAGCCGTCATCCACATAATTGCTGAAGGTGAGGGTGGTGGCCGACGGGCTGTTGGTGTAGTTGAACGTGGTCCGGAAATAGTAGGTCGGGAAAACCGGAACCCCGGTCACCGGCAGGCCGTTGTTCGGCGGCAGCGGGGTGTTCTTGGGGCTGACAGAAAAGCTGGTTTCCACGTAAAGTAGGCCGGGGCCGGAACTCCAACTGGAGTCGTTGTAGTTGGTGGCCTTCCAGTTGATGCCGTCAAGATTGTTGGTGTTCCATTTCCAGGATTTGGTGATGCCGAACACGGGCCTGGTGGTGGTGACGTTGTAGTTGGTCGCCGTGAACGCGCCGGTGGCGGAAAAGGGGGTGCCGTTGAAGACCGAGAGGGCGCGGTAGTAGTAGCGCGCTCCCGCCACCAACCCGGTCAGGTTGACGGAGTGATTGAGGACGGGGGTGGGATCAAGCACGGAGAAGGTGCCGAGATTGGTGGTGGTGCCGTATTCCACCTGGGACGAGGAGTTGGAAATGGTCGTCCAGTTGACGGTGGCGGTGATGTCCAGCGGGAGGATGTTCACGTCGTTGATGAAGCCGGGCAGGGGCTTGGCGTAAACGCCGAGATGACTGCCCACGATGCGCTCGCGACCGGATTGGGGGATGTAGCTGCTGTGGTTCAGGTCCACCGGATTGTTGAAGGCATCGGCCTTGACCATGGTCACGGAGCCGCCGCCGTCCATGCTCACGCCATCCCAGGCGCCTCCAAGGAGCAGCCAGGCGGCGGTTTCGGGGTCCGTCGCGCTGTCGCTGTAGGGGGATTGCCGTCCGTCAATGATCATCAGGTAGAGGTAGCGCCGGTTCTGGGAGAGGCCGTAGGCGGTGCGGGGTTGGGGATTGTGAATGTCGAGGGCGATGCCTGGAAAATTGGCGACGTTCGCGCCGAAATTGACGCCGCCAATGACCAGCGGATAAACGCCGGCGACCGCCGTGTAAATCCCGGCGGTGTTCGTGGCCGGCCAGTTCGTGTGGATGACGGTGGCCTGTTTGTTGGTGGTGAAAAGAAAGACCGAGGCGCTCGCCGGCCCCTCCTGCGAAGACACCACGGTGCCGCGGGAGATGGCCAGGCCCTCGACCTCGGCGTTCAGGCCTTCGGAATTGTACTCCGGGCAGCAGAAGAAGTTGGCGTTGACGGCCACTTGCAGATTGTTGCCTTTCAGGAAATTGCTGGTGGTCATGGAGAGCGTTTCGCGCGATTCCGGAATGGGGCCGGGCGCCGGCGGAGTGTGGAGCAGTTGCACGTCGGGATTCTGCAAATCCACGCGCAGAAAATTGACCGACTGTCTCCGGGGAAAAGTGGCGTCGGGCAACGCGTTGGTGCCAATGGCGTGATCCACACCCTTGAACAGCGGCACCCACGGGCCGAGGGACATGACGGCCTGAGCGGTGAGGGCGGCGAACAGGCAGGGAATGATCAGGAGCTGTTTCATTTTGGTTAGGCGGGGAACCGTAATTCATCGGTGCCGGTTTGCAACCGGCACGGCTCAGTCGCCGCTGTATTTGTAGTTGTAGCCGAAAATGGGGTCGCGGGTGTAGGCGGCGTTGAGACCGTCGTAATAAATTTTAATGTAATCGACGTGGCCATCGACGAAGGCGACCGCGTTTAGAGCGTCGTTGTAGAACGGGAAGTTGGCCTTGCCGGTGCGGCTGTCGTGCCAGGAGAGCGGCGCGTGCGCGCTCCATTCCATGACGAGCAGGGTCTTGGCCGGGTGGTTGATGGTGCCCAACTCGCGGCCGACGAGGTGGGGCACGCCCGGCAGGTTCACGCCGTTGAACACGTAGCTGCCGTAGTCAAACCGCGGGCTTAAACAAAACGGACGGGCCTTTTCATCTTCGGTGTAGCCCCGGTCGCTGGGGCACGCGAACACCTTGTCCTGGGAGGAGGAAGGCCCTTTGAGGCCGATGTAGCCTTTGACCTGCTCCTTGTACCACCACCAGACGCCGGTGGGCGGGCTGTTGGCCGGGGTCGGGAGGGCCTTTTGATTGTCCTCGGCATAGAGCAGGAGCGCCCGGCTGACCTGGCCCAGATTGGCCAGGCAGACGGCCCGGCGGGCCTTCGATTTCGACCGGGCCAAAATCGGGACCAGCACGGCCAGCAACAGGGCCAGCACGGCGAGCACCACGAGGAAATCGGCCGGGGAGAATCCGGCGCGCGGGTTGGACTGAGAGCGAGGTCGCATCGTCGGGTTAATTTTTCTTGGTGGCGGACACGGCTGGCAAAGGCAGTTCGGCCACATTGGCCGGAGTGGCCAGCCAGAACCATTGTTCGAAATGGTCGCGCGGGCTGCTGCCGGCGGCGCGGGCCGGTGGATTCTTCCGGCTGAGGACGGCGGCGTGCAGGAGTTTCTCATCGAACATCTGCTTGAGGTTGACGCGGGCGGGCATTTCGCCGGAGCAGACGGCCACGACCTTGGGACGTTTGCTCCCGACCTTCGCGAGTTGCTCATCGGAAAGCGCCGGCGGACCGAGGAAGGAGACGATCACGTCGGCCTCGTTGCATTTTTTGACGATCTCCAAATAATCCCCCGACGGCACCATCATCAGGCTGATGGGATTCATCTTGAGGAGGTGCAGGGTCGTGACTTTGACGCCCCTCTGCTTGAGGGATTTCTCGAATTGTTTCAGTTGGGTGTCGCTGGCCGGATTGGGGAAGGTGACGGTGTCACGGCCGAGGAGGATGACTTTGCCGCCGGGGCCCAGCAGCTTGATGGTCTCCTGCGCGAGCACCTCGCCGAGCGCCTCATGTGACTGGTGGTCGATCCCGGGAGCGAGGGGGTTGAAAAAAAAGTAGAGCCAGGCGGACGCGCCCAACATGACCAGCATGGCTACGGCTGCTTTGATCTTATTTGGCGTCATGGTGCGTCAACACCGGGGCAGAAGCGTTAAACGAAGCTGGCCGGCCTGAGCACACGGCCTCAAAACGTGCCCCGCGGCTTGCTGAAAATGACGTTGGCGGTTCCGCCGGACAGCGCCGCGCCGATCTGATCGCGCAAGGTGGCCGTGTTGACTTGCTGCACGCTGCCGTCGGACAAGCCGATGTTGCCCGCGCGCTTATGCACGGTGTCTTCCCAGCCGGCGTCGATGGAACTGAGGACATATTGGCTCCAATTCGGATCCAAACCTCCATTGCCCCCGTAAATATTGTTGTCGCCCGCCAGGATGGTCTGCGGCTTGGTCTCCGCGGCGTCAATTCCGAAGAAATAACTGATGTTGTCTTCGCCGGCCACGAATTCCCAGTCTGAGGCCACGGTCTTGGTTTTCTCGCTGACACAAGTCAAAATTTTCGGCGTGGCCAGTTCGTTCGAAGCGGCGCGGTAATGATCCGGCCACCAGGCGGAGTTTTCGCTCCCGCCCTCGGCGATGGCCACCTGCCAGGGAAATTTGTCCGCATTGTCGTTGGACCAGATGCGCATCCCAAGGCCGATCTGCTTGAGCTTGTTGATGCAGTCGGTGCGCTGCGCCTTGGCTTTGGCCCGGGCTAGGGCGGGCAGAAGCAGCCCGGCCAGGATGGCGATGATGGCAATGACCACCAACAGCTCGATCAGCGTGAAGGCCCGCGATTTTTGTCTGGTCAATGGTGACATGGGTCGTGCGGAAGCTACCAAGCCCGCGCTGGTAGTCAATTTCCTATTCGTCTCTTTTACGACGCCTGGCCCCGCTTCTGCATCGCCTCATGGCCGTGACGCAGCATCCGCTCGGTGGTCTCCCAGCCGAGACAGGCGTCGGTGATCGAGACGCCGCGTTTGAGTTCGGCGAGATTCTGCGGGATCGGCTGGCTGCCCTCGTGGAGGTAGCTCTCGACCATCATGCCGATCAGGGCGGTGTTGCCGGCCGCGCGTTGCTCGATCACGCTGTGCCAGACCTCCTCCTGCTTGGCGTGCTGCTTGCCGGAGTTGGCATGGCTGCAATCCACCATCAGGACCGGCGGCAGTCCGGCCTTTTGCAGTTGCGCGACCGATTCAGCGATGCTGGCCGCGTCATAATTCGTCCGCTGCCGCCCGCCGCGCAGGACCACGTGCCCGTCCGGATTGCCCGTGGTCCGGATGATCGCCGTCGCACCGTCCGGGTCGATGCCGAGAAAATTGTGCGCGTGCCGCGCCGCGCCCATCGCGTCGATGGCCACCTGCAACCCGCCATCGGTCGCGTTCTTGAAGCCAATGGGCATCGAGAGGCCGCTGGCCATCTCGCGGTGGGTCTGGGATTCCGTGGTGCGCGCGCCGATCGCGCCCCAGCTCACCAGGTCGGCGAGATACTGCGGCGTGATCGGATCCAGAAATTCGGTGGCGGCGGGCAGGCCCAGGCCGTTGATTTCGAGCAGCAGGCGGCGGCCGATTTTCAAGCCGGCCTCGATGTCGTAGGAGCCGTCGAGATGCGGGTCGTTGATCAGCCCCTTCCAGCCGATGGTCGTGCGCGGCTTTTCAAAATAGACGCGCATGAGGATGAACAACTGATCGGCGAGTTCCTCGCGCAGCGCGTTGAGGCGGCCGGCGTATTCGCGCGCGGCGTCGGGATCGTGGATCGAGCACGGCCCGACGACGACGAGCAGGCGCGGGTCTTCCTGGCGGAGGATGCGCTTCACGGTCTCGCGCCCCGCCGCGACGGTCGGCGCGGCGCGGTCGGTCAAGGGAAGCTCGGCCTTGAGCGCGCGGGGCGCGATCAGGCGGACGGTTTCACGGACGTGCAAATTGTGTAATGGCTGCATAATTACGGCCGCGCCAGCCAGGCCGCCGCGGCTTGAGCGGGGCAAGGTAGCCGCAACGGTGGACACAGTTCAAGCCCCGGCCGGACTCCGGCGCGCGCCGCAAAATTTTCACCGCCGCAGATTTCCCCTTGCGAAAAGGGCGATCACAGTCCAACAGCTACGCACCCGGCGCGGAATGATTGCCGCGCCGGGCTGACGCCAATGCAAATCATCATCCTATGTCTGTGAAACGGCCACGCTCTAAACGAGTCCTGCAAAACCTCGCGATCTTTTCCGCGACCATCCTCGTTTTCCTGATCGGCCTCGAAATCACGCTGCGCCTGGCGGGCTACGGCAATGTCGAAGTTTACGATCCCGATCCGGTGCTCTACTGGAAACTCCGGCCCAACCAGGATTGCTTCACCAAAATCGGCCGCCACCCCGTCCACATCAATTCGCGCGGCACCCGCGGCCCGGAGTTCCAGTTGCCCAAGCCGCCCGGCACCTTCCGCATCCTTTCCCTCGGCGATTCCAAGACCTTCGGCTGGGGGGTCAGCGAGGCCGACACCTATTCCGCCCGCCTCGAACGCCTCCTCCAGGAACACGCCGGCCCCGGCACGGAAATCGAGGTCATCAACGCCGGCTGCAACGCCTGGTCCTATCCGCAGATGCGCTTTTATTTCCGCGATATCGGCCTCCAATATCAGCCCGATCTCATCCTGATCGGCGACGGCAATCTCTGGACGCAGTTCTCCGAAAACAACAGTCCCGAGTTCATCGAGAGTTTCATGAACCGTGTCCGGCTGAAAAATTTCTTCCGCCGCTTCGCCACCTTCCACTACATCGTCGAGGACAAGTTCAAGGGCCTTTATGAATCGCAACGGGCCAAGTTCATCCCCGTCGATCCCGCCGCTGACACCCTCTTCAAGGACCAGCAGCAGAAAGACCCAGACGCCTTTTTCCGCCAGCACATCGACGGCCTGTGCACCCTCGCCCTCAGCAACCGCGTCCAGCCGGTCCTCCTCTTCATCCCCTACATCGACCAGGCCCTCGCCGGCGAAACCAATCGCGCGCTCAAGGCCAAGCTGCAGATCAGCCGCCAGTGGAACGTCCCGCTGATCGACACCACCCCCGTCCTCACCCCGCACGGCCGGGAACTCTACATGGAGGCGGACACCGTCCACCTCACCGCCGAAGGCAACGCCGTTATTGCCCGGCAGATTTTTGAATCGCTGACCAATCTGGTGAAACGCTCGGACAATCCCCTCAGTCCTTCAACACCGCCTGATAAGCCTTGAGCAACTGCTCCACCGATTTCTCCCAGTTTAACTCCGTCCGCACCCGTTCCGCGCCGAGTCGGCCCATCCGCTCGCGGGCCCCCGGATCGTCCAGCAGCCGGCCGATAGCCTCGGCCAGTTTCACCGCCGAGTTTTCCCGCACATAGACCGCCGCGTCGGCCGCCGAGGCCCGGCCTTCCTTCAAATCAAACATCACCTGCGGCTTCTCAAAAATCATGTACTCGAGCACCTTGTTCATCGTGCAATGATCGTTGTAGGCGTTGATCGGATCGCACGAGACGCCGGCGTCAATCGTCCGCAGCGCGCTGAACAAAAACTCGTTTGTCACTCGTCCGGGCAGATCGACGAACGCCTCCAACCCGAGCCGCTCGCGCTGCTGCAAAAGTTTTGCGTGTTCCGGTCCCGTGCCCATCAGCAGAAACTGCACATCGCTCCGTCCCATGCGATGCACCAGGTGCGCCGCCGCGTCGAGGAGGTAGCTCACCCCGTCCGCGTCGCCCATCACGCCCACGTAGCCGATCAAAAAGAGCCGGCCCTTCTTCAATTCCGAATTGGGCCGCGCCTCCTCCGTCGAGATTTTCGGCGCGGTTCGCACCACGAAAAGTTTTTCCGCTGATTTTTTTCCGCGTTGCCGCGCGATCGCGCGCACCGATTCGTTTGTCACGATCACCCCGTCCGCGCAGGCGAAAGTCAGCCGCTCCGCCACCCGCACCGCCCAGTAAAGTAAGGCCCACAATCCGCGCTGCCCGAATTTCGCCTCGAACATTTCCGGCCAGACATCGTGGATGTCGTAGATCACCCGCACGCCAAAAAGCTTGAACGGCCACGCCACCACAAAGAGCAGGTCCGGCGGATTGCAGAGATGAATGATCTTGAACTTGTGCTTGCGCCAGACCTTCCACGCCAGTCGTGTTTCGCCCCAGAGCGCCGAGGCGTATTCGCGGATGAAGCCGGCGACCCCGCCCGCCTCCTCGCTGATCCAGTGCCGGTAAATGTGGATGCCATCAAGCACCTCCTCCGGCTGGGTGAAGCCGCGCATCTGCGGGCAGATCACCACCACCTCGTAGCCCGCGTCGCGCAACGCGCACGACTCCTGCCACACACGCCGGTCCAGCGGCACCGGCAGATTTTCCACGATGATGAGGACGCAGGGCTTGGAGGACATGCGATGTCGAACGACTAATTCACCAGCAGAACCCCTCGTACTTCGCCGGCAACGTCTGCAACTCCGGCCAGCCGTTCACATCCAAAATCGTGTGCTGCGGCGTGAGAAATTTTTTCAAGTCATCCAGCTTCGCGCATTTCTGCGCGGCGATGACCAGGCCCTGCCGGCCCAGCGCCGTCGCCAGATCGGGCTGCAACAGGCCGGCGAGGTGCGGCATTTTCGTGTCGATCAGCCGTTTGTTGCTGCCGACCAGCGCGGCCAGGTTCAGCGCGGGATCGTAAATGCGGAGCGTGTGGCCGCGGCCCAACAAAAGCTGCGCCACCTCGACCATCGCGCTTTCGCGCAAGTCGTCCGTGTTCGATTTGAACGAGAGGCCGAGGATCACGATTTCGTTCTGGCCTGATTCGGCGATGAGGGCGAGCAGGCTTTGCAGATGCCGCTCGTTGCTCGTGAGCAGACTTTCGAGCAGCGGCAGATTCAGCCCGTTCGACCGTCCATGATTCGTCAGCGCGCGCACGTCCTTCGGCAGGCACGAGCCGCCAAACGGATTGCCCGGCTTCATATAATACGGCGAGAGATTCAGCTTCGTGTCGCGGCAGAGCAACTCCATCACGGCGCGGGCGTCGATCTGCATCTGCTTGCCGACCCGCCCGATTTCGTTGGCGAAGGTGATCTTGGCGGCGTGAAAGGCGTTGCAGGCGTACTTCACCATTTCGGCGGTGTTCCAGTTCACCACCGCCGCGCTGTCGCCGAAGAGCTGCGTCATCAACTCCGCTGGCGGCCGCGCGCCATTGCGCGCGCCGACGACGGCGAGGGACGGATTGTCGAAATCCGCGACAGCCGTGCTCTCGCGCAAAAATTCCGGGTAATAAAAAATCGTCAGCGAACCGTCCGCCTCCAGATCGGCGAGCAGTTCACCGGCGAGTTTTGCGGTGCTGCCGGGCAGCATCGTGCTGCGGAGGACGAGATGATGCCGCTTGGGTTTTGCCCGCAGCGCCGCGCCGATTTCCTGCAACACCTGCCGGACGAACCCGAGATCCAGCGCGCCGCTGGCGGCCGAGGGCGTGCCCACGCAGACAATCGAAAGATCGGTGGCCGCGATGGCGTCGTCGCACTGTTGCGTGGCGCGGAGCAGTCCTGAAGCTTTGGCGTGCTTCAGCAGTTCGTCCAATCCCGGCTCGATGATGGGCGGGATGCCCTGGTTGAACGACTCGACTTTTTGCGGATGCACGTCCACGCCCACGATGCTGTGGCCCTGCTTGGCGAGACATCCGGCGGTGACAGCACCGACGTAGCCGAGTCCGAAAATACTGATTTTCATGCGCGCGCAGAGGCTAGAAATGTGGTGCGGAAAATGCAAGGCTTGTCGCCGGGCCGCGCGGTCAAGAGCAGGTAGGGCGCGAAGCAGGTCTTGCGGAATGCGGGCGAAACAATCCCCGCCAGCGGCGCGTCGCCGCCCCGGTCGCACTCGCCCTTGACCAGCTTTACTTCCGCCCAGTCCGCGCTGACTTCGACGCCGAGCAACACGTCCTCGCGGTTCACGGCAAATTTGCGTTCGCCCAAAATTTTCACACACGCCCCGGGAGCAAACTGCCAGCGCACCGTGAAGCCCGATTCGCCGCCAGTTGGTGGCGCAGCCGTCCCGGCTGTGTCCCCGGGCGTCTCGACCGTAAAACTTTTTGTTTCAGGGCGGAACGCCGCCCCGCTATTTTTTCTACCGTCCCCCCTCCAGACTTCATCTTCCACCTGCCATCCCGTGTGATCTGGCAGCGTGGAAATCGTGCGACGCAGTTGAACGCCCGGCAAATTGAGTTCACCCAGCAGAACATTCCAGCCCGCTTCGGTGAGCCTGGGCTGGTCGTGATGCTGCGCCCAGAGAAACGGGCCGAGCCGCTTGGGAAACTCCTCGCCCCCCGGACACGGGCCATTATGCGCCGCGCGCGAGGCGAGCCAGGCACGCAAATTTGTATCCGCGTAGTAGGCCCCGGTGCCGGGATCAATCACCAGTGCCACGCCCTTGCACCAGATTGAAAGATGCAGCGCATCAAGATGGCCATGCGCCGCCGTCCGCAAATATCCGAGTGGCGAGGCATCGAAGCGCAAAAAATGGAAGCCCGACTCACAAATGGCGATGCCGCTGTCTGGATAAACCTCCCAGTTGCTCATTGGCCTCGACATCAGCGGCGGGCCGTTACTGAATTTCCCAGGAGGAACCGCCGAGTTGCCCAGCCAGTATGGCAGGGCGGCACTGTCCGTCGCGCCCGCGATCCAGTCTTGCCACTCGCGCCCGACGGTTTGTTCACTGAGAAAAAGCGCCGAAACAAACGCATTGTCCGAATCACCGTAATCCCACGGCTCGCGTTTCACCTGAACCGCCGCAAAAAAAACCGAAGCGTGTGATAATCGTTTTTCAACCGGAAAAGAAATCTTCTTTCCCGCCGCCTTCAGCGCATCACGCGCCTGCCAGCAAAACTCGAACGAGAACAATTGATAGTTCAACGCCTGCTCCTTGTTCCCGCCGTCTTCGGCGAACTGCGCGAGCACCTCGCGCTCCCAGCGGGCCTGCAACTCTTCCAGCGGCGCGCCCCAGCGGGCCAGTTCCGGCCAGCGCGTGGTGGCGAGAATCAAACCGGTGAGTTCGCCGAGCAGATGATTGTTCGCCGACGACCCGAACGACTGATGACGCCACGCGAACCAGGCGTGCGCGGGCAAAATTTTGTAGCGCAGTGTTTCGAGTTCGCCGGCGTAATCGCAGGTCTCGGCCTGCGCGTGGAGCAGCGCGTCAATCCAGGTGAATTGAATCAGCCGCATCCCGACCTCCAGCGCGCTCGTCCAGTTCCAGCCGCGATACGGCGGGTTGTGCTTCACCCAGTCCTCCAGCCACGCGACGCATTTGCGCCCGGCCCGCTCGTCGCCGAGCACGGAGGCGGACTGCGCGAGCCGGACGAGTTGGAACCAGCGGCTCAACTCCCAGATGAGCTTCACATCCGCGCCGCCGGGCAGCGCGCGGTGGTTCAACTGGAAGGCCGATTCGGTGGTCGCGAGATTTCCCCCCGCGAGATAATCGCAGTGCCAGAGCGGCGGATCATCGACCTTGATTTCGAGATGGCCGAAGGCGCGCCAGCGGCCGGCGAGAATTTCCTCGGTGTCCCGGCGCAGTGCGGCGCGCAACGTTTCCGGCGCGTCCGCCGGCTTCGGCAAAATAGGGAACGCACCGGACGTGTCGAGCTTCACGGAAGTCCAGTCGCGCCCGCGCCGTGCGTCGGTGAACTGGCAGAATTTTTTGCGCGCGTGCCGCGCCATCTCCGCCGGACTCATCGCCCGCAGCCGGTGCCAATACCATTGAAGTCTTGAGTCGCTCATGTGATGCGCGCCGTGCCCGGCCCGAGCACTGATTTACCTGTTCGTGATCGAGGCACAGCCGGCCAGTTGGCCAACCGATGCAGGCAAATAAAAAGAATACCAGGGCGGATTTTGCATGAATGAGATGTAACCGAAGTGCCACTGGATTGAAAGAGGGCAATTTTCCGCTCATGATCATCCGGCTTCAGCTGATGTGAGTGAGGTTCGTAGAAACTGAAATGTTACTCGTAGAGCGAAACCTGAAGTATCAATTGTAATTCTCGGAAAGCCCCGGCAGCCTCTTTCCATGCACCTTTGGAAAATAAATGAGAGCCAGATGAAAACCGCTCTCACGCGCCGATGGCAGCGTTTCATCATCAGACAGACGAAACTTGCCATGAGTATCACGACTATGGTGCTCATCAGCTTTTGCCGGAGCCTGCCTGCTGCCGAGCCCACGACGATGCGGGACCAGACTTTTCCCCTGATTCAATTGCCCATGGAATTCCACGCGAAACGGCAGAGCACAGACACCAAGCTGGTGAAGGGCCAGACTTTGGAAATTTTCCGGGCGTCAGGGTCGGGCTGTGTTTGGCACATGTGGATTGTTCCGCCACGACCACGGCCTGGAAGCGGCCACGGTCGCCGCCCAGCTTTGGAAAGGCCCAAACGAGTTGCAGATCAAAACGAGCAATTTCATGAACATCACCAAACGCCTCTGGGCCATCAGCTGCGTGGTCGCGGAATAGCCGGGCCATAAGTTCCCACCAAGACGTCTGTGCAGCGGAAGCCCCAGAATTATTATGAGCATCTTTTCAAGAATCTGTTTCGCAATCTTCATCCCGTGTGCTTTAGCGCCCGCCTCCCTGGCCGAATTCAAGCCGGCCCTCGCGCGGTTGGCGCTGGACCGCGACCGGGTTCAGTCGGGCGGTGTGGTGCAGGCTGCTTACACCTTTCGCTCAAGAGGCCCGTCCTCGGAGGAGTTCAAGGTGTTCGTCCATGTCGTCGGCCCCGGTGGACTGCGCATTGGTGCGGATTTTTCCCCGGTCGTGCTGACCACTCGCTGGCCGCAGGAAGGATGGTTGCGGGAAGGTCCATTTCCCATCGAGCTGCCCGCCGATGCTCCGCCAGGGAAATACGAGGTCTTGATTGGATTGTATTCGTCGAGCGAGCGGGCGGAACTCGACAATGCGGACCTTCACAAAGGCGGGCGCGAGTATCATGCGGGCGATTTCCAGGTCGTGGCGGCCGGCAACACGGCGACGGCGAAGCCGGCGGTGTTCGACTGGTTGCCGGTCGATGACACGAGACTGGCCAAGGCACCACCCCCCGTAACCGTCCGGCCGGGGGAGAAGACGCTGGAACGCCTCATGGTGTCGGTGGATCGAAAGGTTCTAAATCCGGTGCACGAAAAGAATCCCACCGCGAAGCTAACGGTGACTGGATTTTATTCCGGCGGCTCCCAGCGTGTCCTTCCTCCCGCAGAGGTGGAACTCAAAGCCCGAACCAAAAGCGCCAGCGGGCATGTGAATGTCGTGGCGATCGAAAACGGCAAGGTGGTGCCGAAAGAGGGTGGTATCGCCACCATTGAAGCGACCGTGACGGAAGCGGGCCGGCGCGTCAAAGCCTCGACCGATGTCGTGGTCACACCGTATTACCGGGATTATCACCAGACCCTGGTGTTGAAGCTCTTCATGGGCATGGAGGGCGAGCCCGTTCCCCGCTCGGCCGGTGGTTTCCTTTCGAAGAAGGGGCACGAAGTGATGTGTAATTTTGAGGAAGCCCTCGAAATCATCCGGAAGACCGACAACCTGACACGCGGCATGCCCAAAATCGTCTATCTGGTCGGCTGGCAAAAGGGCGGGCACGATCACGGATACCCCGCCTGGAGTGAAGTGAATCCTCTTCTGAAGCGGTCGCAAGACGACACGCCACTCAAAAGTTTGCGCTGGCTGATCCGCGAAGGCAGAAAATTCAACACCACCGTGAGCCTGCATCTCAACATGTTGGATGCCTACAAACACAGCCCGCTTTTCAACGAATACGCGGCTAAAGACTGCTTCGCCAGGGACGCCAACGGTCAGTTGCTCGTGGCGGGAATCCAGATCCAGGGGGACGACATGCTCAACGTGGTCTATCCCAAAGAATGGGAGGCCGGGCTGGCGCAGCGGCGGATCGATGGGCTGATCAAAATGATCCCCGAACTTAAGGACGGACACACCATTCACGTGGATGTCTTCGTTTCGCAACGCGACGGCGGCAAGCCGATCAGCCCCTGGCATGCCAAACCCGAAAACGGCGGCCTGACCGTGGACAAGTACGTCGAAACCCAGCGGAAGATTTTCCACTATTGGCGGGAGCGCGGCTTCGATGTCACCGGCGAAGGAACCGGCTGGGCGCATCCACCGGGCGAACACTTCGTCGGATTGCAGCCCATGTCGTGGTGGTATTCATGGAACCAGATGGAGATCCCGGAATGTCTCGGCGCGCGCGGCCGGACCGACCGTGGCGGCGACGGCGATTTCCGTTTTGGCTCCAGCATGCATGGCGAGGAAATCTGGCAGGACATGTGGGTCAAGGGCACCAAGGAGAAGATGACCGGGTTCCAAGGCATGTTCTGCCGCTCGACGCTGCCGTGGTATTATCTGAGCCGCTTGGAGCGGGTGAAACTTGAGAGCAACGCGCTCCATTACAGCGATGGAGTCGTCGCGCGAACCGAAGGGGGCAAACGCATCATTCGCAAAGGCGACTTCGTGCTGCGTGAGGATGACCATCTTTTTGTCCCGGCGCTGTGGAACGGAAAGGAAATCATCGCCTACAGCTGGCCAGGTTACGCCAGCAAGACGTGGCAACTGCCGGAGGATTGGAAGGGTATTCGGAGCGTGGATCTCTACCAGATAACGATGGAAGGTTGCGCGCCCTTGCAGAAGCGCGTTCCGGTCACTGGAGCCAGGCTGGTCTTGTCGCTGGACAAGGATCAAAGTGTTTCCATCCTCCCGGCCGGAAAAAAACCGGCCGGCCGGATAATCGCCGCCGTCCCGCCCACGAACGATCCGACCAGAGCCGAGGGTGGAAACCCCGAGTGGCGCCTGCGGCACGCTGAGCGCGTGGCGGACGTCAAGAGTCAGGCTGAAAAGTTGGAGATTCTTTTCCTTGGCGATTCGATCACCAGCGGCTGGCGCGACACGGGCCGGGCGATTTGGGAAAAGGAGTTTGTTCCCCGCCACGCGGTCAGCATCGGCATTGCCGGCAGCCAGACGCAGCACGTTCTCTGGCAGATTGAGAATGGCGCCATCGAAGGAATCAACCCGCGCGTCGCCGTGCTGATGATCGGAGTCAACAACGTCATGGCCAGGCCGCCTCATTCTGCCCCCGAGATTGCGCGTGGCATCACCGCCATCGTAGGCAGGCTGCGCGCGAAACTTCCGAACACGCAGGTGTTGCTGCTCGGTACTTTCCCCAAGGATCGTTCCCCAGACTCGCCTGACCGCCGGAAGATTCAGGAGTTGAACTCGCTCATCCGCAAGCTCGATAACGGCAAGACGGTTCGTTTCGCGGATCTGACGGCCAAGTTTCTCGACCAGCAAGGTGTGTTGTCACCCGAAATTTCCCCCGACGGCGTCCACCTCAGCCCCGCCGGTTACGCGATCTGGGCCGGAGTGGTTAAGGAACTGATCGCGCATTGAGCCGCCCGAAAATGTCCGGTTGCCGCCGCGTTTGGTCTCGGCCATTCTGTTCGCATGTTCTCCATGACCACCGCCGCCGCGGCGAACTCGGTGCAGTGTTTTCTTCCGTTATGAGGTTGCGGAGATTTTTTCCACTGCTGGCGGTGCTCGGCTTCATGCTGGGCATCGCCCATGGGGCCGCCCCCCGCGTCGTCATCAACGAGATTCACTTCAACCCGGCGCACAAGCGCCCCCTGGAGTTTGTCGAGCTGCACAACCCGACGGAAAAGGACATCCGGCTCGAAGGCTGGAGCCTCGGCAAGTTTTCGTTTCCCTCGAACGCTGTCATCGCTGCGCGCGGATTCACGGTCGTGGCGCAGCATCCGGACGCATTCACCAATGAGTTTGGCTTTCAACCCTTCGGGCCGCTGCCGGGCAAACTGAGCAACCACGGCGAGAAACTGACGTTGCGTGACGCACGCCAAAACGTCGTGGATGAAGTCCACTACGGCGTCGGCTTCCCGTGGCCCACGGCGTCCCACGGTGCGGGGCCGTCGCTGGAGCGCGTGCATCCGCAACTCCCTTCCGAGCATCCCGCCTCGTGGCGCAGCGCGGGTTTCCCCGCCGTCGCACCGGTCACGGCGGGAACGATCTTCCTCCCCTCCGAGTCCACCGGCTGGCGCTGGCGCAAGGGTCTCAACGAAGCCTCGCAGCCGGTCACGGCCTGGCGGCTCGGCGCGTTCGTCGAGGATGCCACCTGGCAGAATGGACAGGCTTCGATCGGTTATGAAGATGGCGATGACCGCACCGTGCTCACGGACATGCCGGGCCGTTACACCTCGCTGTTTCTGCGGCAACCGTTTGTCGTGTCGGGCAAACTGCCGCCGGCGCTGTTGCTGCGCGTGCGCGTGGATGACGGCTGCATCGTCTGGATCAACGGCCGCGAGGTGGCGCGCTTCCATGTCCGGCCCGGCGAAATTCCTTTCAACGGCGTGGCCGAGAACCATGAGGCCGGCGAGGAATTCGAGGAGAGGCTGATCGAGAACGCCGCGGCGTTGCTCGTGCCGGGAACCAACTTGATCGCGATTCAGGCCTGCAACGCCTCGCTCACCAGCAGCGACTTCACCATCGACGCGGAACTCCGCACGCCGGAAGGCGCGACGCGCGGCCGCCGCCCCACGCCCGGCGCGACCAACTCCGTTTTCTCCGCCGTCGCGCCGCCTTCCATCACCAACGTCGTTCATGCGCCCGCCGAGCCGAAGTCGGGCGAAGTCGTGACCGTGACGGCGCACGTGGCCGACCCGGACGGCGTGGGGGAAGTCACGCTCGAGCTGCAAGTGGTCGCGCCCGGAGCCTACCTGCGCAAGACGGACGCCGGCTTCCGCACGAACTGGGTGGCGGTGCCGATGCGCGATGACGGACGCGACGGTGACGTCCGGGCGCGCGATGGCGTGTTCACGGCGCGGGTGCCGGCCGAGGGGCAACGCCACCGGCAGCTCGTGCGTTATCGCATCAAGGCCGTGGACCGGACCGGCCTCGCCGTGCGCGTGCCCTACGCGGATGACAGCGCGCCGAACTTCGCGTGGTTCGTTTACGACGGCGTGCCGTCGTGGGCGGGCGCGAGCCAGCCGGGCCGGACGCCGACGAACTTATTCTCCGCAGAATTTCTGCGCACGATGCCGGCCTATCATCTGTTGACCCGCGCCGAGGACGCCGCGCGCAGCCAGTGGGACAGCGGCGCGAACCGCCGGCTGTTTTACGGGACGCTGGTTTACGACGGACGGGTCTACGATCATGTCCAGTTTCACAATCGCGGCCAGGGCAGCGGCTACATTTCCGGCAAGAACAAGTGGGGCTTCAAGTTCAACCGCGCCCATGAACTTGCCGCGCGCGATCGGCACGGCCGCCGCCACGCGCACACCTGGGACAGCCTCAATCTCAACCCCGGACTCTCCACGCCCTACCTGCCGGTTCACGCCGGCATCGCGGGGCTGGACGAAGCGTTTGCCTTTCGCGCATTTCAACTGGCCGGCGTGCCCTCGGCCAACAGTCATTGGATTCAGCTCCGCGTGATCGATGCCGCGGACGAAAACTCGCCCACCGATCAATACGCCGGCGATCTGCGCGGGCTTTACCTCGCCATCCAGGACATGGACGGCGCGCTCCTGCGCGAGCGCGGCCTGCCCGACGGTAACATCTACAGCATTCAGAGCGGCCGGAAACATCTGGCCCGCGGCGCGGCCCCGGACGGCTCGGACTGGAACCAGTTCATCAACGGCGTGCGCAACGAACAGCCCGAGGCGTGGT
>Ga0049084_10000085_pt1 | contig 32530 bp, 27 predicted proteins | sample GreLakmeON33MSRF_FD_66720 | JGI IMG/M metagenome (GOLD analysis project Ga0049084, IMG submission 66720) | Freshwater lentic microbial communities from great Laurentian Lakes, MI, USA - Great Lakes metaG ON33MSRF | ecosystem: Environmental > Aquatic > Freshwater > Lake | place: Great Lakes... | reverse complement strand
GATGATGTCGCGCCAATAAGACCCCTCATTCTAGCTTTCTCCCTTCCCTTCGGGCGGGAGAAGGAAAAACCGACTAAGCGTCGTAATTCAGGTTAGGCGCAAGCCAGCGTTCCATTTCTGCCATCGTCTTGCCTTTGCGCTTGGCAATGTCTTCGACTTGGTCGCGCTCGATTTTGCCCACGCCGAAATATTTCGCTTCGGGGTGCGCAAAATAGAAGCCGCTGACGGCAGCACCAGGCCACATGGCAAAGCTATCGGTCAGGGTGATGCCTGCGTTCTTCTCGGCATTCAGCAGCGTCCACAATGTTACTTTTTCGGTATGGTCGGGCGAGGCCGGATAGCCAGGTGCAGGGCGGATGCCGCGGTATTGTTCGGCGATCAGCTGCTCGTTGCTGAGTGCCTCACCAGCCGCGTATCCCCAGAACTCATTGCGAACCCGTTCGTGCATGCGCTCGGCAAAAGCTTCGGCCATGCGGTCGGCGAGCGCCTTAACCAGGATCGAGGAATAGTCGTCGTGGTTTTTTTCAAACTCGACGGCTTTTTGGTCCACGCCGTGTCCGGTGGTGACAGCAAATCCACCGATGTAATCGGCCACACCCGATGATTTAGGCGCGATGTAATCGGCCAGGCATAAATTCGCGCGCTCATTATCGCCGCGCACCATTTGTTGGCGCATACCACGAAGCGTGGCAATCACTTTGGTACGTGTATCGTCGGCATAAATCTCAATGTCATCGTCATTACTGCTGTTGGCAGGCCATAGGCCGATCACGGCTTTGGCCGTCAACCATTTCTCACCGATCAAGCGTTGCACCATAGCTTTAGCGTCGTTGTAAAGCTGGCGCGCTGTTTCACCCACCACCTTATCCGAAAGAATGTCAGGGTACTTGCCCGCCAACTCCCAGGTTTGGAAGAACGGCGTCCAATCGATCCGTTGTGTCAACTCTGCCAGGTCATAATCCTCAAACACGGTCAAGCCGATCACACGCGGGCATTCAGGCTTATAACCTTTCCAATCGAGCTTTAGTTTGTTGGCACGGGCATCGGCAATGGGCTGCCGCTTCTTTTGCGTTTGGCTACGCGCATGAGCCTCGCGCATCTTCTGGTACTCCGCTCTGATCTCGGCAGCAAACGGGGCCTTCAAATTCGCCGACAGTAAGTTGCTCGCAACACCAACTGCGCGTGACGCATCAAGCACATAGACAACCGACTGTTCATAGCCGGGCGCAATCTTTACGGCGGTATGAACCTTCGATGTTGTTGCGCCACCGATGAGTAGTGGAATCGTCATGCCCTCGCGTTGCATTTCCTTGGCGACGTATGCCATCTCCTCCAGGCTTGGTGTGATCAGGCCCGACAGCCCAATCATGTCAGCGTTTTCAACTTTCGCTGCTTCAAGGATTTTGGCGCAGGGCACCATGACGCCAAGGTCGATGACTTCGTAATTGTTACATTGCAAGACAACGCCGACGATATTCTTGCCGATGTCGTGAACGTCGCCTTTAACCGTCGCCATAATGATTTTGCCATTATTGGCTTTTTCGGCAGGGCCTCCAGCAGCGAGGTTCTTCGCTTTTTGTGCTTCGATGAAAGGGATGAGATAGGCCACAGCCTTTTTCATGACGCGCGCACTTTTGACAACTTGCGGCAGGAACATCTTGCCCGCGCCAAACAAGTCGCCGACAACGTTCATGCCTGTCATCAAGGGGCCTTCGATAACTTCGAGGGGCTTTCCTCCACGATCTTCAATTTCTTTGCGGGCTTCTTCGGTGTCGCCATCAATAAAATCGGCAATGCCGCTGACTAAAGCGTGCGTGAGCCGTTCTTGAACGGGCAGGGTACGCCATGTCAGGTCTGGCCCCTTCGCCTCGGTACCGCCGTCTTTGTATTTCTCAGCAATCGCCAGAAGGCAGTCGGTGGAATCTGGGCGGCGATTGAGGATCACGTCCTCGACGCACTCGCGAAGTTCCATCGGAATATCTTCATAGACCGTCAGCTGTCCGGCATTGACGATGCCCATATCCATGCCAGCCTTAATCGCGTGGTACAGGAAGACCGAGTGCATGGCTTGGCGGACCGGCTCGTTCCCACGAAACGAAAACGATACGTTCGAGACGCCGCCCGAGATGTGGCAATGGGGCAGGGTGGCTTTGATCTGGCGTGTGGCGTCGATAAAATCGTTGGCATAATTGTTATGCTCGTCGATGCCAGTGGCGACGGCGAATATATTGGGGTCGAAGATAATATCCTCAGGCGGAAACCCAACCTTATCGACCAACAGCCTGTATGAGCGCGTGCAGATATCAACCTTGCGCGCGGTCGTGTCAGCCTGGCCCTTTTCGTCAAACGCCATCACCACCACGGCTGCGCCATAGCGCAGGACCTTCTTGGCCTGCTCAAGGAAGAGCTTTTCGCCTTCCTTCAAGCTAATGGAATTAACAATCGATTTTCCCTGAACGCACTTTAAACCTGCCTCGATCACACTCCATTTCGAGCTATCGATCATAATCGGGACACGGCTAATATCGGGCTCAGACGCAATCAGATTCAGAAAGCGGACCATCGCCGCTTCGGAATCCAGCATGGCCTCGTCCATGTTGATGTCAATGATCTGCGCGCCGTTCTCGACCTGTTGGCGCGCAACATCTAGCCCCGCATCAAACTCGCCGTTCAAGATGAGTTTTTTGAACTTCGCTGATCCCGTCACGTTGGTCCGTTCGCCAATGTTGACGAACATGGCGGTCGCTGGTGGGGTGTCAGAGGTGTCAGTTGCGTCGGACATACAAAATCAGTTTAAACCTGCATCATGCGGGGTGCTTCCTTTAAAGAAGGATCTTGTTTAGAGGATTGCGGCTAAGACGCCAAGGCAAACGGTTCGAGGCCCGACAGGCGCATTTTCTTTGGGATTGTCGGAATACTACGGGGCTTGAGGCCTTTGACGCCCAAAGCAATTGCGCGGATATGATCGGGCGTGGTGCCACAGCAACCGCCAACGATATTAACCAAGCCATCTTTCGCCCAGCCGCTGAGATGCCCTGCTGTTTGAGCAGGCGTTTCGTCGTATTCGCCAAACGCATTGGGCAAGCCCGCGTTCGGGTAGGCGGAGACGTAAACCTCGGCGATGCGCGAAACCTCGGCAATGTGAGGCCGCATTTGAGCGGCACCCAGAGCACAGTTAAACCCAATCGAGATGGGTTTCACATGCCGCAGTGAGTTCCAGAACGCTTCCGCCGTCTGGCCCGAAAGTGTACGTCCCGATTGATCGGTAATCGTGCCTGAAATCATGACTGGCAAGGTCTCTCCTAACTCATCGAAGGTTTCTTCAATCGCAAGAACAGCGGCCTTGGCGTTGAGGGTGTCAAAGATGGTCTCGACCAAGAACAAATCGACGCCGCCATCTATCAGCGCTTGCGCTTCTTCTTTGTAGGCGGATTTCAATTCATCGAACGTCACGTTACGAAATCCGGGGTCGTTGACATCGGGTGAAATCGAAGCTGTCCTGTTGGTTGGGCCAAAGGCCCCCGCCACCCAGCGCGGTTTATCTGGTGTTTTCTTCGTAAATTCATCGGCCGCCGCGCGCGCGAGCTTGGCACCCTCAAGATTGATGTCCCGCGCTGCAGCCTCGAGCGCATAATCAGCTTGGGCGATTCGGGTTGCCGAGAAGGTATTGGTTTCTATGATGTCTGCGCCAGCATCCAGATACGCGCGTTCAATGGCGCCAATCACATCGGGCCGTGTGATATTGAGCAGGTCGTTATTCCCCTTCAGGTCTTTGGTGCTATTCGCAAAGCGGATGCCGCGAAAATCGGCCTCGGTCAGCGCCGGGGTGTAACGCTGGATCATGGTGCCCATGGCCCCATCCAGCACCAGAATGCGGTGTTTCAAGGCTTCGTGAAGGGCAGCAATGCGGGCGGTGCGGGCGGCGGACATAGCTCTACTCCGGGGGTGACAAGACTATATAGAGGCCGCGGTGAGATTCGTCGATGGGGCTTAGGCTGACGCCGCGGGCTCGCTATCGCGAAACCTGGCGGTTAAGCTCACAATCCGGCGGCAGAATTGGCTCATATAATATAGCGTGTGAGAGTATCGACATTGTTCAGATGTGTCTCGAACGCGATCCGCTCGATGACGAGTAATTCGCATCCTTTGTTTGAAATGGTTGTGGCGGTGCGAGCGGATTCATTCGTTAGCAAGGCAATTTCGCCGAACATATCACCAGCCGTCATTGTGGTCAGGGAGATGAACTCTCCATCGGCGCGTTGCGCGGCAACCTGAACATCCCTTTTCAGAATCATTTAGGCACTATCGCCCGGCTGTCCTTCGAGAAAAATGAAATCTCCCTGTGCAATGGTTCTGGTGTCAAATCTGCCCCCACGCTGGGAATATCCATCGATAAGAATGCACTAATATCGGCGTCCACGTCAGCATTCCCTTATTGCTTCACCGAAACTACACCGGACAGCGGTCCATGAGAAAGCCCCATCTCTCGACATAAGGCCTGAAATCTTCACCAGGAGCGTGCTCGCCATCGTTGCTGCTGGCATGTTATCTCTCAACCCAGACACTCATCGCAGCTAATAGTACTCACGAATTGGAAACAGAAATGCCCCAACCCAAACACGTTATGGCTCTTCCTGCGCCGAATGATGCAACTCTCGCCCGATCATTGGAGCCAGGCTTAAAAAAATATTTCAGCATTTGCCGCGAGAAGCTGGGCATGCTGCCGAACGTCTTGCGCAGTTATGCCTTCAGGCCCAAAAAGCTCGGCAATTTCGTCAGCACCTACAACGAGCTGATGCTGGGGGAAAGTGGCTTAAGCAAACTCGAGCGCGAGATGATCGCTGTTGTCGTCTCATCGACGAACCATTGCTATTACTGCCTCGTTGCGCACGGCCAGGCTGTTCGCGAAATATCAGGTGATCCTGAACTGGGCGAGATGTTGGCATTTAACTACCGCGTGGCTGAATTGCCAGGCCGTCAGCGCGCGATGCTCGATTTTGCCTACAAGCTGACAACGACGCCATCGTGTATCGATACTACCGACCGTCATGCATTGCGAAAAGCCGGCTTTTCGGCTGAAGAAATTTTCGATATCGCCGACACTGTGGGCTTTTTTAACATGTCCAATCGCGTCGCGATTGCTTTGGATATGATGCCAAACCCCGAATATCATGGGCGCAGCCGGGCCGTTGTCAAAAAAGCCAAGGCAAAGAGGTAGATTGCTAATGACGTCATTGAAACTCAGCGATCCCTCACTTCTTAAATCGCAAGCCTATATCGACGGCGCTTGGCTTGGTGCCGAAAGCGGAAGCACATTTGCTGTTCGCAATCCAGCTACGGGTGCGAACATTATCGCGGTTCCTGACATGGGTGCGGTCGAGACACGTCGTGCGATTGATGCAGCAAACGCTGCCTGGCCAGGCTGGCGTTCAAAAACTGCGAAAGAACGCGGCCTGCTGTTAAGGCGTTGGGTCGATCTGATGATGGCCGCTCAGGATGATTTAGCGATCATTATGACTGCCGAGCAAGGCAAGCCACTGAAGGAATCAAAAGGCGAGGTTGCCTACGGTGCGAGTTTCTTTGAATGGTTCGCCGAAGAAGGCAAACGCATCTATGGCGATGTGATTCCGACCTTTAAGCCAGGAACACGCATTGTCGTCCTCAAGCAGCCGATTGGCGTTGTCGCTGCGGTGACGCCGTGGAATTTCCCCAATGCCATGATTGCGCGTAAGGCCGCGCCAGCGTTGGCCGCTGGGTGTACTATTGTGATTAAACCAGCTGAACTAACTCCCTTGTCGGCTTTAGCCATGGTTGAACTCGCGGCGCGCGCCGGAATCCCGAAAGGGGTCATCAATATCGTCACCGGGCGCGATGCTCCGGCCATCGGCAAAGAACTGACCGGCAATTCGATTGTGCGTAAATTCACGTTCACCGGATCAACAGCGGTTGGAAAAATCCTGATGCGCCAGTGTGCTGATACGGTGAAGAAAGTATCTCTCGAGCTTGGCGGAAACGCGCCCTTCATTGTGTTCGATGATGCCGATCTCGATGCGGCTGTTATTGGGGCCATGGCCTCGAAATATCGCAACACTGGCCAGACGTGCGTCTGTGCCAACCGGTTTTTCGTGCAAGACGGTGTTTACGATGCTTTCGCAGCTAAGCTTGCTGTGGCTGTGAAACAGCTGAAGGTCGGCAATGGCCTCGAAGGCGATACCGATCAGGGCCCATTGATCGATGCGAAGGCCTTAGCCAAAATCGAGCGACTGGTTGCTAATGCCACGGGCCATGGCGCAAAGGCTCTGGTCGGGGGCGCGCGCCATCCACTGGGTGGCACATACTACACCCCGACGATCCTGACGGGCGTAAGCGCAGAGATGGATATCGCTCGCGAAGAAATTTTTGGCCCCGTGGCCCCCTTGTTTCGCTTTAAGACCGAGGCCGATGTCATTGCGTTGGCGAATAATACCGATGCGGGGCTTGCCGCCTATTTTTATGCGCGTGATCTCGGGCGCGTGTGGCGCGTATCAGAAGCTCTGGAATACGGCATTGTTGGCGTGAATGAGGGTATCATCTCAACCGAGGTGGCACCTTTTGGCGGCGTCAAAGAATCGGGTCTTGGCCGCGAGGGTTCGAAGTATGGAATCGAGGATTACCTCGAAACCAAGTATATTTTGATGGGTGGGCTCAACTCACCGTAGGCTCATGCGAGTCGGGCTGCGCAAGGTGCTGAAGCTGGTGGTCAGCAAAATAGCCAGCAAGATTTGGCGCAGCGCCGGGATCTCTCCGATCAGGTCCTGACGGGGCCGTCCCATGCGTGTGTTGAGATCCGCGCCTTCGATGTGGGCCGCACTCCAGCTGAGGTCGTGGGTACCGTCGATGTCGTTCAACGTTTTGATCAGAACGACGATGGTCGTATTAATCTGATCGAGGCTAATCGGGCGACGCGCATACGCAATACAGACTTCTCAACGTACTCAGGCCTAAACAACGCTGATACTCGCGAACGAAAAGGCCTGGCATAAAGGCCTAGCATATATGTCAGGCCTTTATTGTTTCTAAATCTGACGCTCACTCAGGTGTTACAGCTTATTTTATCGTTCATTCGGCGTTGAAAAGGGACTAGTACGATCGGGCATCATTGTATTGAGCGCCTGCCTGTAAGGATCATCAGTGAGACCAACCGCTTTTTCGCCTGAAAACGCTGAGACCAAGCGTCGCCGCAGCGATTGGCAGGTCATTCAAACGCTTTTGCCTTTCCTGTGGCCAGCGCGTGACGTGAGCGAAAGCGGCGAGATCCGCTTGCGTGTGATTGTCGCCATTGTCTGTATCGGTTTGGCAAAGTGGGCCACGGTTATTACGCCGCTTTATCTTCAGCTGGCAGTCGATGCGCTCGCCCCTCAAGATGCAGCCATGATCCCTCTCTTCGCGGTTCTCGCATATGGATTGGCGCGGTTTTTAGGATTGGCGTTTGCCCAAGTGCGCGATGCGGTCTTCGCCAAGGTTGGCGTGCGCGCTGTCCGGCGTTCAGCAGGTGCGATCCTTACTCACTTGCATACGCTCTCTTTGAAGTTTCATCTCGACAGACGCACGGGTGCACTCTCGCGCACGATCGAGCGCGGGGTCGTGGCGATTGAAAGCCTCGTCTCGATTTCGTTGTTTAACGTCGTGCCGACGATCCTCGAGGTGATCTTGGTCGGGGTGATTTTGTGGAACGTCTTCAGCGGCGTGTTCGCCGCAATCACAGTCGCAACCGTGATTATTTATGTCGCGTTCACGATCATCACAACGGAATGGCGGATGAGATTTCGCCGCGAGTCTAACGCGCTCGATAACAAGGCCAATACACGCGCCATCGATAGTTTGCTGAACTATGAGACGGTGAAAACCTTCGGTAACGAGTCGATGGAAACAACCGCCTACGACAATGTGATGAGTCAGTACGAAAAAGCAGCAGTGCGCAATCAATCGTCGCTGGCGCTTTTGAACGTCGGTCAATCTCTCATTATATCCGTCGGCGTCGTTGTGCTGATGGTGTATGCGGCCATGGAAAACATTGCCGGTCGCATGACCGTCGGTGAGTTCACGGCTGTAAACGTCTTTATGCTTCAACTAGCCCAACCTTTGAATTTCTTTGGCTTCGTCTATCGCAACATCAAGCAATCGCTGGTCGACCTGGAAAAAATGTTTGAGTTGCTGGATGTTCCGGCTGAAGTGATCGATAACCCCGACGCCAAGCCATTGAATGTGACAGGCGGTGAAGTTCGGTTCGAGGGCGTAAGTTTTGCTTACGATGAACGCCGCCCAATTTTGAAGAATGTGTCATTTACGCTCGCCCCTGGCCAGATGGTCGCCTTGGTGGGGGCAACGGGTTCTGGGAAGTCGACCATCGGGCGTCTGTTGTTTCGCTACTACGACGTCAGCGAAGGGCGGATTTTAATCGATGGGCAAGATATTCGCGACGTCCAACAGCACAGTGTGCGCAAGGCCATTGGCATTGTTCCGCAAGACACGGTGCTGTTCAATGACACCATCGGGTACAATCTGACGTACGCAAAGTTGGAATCGAGCCAGCAAGACATCGAGAAGGCGGCTGAACTCGCGCATATTGACGCGTTTATCAAAACGTTGCCCGATGGCTATCAAACCACGGTGGGTGAGCGTGGGCTCAAGCTGTCGGGGGGCGAGAAGCAACGTGTCGCGATCGCGCGTGTAATTCTGAAAGGCTCACCGATTTTATTGTTTGATGAAGCAACCTCTGCCTTGGACACGCACACCGAGAAGGAAATTCAGGCGAATCTGCGAGAAGTTGCGACGGGGCGCAGTACACTTGTTATTGCCCACCGATTATCAACGATTGTTGACGCCGATCAAATCCTGGTGCTCGATAAGGGCGGCATAGTTGAACGTGGCACGTATAATGAGTTGATGGCTAAGGGTGGGTTGTTTGCAGCAGCCTGGAATAAGCAACAACGCTCGCTTGCTGTCGCTGACGAGATCGTTAAAGATATTTTTGCGGCTGCTAGTGAGTAGCCGATAAAGAAAAGCTGAGAAAGGATTCTGAGATGCCAAGTGAGAAAGTCACGAAAATGGCGACCCGGCGCGCGAAAGGTGCGAACCCACACTTCTTTGATGACCCGAACATTGATCGCCTTCTGACCATGATGATGAATATGGCGGCAGAGATTTCTGTTTTGCGCGACCGGCTTGATACCCACGAGCGCGTTGCGGAAGCCAAGGGCGCTTATACGCCTGCTGATCTCGAAGCCTTTGAGCCCTCGGATGCAATCCGTGCCGCGCGAGATCAGTGGCGTAATAAATTCTTAGATCGTCTGCTCAAGACGATGGAGCAGGATTACGACAAGGGACTCGGTTAAATCATCCTACCAAATATTTGAGGGGCAGGGTGGTTGTGAATTTCATGTCCTCCATGGCGAAGGACGAGCTGACGTCGGTGAACTCGACCTTTTCGATCAGCCGTTTGTAGACTTCATCGTAGGCTTTGATGTCGGGCACGACGACGCGAAGCAAGTAGTCAACCTCGCCACTTAGGCGGTAGGCCTCGACGATTTCAGGAATGGTCTCAACGGCGCGTTTAAATTCGTTGAGCCATTCCATAGCGTGGCGCTTCGCTTTGACGGCCACGAACACCGTGACGCCCACATTGAGCTTGTGCCGGTCCAATAGCGCCACTCTTTTGCGGATGACGCCCTCTTCCTCAAGCTTCTGGATACGCCGCCAGCATGGTGTGGTGGATAAACCGACTTTGGCAGCAATCTCCGCCACGGGCGTTAGCGCGTTTTCCTGCAAGATTTCTAGAATCTTGCGATCTTTCTCATCAAGGGAATTCATTTCTAATCAGGTCCAAAATTGCGGTAGTATTTTCTTATTATAGACCAGTTTAGTCTATAGATTGCAAACTCCTTCGCGGTAAGAGGGTTAGCATAGGCGCTCACAGAACTGCGGGTTTTGTCTGTCCGATCCCCGCGTCCACGGAGGGCTAAGCCTATGTTCCGTCGTCTCTTTATCGATCACCCTGTGTCCGTGGGTGAGAGTTATGGTCAGCATGCCGGCTTTGCGTTGGGACTTGGCCTTCGCATGATTTGGGCAGGCCTTGCTTGTATGATGCACGGGTTGTTCCCATTCTTGTTCGTGAAAACCGGCAGCCGTTGTATTCGCGAATTGAACGACTGCCTCCAAGAACGCCAGCCACGCGAGGCGGTAAATGCTGAACTGCACAGGGCAGGGCTAAGTGATTGATTTATTGAGCCTTGGCCGGCAGCACAGTTCAAGATCACGCGCGTGGGGCGACAGGCTCAACCCCTAAAAAGCCAACCATTTCATCCCTAGGCCCAGCAAGGGTAAAAGCCTGTTCATCGCAGCTTTTATCCGGCTGTTGCGCGCCGTTACGCAATCTTTCTATTCAAGCTTGAAATCTGACGGCATACTAATTCTATAAGCAGCATGAATGAGATGTTAGTTTAGCACATCCCCGCCCCCGTATCGTTCTTGAAAGGAACCCGCTATGGCCGAGACCAAATTCAATCGCCCGACCTTTGCTGTTAAGGCCATACCGTCGGACGTTAACAACGCATCCTTCCTAGGCAACCCGGTGTTGGACAACTTGGTCAGTGTTGTCGTGGCAATGGGCACAGAAGTTTGGGCAACCAAACGCCGCATGAAAGTGATGGAGTCCTTGCTCGTGAAAAAAGGCATTACGCCCGACATGATCGAGAAATACGTGCCGAGCGCCGACGAAGCCGCCGCTTGGGAAAAAGACCGCAACCGGTTCATCGAGATGACCTTCAACGCCTTGGGCAATGAAGGCTACTTGTCTGCGTCAGCCCCTTTCCCGAAGCGCGGCTAACCTGGCCCCAACTGAGTATTAGGAGAAGCACATGATCGGACGTCGTAGTTTATTCACTGCTGCTGGTGCTGCCAGCGCCGCAGTTTCCAGCTTCTTTGCCGGCCGCGCGGCTGAAGCCAAAGAAAAAATCAAGAAAGTTGCGGGCGATGTGGAGTTTCGAGGCGCTGACGGCCGCATGGAACGCCTGGGCAGTCTCGACCTTGAAAGCCAGATGGATTTCACGGCTGGTTTCCGCGAGTTCAACAACAAGAACATCAGCCGCGCCGCCGGAATGCGCTTCCAGCAGTTGCTGAAAGAAAAGGGCATGGACCCCAAGGCGCCCGTGACCTTTGAACAGATGCACGCGCTTGCTGAGAATGATCAACTCATTGGTATGAGCGCCAAGACATGGCTGGCCAATCAGCAAGTCACCTGGAAGTCATTGCAAGACTACTTCCATGCCAACGCCGATATGTACCTTGCAGAAATGGAAGCCGCCGATAAAGACGGCCCCGGCTCGCTCACCCTGGATGCCAGTATAGAAATCCCAGACTACGCGAAGCACGAAATTCACATTCAGCCCGGCGGTTATGTCGGCGATCCGTTCGCCGGTCACATGTATCACTATGGCACCAACAGTTTTTACATCGGCGCCATCGGCCACAACGAGCAAGACCAAATCCACAAGCTGACTGCGAACAATATTCCGATGCCCGCCGACGGGAAGGTGAAGCGAATCCTCGAAGTCGGTTGCGGCCTCGGCCAAATGGGTTGCGCGCTGAAAGAACGCTTCCCCGACGCAGAAGTTTGGTCCACTGACATCGGCGCCCCCATGGTTCGTTACGGACACATGCGCGCCCGTGACTTAGGGATTGGGGTGAACTTTGCTCAAGGTTTGGCAGAAAAGACGGGCTTCCCTGATGGGCATTTTGACATGACCGTCAGCTACATTATGCACCATGAATTGCCCCAACCCGCGACTCGTGCCGTGATCGAGGAGGCTTATCGCGTCACCCGTTCGGGCGGCGTGTACTACCCGGTCGACTTCAACAGCGGCGGCAACGTTGGCCCAGCCTACGGCATGTTCCGTCGGTGGTGGGACCATCGCTGGAATAACGAAGTTTGGAGCCGCGAATACCACGGCCTGAACTTCACTGCTGAGATTGCGCAACGCGGTTTCACGCTCAACGACAAAACGCCAGCCGCCCTGCCGGGCTTCGGCGCACGCCACTTCGTGCGAAACGCTTAAAACCTATCAGATGCGACAATTCCAAAGCCCCGCTGGGAATACCAGCGGGGCTTTTTGTTTGTGCCGCAGTTTCTGACCGGCGTAATCTGATCGCGCGGTCTTTTCGTATAAAATGCACATGACTGAATCCCCGATTATCGTCTGGTTTCGCCAAGATCTGCGTATAACCGATAACCCTGCGCTGAATGCCGCTGGGGCCACGGGGCGTCCGATCATTGCCCTCTATATTCTCGACGATCACAGTCCGGGCGCATGGCGCAAGGGCGGCGCATCGCGGTGGTGGGTCAACGGCTCACTCAGTTCATTATCCAAAGCGCTCAAGAAGCTTGGCCTTTACCTCGCCCTCCGGCGTGGTAAAGCTGCCGATGTTCTGCATGCGCTGATCTCCGAGACCAGCGCCGGGGCGGTGTATTGGAATCGCTGTTACGAACCTTTTGCCATTGAGCGTGATAAAGCCATCAAGACAACCCTCAGGGCAAAGGGCGTCAACATCGAAAGCTTCAATTCCTCGCTGCTGTTTGAACCCTGGGAGCTAAGAACACTCAGCCAAACACCGTTCAAAGTGTTTGCCCCATTCTACAAAGCTGCCCTCAAAGCCCCCTCACCGCACACGCCGCTACCCGCGCCCAAATCGTTGAGACCATTTGAAGGCACGGTCAGCAGTGATAATCTTGAAACATGGGCATTGCAGACCACGACACCCGATTGGGCCGGCGGGCTACGCGAAGCCTGGACGCCTGGTGAAGCCAGCGCACAAACGAATCTGCATCGCTTCCTCGACGACACTGTGGGCGATTATTACAAGGGTCGCGATATCCCCGGCCAGGCGCTGACCTCGCGCCAATCGCCTCACTTGCACTTCGGCGAAATCAGCCCGCATCAAATTTGGCATACAACATTAGCGCGCGAACCCAACGCAGGCACGGCAAGTTACCTGCGTGAAGTAGTGTGGCGCGAGTTTGCGTATCATTTGCTTTTTCACTGGCCCGCCATCACCGACCAACCGCTTCGGGCTGATTTCAAGAATTTTCCTTGGGCAACAGATGCAATGTCGCTGAAAGCTTGGCAGCGGGGCCAAACCGGCTACCCCATTGTCGACGCAGGCATGCGCGAGCTGTGGACGACAGGCTGGATGCACAACCGCGTGCGGATGATCGCCGCATCCTTTTTGGTGAAGCACCTGCTGCAGCCCTGGCAAGTGGGCGCGGCGTGGTTTTGGGATACGTTGGTGGATGCAGACTTGGCCAACAACTCGGCCAGCTGGCAATGGGTTGCAGGGTGCGGCACCGATGCCGCGCCCTACTTCCGGGTCTTTAATCCAGTTCTCCAGGGTTTGAAATTTGATGGGACGGGTGAATATGTTCGCCGCTGGGTGCCCGAAATTGCGGCTCTGCCCAACGAATGGATTCACAAGCCCTGGGATGCGCCGATGGATGTTCTCGCGTCAGCGAACCTAAAAATGGGCAGCAGGTACCCCTGGCCTATCATCGAACTCACCGCAGGCCGTGACCGGGCGCTGGCGGCCCTCAAAACGATTCGGCAGACATCTGCGCCATAAGAAAAGGGCGCGATACATGATACCGCGCCCTTTCTTTGCCCGTATTCGTGGGTGCCAGAAGCACCCGGGAATTTTATGTGGTCTCTTAACTCGCCTGATCGATAGATGCCGTTTCCATGGACTTCGATAAGATTATGTAGAGCTTGCCCATGTCTGAGGTCGAGTTTGTAGGGCCGTACGGTCTCGCGAGTCCGTAAGGTCCCGTATCACATAGTCGTAACGAAACAGTCACGAAACCACCGTACCAGAGCCTTATAAATGATTTCGTTTATCGCTCTTTACCGCAGGGGTTTCTCATGAACCGTTGGTCATTTCGCGTCTTTTTGTTTGCAACAGCTGGGGTGCTTGTTGGTGTGCACAGTGCGCAAGCGCAGTTCGTGCCTGTGCAAATCAGGGCGCCCAACGTCATCACCGATGCCGGTGCAACCCAAGTCGTTCTGGGCGGACAGACGTTCATCAACAGCGGCTTGATCGGCATGGGTCGTGTGCCAGCCGGAACGCGCGACTTTAATGGCGATAGTTTTGGCGCGTTCTCGGGCATGGATATTGATCTCAGCGCGTGGCGGCGCACTGCGACGGGCTATACCGGCGCGTTGTTTGCTTTGCCGGATCGTGGGCCCAACGGCATCGGCCAAGTGACCTTCAGCGACTACGCTGGTCGCCTCAATACGTTCTCAATTGCACTCACTCCTTATACGGGAGCAGCCAATCTCCCCGCAGCCATATCCTCACAGAACCAGCTGGCCTTGACCCAAACTGGCGGCATTTTGCTGCGCGATTTTAATGGCAACGTCACGACTGGCTTCGACCCTGGCACCGGCGCGGCAAGCGTTATCACGCAAAACGGTATTCAGTTGCCAGGTCAACTCACCGGTGCGGCAGCGGGCAAAATCAGCCTCGACCCCGAGGCCGTGAGATTTATGCGCGACCGTTCATTCTATGTCTCCGATGAATATGGCTCGAACGTCTATTACTTCGACCGTACGGGCCGCTTGCAAGGTGTGATTCGCCCACCCGCCGCTTTGATCCCGCGTGATGCAACGGGCGGGGTCTCATACAGCTCCTTGGTTGACCCAGTAACAGGCCGTCGTCCGAACCAGGGCCTTGAAGGCATGGCGATCACACCTGATGGACGTAAGCTGGTGACTTTGGCGCAAAGTGCCACGATCCAAGACTCCACTGCTGCGCAGCAAACCCGCACTAATACGCGGTTGATGATTTATGATATCTCAGCCACGCGCACGCCAACCGCCCCAACCGCAACCTATGTATTGCAACTTCCTATTTTCAATGCAGCCGGGACTGGTACACCCAACCGGGCTGCCGCGCAGTCGGAATTGTTGGCGTTGAATGACAATCAATTCTTAGTCCTGTCGCGCGACGGCCTTGGCTTAGGCACAGCGCTGGGGAATTCCGTTTTCAAAAGCGTGTTGCTGGTCGACATTACAGGCGCAACCAATATCGCAGGCACCAATTTTGAAACAACGACGACCCCGCTGTCGCCTGGGGGAACGCTGAATTCCAGCATTCGCCCAGTTCAACAGGTTGAGTTGGTCAATATGTTGAATACAACGCAACTGACGAAATTCGGTTCTAATCTCGATAATAAGACGCCCAATCGCTTAACCGTAGCCGAGAAATGGGAAGGCATGGCTCTGGCCCCCGTGCTGGAAGAAAATGCGCCACAAGACTTTTTCCTGTTTGTGGGCAACGACAACGATTTCCTCAGCACAAATTGCCTGGTCAACAATCAAAATTGTTCACAGGCGGTCGACAGCGATGCCCACATGATGATTTATCGCTTGAGCCTGCCAACCTATGTTGATCCTGAATATCGCGCAGCTATGGTTGAAGGCGGGCCTATCGTCCTTGAAGCTTTAGGCCAATCAGGCCTTGCAGTGTCGCGTGCGCACATGAGCAACGTGACCGAGCATATGAATGCTGCACGTCGCTCCGGCCTATCGGCGTCAGGCCTTACGGGCTGGGCGACAGGCGTTTATGGTCAAAACAAGTGGGATGATTTTGGAGTGCCGACTGCGAGCACGAAGTCTGATGGGCTTCGCGGCGCGTTGGGCCTCGAATACGGCTTCAATGACTCCTTGGCGTTCGGCGTTGCCTTTGGTTACGGCGAAGCAAAAACAGAAGTCCGTCAAGGTTTTTCGGCGAAGGTGGATGGCTACAACGTTGGCTTCACTGCGCGGTTTGCCAGGGGCGGTGCGTTTGTCAACGGCGGGTATAGCTACGGCGACCTCAAGGCCGACGATATTAAGCGACCTGCCGCGTATGGCCTGACAGCTTTGGCGGCGACCGATGCCCATAGCAATGCGGGCTTTGTCGACGCAGGATACATGTTGGATGTGGGGCAAGTGAAGGTCGGACCAGTGACGGGCCTGACATATACACGCGCAATGTATGATGCCTACACCGAGACGGGCGCGGCTGGAGGCAATATCGCCGTCCCGAAGCACAGCATGGAGTCACGGCTGTTTAAGTTTGGGGCCGAGGCCTCGTTCGATGTCGGCGGGCTGACACCTGTTCTCCATGCTGCTTACAACAAGGAAACGGTCGATGAGCCTCGTGGCTTTGCGTTGAAACTCGCGAGTGCTACGGCTGCGATGGCTACCGAAACCATCAATATTCCGAGCACCAAAGAGAACTTTGTTTCCGCTGGCGCAGGCCTTCAAGGTAACTTTGAGGCGGGCTTATGGCACGTCGGCTATACGGCAGAGTTCGGGAGCTCTGATCGCATGGGTCATGTGGTCTCCGCCGGTGTTGGCTACAAGTTCTAACCACAAACCCAAGTTAAAGCTCAGGGGCCGGGTCAGTCGATCCGGCCCTTCTGATTCAGTGCTCAGAGCGAACTCAGAAACGCGAACAGATCATCCCGCGTCGATTTTCGAGTCGCGCGGAATTTTTCCTTGGCCGTCTCGGCTTCGCCGCCATGCCATAAGATGGCCTCAGCGAGATTGCGCGCTCGCCCGTCGTGCAGAAAAAATGTATGGTGGTTGACTTTCTCTGTCAGCCCGATGCCCCACAACGGCGTGGTGCGCCATTCTTGCGGTCCGGCCAGATAGTCGGGACGCCCATCGCTCAAGTCTTCGCCCATGTCGTGCAACAACAAATCGGTGAAGGGATGAAAGGTTTGACCTTTAAGTTCATCAAGCAATGCTGTGTGATCCGACTTGAGCGTGGGCATGTGGCATCCGGCGCAACCGATATCGCGGAACACTTTCTCGCCGCGCTTGACCTCGGGCAAATCAGCGCCGCGCTGCTGAGGCACGGCCAACAACTGAATATAGACATCCAAACGTTTGAAGAAGGCCTCGGTCATCTCAAGGCCTTGGTCGGCGCGTTGCGCAGCCAAGATGCATGCTTTCTGCTCGGGCTCGCAGTGGTCGGTATGAAATACCGGCGTGTTGATGCCCATGTCGCCGCGTGCGGCTCCGGCGTTTTGATGTAGCAGTGTGGCCACATTGGCCTTCCAGCCGAAGCGGCCCGGCTTCATTGCCTGGCTGGGGGCATCCCAAACCTCATTCAAGCGTCCCGATATGCCGTCACGATCTTTGTCATCAGCATCGGCCAAAGCCTCCAGCGTGAGCGATGGCACAGATTCGAGCAACCCAAGCCCGATTACAGGCGGAGTGACGCGCGGTGAGGACATGACCTTGTCCGGCCACGCGCCGTAGGCAAGGGCTGAGAACGTGAAGACGGGTTTGCGCAATGAATAAGCCGTGCCATCGGCGTAAGTACCTTTGGTCTCTATCCATGTCACATCGGCGCGACCCTCGGGTGCAACACCGTCAATCGCGCGGTCTTGTAATTGATCGCCATAGCCGGGCACAGGTTTGGGCTCGCCGTGCGTGCCGACGCCTGGCACCGACAAGCGCATGAGCATTGAGTCCATTGGTTGCTTTGGGCCATCGGGGGCGCGGCCCCGGCCATTTTGATCGTGGCAACCAAAGCAGCTTTCGCGATTGAAGAGGGGCCCCAAGCCGTCGGTAACAGGTTGCGCGCCTGGCGTGGGCTTCCACTCCACCGTGAACATTTGGTTGCCGAACGTGAAGAGCGCGCGGTTGACGGGGCTGGCGTTGGCCGAGACAAACGTGAAAGCCTCGCGCGTCGCCACGGGCCGTGTCGTCGCACCGCCCAGATTCTTCGTGACCGGGATGGCCATGAACTCGCTCCGCAAGGATTGCGCGGATGCAGGACATGCAACGAGAGCGGCAATAATAACATAGGCACGCATGGTAGCCTAGTTCCCCCCCTTGGGTGCGCTGCGCACTTTCTCAGACTCCGCGCGATCAGCCTCCCACAGCGTAAGATCGAAATCGGTCGCCAACTCGGGAATGTGCATCACGCGGTGTGAGGTCAGCTGGATACGCTCGAAATGGCGCGGTTTGTTGTCGGCACTTAAGGAGTGCGTGGATATTTCATCTCCTGTGCCCAGCGCCAAAATCACCGCCGCGTGCCCCGTACCGCGTGCGGTCGGGCCAGTTTTTTCTGCGACTGCAGCCAAATCACCGGGCCGTGCCCCACCCGTGGCTGAACGCCAGACATGAATATGCACGGTCACATCGCCGTCCGTGGCACCTTCAGATTGACCTGTGATGTAGTCGAGGTTGATGTTGTAAAGGCCGGGGCACATCACTTTATAAACTTCACCATTCCATTCGCCAGGGCTGGCATTGATGTTGGTGAACTGGCGGTCCTTGTAGCGCACCCGTTCGTGAAACTCCGTCAGCGTCAGGTTCAATGAGGCGACCGAGAACGCGCGAACGACACCATCAGGTGCTGCGCAATGTCGCGCGACCTGCTCTTTGGTTGCTTTACCATCCTTGAGGATGTTGAAAAAGGCGAACTCCTCGGCCATCGCCAAACCTGGCGCAGTCGACAAAACTACAGCCGCCAACATGAACAGATGACGCATGGTTCCTCCCCCCCGGCTTTTAGCTCAGTCAGAGTATAGCGGCCTTTGAGCCACCTGCCATGCCGATGTCCGCCGTCAGCATTCGATAGACAAAGTGGCATGAATTGTTAACGGAGGATTTCTGGTTCATCGTAGCCCCCGAAGGAGGAGCGAAGATGACACAGAAATCCGGGAGCGTCTGGGCAATGGCGCCAGCAGAAATCAACCCCACGGAACCATAAAAAAACACGCCCTGAAGAATAATCTCGCCATAGTATCAAAAGCGCCTCTAGATATGCCACCATCGGACCCAAATGTTCTGACGACATACAGTCGCCAGCTAACTTGCTGAAGTTACGACCGAAAGATGGTGGGCGGTACAGGGATTGAACCTGTGACCCCACGCGTGTGAAGCGTGTGCTCTACCGCTGAGCTAACCGCCCTTGATCGATCGTCTGCGTGACTCCGGCAAGGCTCACCGCAAGGGGTGAGGTGGCCCAGAGGCATATACGCTGGGCCGAAAACGAGTTTGATTCTTAAAGCCGTGCCCTAGGGGTGTCAAGCAAACGCACAGTCATATCCAGGCCCATAAGCAATCTTAAGCTGTTGTAAGCCCTTAGCTTTTTTGCCTGAAGGGCGCTTTATAATAAGCCGCTACCATGCCATGTTGAAGCGTTGGCCAATTCAGGTCGCAATTCCAGATTCAGCCCGATGACAAAACGCTCCACCGCCGCCATTGTTCTTGCCGCAGGCCTGGGTACGCGCATGAAATCGACGCGCCCCAAAGTGATGCATCACGTCGGGGGTCGGCCGCTCATTGGCCATGTGCTCGCGACCTTGAAAGACCTGAACGTTGAGCGGGTCGTGGTGGTGATTGGCCCGGGCATGGACGATGTGGCCAAGGCCGTGGCCCCACATCAGACCGTTATTCAAACTGAACGCCTTGGGACGGGGCATGCCGTGCTGCAGGCCAAAGACGCGCTGTCAGGCTTTGCGGGCGATATTCTCATCGTTTATGGCGACACACCGTTTGTCAGCGTCGAGGCCTATAACCGGATGCGCGCCGCGCGAGCTGAGGAGAGTGCGCCCAGCGTCGTCGTTATGAGTTTCATGCCCGGTGACCCCTCGGGATACGGGCGCCTGCTCATAACGGGCAAAGGATTAGAGCGTATTGTCGAGGAGCAAGATGCCACGCCCGAAGAACGCCGTGTGCGGGTTTGTAACTCTGGGATCTTCGCTGTTGATGCGGCAGGGTTGTGGACCTTGTTGGCCAAAGTGGATCAGAACAACGCTAAGAGCGAGTACTACCTCACCGATATCGTGCAGCATGCGCGTGAGGCGGACTTGAAATGTGCTGCTGTGAATGGCGAAGAAGACGAACTGTTGGGCATCAATTGCCGCGCAGATTTGGCGGTCGCCGAGACACTCTTTCAAGCCCGGATGCGTGATGATGCTTTAGAGGGTGGCGTCACCATGACCGACCCCCGCACGGTGTATTTCTCGGCGGATACCGTCGTTGGCCAAGATGTCGAGATTGGTCCTTACGTGGTCTTTGGTCCGGGCGTGCGTGTTGGCAATAACGTGACGATTCGTAGTCATTGCCATATCGAAGGTGCTCGTATCGAGTCTGGGGCCATTGTCGGCCCCTTCGCCCGGCTCAGGCCTGGTACTGTGATTGGAGCTGATGCGCACATTGGAAACTTCGTCGAAGTGAAAAACGCCACGCTGGACAAGGGTGCGAAGGTCAATCACCTCACCTATATCGGCGATGCTCATATTGGTGCGGGCGCAAACGTCGGTGCAGGCACGATTACAGCTAACTACGATGGCTTTAACAAGACACTCACCGAGATCGGTGCCGGTGCGTCGATTGGCTCCAACTCAGTTTTGGTCGCGCCCGTCAAAATTGGCGCAGGCGCGATGACAGGTGCAGGGGCTGTAGTTCGCAAGAATGTGCCCGACGACGCCCTGGCGACAAATGATGGCGGTCAAAAAACCATCCCTGGTTTTGCTGCCAAATACCGCGCGCGAAAAAAAGCCGAGAAAGAAGCGAAGAAAAAAGGATAAGCGCGATTCATGTGCGGTATTATTGGTGTCATCGGGCGGGAAAACGCCTCAACATTATTAGTCGAAGGCCTGCGCCGTCTCGAATATCGCGGATACGATTCTGCGGGCGTGGCCACGCTGGTGGATGGTCAAATTCACCGTCGACGCGCCCCGGGCAAGATCGCCGCACTCGCCGATAAAGTAGCCAAAGAGCCACTCGCCGGCAGCGTCGGAATTGCGCATACACGCTGGGCCACGCATGGCATTCCCAATGAGGCGAACGCGCACCCGCATTCAGATGGCCATGTCGCTGTGGTTCACAACGGCATTATCGAGAATTTCCAAGAGCTAAAATCTGAACTAGAAAGCAAAGGCCATAAGTTTGAAAGTGATACCGATACCGAAGTCATCGTTCATCTGATCAGCCAGTATCTCAAGACCACGCCCAAAACTGAGGATGCGCTGCAAGCTGCACTCTCAAGATTGGATGGCGCGTTCGCACTGGCGATTTTGATTTCCTCTCGCCCAGACTTGCTCGTGGGTGCTCGTAAGGGTTCACCCTTGGCTGTGGGCTATGGCACCGACGCCATGTACATCGGTTCCGACGCTATGGCCTTGGCGCCCATGACCAATCGCCTCTCGTATCTGGAAGAAGGCGACTGGGTGATGGTGACCAAAGACTCAGCTATTGTGCGCGACCAGGCAGGCAAAGTGGTCGAGCGCGTGATCAAGCAAACCGCGTTGTCAGGCGCGTTGATTGGCAAGGGCGACTATCGCCACTTCATGCAAAAGGAAATCTTCGAGCAGCCGCAGGTTTTGGGTGACACGCTACGCGCCCTCTTCAATCCGGCGGCGCGCTCCATCACGTTACCCGACATGCGCTTCGATCTGAAGACCATCGACCGTGTAACTGCCGTGGCGTGTGGTACGGCGTATTATTCCTGCTTGGTTGCGAAATACTGGATTGAGATGCTGGCCAAGGTGCCGGTGGAGGCAGATGTTGGTTCCGAGTTTCGCTACCGCGAACCGCCGCTGTCGAAAAACGGTCTAGGGTTATTCGTCTCGCAGTCGGGTGAAACGGCCGACACGTTGGCCCCACTGAAATACTGTAAAGCGCACGGCCAGCATATTCTCTCGGTCGTCAATTCACCCGAAAGCGCGATTGCACGCGAATCTCATGCTGTGCTTCCCACACTCGCAGGCCCTGAAATTGGTGTCGCGTCGACCAAAGCTTTCACCACACAATTGATGGCGCTAGCGTGCTTCGCCATCACGCTGGCCAAAGCGCGTGGCGTCATCGACCACAAAGTCGAAGCGCGGCTGTCGTCGGCCTTGGCTGAAGTTCCCTCGCGGGTGTCCGATATGCTGAATGCCAATGACGCCATTGCCAAAATCGCCGAGACGTTGGTTGAAGCGCGCGATGTTTTGTATTTGGGGCGGGGTTCGTCGTTTCCCATCGCAATGGAAGGCGCGCTGAAACTGAAAGAAATTTCCTATATTCATGCCGAGGGCTATGCCGCAGGCGAAATGAAACACGGCCCCATTGCCCTGATTGACGAGCACACACCCGTTGTAGTGATCGCGCCAACCGACACGCTGTTTGAAAAGACGCTCTCAAACATTGAGCAGGTCGTGGCGCGCGGCGGCAAAGTGATTCTCATTTCTGACGAAGCGGGCGTGAAACGTGTGGGTAAACTTGCGGCGCACGCCATCACCATGCCTAAGACTAATCCCTTCGTGGTGCCGATTGTTGCCACCATCCCGGTGCAGTTGCTCGCCTACCATACCGCAGTGCTGAAGGGCACCGACGTTGACCAGCCACGCAACCTCGCCAAAAGTGTGACGGTCGAATAATGCCTCGTTACGACTACGACCTCATCACCATCGGCGCGGGTTCGGGCGGTGTGCGCGCTAGTCGCATGGCCGGTAAGTACGGCGCCAAGGTCGCCGTAATAGAGAATTCGCGCATCGGCGGCACGTGTGTGATGCGCGGGTGCGTGCCTAAAAAATTATTGGTAATGGGCGCGCACTTCGGTGAAGTGCTGGATGATGCGCGCGGATTTGGCTGGAGTATCGAGAACGCTTCGCACGATTGGGTGGCGCTGATTGCCGCCAAAGACAAGGAACTCGACCGGCTTGAGGGCGCTTACAAAAACTTGCTTTCTGGCGCAGGCAATACGCTGGTGGAGGGTCACGGTGTTTTGGTCGATCCGCATACGGTTGAGGTCAACGGCAAACGACTGACGGCAGAAAAAATACTGTTGGCCGTGGGTGGCTGGCCCGTGGTGCCCGACATTCCCGGGCGTGAGCACATGATCACGTCCAACGAGGCCTTGGACATAAAGGCCCGCCCCAAACGCATCGTGATTTTTGGCGGTGGATACATCGCGGTTGAGTTTGCGGGCATCTTTCGCGCGCTCGGGTCCGAGGTCCATTTGGTATTCCGCGCTGATCATGTGTTGCGAGGATTTGATTCCGACATTCGCGCGCATTTGCAAAATGAGATGATCAAAAAAGACATCACCGTGTACGCTGCCCGCAAAATTGTGTCTGTTGCGAAATCAGGTGCCGCCTATACCGTGACGCTGGACGATGGTACTGCGCTGACTGTCGATGCTGTTCTCACCGCCACCGGTCGCGCGCCCAACACTTCTAATTTGGGCCTGAAAGAAGCGGGCGTTACGCTGAATGAAAAAGGAGCCGTGATTGTCGACGGCTGGAGTGGAACAAGGGTTCAAAATATTTTCGCGCTGGGCGATGTGACTGACCGCATTAATCTCACGCCCGTGGCCATCAACGAAGGACGGATGTTTGCTGAAACCCAGTTCAACAACAACCCCATGCGCATGGATTATAACTTTGTCGCTTCGGCTGTGTTCAGCCAGCCGCCTGTCAGCGTAGTAGGACTTTCAGAAGACGAGGCCCGAAAAACTCATGACGTCGCTATTTTTCGCACCTCGTTTCGCCCCATGGTGCACACACTATCAGGGCGTGATCAGCGCACTTTGATGAAACTGGTGGTCGATAAAAAATCAGACCGCGTCTTGGGCTGTCACATGGTGGGCGATGACGCACCCGAGATTATTCAAGGCCTCGCTGTGGCGCTGAAAGCGGGTGCTACCAAGTCGCAGTTCGACTCAACGGTCGGCATTCACCCCACCGCGGCGGAGGAGTTTGTGACGATGCGCGAGCCCGTCAGCACGCCCATACCCGGTTGTGAGAATGCTTAAGTTTAGGTGCCTACCCGAGCACGCTGAGAATCAAACCGATCAGCGTGAATTGCACCGTGAAGTAACCGCCGTTGATCAAAAACAGGCCTAACGGTTTACGCTCGAACAAATAGTTGATCCCCAAACCTGTGGCCACCCAGCACAGTCCTGCCGACGAGCCTGCGCCCAGGGCAAAGCCCAGTTCGGGCTTGGGCCCTAAGAACATCGAGAAGACGGCTGCGGCGATGACTGATAACGCAAATGCACCACCGAAGATCATGGGTATCGATCCAGACTTAGCCTGTTCTTCCGTCAAGCCCGCTAAGGCCATCCATTTCTTGCCAAACACGGGTGGGACGTACCAAATTGCCCCGAGCACGAGTGATGATGCCCCAGCGACCACGACGGCTAATCAATTGAGTTCCATTTCCGTCTCCCCTTTGTTGACTAAACTTTCACCAGTTCCGCTTGGGCTTGCGCCGTGAGCATGTCGATGTGTTGACGCAGCATTGCAATATTCCTGTCGAAGTGACCGATATCGCGAAATGACCGCGCTTGCATGACGGCCCCCTCCATGATGGTCAGAATATACTCTGCCAAGGCGCGCCGATCTAAGCTGCGGGGAAGACGGTCTGGATCAGAATCGAGGCAACCCACAATCGCCGTTGTCTAATTTGCAAAATTGGCAGCCAATAACTCGCGCACTTTTGGGTCGGGCTCGTGTAGTTCCAGAGCCAAATTGTCAATCGGGCACGCTGACGATGAGCCTCAAGTCCGATCCGGCGGGTGGGACGGTGATCGACTTTAGTTATGTTGTCTCCGGTGTAGCGCGTTTGGATCTCTCGGAAATGTCCTCAGCGGTCGATATGGTGATCGGCGAACAGCACAAGCGGCTTGGGGGCTTGATCACGACAGGCAAGGCCGATTGATGGGCTAGATTGGTTCTGGGTTGGTGGTATAAATTCAACTATTAGTAGATTAAAGCTTAGTTTCTCACCAGTTTCAGAGGGCTACTGGCCGGTGGAAGTGGCTGGGTTGGATGGGGGCTCGATGACTGGTAATTCCGGGCCTGCGGGGCTATATCACGCCTCACTTTTCCTAACGAAACCAGAGGGTCCCATGGCCACGACGTTTAAGTGGAACAGAGATAGTTGGCGAGCCAAGCCCATCCAGCAGGTCCCGGAGTATCCGGATAAGGCCGGGTTGGAGACTGCCGAAAAGACTCTGCGTAATTATCCGCCGCTGGTGTTTGCGGGCGAGGCGCGCCGCTTGAAAGCAGCCCTCGGCCGCGTGGCCGAGGGCAATGCTTTTCTGCTTCAGGGCGGGGACTGCGCCGAAAGCTTTGCCGAGTTCCACCCCGACAACATCCGCGACACGTTCCGCGTCTTGCTGCAAATGGCTGTGGTGATGACCTTCGGCGCCGCCATGCCCATCGTGAAGGTTGGGCGTTTGGCTGGTCAGTTCGCCAAGCCGCGCTCATCGGGCACTGAGATCATTGATGGCGTTGAGTTGCCCTCGTACCGGGGTGACAACATCAATGGTATGGAGTTCACGCCCGAGGCGCGCACACCCGATCCTCAGCGCATGGTGCAGTCCTACAATCAATCGGCGGCGACATTGAATTTGCTGCGTGCTTTTGCGCAAGGCGGCTATGCCGATTTGCACAAAGTGCATCAATGGACGCTGGGCTTCGTGAAAGACGAAGTGCAAATCGAAAAATACCGCCGTTTTGCGGATCGTATTCAAGAAACGCTAGCCTTCATGGAAGCCTGTGGCCTCACGGGCGAGACCGTGCCGCAGATCCGCGAGACCGAGTTCTACACTTCGCACGAAGCTTTGTTGCTGCCCTATGAAGAAGCACTCACGCGCATCGATTCTACCACTGGCCAATGGTACGCTTGCTCGGCGCACATGGTGTGGATTGGCGAACGCACGCGTCAGTTGGACGGTGCGCACGTCGAGTACTTCAAGGGCATCAATAACCCCATCGGCGTGAAGATCGGTCCGAGCGTAAAGCCCGATGACTTGTTGGCGCTGTGCGACGCGCTGAACCCGAAGAACGAAGCAGGCCGCCTCACGCTCATCAGCCGCATGGGCGCTGAGAAAGTGGCCGAGAACCTGCCTGCGTTGATTCGTGCTGTGAAGCGTGAAGGCCGTAACGTGGTGTGGGTCTGCGACCCGATGCATGCCAACACTGTCAAAAGTGCGACGGGCTACAAAACGCGCCAGTTCGACCGCATTCTAGCCGAGGTGAAAGCGTTTTTTGGGGTTCATGGTGCCGAGGGCACACATGGTGGTGGTGTCCACTTCGAACTGACCGGCAAGGACGTGACAGAATGCACTGGCGGCGCGCAGGCCATTACCGATGCACGCTTGGGTGATCGTTATCACACACACTGCGATCCGCGGCTCAACGCGTCGCAGGCGTTGGAGTTGGCGTTCCTGATCGCGGAAATGCTGAAAGATGAGCGGGCGCGCGTGTTGCAAGCGCGCAAAGATCAAGTTGTGGCGCCGCAGTAGCGCTGGTTGCGTTACCGTCTGCTTGGCATGACCACATCCCTCATCATTGCGCTGGCGCAAATTGACCCGACGGTCGGCGATATTGCTGGCAACGTCGAGCTGATCCGCGCCGCACGTTCAGAGGCTGCAAAATCAAAAGCCGATCTGGTGGTGTTCCCTGAACTGACGATCAGCGGCTATCCGCCCGAGGATTTGGTTTATCGCCCTGCGTTTCTCGATGCCGTACTGAAAGCGGCCAACGATTTGGCGAAGGACACGGCTGATGGCGGTCCGGCCTTGATCGTCGGCGCCCCATGGCGCGGTGAAGGTAAGGAGGCTGGCAAAACATTCAATGCCGGTTTGGTTCTGGATGGCGGGGCGATCTCGGCTATTCGCTATAAGCATCATTTGCCCAACTATGGCGTCTTCGATGAGCAGCGTGTGTTCGCTCAAGGCCCAGCACCCGGCCCTGTGGTGCTGCGTGGCGTGCGGCTGGGTCTGATGATCTGCGAGGATATGTGGTTTGAGGATACGGCTGAGACGCTGGCGGAATCGGGCGCTGAGATATTGGTGATCCCCAATGGCTCGCCGTTCGATGTGGAAAAGCCCGATGTGCGGCTCAATCATGCTGTCGCGCGTGTAACCGAGACCAACCTACCACTCATTTATGTGAACCAAATTGGCGGCCAAGATGACTTGGTGTTCGACGGAGCATCGTTTGTGCTGAATGCCGATTGTAGCCTGGCAATTCAAATGCCTCCATGGCGCACGGCTTTAACAGTTGCCACCTGGACCAAAGGTGCAAACGGTTGGGCCTGTGCGGTTCAAAGCCCAGCCAAGCCCATGTCGAAGATGGAGAACATCTATCACGCCCTCATGCTGGGCTTGGGCGACTACGTGCGCAAAAACAAATTCCCAGGTGTTGTGCTGGGACTGTCGGGTGGAATTGATAGTGCGATTTGCGCCGCCATTGCCGCCGATGCGCTGGGTCTAGACAAAGTGCATTGCGTCATGATGCCGTCGCCCTACACCAGCCAGGAAAGTTTGGACGATGCAGCAGCTGTGGCCAAATTTTTGGGCGTGCGGTTGGATACTATCAACATCGGCCCCGCGATGACTGCCTACGACGCGATGCTGAAGCCTTTGTTCACGGGCACCAAAGCCGACGCGACCGAGGAAAACTTGCAATCGCGCGCACGCGGCATGGCGCTGATGGCGCTGTCCAACAAGTTTGGCAAAATGGTGCTGTCCACGGGCAACAAAAGCGAGATGTCGACGGGCTATGCCACGTTGTATGGAGATATGTGCGGCGGCTATGCGGTGCTTAAGGACGTTTACAAAACCACAGTCTTTGCTCTTTCCAAATGGCGCAACACCCATAAGCCGCTCGGCGCATTGGGGCCTATTGGCATGGTCATGCCCGTGAACGTCATCACCAAGCCGCCCACGGCAGAACTCAAGCCCGATCAAAAAGACCAAGACACGCTGCCGCCCTATGATGTGCTCGATGCCATTCTTCATGGCTTGATCGAGGATGCCGAAGGCGTGAACGCCGTGGCCGCGCGTGGCTTCGATGGGGCTGTCGTGCGCCGCGTTTATAAAATGCTCAAAACTGCCGAGTACAAGCGCCGCCAAGCGCCCCCCGGCGTTAAAATTACGCATCTCGCCTTCGGACGCGATTACCGCTATCCGATCACCAATGGTTTTCAGGATGATGGAGCACCGCTTTGACGCCCACGTTTAGGTTCGCGCCAAGCCCCACAGGGCTGCTGCATATCGGCAACGCACGGCCAGCGGTGATCAATTGGCTCTATGCGCGCAAATTGGGTGGTCGCTTTATTTTGCGTATCGACGACACTGACACGGCGCGCTCGAAACCTGAATTTGCCGTCGCCATTGAGCGTGACCTCGCATGGCTGGGTCTGAACTGGGACGGGGAAGAATTTCAATCGGCCTGTTTTGTCACGTATGTTGCCACCACCGACAAGCTCAAATCGCTGGGCCGTTTGTATGCGTGCTACGAGACGCCCGACGAATTGGAAATGAAGCGCAAGCTGCAACTCAAAGCGGGCAAGCCGCCGCTGTATAAGCGCGCTGGGCAAAAAACTTCCGAGGCCGATCAAGCCAAGTTCGAAGCCGAAGGCCGCATCGCCCATTGGCGCTTCGAAATATCGCCCGGCGAAATCGCCTGGGATGATGCCGTGCGCGGACGCTGCAGCTATAACGGCGACAACCTCAGTGATCCGGTGCTGGTGCGCGCCGATGGCACGTTCCTGTATATAATGCCTAGCGTGGTCGATGACATCGACATGGGCATGACCCATATCGTGCGCGGCGAGGATCACGTCACCAACACCGCCATCCAATCGCAAATCTGGCAGGCGCTCTCGACGCTCCCCATGCCGCAGTTTGGGCATTTGCCACTGCTGGTGGACGCGCAAGGCAAGGGCCTGTCCAAACGCATGGGCTCGTTATCGCTGCAAGATCTGCGCGAAAGCGGACTGGAACCCATGTCCATCAACAGTCTGGTCGCGAAACTCGGTTCATCCGATGCCATCGAAGCGCGCGGCAGTATGGATCAATTGATCGTCGAGTTCGATATCGCGCACTTTGGACGCGCCACGCCCAAGTTTGATCCGCATGATCTCGAGGTTCTCAACGCCAAAGTCCTGCACGACATGCCTTTTGCAACCGTGCGTTCGCGTCTGGTCACGCTCGGTCTGCCGTCCAACGAGTTGGATGCGCACGGCGAAGCCTTCTGGGTCGCGGTGCGTGGCAACCTGCAAAAGTTTTCCGAAGTGGCTGGATGGTGGGCTATTTGTTTTGCGCCCCACGCACCGACAATTGAGGACGCAGCGTTCATCGACCAAGCCAAGCCGCTGTTGCCCGAAGGCCCCTGGGACGAGACCACTTGGCATACCTGGACCGAACTGGTGAAAGCCGCATCAAGCCGTAAAGGCAAGGCGCTTTACTTGCCCCTGCGCATGGCACTGACAGGCTTGCCGCATGGCCCGGAATTGAAACTGCTGCTGCCACTCATGGGTCGCGAGCGCGTGCTGAAACGGCTGAGTGGGGTGGTGGGTTAGGTCGTCGTTCTTCGACGCCCCAACACCCACATCACTAATCCGGTCACGAACAACACCGGAAAGCAAAGCCCGGCGATAAACATCACCACCCGCCCGGAAAATCCCAAGATCGCGCCGGAGTGAATGTTAGCCGCGAAGTCGGCTTGCAGTACCGACTGCGCGGTAAATTTTTGTGGGCTTTGTGTGCGCATCACACGCCCTGAGCTGATGGCCACGAACACGTTGGTCATCTTCGACACACTGGTCTCGCCCGGTGGCCAGAACCGCACCATGTAGATGCCACGCGGACCTGGATTGCGCAGGATGAAGCCGACGTATTGGTTCGGCACCTCCTTGGCGGCGATCTCGGCGGCAGCCTGCCAAGCGATTTCGGTCGGCGGAGTTTCAGTTGTCGTTGGTGCAGGGGGGCCGCCTTGCGCCGAAGGGCCGCCCGCCGCGCGAGGTGGTCCGCCCGCGGGAGGACCGCCGCCCTCGCCAGGAGAATTAAACTTCCACACCAGCGGTGGCACCGTCAGCGATGCAATGACAAAAAAGACAGCCAGCCACGCGCCGAAGACATTGTGAAGTTCGCGCATCAGGCGTTTGGGTTCGGAGTTGCTGCCACTCAGCGTCAGTGCACGTCGAAACCCACCTTTGGCTGGCCACCACAGCACGATGCCTGCGATGAAAAAGCCCAAGCACAGTAACGACAACACACCGACAATATTTTCGCCTGGCTCACCTAACACCAAGTCACCATGGATGCGACGGACGATGGCTATCGGCGAAAGACCGGAGCGTTCACCCAACACGGCGCCGGTGTAGGGGTTCACGAAAACCTGTTTTTCCGCGAGGGACGCATCTCTGATGATGACTTTAAAGGATGCGGTGGGGTCGTCGCTGAGGCGTTCAAAGTAACGGGGCGTCCAGCCGGGGTATGCATCGGCCGCTGCTTGAACGATAGCATCAAAGCTCAGTCGCGTTGCCCCGGGCTGAGCCTGAAGTAGCTGCGGATTCAGGCTTGAGTCGATTTCGGATTCGAACACCAGGATCGAGCCCGTCACCCCCAGCACAGCAATGATCAGGCCAATCACGATGCCGATCCAGCGGTGAAACACGAGCCAAATCTTGCGATGCTTGATCACCATAACCAGCCCCCCAACTTGAGTATGGTTCAGTTTGCGACGGGTTAGAGGTCCGGTGCAAGTCGAACCTCCTCCCCAGTAGCGCCTAGCCTCGCGGGTTGCTAGTTTGCGTCCATGACCCGAAGCCCTGCCGCACCGTTACATCAAGACAAAGGCCGCCTGATCGCCAAGGTTGCGGCCAATAGCCCGTGTGTGATTTTGGTCGAGCCGCGGTTGGCTGAGAACATTGGCACCACGTCGCGCGCTATGCGCAACTGCGGGCTGACGGATATGCGCCTGGTCGACCCGAAAGTGGATTGGCTGAACGATAAAGCCTTGGCAGCGGCATCAGGGGGCGAGAAAATCCTGGAACGCGCGCAAAAGTTCGACACCTTTGCCGACGCCATCGCCGACCTTGAGCGTGTGTACGCCACTACGGCGCGGCGTCGCGAAATGGTGAAGCCCATTTTCACTGCCAAGGGTGCGGCCATCGATATGCGCGGCCATGCCGACGCGGGCAAGAAAATCGGCATCGTGTTCGGGCGCGAGCGTCACGGGCTGACCAGCGAAGAAGTGGCGCACTGCGATGCCATTGTCGAAATCCCCATGAACCCCGAGCATAGCTCGCTGAACTTGGCGCAGGCTGTGTTGGTCGTCGCCTACGAATGGTTCCAGGCGGGCTACGATGGTCCGCAAGCAGCCATCACCTATAACCGCACCCAACCCGCCGCCAAGAAAGACATTATGGATCTATTCGTGCACTTGGAGCGCGAGTTGATCGAGTGCGGATTCCTGCGCGACCCCGAACGCAACGAACTGATGGTCATTAATATCCGCAATATGCTGCAGCGGGCGGAGCTGACCGAGCAGGAAGTGCGCACCTTCCATGGCATTATTAAGGAGCTGCGCTATGGCCGGCGGGATGATCGGCCCCCGCGTCAACCTGGTGTGAAGCCCGAAGCGGCACCTAAACCATTGAAAGAACGCGTAAAATCAGATAAATCCGCTGATTGACTTAGGCGGGCGCGCCTCTATGATCCGCCCCCTTAACGCCCGAGTCAGTGGGCATGGAAGAGACCGGCAACGACCAGTCTGATTTCCAATGCCACGGCCGCGGCGACATCCCCTTAAAGCAGATGTCGAGCGCGTGACCAACCGGGACCACAAGAAGAAATAGGATGCTACAATGACGAAACGTGCAGAGAGTAAGTTTAAAATTGATCGGCGTATGCAGGTCAATATGTGGGGCCGGGCCAAGAGCCCGATCAATAAGCGCGAATACGGCCCCGGACAACACGGCCAACGCCGCAAGAAGCCGACCGATTACGGCGTGCAGTTGATGGCCAAACAGAAACTCAAAGGTTATTACGGCAACGTCTCCGAGCGCCAGTTCCGTCGTTATTACGACGAAGCCATGCGCCGTAAAGGGGATTCGTCGCAGAACCTCATCGGCATTCTCGAAAGCCGTATTGACGCGATCATCTATCGCATGAAATTCGTGCCGACCGTTTTTGCCGCGCGCCAAATGGTCAGCCATGGGCACGTCAAAGTTAACGGTAAACGCATTACGGTGGCGTCGTATCTCGTGAAAGTCGGCGACCAAATCGAGCTGCGCCAAAAGGCGCGCGACATGGCCGTGACCAAAGATGCCATTGAATCGCCCGAGCGCGATGTGCCCGAGTACATCGACGTCGATCACAAGAAGTACACCGGCAGCTTGAAGCGCATCCCCGGTTTGACCGACGTTCCCTATCCGGTTCAGATGGAACCCAACCTCGTGATCGAGTTCTATTCACGCTAATTATAGGTTGATATCAAATTTACAAAGCCCCGTAGTTGTCCTGCGGGGCTTTTGCTTTGGGGGCCATTAGCATAGCCTGAGCCAATCGATTTGGGGAGGCTGTCATGACTCACGATATCGCGGGCGAGGAGTTCTTTGGCTCGTGCTTTGTTTGTAGTTCAGCCAAAAGCCAGGGTACCACCCGGCGCACTATGTTGCGCGCCGTGGCTGTCGCCCCCGTAGCTGCCGTT
>Ga0049084_10000075_pt1 | contig 34460 bp, 31 predicted proteins | sample GreLakmeON33MSRF_FD_66720 | JGI IMG/M metagenome (GOLD analysis project Ga0049084, IMG submission 66720) | Freshwater lentic microbial communities from great Laurentian Lakes, MI, USA - Great Lakes metaG ON33MSRF | ecosystem: Environmental > Aquatic > Freshwater > Lake | place: Great Lakes... | reverse complement strand
AACTCGGCGCGCAGATCCTTCGCAACGGGGCCCTTCACGGTCATCAGAAGTGTGGGCGAGACACGCAACCCTTCTGGCAAGGTATCAAACACAATGCGCCCAGGCACTTGGGTATGTATTTTCCCACCAATCTCGAGCACAAGGCCTTGATCGACAGACAGAACTTTGGCCCGTTCCACCGTGTCCTTCCCGGTTGCGGGGTTGGGCGTGAAAACGCTGACGTCACGACCGACAGAGCGTTGCAAAACCGATTGTGGGCTCAGCACATTGGAATCAAAGACTTGCTCGATCACTTGGAATGGCTCTGGCCCCAGCAGGCGAAACAGCACCGTTTCTGGCTGGATTTGGCCGCTAACACCTAAAAACGCCAGCGTGCTTTGCGCCGTCGGCAACTTGAAATCACGCTGGTCTTTGACCAAGGCCAAGTCGCTCTCGTAGATGGTTAATTCCAGCACTTTGCGCGCTTCGGGCGGGATTGGGGCCTCTTGCGACTGCGCCGCGAAAGGAGCGAAAAGCGTGACAATGATGCAGAGAAGACGAAGAGGCATGAGGAACTCGATGAGGTTGGGTCCGAAGATTAGGAGCAAACGAAGGTACGTGTTTAACACCAGAGTCGTTTGGAATATTGTCCTCATCATGGCAGCCAATCTTTGGAGCGCAAAGTAGTGTTAACGACAACCCTTGCCCTGACGTCAATCGCCATCGCGCTGGCGGTTGTGGCTTTCTTGGCGGCTTGGCGCGCCATCAGCGCCTCACGCCAGGATAATGACCGGCTGAGCATTCTCTCGGACGCCATGAACCGCTTGGTCGATAGTCAAGCGAGCATGACAGGCAGGCTGGCCCAAATGTCCGAAAGCCAGATTGCGGCCCAATCGAGCGCTGCCGAGCGTCTTCAGGCGCAGGAGCGCAGCGTCACAAAAATGCTCGACGAGCGCCTGACCGAAGTCACGCGCCGGGTGGGCGAAAACCTGATGAAAGCGGGCGAGAAAACCACCGAAACTTTGGGCCAATTGCAGGAGCGTTTGGCAGTAATCGATTCCGCCCAAAAGAACATTGCCGAGCTGTCGCAAGATGTGGTCAGCCTGCAGGATTTGCTGTCGAACAAACAGGCACGTGGAGCCATTGGCCAAGTTCAGATGGAAGATCTGGTGCGGAATATGTTGCCGCCAGGGGCTTTTGAGTTTCAATTCACGCTATCGAACGGCAAACGCGCCGATTGCGTGATCAAGTTGCCTAATCCGCCAGGACTGATTGCAGTGGATTCGAAATATCCGCACGAGGCTTATGCACGCATGATCTCGGCTAGCAATGACCGCGAACGCTTAGCGGCTCAACAGTCGTTCCGCACAGATGTTCTGAAGCACATCAAGGACATCGCCGAGAAGTATATCATCCCTGGTGAAACGTCAGACTCAGCGATCATGTTCGTCCCGGCGGAATCGGTGTTTGCCGAACTGCACGAAAATTTCTCAGACATCGTGGAGGCTGGTTTTGCCAGGCGCGTTTATGTGGTGTCACCGACAACATTAATGGCAACGCTCAATACCGTGCGTGCGATCTTAAAAGACGCGCGTATGCGTGAGCAAGCGCACCTGATTCAGCGCGAAATCGGCGAGCTGACCAAAGACGTCGTGCGGCTTGATAAACGCGTGGGCGAATTGGCCCGTCATTTCGGCCAAGCCCAAACGGACGTGAAGGAGATTCAGACATCGACCGAGAAAATTATGAAACGCGGCGCACGCATCGAGAACATACCACTCGACGCCAGTGGCGAAGCGGTCGAAGTACCGGACTTGATCGCGCCAGAAGCCGAGCAACCCCGGCGAGAGCTTTTGCAATAATCTCACCTTGGCCTTGATCGTGCCCTGTTTTCTCCTTACATAAATTTGATTACGTGTTACCTGCCATTTCTATTGGAGGTTAAGCCGTGTCCGCATCGATTTTTGCCATCTTCGTTTTTGCCCTTGGCGTCATCATTGTCTTCCGCGCCGTTGTGGTGGTGCCACAGGGGTGGAACTACACCGTCGAACGCTTCGGAAAATTTATGGTCTCGCTCGGGCCGGGCCTGCACCTGATCACGCCCTTCATTGAATCGGTCGGGCGCAAGATGAATATGATGGAGGTTGTGCTGGATGTGCCCTCGCAGCAAGCCATCACCAAGGACAACGCGGTGGTTACAGCCGATGGCGTGCTGTTCTTTCAAGTGCTTGACGCCGCCAAAGCTGCTTACGAAGTCAGCAATATCAACGTCGCGATTCTCAACCTGACTATGACAAACATTCGCACGGTCATGGGCAGTATGGACTTGGATGAGCTTCTTGCGCAGCGTGATTCCATCAACGCGCGCCTGCTGCGGGTGGTAGACGAAGCCACCTCGCCGTGGGGAATCAAAATCACGCGCATCGAGATTAAAGACATCTCACCGCCGAAGGATTTGGTGGACGCCATGGGACGGCAGATGAAAGCCGAGCGCGAGAAACGTGCGCAGATTCTTGAAGCCGAGGGCGCGAAGCAAGCGGCGATCTTACGCGCTGAGGGTCAAAAGCAGGGGCAAATCCTGGAAGCTGAGGGCGAGCGTGAAGCCGCCTTCCGTCAAGCCGAAGCGCGTGAGCGCCTCGCCGAAGCCGAGGCCAAAGCGACAACCATGGTGTCGGAAGCCATTGCCAAGGGCGACGTGCAAGCCATCAATTACTTCGTCGCTCAGAAATATGTTGAGGCGCTGCGGGATGTGGCGTCAGCCCCCAATGCCAAACTGGTTCTGATGCCACTGGAAGCCAGCGGTGTCATTGGCGCCATCGGCGGCATTGCCGAACTGGCTCGCGAGGCCTTTGGCAAAGCGGGCCCAACAACACAAACCAAAGCAGCACGTATTCCTGACGCGGGCTAGGAGACGGTCCATGGAGACGTTCTTGGAATCATTCAATCATTGGGACTGGTGGATTTTTGCGCTCGTCTTGTTTGCGATCGAGTTGCTAGCCCCAGGCGTGTTCTTCTTGTGGTTGGGCTTATCCGCCATCGTGGTGGGATTCATCGCACTTCTGTTGCCTGATCTCGGCTGGCAGATGGATTTCATCATCTTTGCTGTGCTTGGTGTCATCTTCGCGATCGTGGGGCGTCGCTACTGGAAACCAAAATCTGGCGACAGCGCTGACCCCACGCTTAATCAGCGAGGTGTTCAATACATCGGTCAAGTTTACGTTCTACAAACCGCGATCGAGAACGGCCATGGGCGAATTACAGTTGGTGATGGATCATGGCTGGTGAGCGGGCCAGACCTTCCCATCGGCGCACGCGTGCGCGTAAGCGGCGTTGACGGTGCGCGACTAATGGTGGAAAGCGCTTAAGCGCTGTTCAAGTTAATAGCTGGACCGCGAACTGGGTGAGGATGCGGTTGCCGCCGCATCAACATCGCGCGGAACTTCAACCCGCACGGTCTTGGTCGAGCCCGATGCGCCTGGGAAATCCCTAAAGATCGCATCAAGAATATAAGGCATCACCGGCACGATTTGACCGTTCAGGCCTTCGCTCAATGCGCGACCTTCGAATACACGTTCGGGCGCCGGTGTGCCGTAGCTGGCCCCTTTGTACATATTCAACTCAACACGGCGCACATAGACCTGCTGAGTATTGGCATAGCTGTCATAGAGCGGATCATAGGCACCGCCAAATCCCCAACGCGGCCCACCGAACCCATAACCGATGGAAACGCTTGAGGTGTGGCTGCGCACATCAGGGCTGGGGCCTTCGACGCTAAACTTCAATGTAACTGCAAAATCGGCCTTGCTGGGCCCGCCGGTTGATTGCTTCAAACCCATCGCCGTGAGCTTGGCGTTCAGCATGTCGGCGTACTGCTTATACTCCAGGCTTTGCTCCTGCTCTTTGTCGAGCGCAGTGATCGCAAAGGTTTGCCCCGACGGAGTTGCCGGAAGCGTATGGAAGCGCGTGACATCGGAGGTGACATACCGCGGGCTGACGCAAGCCGACAAAGTTAAAGCCGCGATGGCTGCAAATATAACCGAACGAATCATCAGAACCTCCTCACGCTAAAAAATATCAACGCACAACCTATAAACGAACAGCGAAGCCAGTTGTTGCATGGCACATACGACCCCACAATGCCGGAATCAATCCACACACTCCCACAGGATTATGGCTGGGCTGTGGCAAGACACCGAATCCTAGACTGCATTACATGGGCCGGCGGGCTTTGAGAGCTGCCGAAATAGTGCCGTCATCAAGATAATCAAGCTCACCCCCAACCGGCACGCCATGCGCGAGGCCCGAGATGCTCAATCCTTTTTCTTTCAGCCGATCAGCAATGTAATGCGCCGTCGTTTGGCCATCCACGGTTGCACTGAGCGCCAATACAACTTCTTTCACCTCGCCCTGTCGCACACGCGCAAGCAGGAGGTCGATTTTCAAATCTTCAGGCCCAATGCCATCGATAGGCGAGAGCAGCCCACCCGTGACGTGATAGCGGCCCTTAAAAGCAGTGGTGCGCTCCATGGCCCAGAGGTCCGAGACACTTTCGACCACACAAACAATCGCGGAGTCGCGTCTTGGATCGGTGCAAATGGCACAGGGGTCTTGGCTATCAAAGTTTCCGCACGCCGAGCAGATCTTCACTGTCTCTGCTGCGACCATCATCGTCCGCACAAGCGGATCGAGCATCGTCTCGCGCTTTTTCAGTAACGCCAGCGCGATACGCCGCGCCGAACGGGGGCCCAGCCCTGGCAATTTTGCCAAGTGACGCATCAATGCCTCAATTTCGGCTCCAGCCATAACGCCGTCACGACTACATTAAAAAGGCAACTTGAAGCCCGGCGGCAATGGCAAGCCGCCGGTAATTTTGCCCATCTCAGATTCAGCTGCCACATCGACCTTGCCCTTGGCATCGTTGACCGCAGCCACAATCAGGTCTTCCAGCATTTCTTTTTCAGCCGGGTTGATCAGGGACGGGTCAATTTTCATGCGGCGCAGCGCACCCTTGCCGTTCAAAGTCGCCGTGATCATGCCACCGCCCGACTGGCCCGACACTTCCATGTCCGCCAGGCGAGCCTGCATGTCGCCCATACGACTTTGCATCTCCTGCACTTTTTGCATCATTTGGCCGAGGTTCTTCATCGGGGGGTCTCCAAAAAATAATAGTTTAAGTTTCTACGCGACTGATGCGGTCGATCTTGGCGCCGGGAAACGCATCCAACAATGATTTCACCAGCGGATCAGCCTTGGCTTTGTCTTCTGCCTGTTCGTAAAGAGTTTTGTCTCCGGCAGCATTGACGACGCTGACAATCCAGCGTTGGCCGGTCCACTTGGTCAGATGTTTTCCGACAAGGCCTGCGAGATCGTTCGGCGCACCCTTCTCTGGGTTAAACTCGATACGCCCTTCTTCAAAGCGCACCAAACGCACGCCGCGCGTCAGCTGCGCCGACAACAAAATCTCGCGTTTGCTTTCAAACAACGCCACGACATCGGCAAAAGACTTCAGTACCACTGCCTCAGCAGGCAGCACGGCCAATGGCTCGGGTATCGGCCTGGGTTGAGAAGCGGCAGTGGCAACTCCGCCGCTCATGCCCAGTGCAGCCCGCGGTGCAGCTGACGATGGGACGGGAGCTGACGGCCGCGCAGCAGCAGGAATTGCCCCGCCGCTTTGCAGGGTCTTCAAAGCATCACCCGGTGTTGGCAAATCAGAAGCATACGCCAGGCGGATCAACACCATCTCGACGGCTTGCAGTGGCAGCGGTGCAGAGCGTGCTTCGCTGAGGCCCTTCAGCAGCATCTGCCAGGCCCGCGACAACACCGGCACGGACAAGCCCTTAGCCATCTCGAGTCCGCGTGTGCGTTCGGTTTCAGCAAGCCCTGGATCGCGCGCTGTTTCGGTGGAAATTTTTACGCGCGTCAGCCAGTGCACTAACTCGAGAAGATCTTGCACCACGACCACAGGATTTGCCCCAGAGGCATACTGATCTTGCACAATAGCCAGCGCCGCTTTCACGTCGCCTCGCATGACCGCATCGAACAAATCGAACACTTTGGCGCGGTCGGCCAGGCCCAACATATCGCGCACAGCTTGCTCGGTGACGGTTTGATCGCCACCACCTGCCGCCTGTGAGATCGCTTGGTCTAAAATCGATAAACCATCCCGTGCAGAGCCATCAGCAGCGCGCGCAATCAAAGCGAGCGCGGCGGGTTCGATCTTGGCGTGTTCTTTGTCGGCGACGCCCGAGAACAATGCCGTCAAATCATCTGACTCGATGCGGCGCAGATCAAACCGCTGACAACGCGACAGCACCGTCACAGGCACTTTGCGAATTTCAGTAGTGGCAAAAATGAATTTCACATGCGCGGGCGGCTCTTCCAACGTCTTAAGAAGTGCGTTGAAGGCCTTCTCCGACAGCATGTGAACTTCGTCGACGATGTAGACTTTGTAGCGGGCCGAGGTGGGGCGGTAGCGCACGCCATCTAACAGTTCGCGAATATCATCAATGCCCGTGCGGCTTGCGGCGTCCATTTCCAGCACATCAACGTGCCGGTCTTCGGCGATGCCCGTGCAGTGTACGCAAACGCCACATGGGTCGGGGGTTGGGCCGCCCTTGCCATCGACACCGATGCAATTCAGTGCACGTGCAATCAGGCGCGCAGTGGTTGTTTTCCCCACACCACGAACGCCCGTCAGCATGTAGCCCTGGGCAATGCGCCCCGAGGTAATAGCATTGGTGAGAGTGCGCACCACCGCTTCTTGCCCGATGAGATCGGTAAAGCGTGCCGGTCGGTACTTACGCGCGAGCACCCGGTAGTTGGCAGCACTGGTGCCGGTCGCGGCCGCCGGATCGGATGCGCTGTCGGTCATGGATGGGCGGTGCGGCCTAGCGAGTGATGACTGATATAGGCGAGAGACTGGACAGCGACCCAGACGTGATTCGTTACGGCTGCTTCCTTCCGGACCTGACCGGGTTGGCGAGACATCTGTCCACCGCCAGCCTCTCAGGGTCATATATCGACTATCAGTCCCTACAACGCAAGGCCGCTGGCGGCTCTTCCTGACCCGAGAAATGCCGACAACAAACTGATATATATAGCTTTTTTGATATTGCTTTGCGCTTGCGTTAAGATCACAAGAACCTAGTCCTGATCGCCTGCACCCCAGACGACCCCGAGAGTGACCCAACGATGAACGCGCCCCGGCCCACACCAGTGATTCTGTGCATCCTTGATGGCTGGGGCCACCGTGTAGAACGCGACAATAACGCCATCGCCTTGGCGCACACGCCCACGTGGGACCGGCTATTGGCAACCTCCCCCCACGCCCTGGTGGAAACCAGCGGACTCGATGTGGGCCTGCCAGTCGGACAGATGGGCAACTCGGAAGTCGGCCACATGAATATCGGCGCTGGCCGGGTCATGATGCAAGAGCTGCCGCGTATTGATGCCGCGGTAGCCGATGGCAGCCTTGCCACCAACACAGCCCTGACAACATTCATCGCCGCGCTGAAACGCAGCGGTGGTGTGTGCCATGTGATGGGATTGATTTCCACCGGCGGCGTACACTCGCATCAAGATCATATCGTCGCCCTAGCCAAGATCGTCAGTGAGGCCGGTGTACCGGTGCTCATTCATGCGTTTCTCGATGGGCGGGACTCAGCCCCGCAGTCCGCGTTCGGATTCATGGAAAAATTCATGTCCGATCTGAAGCCGCAGACGCTAACGCATATTGCGACCGTCGGCGGACGCTATTACGGCATGGATCGCGACAAGCGCTGGGAGCGCATTGAGAAAGGTTATCTTGCCGTCGCTGAGGCCAACGCGCCCCATGCCAGCGATCCACTGAGTGCGATTCGTGCCTCTTACGACAACAAGATCACTGACGAGTTCATGATCCCGGTCGTGATGCCTGGATATACAGGCATGAAGAATGGCGATGGCCTGCTAGTGGGCAACTTCCGTGCCGACCGCGTGCGACAAATTTTAACTGCGCTTTTGGATCCAAACTTTGACGGGCTGGTGCGTCACCGCACAATCAAATTTTCCGCTGCCACCGGCCTGACGGAATATTCCTGCGCACTCAATCGGTTCATGACGGCGCTCTACACCAGCGCCCCGCCTACCAACGTTCTAGGCGAAATCTTAAGCAAGCATGGGCTGACGCAGTTGCATATTTCTGAGACTGAAAAATATGCGCACGTCACGTTCTTCTTAAATGGGGGGCGGGAAGCAGAGTTTCCCGGCGAAACGCGAATTCTTGTTCCGAGTCCCAAGGTTGCGACCTACGATCTTAAGCCCGAGATGTCAGCTCTTGAGGTGACATCGCACATTGTTTCGAGCATCGCGCAAAAGAAGTTCGACATGATCATCGTCAACTATGCCAACGGCGATATGGTGGGTCATACGGGCATTTTACCTGCCGCCATCAAAGCCGCAGAAACTATCGATACATGTCTTGGAATATTAGAGATCGCCGTCAAGGCTGCCGGGTGTACGCTTCTGATCACAGCCGATCACGGCAACCTAGAACAAATGCGCGATCCCGACACCGGCGAGCCCCATACCCAACACACGGTCGGAAAAGTTCCTGTCGTGTTGGTCAATCCGCCCATGGAACTGACATCACTTAAGGATGGTCGATTGGCTGACATCGCACCGACTGTTTTAGATTTGCTCGGTCTGCCGCAACCCAGCGAGATGACGGGGCACTCTTTGATTGGGGCCGTCGCCGCAGATAAAAAACAAAACCGTGACGCGGTTTAATCAAACCCATTTGCACTCGGCGCTTTTTATTGTGTGCCTGTTCACATCAAGCGTTCTGTCTTCCGCGCTGATTGCACAAAACCCTACGCCAGAAGAAGAGCGCTTGCGCGCCCTCGAACAAGAATTAAAAGCAGGCCAAACAGAGAAGGCACGCCTTCAACAACGCCAAGACACCGTAGTACACGAGCTCAGCACCTTGCGTGGCAACTTGGTCAGCTTGGCCCAAGAGGTGCAGGAGCAAGAATACTCGCTCAATGTATTGGAAAATCGCCTCGGCGATCTTGAGAAAGAAGAAGCGAAACTCAAATCAACTTTGAGCCTTCGCGACGAACAAATGCAGCGCGTGGCCATGGCGCTTCAACGCATGGCGTTACGACCTGCCGATGCTGTGACACTCTCACCGCTGAAGCCCGATGACGCTGTGCGAACCGCCATTTTACTGCGAGCAGCCATACCCGAAGTTCAAGCCTCGGCCAAAACTCTCGAAACCGAACTGGGGCAGCTTTACGGCGTGCGCACACAGATGCAAGAGCAGCAACAGAAAATCGCCTTAGCCGCAGCAGGGTTGATCGACAAGCAGCGCGCCCTTGAGGCCAAGGAGCAAGAAAAAGCGAAGTTGCAGTTGGAACTCACGACAGCCACGGCCGAAGCCACGGCTAAAGTGCAGCGCCTGGCCAACGAGGCGGGCGATCTGAAAGAGCTCGTGGCCAAGCTGATCGCGCAGCGTGCGAGCGAAGCCAAACGCCAAGAAGCTGTGCGGCAAGCTGAAGCGGCAAGAATTGCAGCGGCCCAGTCGCCCAGCGGCCCACCTGCGGCAGGGCGGATTGTGTTGAAACCGCCCATGGGCATGGATGGATCAGCTGCCAAATCCCCAGAGCCGAAATCCCCAGCGGGCGAAACCAAGATGGCAGCCCTTCCACCTGCTTCCGCGGCTAGCACGCCCAAGCCGTCTGATCTGCGGCCCTTTAGCGGCGCGCGCGGAACGATGCCGTTCCCGGCCATAGGCACATTAAAAAGACGTTATGGGGAAGGTGGCGATGATACCGGCGCCCTGAACAAGGGTATCGTGATCTCGGCGCGAGCCGGTGGCCAAGTGATCGCACCGTTTGATGGCGTGGTGGCTTTCGCCGGTCCGTTCCGCGGCTACGGCCTTCTCTTGATCATCGAACATAGCGAGGGATATCATACCCTTCTTGCGGGTCTAGGCCGGATCGACTGCGTTCTTGAACAGCGCTTATTTGCAGGTGAGCCGATCGGCGTTATGACCAACGAAAGCACTGCCGAACTCTACGTTGAACTACGCCAAAACGGACAGCCCGCGAATCCCCTTCCATGGTTAACAAGCCGCGCAGTCGGCAAGAGCAACGGATGACATTGACCTTTAAAACAAAATTCTCGACCGCGTTTTTTCTCTCGACATCGGCTGTTGCGCTCGCTCTGCCTGCACAAGCCGCCGAGACAAAGTTCTCAACGGATACTTATAAGTATCTCGAGCTCTTCGGTGATGTGTTCGAACGCGTGCGGCGTGACTACGTCGAAGAAGTCACCGATCAGCAGCTTTTGGAAAATGCCATCAACGGGATGTTGACTGCGCTTGACCCGCACTCGGGCTACATGCCCGCCAAAGGTTTCCAGGACATGCAAGAGCAGACCAAAGGCGAGTTTGGTGGCTTAGGCATCGAGGTCAACATGGAGAATGGCCTTGTTCGGGTCGTCTCGCCCATCGACGAAACACCGGCTGCCAAAGCGGGCGTGCAGCCTGGCGACTACATTATCGGCATCGATGGCAAGCCCGCAATCGGGCTTACGCTCAACGAAGCCGTCGAAAAAATGCGTGGTGCGCCAGATAGTGAAATTACCATCACCATCCGCCGCCAAGGCCTTGACCCTTTTGATCTGAAAATGAAACGGGCCGTTGTGAAGGTGCAATCTGTACGTTCGCGAGTCGAGGGCGATATCGGATATTTGCGCGTGACATCCTTCAACGAGCAAACACAAATAGGTCTTGAGAGCGCCATCAAAGGGATCAATGCGAAGCTTGGTAATAAACTCCGCGGCTTTGTGCTTGATCTGCGCAACAATCCTGGCGGGCTGCTCGATCAAGCCGTCATGGTCTCAGACGATTTTCTCGAACGCGGCGAGGTGGTCTCCACACGCACACGTCGGCTTGAAGATACGCAGCGCTATAACGCCAAGCCAGGCGATCTCGCCCAGGGCAAACCCATGGTGGTCTTGATCAACGATGGTTCGGCGTCGGCGTCGGAAATTGTTGCGGGTGCATTACAAGATCATGGCCGGGCAGTTGTGTTGGGGACAAAGTCATTTGGGAAGGGCTCGGTGCAAACTATTGTTCCCCTGGGCCGGGGTGAAAGCGCGATGCGCCTGACGACGGCACGCTACTACACACCCAGCGGACGTTCCATCCAAGCCACCGGCATCGAGCCTGACATCGAAGTCAAACAAGCCACTGTGCAGCGCCCCAACGCGCCAGGATTCCGCCGGGCTGAAGCTGATTTGCCGGGCGCTTTGCGCAACGACACGACCACTGCGCCCGGGGCGCCAGCCAACTCTGCGCCGGCGGTACCGGCAGCAGCGTCAACCCCGCCTGCCGGAACCCCCGCCGCCCCGGCGGGCGATGCCAGGACCACCCAAGATACGGACGATTACCAGTTGGCGCGCGCCCTTGACCTGCTGCGAGGAATCTCGGTCTATCAACAAGCAAGTCAGAACAACTAACCTCTGCGCTGTGTTAGGGCGCTGTTAAGATTGCTCCGCTAGAACACAATCGGGGTAAACTCGGCTTAACGAGCGGCGGATAATTCAGCGATGGCCTTGCATGACACCTTGAATGGCGTCTTAGACAAAGTGCGCGGCATGTTTAACCGCGAACCCAAAGCCATGGATGCCTTCCGGCGGTGATGACCCAGGCCCCTTAGGACTGCTCACCTCGCTTGAACCCAAAGATAATCAAGACCGGCTCGAGATGATCTTGAAGGAAGCAACATGTGCTGTGGGAATATTTGACGACATGGGTAGCAAATATCGTGAATCGCAGAGCCATCTCGGTGAGGTGTTCAGCAAACTCAAACAGCAAAAATTATTTTATGTGCAGGGCCGTCCCGGCATCCGCATCGGCGACACCGAAGTGCCAAGCGCAACAACCGATGTTGTGATTGATGAACGGCCCTTCCGGGCTGCCGTTGACGCCCGCTTCGATTACGCCGAACGCTTGGGGAAATATCAAGGCAGTTCGGTCGCCGTGATGACGGCGCGGCCTGTCAGCTTCGAACGTTTGGCCTTGTGGGTTGATCAACTGCCCAAAAGGGGTATCGCTCTGGCTCCCGTCTCGCAACTTCTCGTTCAATAAATTCGGTGACTGTTGTGGTCGACGACGCCCGCCCCTACCGCCGTGGCGTCGGCATTGCGTTAATCAATGCCGACGGCCATGTCTTTGTGGGCCAACGACATGATAGCGCCGAACCCGCGTGGCAAATGCCACAGGGCGGCATCGACAAAGGCGAAGATCCACAGACAGCAGCGCTGCGTGAAATGATGGAAGAGATTGGTACCGACAAGGCCAAGATCATTGCCGAGACGCCCGAGTGGCTACTTTACGATCTGCCCACTGCGCTTTCCCAAAAAATGTGGAAGGGAAAATATCGGGGCCAAGAGCAGAAATGGTTCTTGATGACGTTTTTAGGCAAAGATTGTGACATCAACATCGCCACCGAGCACCCCGAGTTTTCGACGTGGAAGTGGCTGCCCTTTCATGACCTTCCCGACGTGATCGTGGGCTTTAAGCGCGATATCTACATCCAAGTCGTGGCTGCGTTTCGATCCGCTGTTGATCAGATCGTCAAAACTTAAGTGACTGATCGAAATTTCCGCCCGGCAAAGCCGATTACCACCCACATCATTATTTGGATCAAACGACTGAACATACCGTCGGCTCGCAGGCCAATCGCCTGCGCAATCATGTGCCCTGCCCGCGTCGCGTGGCGCTTACGATAAAAGCCGAAGGTACGCTCGCTATAGGCTGCAGCGCTGGCCTTGCGGTCATAAGGTCCCGGCAACGTGTTACCTGCGAAATAGGCAGAAGCCAGTTCGTCGTCATCAGCTTCTTGAATGCGGCCTAAAGCCACTTTCAGTCGGGTGTGCAACGAGAGCGGCTCGGTGACAGCGTACCGCTGCATCGCTGCGAGAAAGAGCTTATAGTGCTTGAATTCATCAGCAGCGATTTTAGCACAAATCGCCCTCAGCACAGGCTCGTCCGTGCCATCCCGCAAGGCTGAATAAAATGAACTGGTCCCAGTTTCGACAACACAGCGCGCGCACAACTCCCCGGTCCGAGAACCGCGCACCGAGGCGGTCGTATCGACAGGGATTCGGTAAAGCGTGCGGAAATTCTCAAATACCGCGTCAAATTTAAACTGGGGATCTGCCAGTTCTGCCCAGCGGCCCAACGCCAAGCCATGCCGCTCTTCTTCATGCGCCCATGCTCGGGCAAGCTCGCAGAATGCAGCATCATCAGCGAAGACGTTACACAAATAGCGACCATAGTCGGCACCATTGCGTTCGACCACGGCGGCAGCTTTGATGACCCTTAAGACATCGAGCGTGACCTGCACGGGCTGAAAGTGGGCCCACGGAATATCGTTCAATGTCCAAGAGCGGGAATGCGGCATAGCCCTACGCTATTGATCGGCCCAGATGAAGAATATAGGTCAACAGCTTACAGCCGCAACTGCGGCTTTAGTTTGCGCGACCTGCGACAGACGCCATTTCATCAGCAACGCGCATAGCGGCGGCGGCTTTACGTTTGTCGTCTTCAGACGTGGCTTTCTCAACCAGGCTTTGAGCGCTCGCGCGACGTTCATCGGCCTTGGCGCGCGTAATCTCGGCCACAGGAACAGCCTCATCCACCAGGACGGTGATTCCCGACGCATTGACCTCGGCGAAACCAGCCGCGACGAAGTATTGCTGGGCAATGGCCCCGCCGCGATACACATCGATCACACCCGGGCGCAGCGTTGACATGACCGGCGCATGCTTTGGCAGCACGCCGAAATAACCATCAGTGCCCGGCACAACTACCATTTCCACTTGTTCTGATAAGAGCAAGCGTTCCGGCGAGACCAGCTCGAATTGCAGGGTATCGGCCATCGGTATGTGCCTTGTCTAAAGCGGGCCTTGCGTGAATGAACTAAGCGGCTTCGGCGGCGAGTTTCTTGGCTTTCTCAACAGCCTGCTCGATGGTGCCAACCATGTAGAAGGCCTGTTCGGGCAGGTGATCGTAGTCACCCTTCACGATGCCCTTAAAGCCCTTCACGGTGTCTTCCAACTTCACGAACACGCCTGGATTGCCGGTAAAAACTTCAGCCACGTGGAACGGTTGCGACAAGAAGCGCTGAATTTTGCGAGCGCGCGCAACAGTCAGGCGGTCTTCTTCTGACAATTCATCCATGCCCAAGATAGCGATAATGTCTTGCAGCGATTTGTAGGTTTGCAGAATACGCTGCACGTCACGAGCGCATTGGTAATGCTCTTCGCCAACAATCAAAGGATCAAGCGCGCGAGATGTGGAATCGAGCGGATCAACGGCCGGGTAAATGCCCAATTCCGAGATGGCGCGCGACAGAACGGTGGTTGCGTCCAAGTGCGCGAACGAAGCGGCGGGGGCCGGGTCGGTCAAGTCGTCGGCAGGCACGTAAATGGCCTGAACCGATGTGATCGAGCCCTTCTTGGTCGAGGTGATGCGCTCTTGCAGCGCGCCCATGTCGGTCGCCAGTGTGGGCTGATAACCGACCGCCGAGGGGATGCGGCCCAACAGCGCCGACACTTCGGAACCGGCTTGGGTGAAACGGAAAATGTTGTCGACGAAGAACAGCACGTCTTTGCCTTCAGCGTCGCGGAAGTACTCGGCCTGGGTCAAGCCAGACAAAGCGACGCGCGCGCGGGCACCGGGGGGCTCGTTCATTTGACCGAACACCAAGGCCACGCGGCTGTTATTGCCTTCGAGGTCGATAATCTTGGATTCAATAAACTCGTGATAAAGGTCGTTACCTTCACGTGTGCGCTCGCCAACGCCCGCGAACACCGAGTAGCCACCGTGCTGCTTGGCGATGTTGTTGATCAGTTCTTGAATCAGAACAGTTTTGCCGACACCAGCGCCGCCGAACAAACCAACTTTACCGCCCTTAACGTAAGGCTCGAGCAAATCAATAACTTTAATTCCCGTGACGAAAATTTCAGCCGAGGTTGCCTGATCGGCAAACGACGGCGCGGCGCGGTGAATCGGATAGTATTCTTTGGCGTTGATGGGGCCACGACCATCGATGGGCTCGCCCACGACGTTCATGATGCGACCCAGCGTGCCAGGGCCAACTGGCATGCTGATGGGCGCACCGGTGTCGGTGGCTTTCTGACCGCGCACCAAGCCATCCGTTGAGTCCATGGCGATGCAGCGCACCACCGATTCGCCCAAGTGCTGGGCGACTTCAAGGATCAGGCGCTTGCCTTTGTTCTCGACCACCAACGCGCTCAAGATGTACGGAAGATCGCCTTCGAACTTCACGTCTACCACCGCGCCGGTGACCTGAGAGATTGCGCCTGCGTTATTCTTCGCCATAGCTCGCTCCTATCGTGCTCGCATTCGTGTTCGGAGGAGGCCTAAACGGCCTCGGCCCCGGAGATAATTTCAATCAGTTCTTTGGTGATTATGGCCTGACGCGTCCGGTTGTACTTCAGTGTCAGCCCGCTGATCATTTCGCCGGCATTGCGTGTCGCGTTATCCATGGCCGTCATGCGCGCACCTTGTTCAGAGGCTGCGTTTTCCAGCATCGAGCGGAAAATTTGGATCGCTAGGTTACGCGGCAATAGTTCTTCCAAAATTTCGGTATCTGACGGTTCATATTCATAGGGCATCGGCGCTGCCGCCGATTCGGGCATCGGGAACGGCACGATTTGCTGGCGGCTGACAACTTGCGTCAGTGCCGACTTAAAGCGCGCATACACCATGGTGCACACATCGAACTGACCTGTGTTAAACATCTCGGTCACTTTGGCCGATACTTCGGCCGCTTCGACAAAGGCCACTCGCTTGCGGGCGAACTCGGTGAAACTATCGACAATCAAATCGCGGTAATCGCGGCGTAAGCTATCGCGGCCCTTGCGGCCCACGCACAACACCTTCACCTGCTTACCCTTGTCTTTCAGTTCGCGGATGAGAAGACGGGCATTGCGGATAATATTGGTGTTAAAGCCACCGCACAGGCCGCGATTAGCGGTCATCACAAGCACAAGATGAGCCTCGTCCTTACCCGTGCCCGACATCATCTTAGGTCCGCCCGCCTGACCCTTGAAGCTGCCAGCCAGGTTACCCAACATTTTTTCCATGCCCTCGGCATAGGGGCGCGCAGCCTCGGCGGCTTCTTGCGCGCGACGCAACTTCGACGCTGCCACCATCTTCATGGCAGAGGTAATTTTTTTCGTCGACTGCACCGAAGCGATGCGGACGCGGAAGTCCTTTAGACTGGGCATGAAAGGTTTACGCTATGCCTGAGTGATTTCGTTTCGACCTGCTTTTAAGTGAACGACTTCGAGAAATCGTCCAAGAACGCTTTCAACCGGGCCTTCAAGGCGTCAGTGATCTGCTTCTCGGTCCGAATTTCTTGCAAAATGTCGCCCGCCTTATCGCGCATGGCAACCAACATCAACTTCTCGAAACGGCCGATATCGCGCACGGCGATTTTGTCGAGGTAACCGTTCGTGCCAGCAAACAACGATACCACCTGTTCCTCAATCGGCACCGGCTGGTATTGCGGTTGCTTCAACAGTTCCGTCAGGCGTTCACCGCGTGCGAGCAGTTTTTGCGTCGAGGCGTCGAGGTCAGAAGCGAACTGTGCAAACGCTTTCATTTCGCGGTACTGGGCGAGTTCGAGTTTGATCGAACCGGCCACCTGTTTCATGGCCTTGATTTGCGCTGATGAACCGACGCGCGAGACCGAGATGCCAACGTTGAGCGCCGGGCGAATACCTTGATAGAACAGCGAGGTTTCCAGGAAGATCTGACCGTCGGTGATCGAGATCACGTTGGTCGGAATGTAGGCCGAGACGTCACCGGCTTGCGTTTCAATGACAGGCAAGGCCGTGAGCGAGCCCGAGCCGTTGGCTTCGTTCATTTTCGCCGCACGTTCCAACAAACGCGAGTGGAGATAGAACACGTCGCCAGGGTACGCTTCGCGACCTGGTGGGCGGCGCAACAGCAATGACATTTGACGATAAGCAACCGCTTGTTTCGACAAATCGTCATAGAAAATGACGGCATGCATACCGTTATCGCGGAACCATTCGCCCATGGCCGCACCCGTATAGGGGGCCAAGAACTGCATCGGCGCGGGGTCAGAAGCGGTAGCGGCAACGATGATGGTGTATTCCAGCGCGCCTTGGTCAGCGAGCGTCTTCATAACTTGCGCCACGGTCGAGCGCTTTTGGCCGATGGCGACATAGATGCAGTACAGCTTTTCTTTTTCGCTGCCCGCCGCGTTAATTTTCTTTTGGTTGATGATGGTGTCGATAATGACGGCAGTTTTGCCGGTTTGACGGTCACCGATGATCAACTCGCGTTGACCGCGACCCACCGGGATCAGCGCGTCGATGGCTTTAATGCCGGTTTGCACAGGCTCATGGACCGAGCGGCGTGGGATAATGCCAGGTGCTTTGGTTTCGGCCAGGCGGCGTTCTTTGGAATTGATCGCACCCTTGCCGTCGATGGGGTTGCCGAGACCGTCAACAACGCGGCCCAACAGCTCTTTGCCCACAGGCACATCGACGATGGTGCCGGTGCGCTTGACCGTATCGCCTTCTTTGATGCCACTGTCGTCGCCGAAAATCACGGCGCCGACGTTGTCGGATTCAAGGTTCAAGGCCATGCCCTTGAGGCCGCCCGGAAACTCGATCATCTCACCGGCCTGGACGTTATCGAGACCGTGAATGCGGGCGATCCCGTCACCAACCGAGAGCACTTGGCCCACTTCGGCGGATTCGGCCTCGGTGCCGAAGTTGGCGATTTGTTGCTTGAGAATTGCGGAAATTTCCGCGGCACGGATATCCATTATCCGACCCCTTTCATGGCAAGCTTCAGACGCTGAAGTTTGGATTTGATTGAACTGTCGACCATCCGCGAACCAACCCGAACGATCAGGCCTCCGAGGATAGACGCATCGATTTTAGACGTAAGTGAAACCGTGCGACCGACGGTTTGCTTCAGCGCGGCGGTAATCGCCAACATCTGAGAGTCACTAAGTGGCACAGCCGAGGTGACGTCCGCCGTCACTTCGCCGCGCCGCGTGGCCAAAAGATCAAGATAGGCCGCGATAATGCTGGGTAGTGCAAACAACCGGCGATTGGCCGCGGCAAGCCCCAGGAATTTTTGTGTCAGGCCCGATAACGCAGCCTTATCCCCCAATGCCTTAATGGCTTTGGATTGATCGGCGCGGGAAAGAACTGGGCTTTTAATGAAACGGCGGAAATCATCGCTGCTGTCGATCATGGCTTGCAGGGATTTCAAATCGGCGGCGACCACATCGAGCGCTTTTTGCTCATCGGCCAGACCATAGAGAGCTGTGGCGTAACGCGCCGCTAACCCTCCTGTTCTGTCTGCTTGCCCCGCCACTGAAAACGCGTCCCTTAGCCTAACTTGTCTGTACGCCTCATTTCCGGTTCCGGGGACCATTTCAAGTGGCCCAGGGGCGTCTTAACTTGTTGATTTTTATAACGATTTCAACGCTGGGCTGAGAGGCTCAACGCTCGACGGCGGGTTGTTAGCATACCGCCTATCGCGTTGCAACAGAGTGCAGCGACCCCAACTTCACTTAGCGGGTGGATTCGGGAGTTGAAGCTGGTGGGCCTTTCGCCCGCCCCCAACCAGTTCAAGCGCGGGGTGATGGCCCGATAAGAACAGTTTGGCCATATCGACACAGCGCCAGGCCAGCCCGCACGCGCCATCCCTGAGTTTGGTGCTTTCTTCGACGTAACGGATATTGTTTTCCATGTCTTCGGCCGACCAGCCGGGCGAATGGGCGATGAGGGGATGTTGGAGAAACTGACACCCGATTTCAGCAAAGCAATGTCAGCATCTGACCGGCAACACCCTGCACGTTGTCCTGACCGCCCGTGATAATAAAAGCCGCGACTTTATTTTTAAGCAAAACGCGTACGGCAATAGTTTCTGGGTTTTGGATGAAGTTACAGCGCTCGAACATTTTATAATACAGCGAGCTTGCGTTGCCCCTTCGGATGGGGGGTACGAGAATGACATCGGCCCAATGGACAAAGGCCTCATAAACCTGATCCATTTGGTCGGTGGCATACATTTGCGTGATCGAACAGGGCCAGGCGCAGGCCCGCGCGCTTTTTGAATAAAACCCCTCGCAGTGACGGAACGTGAGCTCGTCGAGACGAATCAGTTTCGTCTCGCAGGCTAGCACCGTGCGCGCTTCTTCAAGCGAATCTCCAACAGACGCTCCGACGTGCTGCGGCGGGGGTAAGCACTGTCCATGGCCGTTGTCGACACACCCACCACACGCACCAGACCCGGCGCACGTTCGCTGGGTCGTGCCAGGGGATGGGGCTCGCGTTTTTTGTGAGTCCGCGCCGTGCCGGAGTTGAGATCAATAAAAACATGGCCATTTTCGATTTTGATGGCGAAGGCCGGCACGGCATCTTCCTCATAGCCCGGTTCCCCCTTGGCTGTGGCGCGATGAAAACGCCATTGGTGCCAAGGGCAAGTGACGTAGTCCCCCACTAACGTGCCGCGACCGAGCGGGCCCCCAACGTGATTACAAGCCCCCGAGATCACCGCGAGCGTTCCATCACGCTAGGAGACCGCGAGACGCGTTTTGCCAACAACAATCTCTTGAAGCGGTTTCTAACAAAGCAATTCAAGCTCGCCGAGATCATGCCAATTCTGGGACTGCATCGATTCAATCTCCCGCTTTATCAAAACCTACATAATGTCCGAGGGGCCGATACAAAGTATGGAACTGCCTGCGTCAAAGATCGAGTACCTCTTAAAAAAAACTATAAGGGTCCACATCAATCTGCACGCGCACAGCTGACGGCACCCGCAGCCGCGACAGCCATTCTTTGACAAGAGATTGCGGTTTAATATCGCGCCGGGTCTTTAACAAAAGCCGGTAGCGGTGACGGCCCCGCAGCAGCGCCATGAACGCGGGCGCAGGCCCCAACACTTCGATACCCTCACCGCGGGGGGCAGCATTGGCCATCATATCACCCACGGCCTTGACCTGAATTTCATCAGGGCCTGAGAGAATAAGCGCCGTCAGCCGCCCAAAGGGCGGCATAGCCAACATGCGCCGGGCCTCGGATTCCTGGGCATAGAAATCTGCATCATTGCCTGACACCAACGCATGCATCACCGGATGGGCGGGGTCGTGGGTTTGCAACAAAACACGCCCGCGTCGCTCGGCCCGCCCGGCGCGACCCGACACTTGGTGCAGCAATTGATAGGTGCGCTCGGCACCGCGCAAGTCCCAGCTTGATAGCCCCAAGTCGGCATCGACCACGCCCACCAGAGTGAGATTGGGAAAGTGATGCCCCTTGGCCAATACCTGCGTGCCCACCAAAATATCGATGCGATGTCCCAGAATATCGTCGATCAACTCGGCCACCGCCGAGGGTCGATCCAGCGTATCACTAGCAACCATCTTCACCACGGCGTCGGGCCAGCGGGCTTGCGCCTCTTCGGCCACGCGTTCAATGCCCGGCCCGCAGGCCACATAGGAATCTTTTGCGCCACAGCTGACGCAGGTTTTTGGGCGAGCGGCCGTATAACCGCAGTGATGGCACTGCAACCGTTTGGTCAGCCGGTGTTCCACCAGCCACGCCGTACACTGCGGGCAGTGCAAGCGATGGCCGCAAGCATTACACAACGTCAGCGGTGCATACCCGCGGCGGTTCAAGAACAGCAAACTCTGCTCGCCGCTGTGTAAAGTTTCGTCGATAGCCGCGACCAAAGGTGGCGCTAACCATGCCCGACCCCACAAGCCCTTCTCGGGTTTATGCTGACGCAAATCGACGACACTGATGTGGGGCAACACCGCCTCGCCAAAGCGGCCGGGTAGATGAACCTCGGCATAGCGGCCCGCCTGGACGTTCACCATTGTCTCAAGTGACGGCGTGGCGCTGGACAACACGATGGGTATGGCCCCTTCCCGCGCACGCACCACGGCCATGTCACGCGCATGATAAATCACGCCCTCTTCTTGTTTGAAGGCACTATCGTGTTCCTCGTCCACCACCATGAGCGCAAGATTTTGGAACGGCAAAAACAAAGATGATCGCGCACCAACAATTACTTTTGCTTCGCCGGTGGTGACGTTAAGCCAATTTTCGCGACGCTGTTTGCCTTTCAGGTCCGAATGCCATTCGGTGGGCGCAAAACCAAAGCGCGCTTTAAATCGCGCGATCCACTGTGATGTGAGTGCGATTTCCGGCAGCATCACCAGTGCTTGGCCGCCCTTGGCAATCACCTCGGCGATGGCTTCAAAATAAACTTCGGTCTTACCCGAGCCCGTGACGCCATCGAGCACCGTGACCGAAAACCCTTGGCCCAGTCTTGTCAGAATATCTGCAGCGGCCTTGGTTTGTGCTGGCTCTAATTTGGGCGGCGCAGGCGTAATGTCCTGCGCAATATCTTTCAGCACCATCAGGCTCAGAACACCGCCGTCGATCAGATCGCGAATCGTGCCCGCGCCCACACCCGCTGCTTTGGCCAAGGCTGATATGGTGTTGTAGCTGCGGCCAAGCTCGACCGCAGACATAATCTTCTGGCGCGAGGCCGTCGGCTTGATCCCGGCCGTTTCCAGACTGGGGCCCGCAGCAGCAATGACCGTGGGAACGGCTGGCGGCTGCCAGCGCCGCGCGTGGTTCAGCGTCATGCGCAACACCGCGCCCGTCACTTGCAGGGTATAAGCCGCAACCCAATCGATGAACCTGCGCGAGACATCGGGCAGCGGGGGCACGCCCACGCGTTGCAAGACTGGTTTGATTTTGTGCGAGGCCACATCGCCCTTGCCAGGACCCCAAACCACCCCAATCTCGAAGCGGCGGCCCAGCGGCACCTCGACGACATCGCCCAGAACGAAGGTCTCATGTTCCGGCACACGGTAGTCATAGGCCGCCTCAATCGGCAGCGGCAAAAGCACGCTGACAATCTCGCCGGGTTCAAACGATGTCTTTACGGCAGAGTTATTCACAGGCCCTTGGACGATGTGGCGATGCGCAGAAGCATGGACTACACTGTTGCCCTGACCTTGCTTAAGGCGCAACCACCAGGAACAGATTAGAGCCCGTCATGAAGTTTTTTATCGACACCGCAGATATCAACGAGATCAAAGAACTGGCCGCGACCGGCATGGTAGACGGCGTGACCACCAACCCATCATTGGCGGCCAAGTCGGGCAAGAAGTTTTTAGACTTGGTGCGCGAGATTTGCGCCATCGTGCCGGGCCCCGTCAGCGCCGAAGTGACCGCGCTCGATTACGCCACCATGATGAAAGAAGCGGCCGTGCTGCGCAAAATCGCCACCAATGTGACGATTAAAGTGCCGCTGACACCCGACGGCCTGAAGGCCTGCAAATCCCTGTCGAGTGATGGGGTTATGGTCAACGTCACCTTGTGCTTCTCGCCCGCCCAAGCACTTTTGGCCGCCAAGGCGGGAGCCAGCTTTATTTCACCCTTCGTTGGGCGTTTGGATGATATCGGCAGCGACGGTATGGCGCTGATCGACGATATTTGTACGATTTACCGCAATTATGACTTCAAAACAGAGGTATTGGTGGCCTCCATCCGCCACCCCATGCATATAGTAGAGGCTGCCAAAATTGGCGCCCACGTCTCCACCATGCCCCCATCCACTTTGCGCCAACTATTCAACCATCCGTTAACCGACAAGGGGTTAAAAGCCTTCATGGACGATTGGGCCAAAACTGGCCAATCAATCCTGTAAGCCGATGCGGCGCGATCACGACAAGCCCGGAAGCCAGACCGATAAATCTGGCCTGAACACGGGGCAAGCGCCGAGCGGCCAGGGACCGAGTGGGGGACGATGCAAAATGGCCGACCAATTTAAAGCTGGCGGAAAAGTAAACACCGAGCCGCTGGTGGAGTTGCGCGAGCAAGATGTCATTGCGTATTTGCGCCGCAATCCTCGCGTATTGTTGAACAACTCTGATCTGCTGGCTGCCATCTCGCCCGACCGCACCTTTGAAACAGAGACCGTTGTCGTTGATATGCAGCGCTTTGTGGTTGATCGCCTGCGCAGCCAAGTCGATGACCTAAAAAATTCAAGCGAAAGCCTGGTGTCGACTACACGCGCCAACATGTCATTGGTCGAGCGCACCATGGAGTGCACCTTGGGCCTGCTGTACGCGCGTGACTACGCCGAGATGTCGCAAATTTTGCATGATGAACTTCCTCTGCACCTGGGCGTCGATGCGGTGTCTATCGCGTTTGAAACCGAAAATTTGCCGGGCGATTTTGGCAGTGCGATTCGTGGTTTGCCACACGGTGCCATTGAAAAACTTTTGGGCAATAAGCCCAGCCGCATTCGCCCCGAGATCGAGGGCGAAGCAGCCCTTTATGGAGCCAGTGCCGGGTTGGTGCGCTCGGATGCGCTGATTCATCTGGAAGCTGGCGAAGGATTGCCTGCTGGCGTGTTTGCTGTGGGCTGCCGCGTGCCGGGCCACTTCGATGCCGACCAAGGAACTGAACTGATCGCGTTCCTGGGGCACGTCACCCGCTACGCCGTGGGACGCTGGTGGACACTGGAACTGTAACCCAACACCTAATTCATTTTGCGGCGAGCAAAGACCTCACCGCTGCCATTACCTTGTGGCGTGAATGGCTGGCCTCGGAACGCCGCGCCTCTGATCACACGATTGACGCCTATGCGCGCGATCTTGCTACATTCCTGACTTTTATGGCTGACCACGTCGGCGGTGAAGTTGATGTGGCCGCACTGGCCGCACTCAAACCTGCTGACTTCCGCGCCTATCTGTCTTATCGCAACAATCTTGGCATTGCGCGCAGCTCACTGGCTCGTGGCATATCGACCTTGCGAAACTTCTTTAAGTTCCTTGAGCGTCGCGAGATTTTGCATAACCCTGCTGTCACCACCATCAAAACACCGCGCTTGCCACGTAGTGTGCCCAAAGCTATGCGCGAAGAAGATGCGATGGAGGCCATCCGTACAATCGGTGAAACCCACGATGAACCTTGGTTGTCAGCCCGTGATATTGCGGTGCTGTTGTTGTTGTATGGCTGTGGGCTTCGGATTGGCGAGGCCTTAAGCCTGACATGCGGCGATATCCCCAACGGCGACACTCTGCGCGTGGTGGGCAAGGGCCGCAAAGAACGCATTGTGCCCGTGTTAGCCGTGGTCAAAGAGGCCCTAGGCACCTATCGCAAGCTGTGCCCCTTCCCGCCCGAAAAAAGCGCTGCGCTGTTTGTGGGGGCGCGCGGCAAGCCGCTGAACCCTGGCGTTCTGCAACGCCAGTTGCGACAGGTGCGCGCGCAGTTAGGGCTTGATGAAACCGCAACGCCACACGCCCTGAGACATAGCTTTGCTACCCACCTACTAGCCAAGGGTGGTGACTTGCGGACGATTCAGGAATTGCTGGGCCATGCGTCGTTGTCGACGACGCAGAGATACATAGCCGTCGATGCGGCGCATTTGACGAAAGTTTATCGTCAGACGCATCCGCGCGCCAAAATAAAAGCGGCTTAATTCTTCAGCCGATAACCGGTTTTGAAAACCCACGCGACGGCTGCAAGGCATACCATCAAGAACACCACAATCATGGCAAGGCTGGTTCCGACCGCTACATCGGCGGTGCCGTAAAAACTCCAGCGAAAGCCGCTGATCAAATAAACGATAGGATTGAACAACGTCACCGTGCGCCAGAATGGCGGCAGCATATCGATGGAATAGAATGCCCCACCCAAGAACGTCAGCGGTGTGACAATCAAAAATGGGATCATAGACAGTTGCTCCCACCCTTTGGCCCAGACGCCCAGAACGAAACCGAACAAGCAGAATGTAATGGCGGTTAGCGACAGAAAGGCCACCATCCATCCGGGTTGGAGAATTTGTAGCGGCACAAACAGCGCAGCCGTGGCTAAAATCAACGCGCCCAACAACAGTGATTTGGTCACGGCTGCACCGACAAAGGCCAGCACCAGTTCCGACGCCGAGATGGGGGCTGAGAGCAGTTCGTAGATGGTGCCGGTAAACTTCTGCACATATATGCCAAAGGATGCGTTCGAGAGCCCCTCGGTAAACAGTGACAACATGATGAGGCCCGGCACAATAAACGCGCCGTAACTGACGCCATCGATAGTATCCATGCGTGAGCCAATGGCCGAGCCGAACACAATAAAATAGAGCGATGTCGTGAGGACCGGCGTTAGCACGCTTTGGACGGCCGTGCGCATAAAACGCGCCATTTCAAATTTATAGATCGCCCACACAGCGTGGTGATTGAACATCGGTGCGCTCATGGCTGCCCCGCTAGGCTTGATGCTAGCGATTTGTCGCTGACGAGACTGACAAAAATATCCTCGAGCGAGCTTTTCTGCGTATGTAGATCGGTGAACCCAAGTCCAATGTCTGTCATGCGCTTGAGCAAGGACGACACCCCTGCCCGTTCAGATTTAGCATCAAAGACATACTCTAATTCATACCCGCCAGATTTCAGCGTGAGTTTCCAATCAGCCAGTTCGTCGGGGATGGCAGCCAGCGGCTGCGCAAGCTGCAACGTAAGCTGCTTCTTGCCAAGCTTCGCCATCAACGCAGCTTTGTCTTCAACCAAGATCAACTCGCCCCTGTTGATCACGCCCACACGATCGGCCATGTCTTCGGCTTCTTCAATGTAGTGCGTGGTTAGAATAATCGTCACACCCCGGTCGCGCAGCGCGCGAACCATCTTCCACATATCCCGACGCAGTTCGACATCAACCCCGGCTGTTGGTTCATCGAGGAATAAAATCTCGGGTTCGTGCGACAGCGCTTTGGCAATCATCACGCGGCGCTTCATGCCGCCCGACAGCGTCATAATTTTATCGTGGCGCTTGTCCCACAATGACAGGTCACGCAAAACCTTCTCTAAATACGCGGCATCGGGTGCGCGCCCAAACAGCCCGCGGCTTAACTTGACGGTGGCCCACACGGTTTCAAAGGCATCGGTTGTCAGCTCTTGGGGCACCAAGCCGATTTTATAGCGGGCATTGCGATAATGGCGCACCACATCGTGGCCGTCGGCCAGCACCGTGCCGCTTGAGGGTGTCACGAGGCCGCATATAATGCCAATCAGCGTCGTCTTGCCCGCCCCGTTAGGACCCAGCAGCGCAAAGATTTCGCCGCGACTGATCTCGAGACTCACGTTGTTAAGCGCCTTGAAGCCCGTGGCGTAGGTTTTTGACAGGTTGGAAATGGAAATAATTGGCCGCATGATGTGAACTAGCCCCAAGGCCCGCGTGTGCCCGAGCGCGGCACCGAACCGCTGCGACGCATACGAATGGGGCGCTTATCGAGCGCAAAGGCGCGACTGTGAGCGAGCTCGAACGCCTTCACGTCGCGCTTTTTGAAGAAGAAGACCAGCACTGCGCCGGCCACAAAGCCGCCGATGTGCGCCATGAAGGCAATGCCCGGCTCGCCTGGGTCAACATTGATGGAGCTGAGCAACTGTCCGCCAAACCAGAAGCCCAACACGATGAAGGCGGGTAAATTCCAGACCGAGAAGTAGATGATGATCCACACAAAGACGCGAATATTGGCGCGCGGATGAAGCACCAAGTATGCGCCAAGCACGCCCGAAATGGCGCCCGAGGCGCCGATCATGGGGATGTCCGAGCCAGGTGCGGCCAAAGCATGTGCCATGGCCGCCACCACACCGCACAGCAAATAGAACATGAGATAGCGCACATGGCCGAGCGAGGCCTCGATGTTATCGCCAAAGATCCACAAATAACCCATGTTGCCCAACAGGTGCATCCAGCCCCCGTGCAGGAACATCGAGGTGAAGATCGTCAGCACATCAGGCGGACGTTCGATTTGACTTTTCACGGTGCCAAACAGATCACCCGGGATCAGCCCGAACATGATCACCGCCGCCTCGCCTTCGAAATCTGACAGCGAGAATTGCCACAGGAACACCATCACGCACAAACCCAGCATTGTGTAATTGACGATGGGGAACGTGGTGTGCGGATTATCGTCGCCGATGGGCAGAAACATGATGGATTACTTCGTGGTTCCAAGAAGTCGTTCAACGTGCATAAGACTATCCATGCTGACAGTTTTCATGCGCTCGGTCATGACAAAACCATCATCGATGCCGCTGTCTATCCAATCTTTTTTTGACAGACCAAGCTTCTGACGCTGACGATCAAGCGCATTGCCAGGCGAGACAAATTGCTCGCAGGTCTCAAGATCCAACTTTGTGTGCTTCACCAACCCACGCAGGCATATGCGATAGAGCGCATCCTCGGTCCGGTAAGTGCGAAATTCGTCGTCTTCGGCAAAGCCTTGCAGCCAGTCGTGCCACACGCGCCGTACACAAAAGTTGATGGGGCTGCTTTTATCCAGTGACGCTGGCCAATCGGGATTCATGGGCATATAGATGCGCATGCGCGTGAACACGAAGCCCAACGTATCGTCAGCCAATAACGCCGCAAGGCAGGCGTGAATATGGTTAGAGTAGAACACGTCGTCGGCATCGAGAAAAAACAGGATTTGAGCGTGAGATTGGCGCACACCTTCGTTCCGCGCAAAGCCCGGACCGTGATTGATGGCATGGGTGATGAGCCGCACGCCTGGGGTACTTTGCGCGATGGAGGTTGCGGCATCGGTCGAGCAATCATCAACCACCATGACTCAGCCTCGATCTCTAAGCCTTGCGCACGGCAATACCCTACCGACTTCAGCGCACTGGCGAGCGTTCGGGCTAACGTCGCTGACGCGTTATAAGCCGGAATGATGAAGGCGATGGTGACAACAGCGCGATTCATGGATCACCGGTTCCACCTATTATTGAAAGGTATTTACCGGTTATACCGGCCATAGTGTGGTCGGCATATACCGCCCCGGTATATCAAATGTGGATGGCGCGCTTGTCGACATTCAGCGCGGCTTCTTTCACCGCTTCGCCCAATTGCGGGTGGGCATGAGAGGTCCGCGAAATGTCTTCGGCTGAGGCGCCAAATTCCATCCCTAACGCCACTTCCATAATCAGGTCGCCACCCGAGGGCCCAATGATGTGGCAGCCGAGAACACGATCGGTCGTGGCGTCGGCCAGGATTTTCACAAAACCTTCCATGTCTCCGTTGCTGCGCGCGCGGGAGTTGGCGGTGAACGGGAACTTGCCCGCTTTGTAAGCCACGCCCGCCTCTTTCAATTGCTCTTCGGTTTTGCCCACGCCAGCCACTTCGGGCCACGTGTAGATCACCGATGCAATGGCATCGTAATTGATATGCGCGGTTTGCCCGGCGCACACTTCAGCCACGGCCACGCCCTCGTCTTCGGCCTTGTGCGCCAGCATCATGCCACCGATCACATCGCCGATGGCAAAAATGCCTTCGATGTTGGTTTGATAATGGATGTCAGCCTCGACAAAGCCACGGTTGGTCATTTTGACGCCCGCTTCGGCCAAGCCCAAGCCGTTGGTGAACGGACGACGGCCCACGGCCACCAGCACCACATCGGCTTTCATCTCGGTGGCCGCACCACCTTTAGCGGGCTCGATGGTCAGCGTCACGCCATCTTTGCCGGGCACAGCTTTGGTGACTTTTTGGCCGAGCATGAATTTCATGCCCTGCTTTTCCAGAATACGTTGCATCTGTTTGCGCACTTCGCCATCCATGGGCAGCATGATGAAATCGAGAAACTCAACCACCGTCACTTGCGCGCCCAGGCGACGCCAGACCGAGCCCATTTCCAGGCCAATGACCCCGCCGCCGATGACGACCATACTTTTGGGAACTTTGGCCAGCGATAGTGCGCCGGTGGAGGACACGATTTTTTTTTCGTCGATAATGATGCCTGGCAACGGCGTAACTTCAGATCCCGTGGCGATGACCACATATTTCGCGGTGTAAGTAGCGTCGGTGCCGTCGAGCCTTTTTACTGCAATTTTGTGCGCGCCCGGGATAGCTTTGGCAACTTTGCCCGTGCCTTTGATGTATGTGACTTTATTTTTCTTAAACAGGAACTCGATGCCCGTGGTGTTTTGTTTTACCACATCGTCTTTGCGCGCTAGCATGGCGGGCAAATCTAATTCTACCTTCGAGACTTTAATGCCGTGGCTCGCGAATGAATGGTTGGCTTCTTCAAACAAATGCGAGGATTGGAGCATGGCTTTGGAGGGGATGCAGCCCACGTTCAAACACGTGCCACCCAGTGTGCCACGGTTTTCAACGCATGCGGTTTTGAGGCCCAATTGGGCTGCGCGAATGGCACACACATAACCGCCGGGCCCACCGCCGATAACAATGACGTCGAAAGTATCGGACATTTAAGAACTCCCGTAGGCCTTGGCCACTGCTCGCGCGCATAACCCTGAACCCTCGGGTCAAGCCCGAGGGTGACAATTTTTATCGTTACATATCCAGCACAAGGCGGCTGGGGTCTTCCAAGCCTTCTTTGACGCGCACCAGGAACGTCACGGCCTCGCGGCCGTCGATGATGCGGTGATCGTAGCTGAGTGCCAGGTACATCATGGGGCGCGCCACGATGGAGCCACCATCCAACACAACGGCGCGTTGCTTGATGTTGTGCATGCCCAAAATCGCCGACTGTGGCGTGTTGAGAATGGGCGTGGACAACATCGAGCCATAGATGCCGCCGTTGGAAATAGTGAAGCTGCCGCCAGTCATTTCTTCGATGGTCAGTTTGCCATCGCGCGCCTTGCGCCCAAAGCCTGAAATTTCGGCCTCGATTTCAGCGAAGGACTTGGTATCGCAATCGCGCACTACCGGCACCACGAGGCCTTGCGGCGTGCCGACAGCAACCCCAACATCGTAGAAGTTTTTGTAAATCAATTCGTCGCCACGGATTTCACCGTTGACGGCGGGAAGTTCCTTCAGCGCAGTGACGCAGGCTTTCACAAAGAACGACATAAAGCCCATTTTTACGCCGTGCTTTCTCTCAAAGCCGTCTTTGTATTTATTGCGCATGGCCATGACAGCCGACATATCGACCTCGTTGAACGTGGTCAGCATCGCGGCGGTGTTTTGTGCTTCTTTCAAACGTTCAGCGATTCTCTTTCTCAACCGTGTCATCTTCACACGCTCTTCGCGCGCAACATTATTGGGCACGCTGGGCTTCACCGCCTTGTCGCCACCGTTGGCGATATAGCCAATGACATCGGCCTTGGTCAGGCGCCCGTCTTTTCCGCTGGCTGAAATTTTGCGGGGGTCGAGGCCATGCTCGTCGACCAAATGACGCACCGAGGGGGCCAAGGGAAAATCGCCAGCCATCGACACTTTCGGCGCCGCTGCAGGTGCGGGCGCCACAGGCTTGGGTGCGGGAGCAGCTGCTTTGGCAACAACCGGAGCAGCTGCGGCGGCGGCAGGCGCAGGCGCGCCAGGTTTTGCAGCTTCGGCTTTTTTTGGCGCGACTGCAGCACCTGCTGCACCGAGCAACCCCAGCACTACACCAACACCCACTTCGGCCCCTTCGGCGGCCAGAATTTCGCTCAGCGTTCCGGCAGCCGGCGCATTGACCTCGAGCGTCACCTTATCGGTTTCCAACTCGAGCAAGGGTTCGTCGGCAGCAACGCTGTCGCCCACCTTCTTCAGCCATTTGGCGACGGTGGCTTCGGAAACCGATTCACCCAACGTAGGAACTTTAATTTCGATTGTCATATGCAAACCTTTAAAGAGGCGATCGTGTTCGTCGTGCGCTGGATCAGCGGAATATTTATTCCGCTGCCATCTTGATTTTGGTGACGCGGCGGAAAGGCTGCGGAATTTGCGCAAGCGGCGTATTGAGCGCCCACTCCACCAACTGATTTTGCTCTTTCACATGGATCTTCATCAGGCCTGTGGCAGGCGAGGCGGCCGGTGAGCGGCCTGCGAAGACCGGGCGCTTGGATTTAATATCCAAACCTTCCAGCGCGTACTCAAGGCGACGGTCAACGAAGGTCCACGCCCCCATATTGGCGGGCTCTTCTTGGCACCACACCACTTCGGCGTTTTTGTACTTGGCGATCTCCTTGACCAGCGTTTCTTTGGGCCAGGGATAAAGCTGCTCGACACGAAGAATGGCGACGTCGTCGATGTTTTTATCTTCGCGGGTTTGCAGCAGGTCGTAATAAACCTTGCCCGTACAGACTACGACACGGCGGACTTTGGCGTCAGCAACCAACTTGCCCGTTTCGCCGATCACGCGCTGGAACTTGCCATTGGAGCTGAGGTCTTCGAGGGTGGAGACGCAACGCTTGTGGCGCAGCAGGGATTTAGGTTCAAACACAATCAAGGGCTTGCGGAAGTTGCGACGAATTTGGCGACGCAGCGCATGGAATAAATTGGCCGGCGTGGTGAAATTACAGACCTGCCAATTATCTTGGCCCGACATTTGCAAATAACGCTCAAACCGCGCTGACGAATGCTCTGGTCCCTGACCTTCATAGCCATGTGGCAATAGCATGACCAAACCCGACAACCGCAGCCACTTGCTTTCAGCCGATGAGATGAACTGATCGATGATCATCTGCGCGCCGTTGGAGAAATCGCCGAACTGCGCTTCCCACAATGTGAGTGTATTAGGTTCAGCCAAGCTGTAGCCGTATTCAAAGCCTAGCAATGATAGCTCGGACAACGGACTATCAAGGACTTCGAAACGCGCCTGTTTGCCCGGGCGAATATTACTCAGCGGCACATAGCGCGCCTCGGTTTCCTGGTCGACCAGCACCGAGTGACGTTGCGAGAACGTGCCGCGACCGCAATCTTGGCCTGACAAACGCACCGCGCTGCCCTCGACCAACAGCGTGCCAAACGCCATGGCTTCAGCGGTGGCCCAATCAATATCTCTACCGCTATCTATCGCTTCGCGCTTGGCCTTGAGCTGGCGCGCAATTTTGGTGTTGACCGCTACACCCGCCGGGCTGGCCGAGATGGCATAGCCGACCTCTTTCAACACATCGGGGGCGACACCCGTCGCGTCATCACGGAATTCTTCTTCTTCGCCCATGGAGGCCAGGCCCTTCCACGAGCCTTCCAACCAATCGGCCTTGTTGGGTTTGAAGCTGGCAGAGGCTTCGAAATCGGCCTCCATCATATGCATGAATTTGGCCATCATGCCGTCGGCTTCGGCTTGGGTGAAAAGGCCCTCATCGACGAGGCGCTGTGCGTAAAGGGTCCGCGCTGTAGGATGAGCTTCGATGGCCTTGTACATCAAGGGCTGGGTGAACTTCGGCTCGTCGCCTTCGTTGTGGCCAAAGCGACGATAGCAAACGATATCAAGCACCACATCGATGCCGAACTCCTGACGGAATTCAGTCACCATGCGCGCACAATGGACCACGGCTTCGGGGTCATCGGCGTTGACGTGAAAAATGGGCGCTTCAACCATTTTAGCGATGTCGGTGCAATAAAGGCCCGAACGGGAATAGCGCGGTGTGGTGGTAAAGCCAATTTGGTTGTTAATCACAACGTGGATGGTGCCGCCCGTGGCATAGCCTTCGATCTGCGAGAACCCAAAGCATTCGGCGATAATGCCTTGTCCTGCGAAGGCGGCGTCACCGTGAATCAGCAGCGCCAAACTCTGTTTGCGTCCGGCGTCACCACTTTGGTCTTGCTTGGCGCGAACTTTGCCCAAGACAACCGGATTAACAACTTCTAAGTGCGACGGGTTGGCTGTGAGCGACAAGTGCACGACATTGCCATCGAATTCGCGATCCGCTGACGTACCTAAATGGTACTTCACGTCGCCGGACCCTTCGACGCTATCGGGATTGGGCGAGTTGCCCTGAAATTCCGAGAACAACGCACTGAAGGGCTTGTGCATGACGTTGACGAGGATGTTCAACCGGCCACGATGCGCCATGCCCAGCACGACTTGTTTCACACCCAAGGTGCCGCCACGCTTGAGGATTTGCTCTAAGGCCGGAATGGTTGATTCGCCGCCATCTAAGCCAAAGCGCTTTGTGCCAGTATATTTAATGCCGAGGAACTTCTCGAAGCCTTCGGCATCGACAAGTCTTTCCAGAATTGCTTTTTTACCTTCAGGCGAGAACGCCGGTTGGTTGCGATTAGGTTCGATGCGTTTTTGCAACCACTCGCGCTGCTTGATGTCTTGGACGTGCATGTACTCGACACCGATAGTGCCGCAGTAGGTTTGGCGGAGCGCATCCATCAACTGGCGCAGGGTGGCCTTATCAAAACCCATAATCCCGCCCAGCACGATCTGGCGGTTGAGGTCGGCCTCGGCAAAGCCGTGGTAGCTGATTTCTAATTCTGGGCTCGATGACGCTTTGTAAAGCTTGAGCGGATCGAGATTGGCGAGCTGATGACCGCGCGTGCGGTAGGCCCGAACCAAAGCCAGGGCTTTGATCGAGTCTTCGGCTTGCTTCATCACGGCGGCCTGATCGACGGCCCCGCTGGGTGCGGCTGCGGGCCTTGATCCTTTGTCTTTGCCTTTGGCAGGAGCAGCAGCGTCGGGATCTGGCACGCCGATGACGCCTGAGGGGGTATTGCCCCAACTAGCGCCATGCAAATCGGCGATCAGTTCGGCACGATCATCGCCAAGATCGCGGAAGAAGGCCGCCCAACTGGGATCAACCGAGGCTGGGTTGTTCAAATACTGATCGTAAAGTTCGGAAAGAAAAACGGCGTTTGCGCCGGAGAGAAACGTTGTATCCACGATTGGATTCCTTGGCCCGCGCGGCCCCGCCAACCATCTCCACCGACGGGGCGGACGCGCATATGGTATTCATAGCCCAATTGCAGCCAGCCGACAACGCGCTAGGGCCAAAAATAGGGCTAAATCCGTGTGATTTCAGGGTCCTAGTGGGGTTTCCCCCGGGCCGTCGCCCAGATTTCAGGCCGCTCCGATTTTGGAGATAATGCCGTCTACGGTAATGACCTGGGCAAAGGCGAATTCCAAGGTCGCTAACGTGGCGGCCTTGACCTGGTCGGCCGACAGATTGGCCAGCCCCCGGTTAGCGGTGCCGTCACTCAGAAAGAAGACTTTGTAATCACGCATGTTGGCCTCACGCGCGGTGGTGTCGCAACACACATTGGTCGCAATTCCCCCAATGATGACTGTATCAATCGCCTTCGCGCGCAAGATTAGGTCGAGGTCTGTCCCCGTAAACGCGCCGTAGCGTGGCTTGATCAGAATGATGTCGCTGGATGCGACCTCTAAGCGGGAGGACAATTTCACTGCATCAGAGCCTGCCGTAATCCCACCCCGCTCCATATTGTGGCTTTTCATGTAGCTCTGCACGATGTCAGCCGCGATGCCGCGATTGGACTGATCGGCCCGCGTTTCCTGCGCCGTATGTATCACCAATATGCCGACTTTGCGCGCGACCGCTGACAGCCGGTTGAGCTGAGCCACAACCGCTGGCCCGTTGGGTGAGGAAATCGAATAGCCCTCGACGAACACATTTTGCAGATCAACATTGATCAGCGCG
>Ga0049084_10000068_pt1 | contig 36175 bp, 30 predicted proteins | sample GreLakmeON33MSRF_FD_66720 | JGI IMG/M metagenome (GOLD analysis project Ga0049084, IMG submission 66720) | Freshwater lentic microbial communities from great Laurentian Lakes, MI, USA - Great Lakes metaG ON33MSRF | ecosystem: Environmental > Aquatic > Freshwater > Lake | place: Great Lakes... | reverse complement strand
CGGGTTCTGCGACGAGATTGCGCATGAAGGCAACACTGAGAACCTGCGGTCCCGCAGTGGCATCGAACTCCAGTTGCAGATGATCGTCTGCGGTATGCATATAATTTTCCCATTCGGGATCCATCATGATATTACCGCCGAAACCCTCCGGCGCGGCCAGGCCAACAGCCTCGCCGCCCACTTCAAAGCGCTGCAGTAATTTGCCGTTCAGGCGCACATCCAGCGTGTGCTTGCGGCCCATGCCCCGCAAATAATCGTTGTACTGGGTCTGCAGTTCGATCTTGACGCGGTAGCGACCATCCACTGGAAAATAATGGTCAATGACGATGCCCCCGCGGGAGCCGAACGGTTGGCGCGGATCGGTACGCTCGTCCTGGATCAGGTTGAGCGGCACCTTGTAATTGTCAATGGTGGGCGCGGCCGGAATGATGCCCACCGCGAGGTGGCTGATTTTGCGAGCAGCCATCAAATAACTTTCCAGCAATGACGGGGAAACAGAGAGCATGGCGCCGTTGTTATCGAAGCCGGCATCGTAGGTGTTATCCCCGGGCAACATTTGCGTAACGTCGACATTCACTGCCAGCAAGTCGGCGATTGCGGTCTGATACTCAAAACGGTTGAGACGGTGAAAGGTTTCGGTGCGCCCGGGATTGGGTGCCAGCGCAGCAGACTGGTCAACCTGGTCCTGCATCCAGGCAATCATGGTGACATAGGTGGCTTCTTCAGGGCGCGGGCTGCCGGGTGGCGGCATGGCCCGCGAACGCAGTTTGCGAATTACCCGCTCCCAGGTCTCGGCATTGTGCCCAAGCTGATTCAGGTCGAGGTTATCCAGCACCAAATTGGCGTTGTTGAATTGGGTGTTGTGGCAGGCTACGCAATACTGATCGATGAGCTGGCGATATTCGGTGGCGGTCGCGGGATCTTGTGCGCTTGCGGTGGCGGGTACGCAAAGTGAAAGTAGCAGAATAGCCGCCCAACCGGACGCCAGAGGTTTGCATAATGCGGTGCTTGGTCTAGCTGGTGACAGCATGGCAGAATTCATTGTGTTCCACTCTTGTTGGGCCTGCACGAAACCGGTTTAAAACCGGTTTCACTACAGGGTCGTTGGCGACTGCGTTCGATTGTATTACAAAAGCAGCGCCAGCGGCATTAAAACGCCTGAGCTGGTTAAGGACCGGTCTGATCCGAATACTTCCAGTCGGCGGCACCAAAGAACATCTCGTCCCAGCTTTGCAGCCCCCAGGGCACTGATCTGGCAGGGTCAGGATTGCTCTTGTTCTGGGCTGAGTTATCAAATGCGCCAATGGCAGTGATTACGGTGCCGGCCGGCACCAACTTCGGTTCCCGCAGCGTGTAGGCCAGCTGCCAGTTGTAATTGTAATTAGCAATATTGATCAACTCCTCGTCGGTGCCGTCTGGATACTGGGCATAAAAGCGCATGCGTTTGCCACGGAAATGCATGTGGGGAGTGAAGGCAAACAGGCTCGCTTCCTTGTCTATGGTGATGGACTGCCGCATTTCATAGTCAGGATCATAAGGCGGAATATCAACCCAGGTGGGTGTGAAGTGGCAGGCACAGGCACCGCTCATGCGCTCTGTGGGTACGAAACCTTCCGGATAAAACCAGATACCGATGCGGCTCGCATCCGTGGTTTCCTTGCCATTGGTCGTGAAATGCATCTGCATCGCAATTCTGGAACCGGCTTTCAGCAAACCGCCAGTATTTGGTGGCTGCATGCGCGGAGATTGCCCGGGTATATAAGGTGCTATATCGGGGCGATCAGGATCATCCCCTCCCAGCAGTGAGCCGCCACGAGTTGCCCCTGGCGGTATAATGCTGTGTAAGGTGTGATGCAATACGGTGCGGTCTCCTGGAATATATTGGCTGGCTCTGACCCAGCGATCTTGTTGCGTATCCACACTCACCATCACATTGTAATAATCCAGCACGCCGGTGGCAGGAATTTCTTGTGGCGGGATTTCGATGATGTAGTCAGGCTCTCCAAACGCCCATTCTGTGACTGGCCATTGCAGTTGACTGAGTGGGTCAACGGCGCCATCCTTCGGTGCGCCAGCATCGATCCAGTGCAGCAGTTTCTGCGCGTCGGCATCTGCCAATACCATCGAATTTATAAAATCACCGATATGACCATCGATTTGCCCTGGCGGCATGCGCTTGGTCATCACCACTTCCCGAATCATCGGCGACCATCCCAATACCATGGAATGACTGTCGAGGGCGAACGGCGCAATGCCGCCGGCACGGTGACAGGTTGCGCAATTGTCAGCGATGATCGGCGCGATATCCTGTGCGTATGAAGGCACCGCTTGTTGATGGGCAGTAGCAATTGGATAGGTAATTACGGCGCCTTGCGGGACGGTGCCGGCGCTTTGCACGGATTTGCCGGCAAGCAAATCGGTGAGTATCCGGGACAAGGACGCATCGGCGGGACCGCGATACTGCACAGTAAATTCGGCGGGATCAAAAACCAGCACCTCGGCAGTGTGCGTGAGACCCAGCGCTTCCGCGATCAATTGCGTATCATCCATTAATACCGGAATCGCTATCCCGGCACGGTCCAGCTCTGCCTGAACCGCGTCCCGGTCGTTAAGCCCCATCGGATTGAGCATGAAAAATTGCGCGCCCTGCTCTGCAAACCGGGACTGCAACTGCGCGAAGGTCGGCAGCGCCTGCGCTACCGCAGAGTCATCGGTGGCATGCACCAGCAGCACAATCATCGCGTTGTTGTCGTACCAGCTCATATGATGGAAATAACCGGCCTGATCGAGCAGGGCAAAATCTCCAACTCGTTCTGCTGCCATTAAAGGTGCAGCAAAAGCCAGACAAGCTGCAATCAAACCATTTCGTATAGTGTTCATGTGATCCCCCGGATATGCCTGATTAGTGGTCCATTATGAGTGAGAGATGGTTTCTGGAACAGGGGCTTGAACGGCTATTCCTGTCCTGTTATCTGCCAGGCTGAGCAGTATTGCAGCGACTTAGTTCAAGCGCAGATCATGCAATCGATCTATCAATTCCATGTGATCAATCATGTGCTCCCTGGAAATGGTGTCGACGTAGAGTATTTCGCTGCGATTTGGCCCGCTGGCATGCCAACGACGGATGAAGCGTGCGTTGTTGGTTCCGGCAAATATCGTGTACGTCTTCACGCCCACGGCAGCGGCTATATGCTGGCATGCCGAGTCATAGCCGATAAATTCATGACTGTGGGCAATGAGCGCCGCGATTTCACCCACATTGCATTCCATGCCGAGCAGTCGCGTGCCTGGCTCAATGGCAGGACTGTGCGCGAAACTCGCAGTCTGTGTCGCAAATCCCGCCGCCTGCGCCTGCTGAATAATAAACTCACTGCGTTCGCGTTCCTCATCGCCAAATCCGAGATCGAGCATGACAAAATTTTCACTACAGCGCAGGAGCGAGAGCACAAGCTCAACCTCAAACGCATCCGGGATGCGTTTTCTGCTATTACCACCAACACCAAAATTTAGTGTTATGACATTAACTGAATCTTTTTGTTGAATCACCGCAATCAGTTTCTCGGCAGTCGACAACGCTCGTGGCTCGAGCCAGATCGCGGGAAAGCGAAACTCCTGCCGACCAAATAACCAATCGAGCCATAGATTCGTCAACGATGATATCGAGGCCGTGGCCGGGTACTCTGGTTTGCCTCGGCTATTGAAGAAGCGGTAGTTTCGATCTGCGACCAACGGCAATACTCCCAGTTGAGTAAGGCGCGAATCCGGATCAAGTACCAGAAAAGACTGTGGATCGCAGTCTGCTGTTTCGCTCCGCACTGCTTTGAGCAGTTCCAGCCAGACGCCGAATCGCTCCAATAGCCCGCCACGTCTCGTATAGCCCAGTTCTCTCACGCTGATTTGCGGATGCGAAGCGAATATCTGCTGCAGTTTGTCATTGCCGATAACGATGATTTCCGCGTCTGGATAACTATCGAGTACACGCTGGCAAATGATGCTTGTTATAGCCACATCAGCCCCAATCGTCACTCTGGACAACACCAGCACTTTGCGCAACTTCATCTCAGATGGAATGGACACGTCACGACCGAGTCGCATCACCTCAACCCGTTGCATCAAATCTTCCTCTGTCATCAAGTTGAAGTTAAGCAGTTCCTGATTCAGCTCTGCCCCTTCCGGAAGCTGTCTCAAATAGTCGGTCACCTGGCAGATCAGACGATTGTAGGTTTCAGTCTGTAAGTCTTCAAAATCATCACAGAGGCGTTCAATGACGATGCCGAACAAGGCGCGAGCGGCAATCTGATTCAATCCGGCAGCGTTGCATCGCGTCGCCATCTCACACAACAGTTGAATGTAGTTACGGTTATATTCGTTGCTGTAGAAATAGCGATCAATAAACGTGGAAGCAACCTTGCGCGCGAGGGCGTCAATTTGCGCGGGCTGAGGATCAGCACTGGATTGGATGGCTTGCCATGACTCCTGATAATAGGCTGGTCTCATGTCGCACTCGCGGACAGGTATTTGCTGCTGGTGGTTAATACCATATTTGGCGTAATTTCATTCATGCAGGCATGGTGCTTATACGGGCACACTTTCTTGTGACAGGGCGAGCAAGGCAGATCGAGCCGGATCACACTGGTACGATCAAGATGCGCAGATGTATACAAGGGATTGGTTGGCCCCATCAAGACCACTGTTGGTACATCGAATGCCACAGCGAAATGACGCGGCCCGGTATCGTTCGTTATGAGCAGATTGCAACGCCTGATGATGGGTTTTAACAGTGCGAGGTCAAGCATGGCATCAGCGGTGTTGATTATGGTCGCGTTGGTGGCCGCAGTAATACGTCGCGCAATGCTCTCTTCACCCGGCCCCACCAGCAGAATAAGCTTGCAGCGATACTGTTCCTGCAAGAGTTCAGCCAACCGCGCGAAGTTCTCTGCCGGCCAGCATTTGGACGACCCGAAACTCGCACCCGGGTTGAGACCAATCAGCAGATCTTCTGAGGTGACACCCATGTTGGCGAGGTACTGCTGACCAGCAGCAGCAAGCGCCTGGTCTATATACAGCTTCGGCTTTGGCGTGGCCGCCACCGACATGCCCAGGAAGCGACACAATTCCAGATAGTATTCCTGCATTGGCAGCGCCTTGAAACCCATGGCATCCGTTTGGGGTGCAGGTCCGTCGGTGAGGAGGAAGCGGCGCAGGTTGCGTCGATAGCCGTATACGCGCGGCACACCGGCAAACTTGAGAGTGAGAAATGAATGGGTGGTATTGGTGAGCAGCAACCCTGCCTGGGGTGCGAGTGCGGCCAGTGACTGGCGAATCTTGCGCAGACCCTTTATGGATTTGTCATCACAATCGACTATGTGATCAAACCACGGACTGCCGGCAATGATGCCGCGCGCATAGGGCCGAATCAGCGCAGTGATTTTTGCATCCGGATAGTTCGCCCGCAGACATTCGAATACGGGCGTGGCCATTACCACGTCGCCGACCCAGTTGGGACAACGCACTACCCAACTGGAAACATCCTGCCTTGCAGCGCCCGGAAGTGATTTTGTTGAATCTGGCCGAGACGAAGAGGAAGGTGAAGACTGCATTGGCCGCGCGACTTTACCTAACTCTGATCAAGGGTATAGGCGACCGCCTGTTGCCGGGTACCCGCCGCCATTTGTTCACGCTCCTGCTTGATGTAATCAGAACGCACACCCATCACATTGGAATAACGAATGGTGTAATGAATCTGGTCTTTGGCAAGCAGTTCCTCCGACAAGTCACGATCGTACGCCACGAGGTCGTCGCGCTCGCGCAACCAGGTGGCCTTGTCCATGGCTTCAACCTTCGCGACCAGCCGACGGTAAATTGGCGCTGACTCCCAGTCAGTCTCGGCATTCACATACCAGTTGCAGAGCTTGGCCAGCTTGTCCAGAAACAGGTCGTGCTCTTCGCCAAAATTCAGGCACGAGCCATCGAAGTAATTCCCCTTGCCTGCCATCTTGGATTCGTCAATCAGTGGTTTGGCGATCTCATAACCTGCAGTCCCTTTAAACGGGAAGAACAGAGCCCAGCGGAAGCGACCCATTTTTACCTTCGCGCACAGTTTGATCGTTTCGATAATCTCATCACGTGATTCATATGGAAGCCCGAACATGATGAACGCAGAACTATGCAAATCAAACGCATGCGCGGCATGGAAAGATCGCTCGATCTGTTCATTCTTCATGTAACGCTTCAATACTTCGCGACGTACGCGCGGCGAACCGCTCTCCAGTCCAAACTTGACGATGATGCAGCCGGCATCACGCAGCGCCTTCGCTGCAGTCTTCTCGAAGCAATTAACGTGGCCATTGACTACGAAGGGGATGCCGACTTTATGCTTCTTGTAGGCTTCACAGAATTCGATGACGTAAGGGGTGTTCAATGTGAACAGGTCATCATCGAAAATAAAGGTGTTGATTTCGGGATTCTCGCGCAGCAACTTCTTCAGGTCTTCCATCATCACGTCGATGGGAAAGTGCCGCAGGAAATCTTTCACATTCTTGGCGGCACCATCAGCGATGTATTGATCGACGATCTCAATATTGAAGCAGTAGGTGCATTTGTAAGGGCAGCCGCGGGAAGTAAGAATACCCATCCAGCCGCGGGTCTCTTTCATGACTGCCTTCATATCGAATACGTTGTAGTCCAGCGGCGGCAACAGGCTCAGATCAGGAAACGGCGCCACGGGATTGGATACCGGCACACTGCCCATCCAGGATCTAAAATTCGCCAGCGTATGGGGTCGCTCACCGTTCTGCAGCGCATCCATCAGTTCTTTCAGCGCCCAGTCACCTTCGCCAACGCAGACGTAATCGAACAGCTTTGATTTATGCACATCCTCCGGCACCATAGTGCAGTGCACACCACCTATCACCTGCACCATTGCCGGCAGCGCGGCGCGAATGGCTTTGCTCTGTTCTACTACCCAATCATATTGTTGCGACATGACCGAGAAACCCACCAGCCCCGGCTGGGTATCCTTGATGTACTGAATCAGTTCTGCGCTGCTGGGTACGGGCTTATATTTTTCGGACACGTGCATCAGGTCCAGCTTGTGCCCATTGGCATGGAGGACGCCTGCCAAAGCAGCAATCCCGTGATTGGTGCCAAGCGGCGCATCGATTTGCGGGTAAATCATCAGTATCTTCATGGCGTTACTCCGGAGGTCGCTGCAGGCAATGGGGTCGAAACCACTGCCTTGGATAGTACCACGTTCTAATCGGCAATGGGGAGCTGCAGCTTTAGGCCCCTGCCGCAGTGTGGTTTCAATGTCTGCATGACAAATGACCGGCCCTGCGTTAATCTCCGGAGGGTTTATCCCTCTGCCTGTCTGGACGCTCGCTTACTCTGGCTGGGCTCGCTTCAAAGCAAGACCTGATTACCGTATTACATTAGATGAGGTGCAAATAATGAAAAGAATCTCTCAGTTAGTGCAATTTCTGTATCAACCAATACTCCTGTTCAAAATGGTCCTGTTAAGCGTATTGCTGTCAGCATCAGCATTCGCCCAACAAGATACTGTTGAGTGGACTACATTGGGGAGTGACTGGGCACATACCCGGTTTTCACCTGCGACCCAGATCACTGCCGAAAACTTCAAGGACCTTGAAGTGGCCTGGACCTGGGACGGTGCCAGCTTCGAAGCAGAAAGTGGTCGCTCTACGCCGAGCTATATTAATGGGCGCATGTACACTGTTGCCGGCGCCCGTCGTCACGTTATCGCCATCGACCCCAAGACTGGCGCCACCATCTGGTCGTACCGCGAACCAGACACGCCGCGCTGGAATTACTCCATGCGCGCCGACTACGGCAAGGGCGTAGGCTATGGCCAGATTGATGGCCGCGATGTTATTTACATCGTCTCGCCTGCATTCTTCCTCACTGCGCTGGATGCCGAAACCGGCGCTCCGATTGAAGGCTTTGGCAAGCCGGTACCGATTCCCGGATTCCCGCAGACTGGCGTGGTCGATCTGTTAGCCGACCTGGGCCATCCTTATGATCCTTATGAAGGTCTGCCCCTGGAGCGCGGTTATATCACCTCCTCCTCACCGCCGATTGTGGTCAACGACGTCATCGTAGTGGGTAATTCGGCCGAACAGGGCTACCACCAGTCCCGCATTGAGAATGTGCCCGGTGATATTCTCGGGTATGACGCCAAGACCGGCGCCTTCCTGTGGAAGTTCAACGTCATTCCGCAACCGGGTGAATATGGCCATGAAACCTGGGAAAACGATTCCTGGCAGTACACTGGCGATATTTCTTCCTGGGCTCCGATTTCCGCCGACCCTGAACTCGGTCTGGTCTATATCCCCACCAATGGCGTCACCATCGATTACTATCATGGACACTCCCCCGGGGACAATCTCTATGGCACCAGCCTGATTGCCTTGAATGCGCGCACTGGAGAAAGAGCATGGCACTTCCAGATGGTGCATCACGATATCTGGAACTATGACACGCCGACCGCGCCCATTCTGCTGGACGTGAATACCAGTCAGGGTCGCCGGGAAATCGTGGCGCAGCCGACCAAACAAGGCTATGTATATACCTTCGATCGCCGCACTGGCGAGCCGATCTGGCCTATGGAAGAAACCCCGATGCCGCAATCCACGGTACCGGGCGAGAAGCTGGCCGCAACCCAGCCCATTCCCACCAAACCAGCACCGTTTGAAAAGGTAGGCTCTTCTGTGGACTATCTGGCGGATTTCACGCCAGAGATCAAACAGCAGGCGGTCGCGGCGGTAGCGGATTACATACTGGGACCAGTGTTCAATCCGCCCATCCAGCGCAACCACCCTTCAGGCAAACTGGCGGCTCTGATGTGCCCCTCAGGTGCGGTGAACATTACCCATCCTTCGGTGGCGGATCCGACCTCAGGCGTGCTGTATGTGATTTCACAATACAACTGCAGTGCACGTCAGCTCGTGACTGGAGAAGAAGCCGATACCTACTACGAAGCGCCGACTGGCGTAACTCTGTCGCGGTATGCGGCTGCCAGTGGCGGGCCATCGCCCCGGCATCCAGCTGATATTCCGCTGTGGAAACCACCGTATAGCCGCATCACAGCTATCGACATGAACACTGGCGACCACCTGTGGATGCAACCAGCCGGCTACACCCCGCAGCGCATCATCGACATTCTTGCGCAGCAAGGTGTGGACCCCGGCAATACTGGCTCGGGCTCAGTAGGCCCCATGCTGGTAACCGCCAATCTGCTGATCTACGGCAACGTCGACAGTGCTGGCAAGCCTGTGTTGTATGCCCTGGACAAGATGACCGGTACTGAAGTCGCCGCCATCGAGGTCCCTGCCATCAGTCGTTATGGCATGAGTTCATGGGTACACGAAGGCAACCAGTACATAATCCTGCAAACCGGCAGCACGCTCACCGCGATGGCTATGCCAGGAGTGGGTCCTGTCAGCGTAGATCACTAAGATGCAGTAACGGCCGGCCTGCAACAGGTCGGCCGTTACTTTTTAAGCACCATGCGCCAGCAACTCGCCACGCCCACCAAATTAACCCAAACTCAGTCACTAACTCCAATCGAGGAATAAAGCGATGAAGAAGACCGTACTACTAGGCTCAGCCATCCTGTTTGCCACCGCCACTACATTCGCGACGCTATATTCACAGGAAAACCCCATGAGTTTTTTTATTACCAGCGTTGGCTCCGGCAATGGCGCCAATCTGGGCGGTCTCGCGGGCGCGGATGCGCAATGTGCGGCACTGGCAGGAGCCGCTGGTTCCACTGGCAAGACCTGGCGCGCCTATCTGAGTGCCCATGCTGATGGCAATCAACCTGCAGTAAATGCCCGCGATCGCATCGGCTTTGGTCCCTGGTATAACGCCAAGGGTGTTATGGTCGCGGAGAACCTCAACCAACTGCACAGCGAATTCATGCAGCTCGGCAAGGAAAATTCCCTGACCGAAAACGGCACCGTGGTTAATGGCGCTGGCGACACACCGAATCAGCACGACATCCTGACCGGCTCGTCGCTGGATGGTCGCACTGTCGATGACGGCAGCAACCATACCTGTAATAACTGGACCAGCAATGGTGAAGGCTCTGCCAACGTCGGCCACTTCGACCGGCAGGGTGGCGGCGCCAATCCGACCTCCTGGAACAGCGCACACGGTTCACGGGGTTGCAGCCAGGAAAATCTGGTAGCCACAGGCGGCGCCGGCTATTTCTACTGCTTCGCTATTGACTAGAAAAACCTGAAAATCGAAACCGACTCACGCCCCGGCTTGTGTAAACGGGGTCTTCAAGATCGAGTTGTGCAAGGTTTTCATTACGAGAATGGTGCCGCCGGCAAAGCTGCACCATTTTTTATTTACCTTCAGCAGATCAGCTAACGCAGGAACCATTATCATGAAACTCTACGGCATGGCGCAGTCCCGATCCTTTCGCGCGTTATGGGCACTGGAAGAAACCGGTATTCCTTATGAGTATGTACCTATCAAGCTGCTGACAGATGCAGCGGATTCCGCCAGCGCGCAAAACCCTGATTACCTGGCGCTGAATACGCAAGGCAAAGTCCCTACTCTGGTCGACGGCGATTTGATCCTCACCGAGAGCGCCGCTATCGTGAACCACATCGGGCGCAGGGCACCGAAATCCAGACTCGTGCCCGCCAAGGATGCCATCGAATGTGCCCGCTATGACGAAATGATGTTCTTCATTCTGGCAGAACTGGAGCAACCCCTGTGGAGCAATGGCAAGCATCGTTTCGCCCTGCCTGAAGCGCAGCGTATCCCGCAGATGCTGGAAACTGCTGCATTCGAATTTTCCAAAGCGGTGCGAGCACTTGATCATCTGTTAGGAACACGTGAGTATGCCATCGGCGACAGATTCACGATGGCCGACATTCTGCTTGCACAAACCTTCAACTGGGCTATTCGATTCAAGTTTGAAGTACCCGAACGCTACGTGGAACTGCGTGAGCGCCATTATCAACGTCCGGCAGCAATGCGCGCGATGCAGGTTATTGCCTGATCCATGGGGCGCGTTTCCGTCCTATTGGCGCTGCAGCTCCTGTTGGCACCCAGCCTGTCTGCAGTCGCCCAGGCGCCGCTCGAAATCGCCGCTGCGGACCCGCGCTTTTACCTGCTGCAGCCATTCACTGCCATCGAGTCAGCGCAGCGGCAAAAGATTCATCACATAGGAATTGAAGTTGAACTGGTAGCAGACACGTACATCGTGAGCTCGCTCCTTGACGGTTATCCTGCAATGCAAGCTGGTGTCAGACGCGGCGACAGAATCCTGAGATTGAATGCGGCACCGTTCCATCCCCTCGACTCTTTTGCGTTCACCAATAGTCCCGGCGGCGACAGTTCAGCAGCTGCCGCGACGGCGTGGCCAGTTACACTGGAATTGACTCGTGACGGGCAGCCACTCACGCTGAACATGCTGACTGTTTACGAAAATTTATTCGATAGTCGCCGCACTGCCGCACTTGCCAGCATTCAACAATTCAGCGCCGGCAACAAGATCATCGCTTACTATCATCCCTGGGTTTTGTCGCGCAATCTCAACGACCTGCTCGGCTTCATGCAGAGCATCGAGAGCGTCGCTCAAAGTGATGGCATTATTCTCGATCTGCGGGACAGTTACGGATTTCTGAGTATTCAACATGTCGATGCCTTTCTGCCGACGCGACTCAATTTGATAACTCCAGTCGGCCCCGGTAATTTGCATACTCGCATCGAACCCAATTCAACCTCGTTGCGCGCACGCCATTACGGCAAGCCGGTGGCGGTGTTGATCAATGGTGGCACCGCGGGCGGCGCAGAATTGTTGGCCTATCAACTCGCCACCCTCGATCGAGTCACTACCATAGGTGAAGTGTCAGCCGGACAATTGGGCGTGTATCAACTGCAGCAGAATGCCGGGGCCGCGACCTTGCGCTATCTGCCCGCAGCGCACACCACCATCGATGGCGTGGCGCTGCCAGACTTTCGGGTTACACCTGAACTTGCCATTGACTACCCACTCTCGAATACCACTCGCAGCGATCCGCAGTTTGAAGCGGCGTACAATGTGTTGCTGGGGCGCATCTGAACCGATCCACTCATGGCTTACTGCGCGCAGCCCGCTTATAACCGTTAATATCCGTTAATAACAACAATAACGAAGGAGACCACCATGGGACTGCATCGCACATCATTCGCCCGCGCTTTGGCTCTGACTCTGCTGGCCAGCCTCTGCTCATATCCAACTCACGCCCAGGACGCAGACTCAATTACCCCGGGCGAATTCCTCGTCAACAACCCTACGCTGATCAATCTGGGTTTCGAGTGGCACGTGGCAGGCGACAGCAACCGCAATGCTGCCGTGACCGTCTCTTTCCGCAAAGCTGGAGACGGTGACTGGCAACAGGCAATGCCCATGCTGCGCCTGCACGGAGAAGTCACTTTTCAGGAAAACATCTGGAACATGGTGGCTCCCAACATGTTCGCAGGCAGCATTCTCGATCTGGAGGAAGGCACGGTCTACGAGGCTCGCTTCGAAATGTCCGACCCGGACGGCGTCAATGGCACTGCTGCCCAGACCGTCACCGTCAGCACTCGCTCCGAACCCATGCCTGCCGCGGGCGGCGCGGTCTATCACGTTTACCCTGTGGGTTATGAGGGCGAGCGTGCAGAGCCCTCCTTCACCGGCCTGATGTGTGCATACAACTATCGCTGCGGCGCGGGCGACACGGCGCCGGGCGGACGTCCCCGCGTCAAGCCGGGCGACATCATCCTCATGCATGCAGGTACCTACGCCTACTACTACGAATTCTACGCAAATAACACCCGCTACAACGCCACCACCACGTTTGAAGGCACGCATTACTTGTCGGGCGACGGCACCGCAGAGCGCCCCATTGTGATCAAGGCGGCGGGAGACGGTGAAGTCATTATTGATGGGCGCGGTGCGTTCAACCTGTTCAACGTCAAGGCTGCCGACTACAACTACTTCGAGGGCATTACTTTCCGCAATACCGACATCGCAATCTGGGCAGGCACGCAGTTCATCGCGGGATCCAAAGGTCTGACGGTGAAGAATTCGCGCTTCGAAGATGTCGGCCTCGCCATCTTCAGCAACTGGTCGGGATCGAGCGATTTCACAATTCTGGACAACACCATTATCGGGCGCCATGACCCCGACAAACTCATCGGCTGGGTCGGTGAGTTCTGGCAACAGTTCGGCGGCGTAGATGGGCAAACCTTTCCGCCCGTAATGAGCTCCTACACCGGCGTGCGGCTCTACGGCACAGGTCATGTGGTTGCCTTCAATCATATTCAGGATTTTCACGATGGCATCGTGGTGGAAACCTATGGCAACCCCGATGGCTCTCACGCCGTGGAAGGTCCGCAGTATCCCACCAGAGACTCGTGGCACCTGCGCCCGGTGGCCATCGATTTCTACAACAACTACCTGAGCAACTTCCACGACAATGCCATTGAGATCGACGGCAGCCTTCACAATATTCGCGTGCTGCGCAACATGCTGGTCAACTCCGCGTCGCACCCGATGTCGAATCAGCCCACGGGTGGCGGGCCAATATACTGGATTCGCAACATTGCCTATCACGCTCCGGGAGGCGCCACGCGCATGACGTCCGGCGCACCGGGTGTGCTGTACTACAACAACACCATCTTCACTGAATCCGTCACCGGTTCATCGGCGAATCTGCACTGGCGCAACAACGTAATTCTGGGGCAGAACTTTGCTCCGGCGATTTTCAACGTCACCACCAATACCGGCTATAGCTCTTCTGACTACAATGGTTTTCGTCCCAATCCCGGCGCGGAGAATTCGTTTCACTGGAACGCACCGGCAGGCGCTCTCACATTAATTGATGGCGTAAATGAGACCGCGCCCCGTCGTGCGTTTGCCACACTCGAAGAATATTCCGCAGCGACCGGGCAGGATCGCAACAGCATTCTGGTGGACTACGACGACTTCGTGAATGTCCCGGCACTGGACGCGCAGGATCTGACCAGAGTGCAGCGTGTGTACGACGCGCGCGTGCTGGATTTCGGCTTGGTGCGGGGTTCAGCCGCGATAGACAGTGGTGTGCATATTCCGAATGTGACAGAAGGCAGCAACGGCGATGCGCCGGACCTGGGTGCGCTGGAGTATGGCCAGCCGTTGCCGGTGTATGGGCCGCGGACTCGATAGGTAGATCCGGGATATTTGGGGTCAGAGTAAAAATACAGTACTGTATTTTTACTCTGACCCCAAATCTGACCCCAAATCTGTAACCCCAAATCTGCTAGAACCCGGCTGGTTCACGCCACTGCGCATCCTGATAATTAAACCCGCCTTCAAGCGTTGGCTTGACGATACGAAAATAAGGCGATAAATCGAAGTCCCTGGGGGTAAAGTGGGTGAAGTGGCGCTTGTAAAACTGCGGCACCTCGCCATCCTTACCGTTATCACTTTCACCCTTATCACCTTTTCGTCTAGGCAATATTGGATAGTCGATCGACTGATAGGCTTCGGCAATCAATGTCGAACAGATCGCTTTCGTCGGCTCGCCACTACCGAGACCGAGCATGGCGCGACGATAGCGATTTGGAACAGCGGGCTTCTGAATCACGTATCGAATCAGGTCAAACACATTGCGCAGATCGTATTTGTAGCCGAGTTTGGACTTGGCGAATTCCACAATTTTGTGAGTATCTTGTGCGGTCAGATTTACTGGCCGGCAAATACGCAGATTAAATCTTGAAAAACGATCCAGATTAACCAGTCGCACGCCTTCCCTGAGATCTGCTTCTATCAAATAAGGGTCCGCACTCGAGGCTTCAGCTGGACCCACATACAGACAAGCATGTGACCAGGAAGACTGGGTAAGATATTTGATTGCGGTACTGATGCGGCTATTCCCTTCCACCAACAATATATCCCCGGTTTGTAAAGTCGCCGCCACCTGCGCAATCGAAATAGTATCGATACGTTCATAGCCCGGCAGGGATTTGGTAAGAAAGCTGGCGAGTCGTTCGCATATGGCGCGGTTCAATGCATTCAAATCGATTACTTCTTGGTGTTTCGGATTATGGGCATGGATAAATCGGGTATACTGCGCAGTGTAATCGAATCTACTGGAGTTAGAAAATGAGCAAGGCCTACAACAAGTTCTATATCAATGGTAAATGGGTAGAACCAGTCAACAAGAAAACCCTGGATGTGATCAATCCTGCTACCGAGCAAGCCTTTGCTACTATCAGTATGGGTACGGCAGCGGATGTTGATGCCGCTGCCAAAGCCGCGCGCGCAGCATTTCCCGCATGGTCCCAAGCCACGGTGGCGCAGCGCGTGACCGTCATCAAGAACATCATAGCCGGCCTGAAAGCCCGGGGCGACGAGATGGCGACTGCAATCTCCAACGAGATGGGCGCGCCTATGGGTCTCGCGAAAACAGCACAACTCGGCAGTGGTATCGGTCATTTCGCCAGCATCATTGGCATTCTTGAGAATTACGCGTTCGAAGAAATTCGTGGCAGCACTCGCATCGTGAAAGAACCTGCTGGCGTTTGCGGTTTCATCACACCCTGGAACTGGCCACTGAATCAAATCGCATGCAAGGTTGCTCCCGCCCTTGCCGCAGGCTGCACCATTGTCCTGAAACCAAGCGAAGTCGCACCACTCAGTGCCTATATATTGGCCGAGATCATTGCGGAAGCAGGCCTGCCGGCCGGCGTCTTCAATATGGTAAATGGCGACGGACCAACTGTTGGCGCGGCAATTGCTGCGCATCCTGAAATTGATCTCGTATCATTCACCGGTTCCACCCGTGCCGGGCGCGAAGTCGCGAAAGCCGCCGCGGATGGCATCAAGCGTGTTACCCAGGAACTGGGCGGCAAGTCCGCCAACATCATTCTGGAAGATGCCGATTTTGCCAAAGCCGTAAGCGGCGGCGTCATTGGCTGCTTCGGCAACAGTGGGCAGTCATGCAACGCACCGACGCGCATGCTGGTACCACAGGCGCGCATGGCAGAGGCCATCGAAATAGCCAAAGTGGCAGCGGCGAAAGCCAAAGTTGGCGACCCATTAGACGAGACTACACGGCTCGGACCGGTGGTTAGCGCAGTGCAGTTCGAAAAAATCAATGCCTTGATTCAAAAAGGCATTGATGAAGGCGCTGAATTAATAGTCGGCGGTACCGGTCGACCGGAAGGCTTCACCAAGGGCTATTACATCAAGCCAACAGTGTTCGCCAATGTCACCAATGACATGACCGTCGCGCGCGAGGAAATCTTCGGACCGGTACTGTCAATAATCGGTTACAAGGATGACGCTGATGCTGTGCGCATCGCCAATGATACTGAATACGGGTTATCCGGCTATGTGTCTGGCGAACCGCAACACGCGCAAAAAATTGCACGCCAGATAAGAACTGGTATGGTGCATATCAATGGAGCCGGACCGGACTTCTCTTCACCTTTCGGCGGTTACAAAAAATCCGGTAATGGCCGCGAATGGGGTGTGGAAGGATTTGAGGAATTCCTGGAAACCAAATCCATGCTGGGCGCGGCCTAAGAACCATAATTTGTCTGCATCCGGGAACAAAACAGCATGAGCATACTCGTTACCAAACCAGCCATTGATCTCGGCATCGTGACCAACAATCTCGAAGCCATGCTCGGGTTTTATCGCGATACCCTCGGCCTCGAATTTGAGGCCGCAATTCCCATGCCTGGCGGCGGCGTGATGAATCGATTCAAGGTCGGCGAGAGTGTTATCAAGATTATAGAAACAGATCCCAAGCCTGCCGCGTCTGCTGCCCCCGGTGGCATTCGTGGCGCCACCGGTTATCGCTACTGGACCATCACAGTCAGCAATCTGGCAGACTGTGTAGCCAGGGCCGCCGCACAGGGCAGCAAAATTGTTGTTCCTGCCAAGGTAATCAGGCCCGGCGTAACGATTGCAATCATCGCCGATCCGGATCGCCACTGGGTGGAATTGCTGGAACTCAGCTAAGCCAACTCCATGCCGTACTTACCGCTCGCTTACCTGCATCTTGGCACCGTATTTCCGGCATTTCTGCTTGGCACCTATTTGCTGCTCAGGCGCAAGGGCACTCCTGTGCACCGCTTGCTGGGCAAGATTTTCATGGGATTGATGCTGTTTACCGCCACCGTAACCTTGTTCATGCAGGCGCAGGTAGGACCGACCATCCTGAATCACTTCGGCTTTATTCACGTTTTCAGTGCGTTGGTGTTTTATTCGGTACCACAGGCCTATCTGGCGATTCGCAGAAAAGACCTGCGCCGTCATCGCAGCAATATGATCGGCTTGTATGTGGGCGGTCTGGTAATCGCTGGTGGTTTTGCACTGATGCCTGGACGCCTGATATTCACCACACTTTTTGGCTAACAAGCTTGGCCGCAACAGGAAACCTGGAATGATCGAAGATGACCCGAATCGATTTACTCCAACGGTAAATGTCCATGAAGAATCAAAGCTGACCTGGTTACATCTACAGTGATAGCATTTTTCAATCTTTGTATCGAGCCGGGGCGTGAGTCGGTAAAGCATCACGGGGCCCGCCGTGAATCCGTCCCTGGAGGCTCGGGCTCGGCATCCATGCCTCGCACGTCCCCGCCATGCTTCACCGACTCACACCCTTCAAATTGCAGTGCAACGTTCCACACAATTCCCACGATAACGAAATCTGAAAAATATTCGATCAGATTTCTCTCAAACACTATGTTAGGAATTTGAATGTCCACAATAATCCACAAACGCGTGCTTGAATGTCAGGCTGGCACTTATCCAAAACTGATCTGCAAAGTAAGTTCCGGATGGGTGGTGTTAGGCGATGTGCAATTCCTGCGCGGTTATTGTTTATTGTTACCGGACCCGGTTGTGGCCGATCTCAATGCGATGGCACCCGCGGCACGCAGGGTATTTCTGCAGGAAATGTCGGTAATAGGCGACGTATTGCTACAGATAACCGGTGCAGCTCGTATCAACTATGAAATGCTGGGCAATGTGGAACCAGCCCTGCATGCGCACCTGTTCCCGCGTTACACTGACGAGCCAGAAGCATTGCGACTGAAACCGGTGTGGTTTTATGACTGGGACAAGGCGCCGGCGTTTGACCCGGCACGGGACCAACCCCTGATGCAGGAAATTGCAGAACAGCTGGCTGCAAGAAATCTGGTAATCAAGTAGGACGAATTAACGGGACGTTCCCTGCACTTTTTCCAGCCAGGGTCCAAGCGTACTCCAGTCCATACGAAACATGTGAGGCGCCCCTTCCAGCACACCGGCGTCGAGTTCTACCCCCGCTGCGGTCAGGCTCGCAACTGTTTCATCAAAATTGTCGGCCCAGCCCAATTCGTCACCGCCACCAATGCGCAAATACACCGGAAAGCCACCCAGACTGTCGTTGTTGGTCGTTGCGGCTGAGAGCGCTGGCACCGCGGCGACGCCAAAGTAAGCCTGCGGATTGCGGCGGGCAATTTCCAATGCCGACATGCCACCATTGGAAACACCTGCCAATAAAACCTTGCCAGTGGCAACCCCTTCACGTTGTTGCAGGGCTTGAATCAGCGCCGCAACCTTCGCATTATTTTCGATACCGCGAAATGAACGATTATCCGGAGAAATTGGCACTGCAACATACCAGCCCCGTTGAGCGAAACCCGAACCGAGCCAGCGTGAAGTATCGGCAGAGATAGATGCATTGCCGGGTCCGCCTCCCATAACAATCACCAACGGATGAGGAGCCGCGGTGTCGGCGGCTGGCTCGACTATAAATACGTTTAAAACTGTGCCATCCGCCAGTGCGATACGTTGTTGGGCGTTGGCGTTAATTGAGGTCAGCATGGTCAGCAGCAGAACCAGACAGAACTGAAAAGTCTTGCATATATGTTGCATGAATTTCTCCCGGTTGCTTATCAACCCTGGCGCTTGCGATAGATGTCCTGGAATTTTTCGTGCAGACGCCGCATGCCGCCCAACCAGCGATCATAGTCATCGGTCTTGCGCCGCATATAAGTCAACACTTCTGGATGGGGCAATACCAGGAAGCGTTCCTCGGCCAGCGTTTTTACCACCGTATCTGCCAGTTGTGCCGGCTCCAGCATGCCGTCGAGTCCGGCTACACCACCGTCGCCATCGCCCACAGCTGTCATCTTCGTGCGCACCGCTTGCGGACATAACACAGACACCTTGATGCCGCGATTACCATAGGTGATAGACAGCCATTCCGCAAAGCCGATGGCCGCATGCTTGGTTACTGAATACGGCGCTGAGCCTACCTGACTCAGCAGTCCTGCCGCTGAGGAGGTATTCAACAAATAACCCTCGCCTCGTGCCAGCATCGCAGGCAACACTGCACGCGCCGCAAATACGTGCGCCATAACATTGATGTCCCAGATTTTCTGCCAGGCCGCGGTGGTCACGTTCTCATCACCGGCGGTAAAGATACCAGCGTTCGAGCAGAACAGATCGATCTGGCCATAGGTCGCGAGGGCCTGCTCGACCAACTTCGTCATCGCCACTTCGCTACCAACATCACAGACTATACCTGTTGCCCGCGTGAACGGAGCAATGGCGGCTACGGTTTGATCAATGCCCGACTGATCAATATCTGACACCACCACCGCACTTGCCCCTTCCCTGGCAAAGCGTTCGCACAGTGCCCTGCCGATGCCGCTGGCACCACCTGTAACTACTACCACTTTATTTTTGATCTGCATGATTTAATCCAGGTTAATCTATTTCAGGAATTTCAAGTTCAATACCAGTCAATCCTTTCAGGCGAGCATCTGCTGCAGACGAAACTTAATAATTGCCTCAGCCTCGCGCACGATACGGGTGATTAATTCCTCACAGCTTGGTATGTCATCAATCAATCCCACCACCATGCCAGCGGACCAGATACCCTTGTCCAGGTCGCCATCGTTAAACAATTCCCGGCCTTTTACGCCAGCCACCAGATTCTTGAGGTCTTCGAAATTGGTTGGACCATCGCGCGCTTCGATCTCCATCACCTTCTCTGCCACACTATTCTTGAAGACGCGGGCAGTGTTACGCAATGAACGATAAATCAGCGCGGTGTCGAGCTCCGACGCATCCACCATGCGCTGCTTCACTTTTTGATGAATGGGCGCCTCCCGCGTCACCATGAAACGCGTACCCATATTGATGCCATCTGCCCCCATCGCCAATGCAGCAGCCAGCCCACGTCCGTCACCGATCCCCCCTGATGCGAGGAATGGAATCTTCAGTCGTCTTGCCGCCAGTGGCAGCAGGATCATATTGGTCACATCATCTTCGCCCGGGTGCCCCGCGCACTCGAAGCCATCCACGCTCACCATGTCACAACCGATCTTCTCTGCTTTCAGCGCATGCCTGATCGAAGTGCACTTGTGGATAACCTTGATGCCGGCCGCCCTGAACATGGGCAAGTATGGCTCCGGATTACGACCAGCGGTCTCCACGATCTTGACCCCGGAGGCAACGATGGCGTTTGCATACAATTCATATGGCACTGGCTTGATGGTTGGCAAAATAGTGAGATTTACAGCGAACGGCTTGTCGGTCATGTCCCGGCAGCGGGCAATTTCCTTTAACAGGTCCTCTGGGGTAGGTTGTGTCAGCCCGGTGATGATGCCAAGACCGCCAGCATTGGATACGGCCGCCGCCAACTCGGCCACACCAACCCATTGCATGCCTCCCTGCACTATTGGATGTTTGATGCCAAGCATCTCTGTAACTCTGGTTCGCATGTAGTGCCATACCTCTCAATCAAGTCGTAGTTTGATCGGGTCGTTGTTTGCTTAAGGCCGCTGCTCTTAAAGGCCATTTATCGCTCAAATAATTCAACTCGTCCCTCGCGTCGAGAGCTAGTCTACGTGGATACTAACAGGGGTGCAAAGACTGGGGGTTGCACCGGTTTTTCTATGTTATATTGTGCCACTTCCAAACTATCCGCCAGATAGGTCAGATCGGGCTAAAACCCGAGCAGGGACACCGCCTCAGAACTTGTTATGAGTCTGTTGCGAGTGAAGACTAAATACTGCTGTCATGTACGCTTACGATCACGCCATAGAGCGAACTTAACGAGCGATCGGTTCGTGCCAAACGCAGACACATTCAACGGAGAGAAGTATGATTCACCAATTGAAACATAAAACGCTTGTTACAAGCATCGCACTTGCTACTGCAATGACTGCATTTCCGGCATTGGCGCAAAGTGGTCGCAGTGCAATCCAGGAGATCCAGGTAATTTCCAACAGTCGACGATCAGAAGGTCTGGCAGATATTAATGCATCAGTCTCTGTCCTCGGTCAGCAGGAACTCGATCTTGTGTCGCACACACATTATCAGGAAGTGCTGAATCGATTACCCGGCGTTAATATCAGTCGCAACAATGGCCAGGAAAGCCTGATTGCAATTCGCTCTCCGGTGCTGGCTGGTGCCGGTGCCTGTGGCTCATTCCTCACAGCGGAAAATGGCATACCACTGCGTTCACATGGTTTCTGTAACGTGAATGAAATGTTTGATGCCCATACCGAGAATGCCGCCAGTATCGAAGTGGTACGTGGCCCCGGCAGCGCCTTCTGGGGTTCAAACGCCATGCATGGCCTGATCAATGTAGTTCTCCCGCAACCCGGCGAAGCCGGTCAGGTTACCCTTGAAAGCGGCCCGGAAGGATCCTATCGAGTGACAGGACGTTACGGCAACGACTACGGCAATTTCAAACAATTGTTACTGGTCAATGGCGTAAACGAGGAAGGCTATCGCGACGACAGTGGCGTCGATCAGCAAAAAGTTTCCTGGCTCTATAACTACACCACTCAAAACGGTGCGCGTCTTGATGGCGGCTTCACTACCAGTAACCTGAATCAGGAAACTGCAGGTTATGTGGTTGGCGCGAAAGCATACGAAGGCTCGCGGCGTGATACCAACCCGAATCCTGAAGCTTATCGCGACAGTGTGAACACACGCGTATGGACCTCCATTACCCAGACTGTTGAAGAATGGGAAATTGTGATGACTCCCTATTTCCGCGAAGCCAATATGAATTTCATCCAGCATTTCCTGCCTGGCTTGCCGATTGAAGACTCCGAGCATCGCAGTCTCGGTTTGCAAGTGGCCGGTTATCGCACACTGAGCGATGCTTCCAGCCTTGCGGTTGGTATCGACATAGAGAACTCTTCTGGCAAGCTCAAACAGTATCAACCCAACATAGCGGTCGGTACGGTATTCGTGCGCAATACTGTTCCGCAGGGCAAGCATTATGACTACGAAGTTGATGCCCGCCAAATGGGTGCCTTCGTAAGCTACGAACAGGCGCTGGGTGAAAACTGGGATCTGTCACTGGGCCTGCGTCTGGAAAACATCAAGTACTATTACGACAACCTTATGCTCGACGGGCGGACGCGCGATAACGGCGTAGCCTGCGCATCGGGCGGCTGTCGCTATAACCGCCCTGCCGACCGGTCTGACGGATTTGCAAATCTCTCCCCGAAACTCGGCCTGAGCTATGCGCTTGATGACAGCAACAGCTTGCAACTGCGTGTTCAAAATGGCTTCCGCGCACCGCAAGCCACTGAGTTGTACCGTTTGCAGAACGCGCAGACTGTCGCCGATCTTGAATCAGTGCAATTGGACAGCTATGAAATCGCCTTTATCGGTGCCGGTGATAACTGGGACTATGCGGCCACGTACTACTACATGGACAAGGAAAACGACATCATCACTGACAGTGCCCGTATCAACCTGAATGGCGTGCATACCAAGCACCGCGGCATCGAATTTGCTGCTGGCTATGACATCAGCGCTAACTGGTCAGTACGCGGTGCGGTCAATCTCGCCGACCACACCCTTGAAAATTCCGAGGACTCCAATGGCGCTGCCCTGAAGGGTAATGATGTGGATGGCGCGCCGAATATCTTCGGCAACGTACACCTGCAATGGCGACCAAATTCCCAGTTCCTGGCTGAACTGGAGTGGGTCAACATGGGTGACTACTACACTAATCCGGAGAACTCGGCGTCATATGACGGCCATGACCTGATGAATCTGCGTGCGCAATATCAGGTTAATGATGTCATTGATGTTTCCCTGAACCTGTTGAATATTACCGACGAGGAATATGCAGAGCGTGCCGACTGGACTTCGTTCACCGGCGATCGTTACTTTCCAGGCGAACCAGCGCGAGCCTTCGTCGCCGTTACCTGGCAATTCAAGTAATTGGTCGGATTGACACCTGACCTGAAGCACACTGAAATGCCGACTTTTGTCGGCATTTTTGTTTACTCCCGCAGCAAAAATGGACCGCAATGAGTAGCCAGCCAACCTCATCCAACGACGTTCTGCTGCAACGCGTGCTGAGTTATTTCGCGCGGGTAAAGCAACAAACCCCGCAACCGATTGCCCATCCTGATGCAACGGTGAATCGTCTCGCCATAGAACAACTGGAATCACTGCGGCGGGCCGCCGTGCTGATACCTATTACCCGAGCCGACGAATTTAATGAGAGCCAGGTTGTATTAACTGTGCGCTCTGCCAATCTCAAGAGTCATGCCGGCCAGATAAGCCTGCCGGGTGGCTCTCAGGATGCGCGCGACGCCGATGTCTACGCGACCGCGCTGCGTGAAAGTGAAGAGGAGATCGGGCTGCCTCCGTCCAGGGTCGAAATTATTGGGCGACTCGGTGAACTCGCCCTGCCTTCGGGCTTCCGGGTTACACCGATCATTGGCTTGATTGACTCTGGCTTGCAATTCTCGCCCTGTCCGCTTGAAGTCGCTGACATTTTCCATGCACCACTTTCCCTGGTATTGAATCCCCATGCTTACCGCAGCACTGAAATCCACTACGACAAAGTAGCGCGCAAAACTCTGGAATTAACTTACGAAGACTATCGGATCTGGGGGGCGACGGCGGCGATTCTGCATCACCTGGCACTGCAGGTTTTTAAAGAGTAGCAGTTAACAAATTACCAGTTGCAGGAGCTTCAGGAGGAAGCGGCAACTGTGGTGAGCTAGCTGTGACATACCCGGTTGCGTCCTTCCTGCTTGGCCAGATACAGAAATCCGTCAACTTTCTCCACGAATTCCTTCTCACCGGACTGATCGCCCCTTTTGTAGACATCGACCCCAAAGCTTGCTTCGACGCCCAATCTGGAATCGCCAGCATCAATTGGCGAGTTCTCGATAATCAGAAGCAGGCGGTTGGCGAAACGGGCACCCTGCTTCAAGGTGGTATCTGGCAAGATAATGGTGAATTCCTCACCACCGTAGCGGCAGGGAATATCCAATCGTCGTATCGTCTTTTGAATAATATTTGAGACATGGCCCAGCACGATATTGCCCACTTCATGGCCATGCAGATCATTTATACCCTTGAAATGATCAAGGTCCAGCATGATCAGGCAGGTAGGCTGCCCGGAACGGCGTGTACGCTCCATCTCCAGGCTGAGTGCTTGATTGAAGTAGCGGAAATTAAACAGGCCCGTCAATTCATCGGTGCGCACCATAGCCGCCAGATGCTTGATCTCATCACGCAGTCTCTGAACTTCAGCTAGGTGCGGGCACTGGTCATCGCCGGCAGGGCAGGAGTCTTGTCGCTTCATGTCTGCTATTTACTTTGGAACTGAAACTTTTGAATTTATTTTTATTGTTGCTCGGCTTAACCCCGTAAAGACGGTAAAACGCCGATATGCAGCCCCATTGGGGTTTCAAGACCCCGGACAATAACACAAAGATGCTAATGGCAAAATCGAATTCCCTCACACATTTGCTTATAATATCAATGGGTAATACGTAATCAGGGGGTAAGCAGAGGCGTCGCCCAGTCAGGGAACGGACCCAAAACCCCGAATATCAAGTGTCCGAGGGTATAAACGAACCCGGTGAGGAGCAGTACTGAAAGCACATCCATCCAGATCCCGGCAATCACCATTTTCATGATGGGGACGCGCCCAGAGCCATACACTATCGCGTTAGGCGGCGTCGACACTGGCAGCATGAATGCGCAGGATGCGGCCAGAGTCGTGGGAATCATGAGCAACAAAGGATGCGTCTCAATGGCCTGTGACAGGCTTGCCATGATGGGCAAAGCCAGTGAAACCGTCGCCGTATTGGAGGAGATCTCGGTCAGGCTGGTGATAAATGTAACCGTTGCCACTACGGTTATGAACGGGCTGGCATCGCCCAACAGCGCCTGCAATTGCAATGCAATATGGTCGGACAAGCCCGATGTGCTGAATCCCTTCGCAATGGCGAGTCCGCCACCGAACAAAAGCAGAATTCCCCAGGGTAATTTGTGCGCGTCATCCCAATCAATCAAGCGACCGCCAATAGGCTTGCTGGCGGGAATAATAAACAGTAATAAAGCCATGGCAATGGAGACAGTGCCATCATCAATCATATCGCCCACCGGAAAAGCGCCAAGTCGCACCAGCAAGGCATCCAGATAATAGCTCCAGCCGAAAATACCCACATCTTCGCTGAACAGACGTTCCTTGCGGGTCATCCACAGAATCGCCACGCTCACGAACACGCAGGCAACCCGTTTCTCTTCGGTGCTCATCTTGCCCAGTTGCTTTATTTCATTGTTGATAAAATCATGCCCACTGAATGGCATTGTGGCTGGCAGTGGAAACACGAAACGAGTTAACAATGCCCACGCTATCAGCAAGTAGCACAAGCTCAACGGCAGCGCTAACAACATCCAGGACGCAAAGGTAATTTCCGGAGCTTCCGGAAAAAATTGCGACATCTGGGTAACAAAGACCCCATTAGTCGGAGTGCCAATCAGGGTCGCAAAGCCACCGATCGATGCGGCATAGGCAATACCCAATAACAGGTTTAATGCAAAGTTATCTGCCCTGCTATCAACCACACCACCTGCTGCGACGATCTCGCTGTTGAGATTCTCATAGAGCAGAATCAATGACATGCCCATGGGCATCATCATCATCGCCGTAGCAGTATTGGACAACCACATGGAGAGAAAACCGGTTGCCAGCATGAAACCCAGCACCAGCCGATGTGGCTGACTGCCAATCACTCGCACAATATGCAGTGCGATGCGTTTGTGTAAATTCCATTTTTCCACAGCAACAGCAATCAAAAATCCTCCCAGAAACAAGAGGATGATCGAGTCCATATACTGGGACGCAACATTGGGGAAAATAATGTCCAGATCAGATGGCTGCAAGCCACCGCGCAAGGTCACATCCTCGAAATTAATTCGATTGGCCGCAGAAACTTCACGACCACGCATGATGCCTAGCAGTGGAAACAATACTATTGGGAGCAAGGCAGTGGCAGCGAGCGGTATTGCCTCGCTGATCCACCAGATTGCCATCAACAGAATAACCGCAGCCATTCGGGTAACAAGGGGATTCGCAGGATCAAGCTCCACGAACAACAGCATATAAACAAACACCAATGGCCCAAGCCAGAGACCGACCCGACAGCGCAATGGCGTTTCAATAGGCAGTTTCGATGTGGCTGCGTTTGTAATGTAGCATCCCTTGTTATTATTCTTGTTCCCTGCGGGTTGAATCAGAGCTGGGCGAGAATGGCGTCCGCAGAACTGACTTTGATCTCTCCGGGCGCCTCAATACCAAGATATGTCACCTTGCCTTTATCTACGATCATGCCAAAGCGTTTTGCACGCTTGCCCATGCCGAAACCAGTGGCGTCCAGTTCGAGGCCAAGTGCCGCGGTGTAATCACCATTGCCATCGGCCAGCATCAGCAGCTCTTCCGCGTTCTGCGCCTTGCCCCAGGCGCCCATCACGAACGCATCGTTCACCGACATGCAGGCAATGGTATCGACGCCCTTGGCTTTGATCTTGTCCGCCTGCACCACAAAACCTGGCAGGTGCGTTATCGAACAACCCGGAGTGAATGCTCCTGGCACCGCAAAGAAAGCCACCTTCTTGCCTTTAAACACCTCATCTGAACTAATTTCCTTGGGGCCTTCTGCCGTCATTATTTTGAATTTGCCGGCTGGAACTGTATCCCCTACTTTAATTGTCATGCGCTCTGCTCCTGTGTTGTTTGATCCTGCAACGAATTTGCCATGGATGGCGGATAGTAACAAAATCATCCGCACTTTCTAAGCAGTCTGATGCGTCTCTTTACATTGCCAGTGTGCCCGCAAAGTAATTAGGTTAGCATTCAATATCTTATAGTTCGAAAGCAGCTTTATTTGCGCTATGGACACTGTGTTTTTCCTCGCATCAAAGATTGTCTGGGCTGTCATATCGCCCGATAGCCTGATTGTTATTCTGGGGGTGGGTGCCTGGTTCGCGCTGATTTTTGGCTGGCACCGATGGTCGCGCCGCCTGCTCGCGGCTTGTGCGTTGCTACTGCTGTTGATTGGCAGCATGCCGGTCGGTGAATGGTTGATTGCGCCCCTGGAAAATCGCTTCGCCGTGAATGCCGCATTACCGGCTGAGGTTAACGGCATCATCGTGCTGGGCGGCATGCTTGATCCTATGCTCTCCAATGTCTGGAATCAGGCCGAAATCGGTGGCGCAGCGGATCGACTTACCAGTTTTTTGTATTTGGCCAGATTGTATCCAGAGGCGCAGCTGGTTTTTACTGGCGGCAGCGGATCGGTTACACAACAGGAATTCAAGGAAGCCGATACCACGCAATTACTGCTGGAACAATTGGGAATGAACAATCGCGCCATCGTATATGAGAGTGACTCGCGCAATACCATGGAAAATGCCGTGAACAGCAAACGATTGTTAGCACCATTGCCGGGTTCGAACTGGATCCTTATTACATCGGCATTTCACATGCCCCGCTCCGTCGGCATTTTCTGTCAGCAGGAGTGGCCGGTATATCCCTATCCTGTCGATCACTATTCCAGAAAAGGGGATTTACTGCGGTTGCAATTCCAGTTCGCCGATAATCTGCAATTATTACGTACCACCATGCGCGAGTGGATCGGAATCGTGGTCTATCGATTCACCGGCCGCAGCGCTCAGCTACTACCAAATGACCAGAACCACTGCGGTATCGCGGGGGAAACCGCAGCAACGCCCGTTTAATTGCGCAGCCCACGCAGGCGATTGCCAAGATTGTCCACGGCGTCGTCAATTGCGCGCCCCGCCTGATCAGTTGTTTCCTGCACGGAGTTTTCAATTGAATCCCGCAACAAGTCCAGATTCGGCAAATCCGCTTGCAGGATCGAAGCTCGCGAGGCAGACAGTATGACGCGCAGCGCCTCAGCGATGCTGACCGCGCCAAGGTCAGTGCCAATGTCACGCAAGACCAGATCGGGTAACTGGATAGGCGCAGACACCAGGCCTGCCGACAGCGTTAACTGCGGATTAAGTATTATCAATTCGCGAATGACTACCTGCTTGCTGGTTCCAGTATCGGTCGACGTGCTGGAATTACCATCTCCACTTGCTGGCAAGTTGGCCAGCAAGGCACGGATATTATCTGTAGTGATTCGCGTTTCGTAGGTAATCACCGGTTGTGCGATCGTGATCGACTCAATGGTGATTACATCGTTAAAAACAGAACTCACATCCAGACTCAAGGAAATATAACCGAGTTCGATTATATGGTCGGCATTAAATCCGGCGGGATTTTCAATACGCAAATCCGCGATGCTGCCCTGACCACCAAGCGGTGACAGCGTAACAGAATCGACGGTGACGGTTGTGCCGAGCACGCGACTCCCCACCACCTCGATGCCACGGGTCACAATGGAGTCGAGGTACAAGAACGCCCCCGCTGCAATCGCTATTAGCAGCACAACAAACGTCAGCAGAATTTTCTTGATCATGGAAGTCTCTCAGTTGCCGCAGCAATTAACTAGCTATCGAATGGCACCTTGCTGCCAATAACGGTTTCAATCCACTGTATGTGTCGGGAAATGCGTTCGTACACCGCTATCGAACCGTAAATGCCTTGGGCTTCTTCGGAGAAATCTGCTCCTTCCACCTCACCCACGGCGACACCAGCAAGGCGATAGCCGTTGGTTGTCGCTATCAATGCCGGGCCACCGCTGTCACCAAGCCCGGGCATGCCCTCCATCTCGAGCGCGTCACTGAGCCGATCGCGTGGATCATCAAACGCGATGCGCAAGCGTAAACCTGCCTCGGTTACACGATTCTGTGCCAGTCGCAGGACGCCGTCATCATACTGACGTCCGGTGGTGCCGAGACCAAAAAAACCCCAGCCCAGAATACTCACGACGGCATCGAGTTCGTCGGTTAAAAGCTGCAGCGGTACCGGTAGCGGCAAGTCTGCCGCTTCCCGAAATCGCAACAAGACCAGATCGACATCAGTAGTGGACTGCTGATCGTAATCTGGGTGCACTATCATCAGATCGATCTCTCGTAGCTGGCCGCCAACTTCGACTGCGAAACGGCGCCCGTGCTCCAGGGTATCGCCTAACAATGTTTCTTCGGCACAATGCGCCGCAGTAATCGCCCAACTTTGGTGAATAATAGTGGCAGCACAGACTTTGCGATTTCCCTGCCGTTCAAGAAAGAAAAACGCCGGATATTCACTACTGCGAATCTCATATCGATCAGGTCCAACATCGTGACGAATAATAATCGCCTGGCTGGAAATCAGGGTCAGGCAGCAGACAGCAATCAGCAGGAATATTCTAGTCTTCATTGCGGTTAAACCGGCGGCGCCGGAGAGGCCTTAAATTGGGTCTGTAAGTTTGTTTACGTGATATTCGGAAAATAGACAGCATGCGATACATCAAGACAATCACGGCGATTACAATGAATACGAGAATGATAGCAGCCATCCACTGCTCTGCGGTCCAACCTGATACGCTTATCATTCTACTCAACATGTGATGCACTCAATCTGCGCTGCGCTCGATGCCAGGGCTCGCCTGTGCCGGCTTGATCCGCCGAGTATTGCAAGCTATTACCCGGGATGGCCCCATGCTCAGTCACCGTTCGCCAGATTCGAGACCAGCTGTTCAATATTTTCGATGCGCTCCCAGGGATCATCCAGCTCAAGTAATTGCTGCCGCTGCTCCGAAGAAATCGGGATAAGCTCACTAAGTCGCCAGCCTATGTCCCACAAGTTATCGTAGTCTATTTGCAGCTGCTGTTGTGCAACCAGCGGATGCCTGCCGAGATGCTGCAGCAAGTCTACGAGCTCGGTATATTGCTGATGCATGGGAATTGCATCCTTCCCCACCTTGTCTGTCTCGCTGAAGCTTACGCTCGCGCGCAGCAAGTTGCCCGTTCCTTCCCAGCACTTCTCTATTCTGAATTTCGTGTGCCCTTCCACAGTAATGCCCAACAAGCCGTTATCCAACTGATTCCAGTCAATAATTTCCGCATAAGTACCGGTGCGGTGAATCGTTTGCTGGGCTCCGGGTCGGACTACCTCGTCACCCTGCTTGATCAGGCAAATGCCGAATCCAGTGGTATTTTTCAGGCTTGTCGTTACCAGATCGATATAGCGTTGTTCGAATATCTGCAGGTCGACCCTGCCCCCGGGGAAAAGTACGACACGCAATGGAAACAGGGGTATCTCTCGTAATTCGTTCATAGGGGTATCTCGGCGACTGCTTCCAACATCACCTATGAGCCAAACTGCAATTACGATCCAAACTTCGATTATGATCCAAACTTCAAGGCCTTCAACAATTTCTCATGAATGCCACCAAAGCCGCCGTTACTCATGATAATGATGTGGTCGCCAGAGCGGACATTTTCTTCCAGAAACATGATGATTTCTTCGACTGATGGAAAGGCATAACTTGGCACTTTGCTGTCAGCAATCAGCTTGTTGAAATCGAGGCCTGACTGCTCCGGTTTCAACCACACGACCATCGAGGCCGCTTCGCAAGCGGTCACGAGTTGCTGCTGATGAATGCCCAGATTCATGGTGTTGGAACGCGGCTCTATCACCGCCACTATGCGATTCGGTTTGGCGTCGGCTTGCAGCTTTGCTGCCATCCCTTTCAGGGTAAGTTCGATCGCCGTGGGATGATGGGCAAAGTCATCATAAACACGAATGCCTTCTACCTCACCGCGCAGCTCCATACGCCGTTTCACGCCCTTGAACTCCTGCAGCGCCTGCTGTGCCGCTTTGACATCAATGCCAACATGATGGGCCGCAGCTATGGCAGCCATGCCATTGCGCACATTATGCTCACCAGTTAACTCCCACTTCACGTGCGTACGACTCATCACTTCGCCCGTGGATCCTTGGCCGTATTTGATCAATTCGAATTCGCTGCCTTGGGCGTTCAACAGAATGGCATTCCAGAACACACCGCCATTGGCAGCCAACTTTTTGCAACTTTTCTCATACACCGCAACACCGAATTGCTGGCGTTTGGTCCAGCAGCCCTGGCGTAATACCCTGGTTAGATTTTCATCGGCATGGGGATAGATAATCAGGCCATTGCCTGGAATTGTCCGCACCAAATGATTGAACTGCCTTTCAATTGCACCCAGGTTTTCGAAAATATCGGCGTGATCGAACTCGAGATTGTTGAGAATGGCTGTACGTGGTGTGTAATGCACAAACTTGGAGCGCTTGTCGAAAAATGCGCTGTCATATTCATCCGCCTCCACTACAAAGAAAGCCGACTCACCCAATGCCGCTGAGCTGGAAAAATTATTGCACACACCACCAATCAGATAACCGGGTTGCAAGCCGCTGTATTGCAGAATCCAGGCCAGTATTGCACTGGTGGTGGTCTTGCCATGAGTGCCTGCAACGGCGAGCACCCAGCGGTCATGCAATACGAATTGCGCCAGCCACTGCGGCCCGGATATGTAGTTCAGACCTTCGTTGAGGACATGCTCTACTGCGGGATTGCCCCGTGACATGGCATTGCCGATGATCACAAGATCGGGTTGTGGCTGCAGGTGTTCCGCCCGATATCCTTCCATGAGCGTAATGCCCTGCGCTTCCAACTGCGTACTCATGGGTGGGTAGACATTGGCATCGCTGCCGCTGACGCGATACCCCAGTTGCTTGGCCAGCACTGCGAGACTACCCATAAAGGTGCCACAAATACCCAATATGTGAACGTGCATTGCTACTCCCTGGAAATAAGCACAGCTGGATCGGTTATGCTGTTTATAGCATAAAACTTCGGTAGCATTGGAGTGGTGCATTGCAAGGGCTGAAAATATGACAAACCGACCGCAGAATTTCTGGTATTTTTCCGTTGCCTTATATGGCCACCAGCAAGTAACTGATGCTTGTCTTGATTTGCAAAACTTATATGGTGTTGACGTCAACATGATCCTGTTTTGCTACTGGCACGGTAGCAAACGGGGCGAGCTATCACCAGAAACCATGCAGCAAGCATTGGCATTTTCTGCGAATTGGAAACGGGAGCTTGTGCAGCCATTGAGAAATGTTAGGCAGTGGATGAAACTGCACGGGGGAGACTATCCCGGCACTTTCAGGGCGCAATTCGACACGCTGCGTGCTCGCATCAAATCAGACGAATTGGCGGCCGAGAAATTTCAGCAAGAACTGCTGGAACTGGTTGCCATGGAGAATCCGGTAAAGCAGGGCACAGCGGGAGGTGCGGGGGCGTGTGACAGAAACATTGAAAGGTATTTCGTTGCGATCCAGCTGGAACAGAACGATTTAATCGCAATCAAGCTAAAAACCATAGCGAACGCACTGCAATTCACCGCATGAGCCGACTCATGCGCGCGACATTCTCATCGCGCGCGTCACTTGACTAACCGCCAGTGGGATCGTCATTGGCGGCGGCAGTTGTGGCAGCGCTTTTACCAATAAACATGGCTGAGATAGCGAAAGCCACGGCGCCTGCCATCCAGAGGAATCCGTTCAATACGGAATTCTCACCACCGCCGGTGAAGGTCAGCACTGATAACACTAACCAGATTATTGCCACAAACCAACTCAGTTTTTTGAATATCTGGCGAAGCCTGTTCCTGTATTAAGCATATCGGTCTCTCGCGTGAATGTGTTCTTGTTATCGTCGTCTTGGTTTATCGAATTTTAATAGCGGGTCGCAAGACTATGACCCTAAAAGCATGGCCCTAAAACCATGACCCTAAAACCATGGCGGCAACACTGTCATTGACGTAGCATTCAGTCAACCCTTCAAATCTTTATATCGCCAAGCAGAGCACATTTTGTACCCTGATTCGCCCTTTTTTCTTGCCGACATGCTGCCGTCATTTGCGGGCAATACCTTTTCCACCAATAAACCTGAGGGGACATTCCTGGCTATCTGGAGGCTGCCAACTCAACTACCACATCCCAGTTAAAGCGCACGAATCGGTGTAATTCGCTGATCAGTATGCGCTCCTGATCACTGTGGGCGCCATAGCCAAGCGCAGCATCTTCAGTATCGATTGTCGGGCCAATGCCATAACACTGCACGCCCTTTTCCCGCAGATAGGCCATATCCGTAGCTCCGGTACTCATTGTCGGCAACGTTAACACCCCATAGTGACTGTTAATCGCATTCTCAATCGTCGCAAACGCGGCGGTATTGATGCTGGTCTCACCACTGGGTCTGGTATTCCTCACACCGATGCTCACCTCGACTGCCGGATCATTGACTACACCCCGCACAGCCTCGACGAATTCAGCAATGTTTTCATCAGGCAGCGCCCGAAAATCCACGCTGGCGCGGGCTTCGGAAGGAATTACATTAATCCGGTAGCCTGCTTCAAACAGATTCGGCGAGAGCGATGAGCGCAGCATGGAAGCATGGCGCGGCTCGTTCGCCAGAAAATATTCATCTACTTCACCGGCCAAACCCGGATCCAGCACATTGAGATAACGTTGGGCTGCATCACTTGGTGAGATGGAAGCGAGGCGCTCGAAGTACGCTGCCGTCGTTTCATTCAGGCGAATCGGCGAGCGCCAGTCGGCAATCGCGGCCACGGCCTTGGCCAGTCGCGTCACTGCATTAGTCTGCAATGGCACCGACCCGTGGCCGGCGACGCCGGTTGCAACCAGATCCAGACGATATGGAATTTTCTCCACGGTCTGGATGGCGGCGTACTGCACTTCGCGATTGGCCCGCGCGACTGACCCACCCTCGGCCAGACAAAACTCCGCTTCAATCTTGTCAAAATGTTCACGCACCATGAATTCGATGCCATTCTCGGTAGCACCCTCTTCACCAGATTCGGCAAGAAATATGACGTCACGATCGAGGCTGACATTCTGCCGTTTCAATTCCAGCATCACCATTAATGCTGCGGCGAGATTGTCCTTGTCATCAACTGCGCCACGACCATACACATAACCATCATCAATGGTGGCGCTGAATGGTGGAAAGGTCCATTTGTCCAGGTCTACATTCACGACATCCGTATGCGCCATGAGCAGCAGTGGCTCCTTGCTGCCGTTGCCTTGCAACCGCGCCACCACATTTGGACGGTCCGGATTGATCGCCAGCAGCTCCACGCTAATGCCGGCCGCAGCCAACACATCCCGCAAGTATTCGGCTGCCGGTAATTCGCGTCCGGGCGGATCGCTGGTATTGATCTGCAGCAGTGCGCGGAAATGCTGCATGGTTTCAGTTTCCACAGCCGCCCAGTCCGGTTGGCTCACCTGACCCTGGACCAATGACATGGATATGAGACTGGTTGACACAATCGCGATCAGATTACGCATGTTAAACATCCTCTTGCAACCCAGAAATCCGGCGCTGACAACTGCAACCATTCATCGCCGTCAATTGGTTGCGGTTCCCTGTTTTTAATAATAGCCGTGAATAATAGTCTTTAATAATAGCTCCGACTCATTGTCGCACCTAATCGTTGCGTACGTATTTAACAATTTGGCGCGGTCCAACTTCAGCACCATACACATTGCCATGCATGTCAGCAGCCACTCCTTCGGCAGCACTCGTGCCACCGGGATTTACTGCGGGATCCGGAATGAAACTGAAGATATGGCCGGTAACCGCGCTGCCAATGCGAATGCCACGCTGCCAACCCGGATTGGAAGTCGCACTCGATTCAGAATCGGCAGCGTACAACACGTCGTTGGCGTCGATAAAAATTCCGCTCAGTCGACCGAAATGCTTCCATTCAGTGACGAAGGTGCCATCCTGCTGAAAAATCTGGATGCGCACGTTGCCGCGATCGGCCACAAACAAGCGCCCCTGGGAATCGAATGCGAGCGCATGGGGCGTGCGGAATTCTCCGGGTGCGGTACCGATCTTGCCCCAGGATTCGAGGAAACGGCCGGCGCTATCATATTTCACGATGCGCGCTACGGTGGTTAAATCGGCATCGGCACCCTGTCCACTGTGGCCTTCTGCCACATAAATTGCACCGTCCGGTCCAACGACCACATCATTCGGCTCATGCAACAGAGCACCTCCGGAGCCATTACCGGCAACACCGGGTTGACCCAGAGTCATCAATACCTCACCTGCCGGGCTGAATTTATACACAACATGGCCTTTGCCTGCGGCCTCCGGATTCTGCTGCAACTCAGCCTCGGTCGCTGCCCGTCCATCTGCAATCCATACATTACCTTCACGGTCCACATGAATACCGTGCGGCCAGATCATCATGCCACCACCAAAGGATGTAAGCAGATTGCCATCCTTGTCGTATTTCATCACCGGATCTGCATTCGAACCCGAACAGGAATTGGCGCCGCAGCGTTCGGCAATCCAGATCGACTCACCATCAGGATCGATATCAACGGTGCTGCTGGCACCCCACTCACGACCATCGGGCAATTTAAAAAACCCGTTGATGGTGCGATATGGATTGGGATGTTCATTGGTGGGATTGATGACAGTCTGTGCGAATAGATTGGTCGCGCTGAACAAGGTGCCAATGAGGGTAAAGATAGCCCAGCGCAGGTTGCTTGAAATAGTCATAACATACTCCTCCACGTCCAGATTTATTATTGCATTGCTTGTATGGTGATTCGAGTAGTGTGTTGCCCGCAAGTTCCCGCCGTTTTACTCTTCCTGACTGGCAGCGGCACGAGTCCCTTGCCAGCGCCGTACCAGCCCCGGGTCCAGATCAAACAAATCCAGCAAGCGCCCGACGTGATGATCAATCAGGTCATCGATACAGGTTGGTTTGATATAAAGCGCCGGCATTGGCGGCGCAATAATAGCGCCGATCTGACTGGCTCTATACATCAGCTCACAGTGTCCGGTATGCAATGGTGTTTCCCGCGGT